>Ga0180433_10006973_pt1 | contig 14594 bp, 11 predicted proteins | sample SS_ome_8_FD_132980 | JGI IMG/M metagenome (GOLD analysis project Ga0180433, IMG submission 132980) | Hypersaline lake sediment archaeal communities from the Salton Sea, California, USA - SS_1_D_1 metaG | ecosystem: Environmental > Aquatic > Non-marine Saline and Alkaline > Hypersaline >... | reverse complement strand
GGCCCGGAGGTAACCGTCGGGCAGCGCCATCCCGCCGGCATTGCCGTAGAACGGTTCGCAGATGAACGCCGCCGGCGGATGTCCCTGCGCCGCAAGCTCGTCGATGATCGCAACGGCTTCCGGGGCGTATCTGACCGATTCCGGTCCGCGGTGCTCGCCCCGGTAGGCGTTGGGCGAGGGCACGGTGTGAACCCAGGGCGGACGGGTGGACAACGCATTGGGGTTGTCGGCCACCGAGGTCGAGATGGCGTCGGTGGCGTAGGTCCAGCCGTGGTAGGCCTCGGCCACGGCCACCACGTCCTGGCGGCCGGTGGCCGCCATCGCCAGCCGCAGCGCCAGGTCGTCGGCCTCGGATCCGGAGTTGACCAGGAACACGGTGTCCAGCGGCTCGGGCAGGGTGGCGGTCAGCCGCTCGGACAGCGCCACCACCGCGGCATAGTTGAAGCGCGAGTTGGTGTTCAGCCGCCGCCACTGCCGGGCGGCGGCCTCGGCCAACTCGGGGTGGCCGTGCCCGGCGATGGCGACGTTGTTGACCATGTCGAGGTAGCTGCGGCCGTCGGTGTCGATCAGATGCTCGCGCCAGCCGCGTTCGATCCGCGGCGGGTCGGCATAGTAGTGCTCCTGAACGGCGGCGAAGGACCGGGATCGCCGGCGGCGCAGCGCCGTTGCGTCCTCGGTGCCTGACCCCGCCGGGGCCAGTCCCAGCAGCCCGGCGGGGTCGGCGGCCAGGCTCAGCCACCCCGCGCCGTACTCGGGGCGGACCAGATCGGGGATCTCGGGCCGTCCCGGACCGGGGCGCCGGCACTGGATCCACACCGGCCCGTCGACGGTGCCCAGCTGTGCTCCCGCGCCGACCTCGCCGCAGCGGGCCGGGATCTCCCCGGGGGTCAGCTCGCCGCGGACCTCGACGGTGCCCGCGGTTCCGGTGAGTGTGAGCACGGCGCCGCCGCCGGTGCTGGACGCCTCGGCCACGCCGGGCCACGGCGCGGTCAGGCGCATCGCGGTGGCGGGCCACAGCCGGATGCCGGTGGGGACCGTCGCGGGGGACTCCGGGAGGCGCAGTCCCGAGCGCGTCAGCCGGGTCTGCCCGAAGGCGGTCACGGCGGCGGCGGCGCCCCCGGCCAGCGCGGCGCGGGCGAGTTGATCCTCGCGTCCCTCCGCCAGCCAGGCTCCGCCGTCGGCGGTCTCGGACTCCACCGACAGGTCGAGCCATACGACGGTGTCCGAGCACAGACCGCCGATCAGGGCGGTGTCGGGACGCGGGGCCGCCGACGGGCCCGACATCCCGAGGAGGTGGGCGATCTGCGCACTCATCACCTCAACTGGGATGCTGCTGGCCCGCTCGAAAATCCGCCATTCGTGATCCAGCGCAGCGGTGGCGTAGGCGTTGTCGGCGTCCACAGCACTCTGCTGCAGCCCGCTGACCACCAGCACGGCGGCGCGCAGCACCACCAGCGGCCACAGCGCCTCGATCTCGGCCCGACTCAGCGGCCGGACCGCGTTGAAGGCGGCGACCGCCGGAAGCGCGGCCGCCGGCTCGCCGCCCTCGTGGCGCAACACCGCCGAGACGGCGACGGCCAACTCGGCCACCGCCCACGATCGGGTGAGATCGCCGAAGTCGATGACACCGTCGGGAAGCCCGTCGGCTCCACACACCACGTTGTCGTCGGTGAGGTCGCCGTGGATCACCTGAACCGGGAGGTCGTCGGCCACTGCGCTGACCGACCGCCAGGCCGCCCCTGCGGCCGACTCGATCGCGTGCCGGCGGTGCGGGTCGGTGACGTGGCCGGCCAGGACCGCCACGGTCCGCGGCGCGTGCCGCAGGTCCCACTGCAGGACCCGGTCGACTCCCGGATGATCGAAGCCGGCCAGCGCGCGACAGGTCCGGCCGGCCAGGTCGCCCAGTGCCGCCACCCGCCGCGGGCCGAGATAGCGGTCCCCGCCGAGGTTCCCGCCGGGAAGGAAGCGCAGGATTCGGGCGAACAGCGCAGGGGAAGAGGCGATTTCGAGCACCGGCGTTGTACCTGTCGGCGCGATGTTGGCGGCGGTGCGGATGCCTTCGGCGGCGGCGACGACAGCGGCCGCGGCATCCTGGGCCTCCAGCTCGGGCCGGCTGAAGGCCGGGTTGGCGATCTTGAGCACCCCGAGCGGTTCCCCGGATCGGTCCCGGAGGAGGAAGTTCGCGTCCTGCTGGCTGCCGAGCGGCACCGCCGAGGCGTTCTCAACGCCGAAGCCGTCGCGGGCGACGGCCTCGGCCTGCTCGGCCGTGACAGCCGGGACCGGCAGCTCGGCGGTCCGGAAGAAGTCGAACGAGGTCACCTTCGGTCCTGCGGCGGGAGAAATGAGGCGCTCTCACTGTAATGCCGCGCGTGCGAACCGATACCGTGGCGTCATGCGGGCTCTCGTCATCGTCGATGTTCAGAACGACTTCTGCGAGGGGGGGTCACTGGCTGTCGCCGGCGGCGCGGCGGTGGCCCGGGGCATCACCGAACTGCTGGCCTCGGGCGGGTACGACCACGTGGTCGCCACGCAGGACTACCACGTCGACCCGGGCGGGCACTTCTCCGATGCCCCCGACTTCGTCGACACCTGGCCCCGGCACTGTGTGGCCGGCAGCGGCGGGGCGGACTTCCACCCCGATCTGGACACCGCGCCCATCGAGGCGGTGTTCCGCAAAGGCGCCCACAGCGCCGCCTACAGCGGCTTCGAGGGTTCCGCCGACGGGGTCGGTCTGCTGGAGTGGCTGCGCTCCCGCGGCGTCGACGCGGTGGACGTTGTGGGCATCGCGACCGACTACTGCGTGCGTGCCACCGCAGCCGATGCGGTGCGGGCCGGTCTGCGTACCCGGGTGCTGACCGGCCTGACCGCCGGGGTGGCGCCCGGGAGCACCGCCGCGGCGCTGTCCGAACTGCGCGAGGGCGGGGTGGAGGTGCTGGCCGGCTGATCTAGCCGCGGCGGCGCCGGTACAGGGTGCCTACCGCCAGCAGGATGAGGCTGATCAGCAGGATGGCGGTGGCCAGGACGTTGATCTGTGGCGGCACCGCGGCTTTGGTGGCCGCGTTGACGTACAGCGGGTAGGTCACCGTCGACCCGCTGACGAAATAGGTGATGATGAAGTCATCCAGCGACAGCGCGAAGGACAGCATCGCCGCAGCGACGATGCCGGGCACGATCAGCGGCAGGGTCACCCGCAGGAAGGTGCGGCCCGGGCCGGCGCCGAGGTCCAACGAGGCGTCCTCCAGGGTCCAGTCGAATCCGCGGATGCGGGCCCGCACGGTCATCGCGATGAAACTGACCTCGAAGGCGACGTGCGCGATGAGGATCGTGACGTAGCCGGTGGCCCAGCCCAGGCCGAGGAACAGCGTCAGCAGCGAGGCCCCCATCACGACCTCCGGAGAGGTCAGCGGCAGGATCAGGAAGGTGTCCACCGCGGTGCGCCCGCGGAAGCGCTGCCGCACCAGAGCGATCGCCACCAGGGTGCCCAGCACCACCGCGATCGCGGTGGACACCGCGGCCACGTTGAGGCTGAGTTTGAGCGCGTCGGTCAGCGCCGGGTACTTGAACGGGTGCGCCCAGTTGTCCAGGGTGAAGCCCTGCCAGGTGTAGTTGAACTTCCCGGCCGGGTCGTTGAACGAGAACACCACGATCACCAGGATCGGGATGAACAGGAACAGCAGCACCAGCCCGGCCGCCACCCGCAGGGCCAGGTCGCCGAGTCGGAACGTGCCCCGGAAGTTCCGGCCCGGTCGGGACAGCCCGGTGACGCCCGCGACGGTCACACCAGGTCCTCGGTGCCCAGCGCGCGGGTGTAGAGCAAAACCCCGGCCAGGATCAGGGCCATCAGGACGAAACTCAGCGCGGCGGCCACCGGGTAGTCCTTGACCACCAGGAACTGGGTCTGGATGACGTTGCCGATCATCGTGGTCTCGGTGCTGCCCAGGTAGTCGGCGTTGATGAAATCGCCGACCGAGGGGATGAACACCAGCAGGCTGCCGGCCAGCACGCCGGGCAGCGCCAGCGGCAGGATCACCTTGCCGAACATCCGGCGGTTGCCGGCGTAGAGGTCGCGGGAGGCCTCGAGCAGCCGCGAGTCGATCTTCTCCAGGCTGACGTAGAGCGGCAGGATCATGAAGATGATCCAGTTGTAGGTCAGCCCGCCGATCACCGCCCAACTCGTCGACAGCAGCCGGCCCTCGCTGGGCAGCAGGCCGACCGTCCCCAGCGCGTCGACCACCCAGCCGTCGTCGGCCAGGATGGTCTTCCAGGCGATGGTGCGGATCAGGAAGGTCACGAAGAACGGCAGGATCACCAGTCCCAGCAGCAGATTCTTGAAGCGCCCGGCTTTGAACGCGATGACGTAGGCCAGTGGGAACGCCAGCAGCAGGCACAACACGGTCGCGGTCAGTGCGTAGCCGAAGGAACGCAGGATCTGCTCGCGGTAGTCGCCCAGCGCCCGGGCGTAGTTGCCGAAGTTCCAGGAGAAGCTCAGCGTTGGCAGGTAGATCGACCCGACCATCTCCGACAGCGAGGTCCGCAGCAGCGAGAAGAACGGTACGACGTAGAAGACGCCCAGGTAGGCCATCGCGGGCAGGATCATCAGGTAGGGCGCGATCCTGCTGCGCTGGCGGGTGCTGCCCGCTACGCCGGCCACGAGATGCCCGTCACCGTCAGCCGCCGGTGACCGCCGCGTAGGCCTTGTTGAACTCGCTGGTCTGCTCGTCGGTCAGCGGTGCCCAGGCCTTCAGCTTGGCCAGCGTCTCCGCCGGCGGGTTGATCAGCGGATTGTTGGCCAGCTCGGGGTCGATCTTGTTCAACTCGGCGGTCATGTCGCTGAGCACCGGGACATAGCGGGTGAAGGCGACCAGTTTGGCGTAGTTGGCCCGGTCGTAGATGAAGTTGATCCACTCCTCGGCGGCCTTCTGGTTCTGCGTGGTGTAGGGGATGACCATGGTGTCCAGGAAGGTGGTGCCACCCGATTCGGGCACCACGAAGTCCAGGTCCGGGTTGTCCTTCTGCAACTGCACCACGTCGCCGGAGTAGGCCTGCGCGACGACGATGTTGCCGGCGGCCAGATCGTCGGCGTAGTCGTTGCCGGTGAAGCGCCGGATCTGGCCTTTGTCCTTGTTCTCCCTGACCAGGTCGATGGCTTTCTGCACCGACTCCAGGCTGGGATCCTCCGGCGACGCGCCCTGGGACATCATCAGCATGCCCAGGCCGTCCTGCATATCGCTGAACAGGCTGATCTTTCCCTTGAAGGCCGGATCCCAGAGATCGTCGATGGTGGTGATGTCGCGACCCGTCGCGGCCTTGTTGTAGGCCAAACCCACCATCCCGGACAGGTACGGTGCACTGAACTTGCGGCCCGGGTCGGCCTTGTTGTCCATCAGATCGGTGCGCAGATTGCCGCGGTTGGTCCAGCGTGCCTCGCTGATCGGGTTCAGCCAGCCCAGACCGGCCAGTCGGGCGGCCATGAACTGGGTGGGCACCACCAGATCCGCACCGATGTCCTGCTTGCGGGACAGCGGCTCCTTGTTCTTGGCGAACCACTCCTCGTTGTCGTTGAAGTCCTCCTTGTAGTCGACGGTCAGCCCGGTGGCGGTCTGGAAAGCCGCCACGAAGCCGTCGGCCATGTACAGCGGCCAGTTCGACACCCGCAGGGTGCCGGTCGCGGCGGCGCCGTCGTCCGCCGGGGCCGAGGGCGCCGCGGACTGCCCGGACGTCGAGGTCGTGTCAGAACTACAGGAGGCCAGAACGGACGGACCCAGGATCAGGGCGGCCGCGGTGGCAGCGCCGCCGCCGATAAACCGTCGGCGGGAGGTGAGCCGGGCGATGGCCCGGGGATCGACGTCAGCCATGGGAGTGCCTTTCTGGGGTGAAGGTGGGGTCAGTCAAGCAGTTCGTGCAGTTGGCGGGGACTCGGGGTCTCGGGGGACGGCAGCACCAGAGCCGCGTCGGGGGACCAGCTCACATGGACCCCGTCGCCCGGCCGCAGCAGCGGCAGTTCCTGTTCGGGACCGACGTGGGCCACGATCGGCGAGCCGTCGGCGGCGGTGAGCGACAACCGCAGCACCGGCCCCTGGAAGACCAGGTCGGTCACAGTTGCCCGGACCACGGAAGGAAACCCGGTCTCCGACCCGGCCGGCGGGTCGGTGGAGACCCGCACCCGTTCGGGGCGGACCATCACCGTGGCCCGTCCGCCGGTCTCGACGGCGGTTTCCCCGGGCCGGGCCCGCAGGGTGGCGCCGAGGACGTCCACCTCGACATGGTCTCGGTTGGCCCGCCCGGTTTGACGGCCGTCCCACAGGTTGGCCTGGCCGATGAAGCCCGCGACGAAGACCGACGCGGGCCGGTCGTAGATCTCGGTGGGGGTGCCGATCTGCTCGACCCGGCCGGCGTTCATGACCGCGATGCGGTCACTCATCGTCAGCGCCTCCTCCTGGTCGTGCGTGACGTAGACGAAGGCGATGCCCAGTTCGCGCTGGATCCGCTTGAGTTCGAACTGCATGACGTGACGCAACTTCAGGTCCAGCGCCCCCAGCGGCTCGTCGAGCAGCAGGGCGCTGGGGTAGTTGACCAGGGCCCTGGCCAAGGCGACGCGCTGCTGCTGGCCGCCGGAGAGCTGGGCGGGTTTGCGCAGCGCGAAGTCGGTGAGCCGAACCACCTCGAGCATCTCGTCGACGCTCTTCTTGATCTGCGCCTTGTCCTTGCGCCGGCTGCGCGGGCCGTAGGCGACGTTGTCCCAGACCGTCATGTGCGGAAACAGCGCGTAATGCTGGAACACGGTGTTGACGTGGCGTTTGTGCGGGGGGACCCGGGAGACGTCGACGCCCTCGAGCCGGATGGCGCCCTCGGTGGGAGTCTCGAAACCGGCGATCATCCGCAGCGTGGTGGTCTTGCCGCAGCCCGACGGGCCGAGCATGGAGAAGAACTCGCCGGCGCCGATCGAGAAGTCCGCGTCGATCACTGCGACGTAGTCGTCGAACCGCTTGGTCACATGGTCGATCTCGATGACCGGGTCCGGTGCGTGGCGCGCCGCACCGCCAGCAGTGCCCTGCTGGGCCGGTGTGGCCGTGCCGGTCTCGGTCAGAGTCGGTCTCCTGGCTCGCTGCGATTCGGGGCGGGTGAACGGGTGGCTAAACGATGGCCGATTTCGGCACTGTCCGCAACACTCCCGGGCCCGGGGAATGTCCACGGATTTCGTCGTAGCGACAGCAATATGCTTCTGATCCGCTGCCTGGGGGTTGCTTCGGAAGCGTTTTTCGTGGGTGCGGAGCTACATGTGCGCGCCGCCGTCGATGCGCACCTCGGTCCCGGTGACGAAGAACGCCTCCGGGCTGCCGAGCATTGCCACCACCGCCGCCACCGCGTCGGGGCTGGCGAAGATGGCCCGGCCGGGCAGCGGCAGCGCCGGGGCCACCCGGTCGAACAGGGAATAGTCGGCGTCCTCGGGCAGTCCGGGACCCACGCTCTGGCGGGATTGGCCGGTGCCGTCGGTCATCCCCGAGGAGATCGACCCGGGCTGCACGCAGTTGAACCTGATGCCCTCCTTGCCGAACTCCGCGGCCAGCGCGTGGGTCATCGCCAGCACGCCGCCTTTGGACGCCGCGTAGGCGGACATGTAGGGGTGGGCGAAACTGGCCGAGGTGGAACTGAAGTTGACCACCGCCAGGGCATCTCCCTCGCGCAACGCCGGCAGTGCCGCGCGGGTGACAAGGAAGGTGCCGATCAGGTTGACCCGCAGTACCTGCTCGAAATCGGCCAGCGAGGTCTGCAGGAAGTGCGCCGAGCGGAGGATGCCGGCCACGTTGACCAGGGTGTCCAGGCCGCCGAGTTCCTTCACCGCCTGCCGCACTCCGGTCGCCACCGACTCCTCGCCGCCGACGTCCATCACGACGGTGCCGAGCTGATCGGCGGCCGGCCCGGCCCGGTCGCGGGTGTCGGCCAGGCCGGCCTCGCTGATATCGGCGGCGACCACCCGCCCGCCTTCGGCGAGGAGGCGCAGCACGCAGGCCTGGCCGATGCCCGAGCCGGCGCCGGTGATCAGGACGCGACGGCCGGCGTACCGCTGCAATGGGGGCATGGCGGGGTGCTCCTCTGTCTGCTCTGTCTGCCGGACCGCGGTCGATGCCGGGCGGATCCGCGGCGGGTGTGCGACCGAACCTCATTGTGGTGGCGGCGGCGGCCGCGCGCGCCGAATCCGACCTACCGGTTGATCGCCCGCTGCGTCAATCCCTTACGCCACCGTCTTTTATCGCATAGGTTTCCTGGGGTCATTGGAACACGTTCCAGCAGGAAGGAGCGCCGATCCGGATGGTGAACAGGGCCGCCGATCGTTGGTCTCCGGGCATCGCGCTGGACCGGGGTCTCACAGGGCCGATGCAGGCTGTCGGGGGTCTGTTCGCGATGTCCGCCGACGCCGTCCGGTTCGTGTTCCGGCGGCCGTTCCAGTGGCGGGAGTTCCTCGAGCAGTCCTGGTTCGTCGCCCGGGTGTCGATGGCGCCCACCCTGCTGGTGGCGATCCCGTTCACGGTGCTGGTCAGCTTCACCCTCAACATCCTGCTGCGCGAGCTCGGAGCCGCCGACCTGTCCGGCGCGGGCGCGGCCTTCGGCGCGGTGACCCAGGTGGGTCCGTTGGTGACGGTGCTGATCGTGGCCGGTGCCGGGGCGACGGCGATGTGCGCCGATCTGGGTTCGCGCACCATCCGTGAGGAGATCGACGCGATGGAGGTGCTCGGGATCAACCCGGTGCAGCGCCTGGTCGCCCCGCGGATGCTGGCCTCCGGCCTGGTGGCGCTGCTGCTGAACTCGCTGGTGGTGATCATCGGAATCCTCGGCGGGTACGCGTTCTCGGTGTTCGTCCAGGACGTGAACCCGGGCGCCTTCGCCGCCGGGATCACTCTGCTCACCGGGGTGCCCGAGGTGATCATCTCGTGTGTGAAGGCCGCCCTCTTCGGCGTGATCGCCGGTCTGGTCGCCTGCTATCGCGGGCTGATGATCCGCGGCGGCGGGGCCAAGGCGGTCGGCAACGCGGTCAACGAGACGGTGGTGTACGCCTTCATGGCGCTGTTCGTGGTCAACGTGGTCGTCACGGCGATCGGCATCCGGCTGACGACGGGGTAGCGCGATGGGAACCGTCACGATCCTGCGCACCAACTACCCGCGACTGTTCCGCGAGTTCCGCCGGCCGGTGGGATTCTTCAGCCGGATCGGCGACCACATCCTGTTCTACGGCCGGGCGATCGCCGGGGTTCCGCACGCGGTTGTGCGCTACCGCCACGAGATCATCCGGCTGATCGCCGAGATTTCCATGGGCGCAGGCACATTGGCGATGATCGGCGGCACGGTGGCCATCGTCGGATTTCTCACCCTGGCGGCTGGCGGCACCCTGGCTGTGCAGGGCTACTCCTCGCTGGGAAACATCGGCGTGGAGGCGCTGACCGGCTTCCTGGCCGCTTTCATCAACGTGCGGATCTCGGCGCCGGTGGTGGCCGGTATCGGTCTGGCCGCCACCTTCGGCGCCGGGGTCACCGCCCAGCTGGGGGCCATGCGGATCAACGAGGAGATCGACGCGCTGGAGTCGATGGGGATCCGGCCGGTCGAATATCTGGTGTCCACCCGGCTGGCCGCCGGGATGATCGCGATCGCGCCGCTGTACTCGATCGCGGTCATCCTGTCGTTCCTGGCCAGCCAGTTCGTCACGGTGGTGCTCTTCGGCCAGTCCGCCGGCCTCTACGAGCACTACTTCAACACCTTCCTCAACCCGCTCGACCTGTTGTGGTCGTTCCTGCAGGCGGTGCTGATGGCCATCACCATCCTGCTGATCCACACCTACTTCGGATACTTCGCCACCGGCGGGCCGTCCGGGGTGGGGGTCGCCGTCGGCAACGCGGTGCGCACCTCGCTGGTCGTGGTGGTCTCGGTGACCCTGCTGGTGTCGCTGGCGGTCTACGGTTCCAACGGCAACTTCAACTTGGCCGGGTAGCGGAGCCTCCCATGACATCTCCACTGGGCCCCGGGCCGGTCGACAGGTCCGAGACGGAGACCGCTGCGGCGCCGGTCGCGGCACGGCCGGGTTCGAGTTTCGGCGCCCGCGGCTATGTTCGTCCCCTGACCGGACTGCTGACCGTCGTCGTGCTGCTGGCGATCGTCGCGGTCGCGGTCGGGCTGTTCCGGGACGGCTTCCGCAGAACCGTGCCGGTCACCGTGATCGCCGACCGGGCCGGCCTGGTGATGTACCCCGAGGCCAAGGTCAAACTGCACGGCGCCCAGGTGGGCAAGGTGACCTCGATCGAGCCCCTGTCCGAGGGCGGCGCCGCACTGCACCTGGCCATCGACCCCGGATCGCTGGCGGCGATCCCGGCCAACGTGCGCGCCGAGATCACCTCCTCGACGGTGTTCGGCTCCAAATACGTCGAACTGGTGCCGCCGGCCGCGGCGGCGGCCGCGCCTCTCCGGGCCGGCACGGTCATCCAGGGTTCGGACAATGTCACCGTCGAACTCAACACCGTGTTCGAGCAACTGGTGACGGTGCTCGACGAGGTCGAACCGGCCAAGCTCAACCAGACCCTCGGGGCACTGGCCACCGCGTTCAACGGCCGGGGCGAGCGATTCGGCCAGACGCTGGTCGACCTCGACACCGCGCTGAGCCGGATCAACCCGGCGCTGGAGGACCTCAACCACGTGCTGGCGGTCTCGCCGACGGTCTTCGGCGCTTTCGCCGACGCGTCCCCGGACCTGCTGGCGATCCTGTCCAACACCTCCGATGTCAGCGACTCGGTGGTCGATCAGCAGACCAACCTGGACGCCCTGCTGGTCAGTGCGATCGGTCTGGCCGACATCGGCACCGAGGTGCTGGCCGAGAACCGGGACCCGCTGACCGAGGTGGCCCGGCTGCTGGTGCCGACCACCGACCTGACCAACCGTTACAACGGGGCGCTGACCTGCGGGCTGGGCGGTCTCATCCCGCTGGCCACCGGCCCGGGCATCGCGGTGCCGGGGGCGGTCCTGGTGCAGGGCTTCTTCCTGGGCCGCGAGCGCTACCGCTACCCGGACAACCTGCCGAAGGTCGCGGCCAAGGGCGGTCCGCAGTGCATGGATCTGCCCACCGTCGGCTACGAGGCGCGGCCGCCCTATGTGGTCACCGACATCGGCGCCAACCAGGCCCAGTACGGCAACCAGGGCATCCTGCTCAATTCCGACGGCCTCAAACAGGCGCTGTTCGGACCCTTCGGCGGGCCGCCCCGCAACACCGCGCAGATGGGCCAGCCCGGATGAGGGGGCTGGGGGCGACCGCGACCAAGTTCGGGATCTTCGCCGCGGTGATGCTGATGGTCACGGCCGTGCTGTTCGCGATCTTCGGGCAGGTGCGCGGTGGCCCGGAAGGCACCTACTCGGCGGTCTTCGACGACGTCTCCAGCCTCAAGTCCGGCGACTCGGTCCGGGTGGCCGGGGTGCGGGTCGGAACGGTCAACAGCGTCGCTCTGCAGCCGGACAACACCGTCGTCGTGGGTTTCGGCGCCGACCGCGGCATCGTGCTCACCGCGGGCACCAAAGCCGCGGTGCGCTACCTGAACCTGGTCGGCGACCGCTACCTGGAACTGCTCGAGGGCCCAGGGTCGCCGGACATCGCCCAACCCGGATCGGTGATCCCGACCGATCGCACCGAACCCGCACTGGATCTCGACCTGCTGCTCGGCGGCCTCAAACCCGTTGTGCAGGGCCTCAATCCGCAGGCCGTCAACGCGCTCACCGGATCGCTGATCTCGATCCTGCAGGGCCAGGAGGGTGACCTGGAGTCGCTCTTCGCCAGGACCTCGGCATTCTCCACCTCGCTGGCCGACAACAGCCGGAACGTTCAGGCCGTCATCGACAACCTCAACACCGTGCTGGCGACGATCGCCGAGGACGGTGAGAAGTTCTCCGGGACCGTCGACAAGCTCGACGAACTGGTCACCGGACTGGCCGCCGAGCGCGAACCGATCGGTGAGGCCATCACCGCGCTGGACCGGGGAACGGCGTCGCTGACCGACCTGCTCACCGAGGGCCGTCCCGCGCTGGCCGGCACCGTCGACGAACTGGCCCGGCTGGCGCCGCTGCTCGAGGATGACCACGAGAGCCTCGACCTCGCCCTGCAGAAGGCGCCGGCGAACTTCCGCAAGCTGGTCCGGCTGGGCTCCTACGGCAGCTGGATCAACCAGTACCTGTGCGGGATGTCGTTGCGGGTCACCGACCTTCAAGGCCGCACCGCGCATTTCCCGTGGATTCTGCAGCACACCGGAAGGTGCGCTGAGCCCTGATGCTGAAATACCGCGGTTCGAACCTCGTACGCTCCGGCGTCATCGGCCTGGTGCTGTTCATCCTGGTGATCTCGGTGGGTCTGCAGCCGCAGCGGCTGCTGGAGCTGGCCACCTCGGTGCGGCATCAGGCGCTGTTCGACGACGCCGGCGGACTGGCCCCGGGCAATGACGTCAAGGTTTCCGGGGTCACGGTGGGCAGCGTCAACGATGTCTCCCTGCAACGGGGGAAGGCGCTGGTGACCTTCGCCGTCAAGGGCACGGTGCGGCTGGGCTCGGGGTCCACCGCGCACATCCGTACCGGCACCCTGCTCGGCCAGCGGGTGCTGACCCTGGAGTCCCAGGGCAGCGGGCGACTGCGCAGCTCCGACGTCATCCCGCTGTCCCGCACCGGTTCGCCCTACTCGCTGACCGAGGCGCTGTCGGAGTTCACCGCCAACACCCGCGACACCGACACCGCCGCGCTCAACCAGTCGCTGCAGACCCTCGCGACCACCATCGACCGGCTGGCCCCGCAGCTCTCGCCCACCTTCGACGGGATCACCCGCATCTCCCGGGCGCTCAACGAGCGCAACGAGTCGCTGTCGGCGCTGCTGGCCAGCGCGGCCGATGTCACCGAGATCCTCTCCGACCGCAGCCGGCAGGTGAACACCCTGATCCTCAACGCCAACGAACTGCTCGGTGTCCTTGAACAGCGCCGCTACGCGATCGTCAACCTGCTGGCCAACACCTCGGCGCTGTCCCGGGAGCTGGCGGGTCTGGTCGCCGACAACGAAGCCGAGCTGGCGCCGGCCCTGGAGAAACTCAACGTCGTGACGGCCATGCTGCAGCGCAACAACGACAACATCGGCGAGGCGATGTCGGGCATCGCCAAGTTCCAGCTCACCCAGGCCGAGGCCGTCAACGGGGGCTTCTACTACAACGCGTTCGTGGCCAATCTCTCCCCGGCGCAGACCCTGCAACCGTTCTTGGACTACATCCTGGGCTTCCGCCGTGGGGTCGACGCCGGTCAGCCGCCCGACAACGCCGGCCCGCGCGCGGAGTTCCCGTTCCCGTACAACGGCATTCCCGATCCGGCCATCCGTTCGGGGGGTCTGCCGTGACGCGCAATCGGATCACCGCGGCGACCGCGGCGCTGCTGGCGCTGCTGCTGTTCGCGGGCGTCGCACTCGTGGTCCGCGCCACCGTGCTGCGGCCGACCACCATCACCGCCTACTTCACCAGCGCGACGGCGATCTATCCGGGTGATCAGGTCCGGGTGGCCGGGGTCAAGGTTGGCACCATCAAGACCATCACCCCGCAGGGCACCCGGGCCAGGATCGTTCTCGAGGTCGATCACGACGTCCCCGTCCCGGCCGACGCCCGCGCGGTGATCGTCGCGCAGAACCTGGTCGGGTCGCGCTATGTGCAACTGGCCCCCGCCTACGAGTCCAGCGGGCCCACCCTGCCCGACGGCGCCGTGATCGACACCGACCGCACCGCCGTCCCGGTCGAATGGGACGAGGTCAAGGCCCAATTGACCAGGCTGGCCACCGAGCTCGGGCCCGGCAGCGACCTGTCCGCCACCTCGGTCGGGCGGTTCATCGACAGCGCGGCGAACGCCCTGGACGGCAACGGCGACAAGCTCCGGGAGACCATCGGGCAGCTGTCCGCGCTGAGCCGGACCCTGGCCGAGGGCAGCGGCAACATCGTCGACGTGATCGCCAACCTGCAGACCTTCGTCACCGTGCTGCGCGACAGCAACGCCCAGATCGTGTCTTTCCAGAACCGGCTGGCCAGTGTGTCCAGCGTGCTCGAGGGCAGCCGCTCGGACCTCGACGCGGCGCTGACGAACCTCTCCGGCGCCGTAGTCGACGTCGAGCGTTTCGTGGCCGGCAGCCGCGAGCAGGCTGCCGAGCAGGTCGAGCGGCTGTCTGACGTGGTGCGCAATCTCAGCGACAAGCAGATGGAACTGAAGAACCTGCTGCACGTCGCTCCCAACGCGGTCGGCAACAGCTACAACATTTACAACCCCGACATCCAAAGCGCGCTGGGCGGTTTCGCACTGCACAACTTCTCCAACCCGCTGCAGGTGGTGTGCGCGGCGATCGGCGCCATCGAGAACGCGACGGCCTCGGAGACCGCCCGGATCTGCACCGAGTACCTCGGCCCCGCGCTGCGGTTGCTGAACTTCAACTACCTTCCCTTCCCGTTCAACGCCTACCTCGGCAAGTCGCCGAGTCCGTGGAACCTGGTCTACTCCGAGCCGCACCTGGCGCCCGGCGGCGGCGGGGTTGCCTCGCCGGTGGAACCCCCGCCGGT
>Ga0180433_10006970_pt1 | contig 14596 bp, 10 predicted proteins | sample SS_ome_8_FD_132980 | JGI IMG/M metagenome (GOLD analysis project Ga0180433, IMG submission 132980) | Hypersaline lake sediment archaeal communities from the Salton Sea, California, USA - SS_1_D_1 metaG | ecosystem: Environmental > Aquatic > Non-marine Saline and Alkaline > Hypersaline >... | reverse complement strand
ATTTTTCAGGCTTTGCAAGCCTTGTCAGCAAACTTTCCAAACCAGACTCTCTATTCACTAATTAAGCACATCTCACCCACATTCCATCTTAAAAGACGGAATCTTTTTTGTTTTACATTTTTTATTATCAATTTTTTTCAAGCCTGGGCAGTTGGACCGCCAAAATTAAGCGGTGTCCTTGAAGGATCCGAACCGGGCTTAACATCTTTGATCTGACCGTGAACAGATTCAAATTTCTTTATATTATCCTGAAGAGCGAGAAGCAGACGCTTTGCATGTTCAGGAGATAATATGATCCGGGACTTAACATTTGCTTTTGGAATACCCGGCATAATACGGACAAAATCAAGTACAAATTCAGAACTGGAATGCGTAATTACTGCCAGATTGGAATAAATTCCCTGGGCTATTTCCTCATTCAACTCTATATTAAGCTGTTGTTGCTTTTGTTTTTTTTCGTCCATTACCTTAACATTTAAGTGTTCTTTTTCATCTCAATCAACCTGTCATATTCTTCCTTGGAACCGACGATCAGATTCTTGTATTCTTTCAAACCGGTGCCGGCAGGGATCAGGTGTCCACATATTACATTTTCTTTTAGTCCGTCGAGATAATCCATTTTACCATTTATAGCTGCCTCATTCAGAACCTTTGTTGTTTCCTGGAAGGAAGCGGCCGACAACCAACTCCTGGTCTGAAGCGCTGCCTTTGTAATACCTTGCAATATCTGACTTGATGTTGCCGGAATGGCATCTCTGGATTCCACCAGCTTTTTATCTTTCCTTCTAAGTTGTGAATTTTCGTCTCTCAGCCTCCTGGCAGAGATGATCTGTCCGGTTTTAAGGCCTTCAGCATCTCCCTGCTCAATAACCACTTTTTTACTCCATATCCAGTCGTTCTCCGAGATAAATTCATTTTTATCAACCACCTGCTTTTCAAGGAAACGAGTGTCGCCCGGATCTTCAATTTCCACCTTACGCATCATCTGACGGATAATAACCTCAAAATGTTTATCATTTATTTTTACCCCCTGCATCCGGTAAACATCCTGTACTTCAGTAAGAATATATTCCTGAACAGCCGTAGGACCTTTAATGGCCAGAATATCGGAAGGGGTAGTTGCTCCGTCTGACAGCGGAGTTCCTGCCCTTATATAATCATTTTCCTGCACGAGTATCTGTTTTGACAGAGGCACCAGATATTTTTTTACATTATCGGTTTTGGATGTAATAATTATTTCACGGTTACCTCTTTTAATTTTCCCCAGTGATACTTCTCCGTCAATCTCGGAAACAACAGCCGGATTTGAAGGATTACGTGCCTCGAACAGCTCCGTTACACGTGGAAGACCGCCGGTTATATCACCCGCTTTCCCGGCAGCTCTGGGTATTTTTACCAGGACTGTTCCGGCCTTCACTTCCTGTCCTTCAGAAACAGCAATATGCCCCCCAACCGGCAAATTATAAGAACGTATCATGGTTCCTCCGTTATCCATGATCTTCAAAGTCGGATTCTTGGTTTTATCTCTTGTCTCAATGATAACCTTCTCACTATAACCGGTCTGTTCATCCGATTCTTCCCTGTAAGTAATACCATCAATTAGATTCTCAAATTCAGTCCTTCCGTCAAACTCGGTTATAATAACCCCGTTAAAGGGATCCCATTCACATATCAGTTTCCCTTTTCTGATCTTCTCACCATTTTTTACATGTAATTTAGATCCGTATGGAAGTGAATGTGTTGATAAAGGAATCTTAGTGTTCTTATCAACGATCTTAAGTTCCGCAAGCCGGCTGACAACAATATCAGCAGTATCCCCATTTTCACTAAACTCTACGCTGCGCAATTCTTCTATCTCCACAATCCCATCATATCTTGCTTCAATCATTGACTGGGCAGAAATATTTCCTGCAATTCCACCAACATGGAACGTACGAAGTGTCAACTGAGTTCCCGGCTCACCAATCGACTGGGCAGCAATAACTCCTACAGCCTCTCCTTTTTGAACCATATCACCTGTAGCCAGATTTCTGCCGTAACATTTCGAACAAACACCTGATTTCGACTCACATGTAAGAACCGACCGAATCTCAACACTTTCAAGCGGTGATTCTTCGATCTTCATTGCAATTTCCCCGGTGATCTCTTCACCCGCTTTAATTATTAATTCGCCATTTAACGGATTATATATATCATGCACCGAAGTACGGCCAATTATACGGTCAAATAGTGAAGCCACAATTTCTTCATTGTTCTTAATTGCTGTAGCCACAATCCCACGAAGTGTACCGCAGTCCTCTTCAGAAATAATAACATCCTGTGCTACATCAACCAGACGACGGGTCAGATAACCTGCATCAGCAGTTTTAAGTGCAGTATCAGCAAGACCTTTACGGGCTCCGTGTGTTGAAATAAAGTATTCCAGTACCGAAAGTCCCTCTTTGAAATTCGCCAAAATGGGATTTTCGATAATCTGGGCACCTGTAGATCCTGATTTTTGCGGCTTAGCCATCAATCCTCTCATTCCGCATAACTGCCTGATCTGCTCCTTCGATCCCCGTGCTCCCGAATCAAGCATCATATAAATAGAATTAAATCCCTGCTTGTCGGTACTTAATGTCTGCATTACAGATTGTGTAAGCTTTGAATTGGCATGTGTCCATATGTCAATGACCTGATTATAGCGTTCGTTGTTTGTAATGAATCCCATATTGTAATTGGAAACAACCTCATCGACTTCACTATAACCATCATCAACAATAGACTCTTTATCAGCAGGTATAATGACATCATCAAGATTAAAGGACAATCCTCCCCTGTAAGCCATATGATAACCAAGGTCTTTAATGGCATCGAGAAAACGAACGGTTTCAGCGTTTCCACATTTTTTGAAAACTTCAGAAATAATGGTTCGCAGCGATTTCTTTGTAAGAAGCTGATTAAGGTAACCAACCTTGCGGGGAACGTATTCATTAAATAATATACGCCCTACTGTAGTCTCAATTATATGTTTGAAATATTCACCGTCTTCACCGACATCTTCTACTTTAACTTTGATTATCGAATGCAGATCTATCGCTTTCTCAGAATAAGCTATCATAACTTCTTCCGGCGAATAGAATGTCATACCTTCACCTTTAGAGCCTTTCCTCGGCTTAGTCATATAATATAAGCCAAGAACCATATCCTGTGAAGGTACCTGTATGGGAGCTCCATTGGCCGGATTCAACAAGTTATGGGAAGAAAGCATTAATAATTGGGCCTCCAGAATAGCAGCATTGCCAAGAGGAAGGTGAACAGCCATCTGGTCACCATCAAAATCGGCATTAAATCCCGTACATACCAAAGGATGCAGTTGAATAGCCTTCCCCTCTATCATAACCGGCTGAAATGCCTGTATAGAAAGCCTGTGAAGTGTTGGTGCCCGGTTTAACAGAACAGGGTGTCCCTTTAATACATTTTCGAGTATCTCCCATACCACAGGATCTTTCCGGTCAACAATCTTCTTGGCCGATTTAACGGTTTTTACAATTCCCCTTTCTATAAGTTTACGTATGATAAAAGGCTTATATAACTCAGCAGCCATTTCTTTTGGCAGACCACATTCATGTATCTTTAATTTGGGACCTACCACGATTACAGACCGTGCAGAATAATCAACACGTTTACCCAACAGGTTTTGCCGGAAGCGACCCTGCTTTCCCTTCAGACTGTCGGAAAGCGATTTCAATGCTCTGTTATTTTCCGTTTTAACAGCGTTTGATTTCCTCGAATTATCGAATAATGAATCCACAGCCTCCTGCAGCATCCGCTTCTCATTTCTTAAAATAACTTCCGGAGCCTTGATCTCGATCAATCTTTTCAAACGATTATTCCGGATAATAACCCTCCGGTACAGATCGTTAAGGTCGGATGTGGCAAAACGTCCTCCATCCAAAGGCACCAAAGGCCTGAGATCAGGAGGAATAACAGGGACTACCCGTACAATCATCCATTCCGGATGATTAAGACTTTTACTGGCTCTGAATGCTTCAACTACCTGAAGTCGTTTTAAAGCTTCATTTTTTCTTTGCTGGGAAGTCTCGGTATTTGCTTTGTGTCTCAACGTATATGACAGATCATTAAGATCTAACCTTGTAAGTATCTCATATAATGCTTCAGCACCCATCCTTGCAATAAACTTATTAGGATCGTCATCATCCAGAAGAGCATTATCTTTTGGAAGTGTATCCAAAATATCAAGGTATTCCTCTTCAGTTAAAAAGTCCAGTTGTTTAATACCATCAGCTTCTTTGACACCCGGATTTATAACAACATAGCGTTCGTAATAAATAATAGAATCAAGCTTTTTTGTTGGCAATCCGAGCAGGTAGCCGATCTTATTGGGTAAAGAACGGAAATACCATATATGAGCTACCGGTACTACCAATGCAATATGTCCCATTCTTTCGCGGCGGACTTTCTTTTCGGTCACTTCTACACCACAGCGGTCACATACTATTCCTTTGTACCTGATCCGTTTGTACTTACCGCAATGACACTCGTAGTCCTTTACAGGACCAAAAATACGTTCACAAAATAATCCATCGCGTTCTGGTTTATAGGTCCTGTAATTTATTGTTTCGGGTTTCAATACTTCACCATAAGACCTTTCGAGTATTTCTTCAGGTGAAGAAAGACTTATTGATATCTTTGAGAAACCGCCTTTTGCCTTATTTTCTTTTCTGAATGCCATAATCTAAAAAAATATTCATTAAACCGAATACGTGTACCGGGCTCCCGGTATTATTATTCCATTCTTATGCTGAGACCGAGGCCTCTCAATTCATGCAACAATACATTAAGGGATTCGGGTATACCCGGCTGAGGCATCGGCTCGCCTTTAACTATAGTCTCGTATGCCTTGGCACGTCCTAATACATCATCTGACTTCACAGTTAATATTTCCTGAAGTATATGTGATGCACCAAATGCTTCAAGCGCCCATACCTCCATTTCACCAAAACGCTGACCGCCAAACTGAGCTTTTCCGCCCAACGGCTGCTGTGTGATCAAAGAATACGGGCCAATGGACCGTGCATGCATTTTATCTTCCACCATATGCCCCAGTTTCATCATATAAATAATACCAACAGTAGCATGCTGATCAAAAGGCTCTCCTGTTTCGCCATCATACAATACGGTTCTTCCAAACCTCGGTATTCCGGATTTATCTGTATATTCAGTAATCTGTTCAAGACTTGCACCATCAAAAATGGGAGTGGCAAATTTAAGCCCTAATTCATTACCTGCCCAACCTAATACAGTTTCATAAATCTGTCCGAGGTTCATTCTTGACGGAACACCAAGAGGATTAAGAACAATATCAACGGGTGTGCCGTCAGCCAAAAAAGGCATATCTTCCTGCCTTACCACACGCGAAACAATACCTTTATTACCATGCCGTCCCGCCAACTTGTCTCCAATCTGTAGCTTACGCTTTTTAGCTATAAAAATTTTAGCCAGTTGAATGATCCCGGGAGGGAGTTCATCACCAATTGTAACATTATACCTTTCGCGCCGTGCAACCGCCTCGGCCTCTTTATATTTCATTATATAATTATTGATCACCCTGAAGATCAAATCATTTTTATACTTGTCTGTAGTCCATTTTACCGGATTGACAGTAAGGTAATCAATCTCTTGTAGTTGCTTAAGGGTGAATTTAGACCCTTTGCTTATCAACTCCGTACCGTAGTAATCTTTTACACCCTGGGAGGTCTTACCGTTTACCAGGGTAAATAATTTTTCTTCCAATTTACCTTGAAGAGCATTAACCTGCCGGTCGAAATTATCATCGATCTGGTCTAAAAGAACTTTGGTTGCAGTTCTGGCCTTTTTCTCTTTGCTAATACGAGAGAATAGTTTTTTATCGATAACAATCCCCGACAAAGATGGAGTGGCTTTCAGGGAAGCGTCTTTTACATCCCCTGCTTTATCACCAAATATAGCACGTAATAACTTCTCTTCGGGTGAGGGATCGGATTCACCTTTAGGAGTAATTTTTCCTATAAGAATATCACCGGGTTTAACATCAGCACCGATACGTATCAATCCGTTCTCATCAAGATCCTTGGTAGCCTCTTCACTGACATTTGGAATGTCGGATGTAAATTCTTCAAGTCCGCGTTTGGTATCCCTGACTTCCAGACTGTACTCATCAACATGCACGGAAGTAAAAACATCATCCCTGACAATCCGGTCTGATACTACTATTGCATCTTCATAGTTATATCCCTGCCATGGCATAAAAGCAACCATAAGATTGCGGCCTAGTGCCAGCTCTCCATTCTCAGTTGCATAACCCTGTGTCAGTATCTGTCCTTTTTTGATTCTGTCCCCTTTAGAAACAATAGGTTTCAGATCTACTGTAGTACCCTGATTGGTTTTTGCATATTTGGAAAGTTCATAAGTAACCACTTCCGGGTCAAAACTGACAAAAAGGTCATCGTCGGTAACATCGTAACGCACTATAATCTGTTTTGCATCAACATACTCAACAATACCGTCGAAATCTGCTTTTACCATAACCCTTGAATCGGATGCAGCCCTGGCTTCCAGTCCCGTACCTACAATCGGCGTTTCGGGCCTGAGTAGCGGAACTGCCTGTCTCATCATATTAGAACCCATCAGCGCCCGGTTGGCATCATCATGTTCAAGGAATGATATCAATGATGCAGCAACTGAAGCAATCTGGTTGGGCCCGACATCCATCAGGTTCACATCCTCTCTTTCCGCCAAAGGATAATCTCCGTCTAATCTTGATTTAACCCTTTGATTAATAAAAAATCCATCGGGATCGATAGGAGCATTTGCCTGGGCAATAACCCTGCTTTCTTCCTCCTCAGCAGTCAGATAGACAGAACCTTGATCCGAAAGATCAACTTTACCGTTTTCTACCTTACGATAAGGTGTGGATATAAATCCCAGATCGGTTATTTTTGCAAATACACATAATGACGATATAAGTCCGATATTAGGACCTTCCGGCGTTTCAATAGGACATAACCTTCCGTAATGGGTATAATGCACATCACGAACTTCAAATCCTGCTCTTTCTCTCGATAACCCTCCAGGACCAAGAGCTGACATGCGCCGTTTATGGGTCATTTCAGCCAACGGATTGGTCTGATCCATAAACTGTGATAATGCATTGGTTCCGAAAAAGGAATTTATTACCGATGAAAGTGTCTTTGAATTTATAAGATCTATAGGAGTAAATACCTCATTATCACGAACATTCATTCTTTCCCGGATAGTCCGGGCCATACGGGCCAATCCAATACCAAACTGGTTGTACATTTGCTCTCCTACAGTACGAACACGTCGATTGCTCAGATGGTCGATATCATCTACATCGGTCTTTGAATTTACCAATTGAATGAGGTATCTGATTATTTCGATTATATCCTCTCTTGTCAGCACACGATTATCGGAGTCAACATTAATTCCCAATTTTTTGTTGATCCTGTATCTGCCAACTTCGCCGAGATCATAACGTTTATCTGAAAAGAACAATTTATCAATAACATCTCTTGCTGTAGCCTCGTCCGGCGGCTCGGCATTGCGCAACTGCCGGTAAATATGCAGCACAGCTTCCTTTTCAGAGTTACAAGGATCCTTTTGTAATGTATTGTAAATTATCGCAAAATCCTGCTGTCTCTGATCATCTTTATGAAGCAGAATAGTCTTGACACCGGATTCGAGTATATCCTCAATATGATCCTCTTCAAGTTCTGTTTCACGGTCTATTATAACTTCGTTCCTTTCAATGGAAACAACTTCACCGGTATCCTCATCCACAAAATCTTCTACCCATGATTTCAACACACGTGCTGCCAGCCGTCTTCCAATTATTTTTTTCAAACCGGTCTTCGAAACTTTTACTTCATCAGCAAGATTGAATATTTCAAGAATATCTTTATCACTCTCATATCCTATCGCCCGCAAAAGGGTAGTGACAGGCAATTTCTTTTTCCTGTCGATATAAGCAAACATCACACTGTTGATGTCTGTTGCAAATTCGATCCACGATCCTTTAAAAGGAATAATACGGGCTGAATACAGTTTAGTGCCGTTAGCATGTAAACTTTGCCCGAAGAACACACCCGGCGACCGGTGCAATTGCGAAACAATTACCCTCTCAGCTCCATTGATAATAAAAGTCCCCTTTTCGGTCATATACGGTACCGTGCCCAGATAGACATCCTGGACTACCGTATCAAAATCCTCATGTTCAGGGTCAGTACAATAAAGCTTCAACTTTGCCTTTACCGGCACACTATATGTCAATCCCCGCTCAATACATTCATAAATGGTATATCTGGGCGGATCAACCTGATAGTCGATAAACTCCAGCACAAAATTATTCCGGGTATCTGTGATCGGAAAATTCTCTGTAAATACACGGTGTAATCCTTCCTCTTTCCTTTGCTCAGGTGTTGTATTTAACTGAAAAAAATCTTTAAATGACTTTACTTGTATTTCCAGAAAATCAGGATAATCAAACCTGGTTTGTGTTGAGGAAAAATTAATTCTTTCGTTTTTTATAATATTTAACATGTATTTATACAAGTTAATTAAATAAAATATAAATACACAAAAAGGTTTAGAATCCTTTTTCTTCAGGATTCTAAACCAAACAACCTTTTAAAAAGGTTAAATTGCATTTATTTAACTTCAACTTCTGCTCCGGCTTCTTCCAACTGAGTTTTAAGAGATTCTGCCTCATCTTTGGCAACTTTCTCCTTAACTGCTCTGGGAGCATCATCAACAAGAGCCTTAGCCTCTTTTAAACCAAGACCTGTTAATTCTTTTACGAGTTTAACTACTGCCAGTTTAGATTGGCCGGGTGCTTTAAGTACCACATCAAACTCGGTCTGTTCCTCAGCAGCTTCGCCTTCGCCGCCGCCGGCTGCCGGTCCGGCAACCGCTACTGCAGCAGCGGCCGGCTCTATTCCGTATTGTTCCTTAAGAATATCAGCTAATTCATTAACGTCTTTAACAGTTAAGTTAACCAACTCCTCTGCAAGCTGTTTTAAATCTGCCATTTCTATTTGTTTTAAAAAATTATTTCTAAAAAAAAATTATTCTTTCTCTTTAAGTGTTTCAAGAACACCATGTAAAACATTTCCACCACTTTCCAATTGCGATAGCAATCTTTTCATTGGTGAATTTAAAAGGGATATGACATCTGCAATAAGTTCGTCTTTAGATTTCACAGCTACGAGTACTTCGAGCTGATCTTCTCCGAAATAAACTGATTCCTCAACAAAAGCAGCCTTTAGTACAGGTCTGTCATGTTTTTTCCTGAATTCTTTTATCAGTTTTGCAGGCACATTGCCTGTTTCAGTAAACATTACCGATGTATTTCCCTTCAGCGCGTCATAAAGCTCTTCCAGATTCTTATCCGAATCCTCGAGTGCTTTATGGAAAAAAGTATTTTTAACAACAACCAGTTTTATGTCCTTCTTAAAGCATAATCTTCTTAAATCACTGGTATCAGCAGCGTTTAAACCACTAATGTCAGCCAGGTAAAAATGGTTGTAATTATCGATCTTTTCTTTTAAATTATTAATAATAATTTGCTTTTCAGCACTTTTCATTTTTACTCTGTTTTTAGTCAGCAACTGACTTTGGTTCAACTTTAATACCAGTGCTCATGGTACTGGAAAGATAAATGCTTCGAATATAAGTACCTTTCGAAGCAGATGGCTTCAATTTTATGATAGTATTAATAAATTCTATCGCATTATCTTTAATTTTTTCAGGGGGGAATGACACTTTGCCAATTGAAGTATGAACAATTCCGAATTTATCGACTTTAAAATCAATTTTACCTTGTTTGACTTCCTTTACAGCATTATATATATCCATAGTTACCGTGCCGCTTTTAGGATTAGGCATTAATCCCCTGGGACCTAATACCCGGCCTAACTGGCCAACCTTTCCCATAACCGGCGGCATAGTGATAACCACATCAATATCAGTCCATCCTCCCTTTATCTTCTCAATATATTCATCCAAACCAACAAAATCGGCTCCGGCTTCTTTTGCCTCATCCTCCTTTTCAGGAGTAACTAAAGCTAAAACACGAACCTCTTTCCCAGTTCCATGGGGTAACGAAACTACGCCTCTTACCATCTGGTTAGCTTTTCTCGGATCAACTCCCAACCGGACATCCAAATCAACCGATGCATCGAATTTGGTATTTGTAATATCTTTTACCAGTTCCGAAGCTTCCTCAATCGAATAAGATCTGCCTCTTTCCAGTTTTTCCAGAGAAACTTTTCTATTTTTCGTAATTCTGCCCATCTTAGAAAATATTATTTAGTTATTAAATGGTGAATTACCCTTAACGGCAATACCCATACTTCTTGCGGTTCCGGCCACCATTTTCATTGCTGATTCAACAGTAAAACAATTCAGGTCAGTCATTTTACCCTCGGCAATCTTTTTTACCTGATCCCAGGTTACAGATGCCACTTTACTAACATGGGGTTCAGAAGAACCTTTCTTTACTTTTCCTGCCTCTGTCAGTTGAACTGCCACGGGAGGTTGTTTTATAATGAAGTCAAAAGATTTATCACTATAAACAGTAATAATTACGGGAAGCAATTTACCTGCCTGATCCTGTGTCCGGCTGTTAAACTGCTTGCAAAACTGCATTATATTAACCCCCTTGGCACCTAATGCCGGGCCTACAGGTGGTGACGGATTCGCCGCTCCGCCTTTAATTTGTAATTTAATTAATCCAGCAACTTCTTTTGCCATAATAAAAAATTAACTCGTTACTATTCCTTCTCCACTTGCATGAAGCTAAGTTCCAAAGGAGTTTTCCGTCCGAATATCTTCACCATTACCTGGAGCTTTTTCTTCTCTTCATTGATCTCCTCAATGGTTCCGTTAAAGCCGTTAAATGGTCCGTCGATAACTTTGACGGTTTCTCCCACAACAAAAGGAATATTCAATTCTTCGTCCGTTTCAGCAAGTTCATCCACCTTTCCCAATATCCTGTTCACTTCGTAGGGCCTCATAGGTACGGGGTTCCCACCCTTGGTGTCGCCAAGGAACCCGATAACATTCGGAACATTCCGTAGTATATGCTCCGTTTCTCCTACCAGAGAGGCTTCAATGAGTACATATCCCGGGAAAAAGCTACGCTCCTTGCTTATCTTCTTTCCATTTCGAATCTGGTATACTTTTTCCATAGGTATCAGAACCTGCTCTACCAAACCCTTTAGTTCACCATTAGCGATTTGATTATCGATATATTCTTTTACTTTCTTCTCCTTTCCTCCGATTGCACGAAGAACATACCATTTTTTTGTATTTTCGCTCATTCTGACCTAAGAGTTTCGTTTAATAAAACAATTCATAAATAAAACTCATTATGTTCCTGAAAGACAGGTCCATAACAAAAATTAAGAGTGATATAATAAAGGAAGCAACCATTACAACTAAAGCACTGTTTTGTAATTCTTTCCAGGTAGGCCACGTGACCTTGTGTACAAGTTCATCAAAAGCCTCCTGCAAATATACTTTTATCTTCATTTTAACTAATCGTTATTTTTTTTCAATGACCCGCAGGTCATGAAATAATACTTTTGCCTGGCCAAATTATTATTCTCCGGGTGGCTCCGCCCGATTCTGTATATTTGTACGGAAGGCAAGAATTGAACTTGCAAAAAATATACTCCCTATTTATGAGTTCTTCCGTAAAGAAGCTGTCCATAAACAAAATATATTTTATACTTGTCTACTATATAAATGTAGCTTGTGGACAGCCTCTTTTTTTATTCATCATAGTCAAGCCTGTAAAGTCCGCCAAATAAATTATGCTTGTCCTCAAAATGGTCATTTACAAAATAACATTCAAGTATTGATAAATAACTCACATTCTAAAATTGTCAGCAAACTTCTGAATAAGACTGCTTACTTTACAGACAAATATGATTTGTCAAATTATTCAATAATTTCCGTTACCTGGCCTGCACCAACGGTACGTCCGCCTTCACGTATTGCAAAGCGCAGTCCGACATTCAGGGCCACCGGATAAATCAATTCAACTTCAATTGTTACATTATCACCCGGCATTACCATCTCACGTCCTTCAGGTAAATGTATCTCTCCGGTTACATCTAGCGTCCGCAGGTAAAACTGGGGACGATATTTATTATGGAAAGGAGTATGGCGTCCGCCTTCTTCCTTTTTCAATACATAAACCTCAGCCTTAAATTTAGTATGAGGAGTTATTGATCCGGGTTTCGCCAGAATCTGGCCTCTTTTGATTTCTTTTTTATCTACCCCGCGCAGAAGAAGTCCTACATTATCTCCGGCCTGTCCTTCATCCAAAATTTTACGGAACATTTCAACTCCGGTACATACAGTTTTACGTCCTTCAGCGCCCAGACCAATCATTTCAAGTTCATCACCCGTATGAACGATACCTGTTTCAATACGTCCGGTCGCAACTGTACCACGGCCTGTAATAGAGAATATGTCTTCTACCGGCATAAGGAAAGGTTTATCCTTTTCGCGCATAGGAACAGGAATCCACTCATCAACGGCATCCATCAATTCCATGACTTTTTCTTCCCATTCAGCTTCCCCGTGCATTGCACCTAAGGCTGATCCCCGGATTACAGGTGTCTCGTCACCATCAAACTCATAAAAATCAAGCAACTCCCTGATTTCCATTTCCACAAGTTCTAACAGCTCTTCATCGTCTACCATATCTACCTTATTCATGAAGACAACTACTTTGGGCACATTCACCTGACGGGCAAGCAGTATATGTTCACGGGTCTGAGGCATGGGACCGTCAGTAGCAGCAACTACAATAATTGCCCCATCCATCTGGGCTGCACCGGTAACCATGTTCTTAACATAGTCGGCATGCCCCGGACAATCAACGTGAGCATAGTGACGCTTGGCAGTCTGGTATTCAACGTGAGCCGTGTTAATTGTAATACCTCTTTCCTTTTCCTCAGGGGCATTATCAATTGCATCAAATGATTTGATCTCGGACAAACCCTTTTTGGCCAATACCATTGTAATAGCTGCAGTGAGGGTGGTTTTCCCATGGTCAACATGGCCAATTGTACCTATATTGACATGATCTTTGTCCCTTACAAATGTTTGTTTAGCCATAACTCCTAAATTTTAATTATTATCTAATATTAATTGAGCCGAAGACGAGAATTGAACTCGTGACCTCATCCTTACCAAGGATGCGCTCTACCCCTGAGCTACTCCGGCGATAACTATACCCCCGAAAAAAACAATCTTCTTAAAACTTAAATCCTGTTTTTGAGCGGGAGACGGGATTCAAACCCGCGACCCTTAGCTTGGAAGGCTAATGCTCTGTCGACTGAGCTACTCCCGCATAGTCACCCCGGTAAAAACGCGATGCAAAATTACAAAATTTTATCAAAACTAAAGAGCTTATCTGCAACCTCCTTACATTTCAATACATTAATACAAAAAAAATACTGCCGGATTAACATATCATTAACATCAAAACCCGGTGTAATTTACCAAACTGCTTTATATTCAGATATTTCTGTAACTCACTAAAATTGGAGTGCAAATGTAAAAATATTATTTTAAAAATTTAAGAATCTGAAAATAAAAATTTAAAATTATTTACTCTTGAGTTTATCTTTATATTTACTTAGTTGTTTACGGATAGCATCTACCGTCATATCAGTAGCCTCTTCAAAAGTATCTGCCTGTTTTTTTGCAAATAAATAACCATTGGCAGGAATTGAAAGTTTTATTTCTGATATCTTATTCCTGGTTGTTTCGGGTTTAAGTACTTTTAATGTTACTTCCGCATTGATGATACCATCAAAAAATGTATCCAGCTTATTTACTTTTTTGTTCACAAAATCAATCAATTTCTTGTCCGCATTAAAATGGACTGAACTGATAATTATTTCCATAATTAACACTTTTTATTATCCCCTGGGATGGGCTTGTTTGTATATATCACGCAATTTCTCAAATGTTGTATGAGTATAAATCTCCGTTGCAGCAAGATTGGAATGGCCTAATAATTCCTTGACAGCATTCAGATCCGCCCCCTTATTTAATAAATGTGTAGCATATGTATGTCGTAAAACATGGGGACTCTTCTTTTCCAGTGAAGTTACCTGTCCGAGATTTTTTTTCACAATCCTGTAAACTAATTTTTCATATACGGGATTTCCCTTATCAGTAACCAATAACACAGGTGGAATGAATCCGAATATGCGTTCTCTTTCTTCCATATACTGAAATAATAATTTATTAATACTCCTTGGATATGGAATTATCCTCTCTTTTTGTCTCTTTCCTGTTACTTTTATTAAATATGCCGTTGTATCTATACCGGAATCCTTTAATTTCAACAACTCTGCCAGTCTGATTCCTGTGCCATAAAGCAAAGAAATAATCAGTTTATCTCTTTTCCCATTAAAATCATCCGGGAAAAAACCGTCATCGAGCAAGTGATGCAGATTACTTTCTTCAACAAAGTTGGGTAATTTTTTTCTGATTTTGGGAAGCGGTAAAT
>Ga0180433_10006967_pt1 | contig 14598 bp, 8 predicted proteins | sample SS_ome_8_FD_132980 | JGI IMG/M metagenome (GOLD analysis project Ga0180433, IMG submission 132980) | Hypersaline lake sediment archaeal communities from the Salton Sea, California, USA - SS_1_D_1 metaG | ecosystem: Environmental > Aquatic > Non-marine Saline and Alkaline > Hypersaline > Sediment... | reverse complement strand
GCATCATCTGCATTGTAGCCTTAATATCGCTGAATCTCAATAATTTGTTAAGTAAATACGAATTTGATATACTTTTTTCTTAGTGTGGTCATGGCCAGCTGTGCTGGCTGTTATTTCTTTATAATCGGGACAGATACCAACACAAATTAGTATTTCAAGCGGTGCAGATATGAATTTATGGAGAAAACCTTTCGATTTAGATGAAAAGGTCACTGAGCCAGTCAAGATGCATATTGATATAGACAGGTGTAAAGGCTGTGGATATTGTGTGGAATTTTGCCCTCGCGGAGTGTTGAAGATGGCCGGTGAACTCGGTCCCAAGGGCTATGAAATGGTTAGAGTAGTCTATGAAGATGAGTGTCTGGGCTGTGGTCTCTGTGAGGCGATATGTCCCGAGTTTGGAATTTACCCTGCTACGGAAGAAAAAGGGGTCCAGCCAACACATGCCTAAAGATAATGTACTCTGTGGCGAATTTTTTATGAACGGCGACATTGCCTGTGCCGAAGGAGCTATAAGCGCCGGCTGCCGTTTCTTTGCAGGCTATCCTATCACCCCGGCAACCGAAGTGGCTGAGAGAATGAGCGAACGGATGCCTGAAGTAGGCGGTGTTTTCATTCAGATGGAAGATGAGATGGCTTCTATGAATGCAGTACTCGGAGCCTCGTGGGCTGGGGTAAAGGCGATGACTGCTACCTCGGGTCCAGGGTTCAGCTTGATGATGGAGAATTTAGGCTTGGGTGTGATGCTTGAGACACCCTGTGTCTTGGTTAATATCCAGCGGGCAGGCCCATCCACCGGATTGCCTACACTCGCTGCGCAGGGAGATATGATGCAAGCCAGATGGGGCGCCCATGGTCACTATGAGATTATCGCTCTTGTTCCTACCTCGCCACAGGAGATATTTGACCTGACCATTACAGCGTTTAATTTTTCGGAGCAGTATCGGGTTCCAGTACTGGTTATGGCCGACGAGGCGGTGGGCCATATGAGTGAAAAGGTCGTCATACCTCGTATAAGCCAAAAAGAGCTGGTTAATCGGCCACGACCAAGAGGTTCTCCAGAAAAGTATTTGCCTTATGATTCCAGGATGGGACTGGTGCCTCCGATGGCTGTAGCTGGTGAAGGGTATCGTTTTCATGTTACCGGCTTGACACATGATGAAAGAGGGTATCCGGTAATGACCGCCGAGGCACAGGATAAACTGGTGCGACGACTAGTGGACAAGATAAAGTTAAACGCTAAAGACATCGTAAGATATGAAGAGATAGATGTTGACGATGCCGAGGTTGTGGTGGTTAGCTATGGTATAGCTGCCCGTGTTGCCCGATATGCTGTGCAGAAGGCGAGGGACGAGGGTATAAAGGTAGGTCTGCTGCGGCTGATAACGGTGTGGCCTTTTGCTGAAGACCGCATTAGAGAATTGGCACCTCGACTGAAAGCCTTCATAGTTCCGGAGATAAACTATGGGCAGATAGTCAGAGAAGTAGAGCGATGTGCTGCAGGCAAGGCTAAGGCCAGGCTAGTACCTCACATGGGTGGTGGAGTGCATCTCCCGGAGACTGTTCTGGAAGCTATACGAGAGGAAAGCTAGATGACAAAGATGCTTACTGTAGAGGCAAATCCTATGGACTGCTACCTCAGGGTAGACAGGATACCACACATCTGGTGTGCTGGCTGTGGCATCGGACCAGCGACTGGATGTTTTATCAGGGCTATCGACCGAGCTGAGTTAGACCCGAACAAGATATCTGTGGTTTCGGGAATCGGCTGTGCAGGCAGAATGGCCGGCTATATTAAGCTGGACTCTTTTCATACCACACACGGTCGGGCTCTCCCCTTCGCCACTGGCCTTAAGCTGGCAAATCCAGAATTGAATGTAGTGGTCTTTTCAGGAGATGGAGATCTCGTGGCCATAGGGGGTAACCATCTCATTCACTCCGCCCGGCGTAATATCGACATGACCGTCATTTGTATAAACAACTTCAATTACGGTATGACTGGTGGTCAGGTGGGGGCGACAACACCACTTGATGCTCGCAGTACCACTACACCATACGGCAACTTCGAATACCCCTTTAACGTGCCATACTTAATGACTGCCTGTGGTGCTACATATGTCGCCAGATGGACGGTGTTGCATGTACGAGAACTGGAGAGGTCGATTACCGAAGCCTTGAACAAGCCGGGCTTCAGTTTTATAGAGGTGCTTAGCCCATGTCCTACTGTCTACGGACGTCTGAACAAATTGCCTCGAGGCTTGGATGAAATGCGCAGCTATCGGGAAAAAAGCGTCATTAGGGATGGGGCTGACCCCAAGGATGTTGATTTGTCTCTAAATGGCCCCATTGTTGTAGGCAAATTTGTTGATATAGAGCGACCTACTTTGTGGGATAGCTACCGACAGATGCTCGATAGAGCAAGCAAATTGTAAAAACGATAGCCAGTGTTAGGTGGCTGGTCCCGGAAATATCTGGAGAAGGTAATTTGAGCAGGATAGAAGTAAGATTAAGCGGTGCTGGCGGACAGGGAATAGTGCTTGCTGGCCAGATTCTGAGTCAGGCAGTTGCCTTAAATGAAAAAGGGAAATTTGCTACTCTTACCCAAAGCTATGGACCAGAGGCACGAGGCGGCTCCTGTTCTGCTGGCGTTGTTATTTCAGATGAGTCTGTAGGTTATCCTTATGTGATAAGTCCCCAGGTTCTGGTTATCATGTCACAGGAGGCCTACACCAAGTACACGCAGGATATCAGTCCAAACACGATGGTAATTATAGACCGTGATTTGGTCGAGCCTAGCGCATCTCAGAAGCTGGAGGTACTGTCTATACCGGCTACTAACCTTGCCCGTGAGATGGGGCGGGTGGTGGTGGCCAATATCATCATGCTTGGATTTTTAGCAGCAGTCAGCGATGTGGTTTCTCCTGAGGCGCTTAAGAAATCCATCTTGGCGACTGTGCCCAAAGGCACTGAAGAGTTTAACATCAAGGCTTTTACACTGGGATATGAATACGGACTAAAGCAGGCAAGGTGAAGTTGAGCGTAGTATAGATGACCAAAAGTGTTGCATTGATTGGTAATAGCGTTGGGGCAGCTCAGTGTGCTCTGACGCTGGCTCGTATGGGTACCGAGGTTAGCCTAATTGTATCTACCGAGGCATTGAGCCTGAATGATAGCGGGGATAGCGTTTCCTCAGCCAGTGCTGCTAGTGAATACCTTAGTATCTGGCCATTGTTGCTCAGAGCGGCAACTCATCCACGGGTTAAGCTTTACGCTAACTCTTGCGTGGAGGATGTAACCGGGAAACGTGGTGAATTTAAGTTAAAGGTAAAGAGATTACCTCGCTATGTAGATGAGGAACTGTGTACCAGTTGTGGCCTGTGTCAGGAGGCATGCCCGGTAAAAATACCTTTTTCCTATGGTAGCCGTACTTTTAAACGCAGTGCTATTCATGCACCACTGGTGGGCGTCAGGTCGATACCAGCAGCCTACTCTATAGATAAGAATGATATGGCCCCCTGCCGTGCAGCTTGCCCGCTCGGTATCAATATACCCGGCTTCATCTGCCTTCTGTCTAAAAATAAAGCTGATGAAGCTCTGAGGCTAATAAACGAATCTGCACCTTTAGCTGGGATACTTGGCCGGGTATGCACTCATCCCTGCGAAGATAACTGTCAGCGCGCTAGAGTTGATAGCCCTGTGTTTATTCAAGCTCTGCACCGTTATGCTGCAGATAATGCTTCTGGAAGCATTAATTACAAGCGCAGAAATAAAGCCAAATCCAGAGAGGAAAAAATAGCCATTGTTGGTAGTGGTCCATCCGGGCTAGCAGCATCCTGGGCACTGGCCAGACGAGGATATAATAACATAACTATGTTCGAATCCCATGCAGTGGTTGGCGGCATGTTGGCTACAGGTATTCCTCGGTTCCGCCTCTCCCGTGAGGTGCGTGAGAGGGAAGTGGACGCCATTATATCGATGGGCGTGGATGTAAAAACAGGGGTTAATGTAGGCCGGGATATAACGCTTTTTGATCTCAGGGAACAAGGTTATAAGGCTTTTTACCTGGCCATAGGTGCTGGTTTAAATAACAAACTGGATGTACCTGGTGAAGACCTCGAAGGTGTTGTCGACGTGATTTCAATGCTTTTTGCGCTTAATTATAAGGTAGGCACTACTGTCGGTTCCAATGTGGTGGTCATTGGTGGCGGCAACAGTGCTGTGGATTCAGCCAGGGCAGTGAACAGACGCAGTAAGGGTACTGTACGAATACTTTACCGACGTACAGCGGAAGAGATGACAGCTATAAAAGGGCATATAGAGGAGGCAATTGAAGAGGGTGTGTTGATTGAGTACCTTACTGCCCCTATTGAAATCATCGGCGATGGAACTAGAGTTACAGGGATACGGTGTCAGCGGATGAAATTGGGTGAGGTCGATGCTACTGGTAGACGGCAGCCTGTGCCTATTGAAGGTTCTGAGTTTACCATAGAGGCTGACCACGTGGTTGTGGCTATAGGCCAGCGACCAAGTACAGGGTTGCTCAGGTTAAGGGGCATCAAGATCAGTGACGACTCGACTATAGATGTGGATCCCCTAACGCTTCAGGCCAACATACCTGATATCTTTGCCGGCGGCGATTGTGTTACCGGTCCTAACACTGTTGTTGAAGCTATGGCTGCTGGCCTCCGAGCTGCGGAATCGATAGACAGGTATCTCAGCGGACGCGATTTGAGGAAAGGTCGTACTTTAGACAAGCAAAAACAGGCTGAGTTTGACATTGAGGCAAGATATGTTTCGCCTCACAAGCGAGCTGAAATGCCGATTCTTTCTCATGATGCTAGGATGGGGACCTTTGAGGAGACTAAGACAGGACTAAACGCAGATGCGGCCATGGCTGAGACTGAGCGTTGCCTTAGTTGCGCTGTGTGTAGCGGTTGTCTGGAATGTGAGCGGGTATGCCAGGTGAATGCTGTTACCCATAAAGATAATAGCAAGTCGTTGGAAATAGAAGCTGGAGCTGTAGTTAATTTTGTTTCTAGCAGTGGCATGACTGGCTTGTCCCGGCCCAAAGTTGCTCAAGGTAGAACTCTTCAGGTTTCTGGTCCAGGTATCTTTGTTGTAAAAGCTGAGGGCGATGGTGATTTGGAAGATGAACTTGGTCATGCTTCGGCAATTGCCTTTGAGGTAGCAAAGGAATTGAAGCTGAGAGAAAAAGCAGCCTCAGGTGGTTCAGATACTGAAGGGAATCATAATAATAACTTTGATTTTGGGTCAGAAGTAAAAGAGCTGGCAGATTCAGGAGATGAGCGTATTGGTGTGATACTGTGCCGTTGTGGAGGCAGCATCAGTTCTATAATTGACCTTTCTGAGGTGGCTAGGGAAATACAGCGTCTTCCTGGTGTTTCTCGTGTCCACGAGTTATCTCAAGTGTGTACTGAATATGGAGCGCGGGAAATTAAGGATTTAGCCACGAAAGAGAAGCTCGGCAGGCTGGTTGTTGCAGCTTGTCGGTGTTGTAATCTTGAGCAGGTCTGCTTCAGTTGTACGGAGCAGCGAGTAAGATGTCGGGAATATTTGGACCTGTACTTGGGCGCAAGCCGCAGTACATTTGTGGAATTCGTTAATGTTCGTGAGCAATGTGCCTGGGTGCATAGCGACAATCCGGTGGAAGCTACTGCTAAGGCTATTGATATAGTCAGCTCTGGAGTCGTCCGGGTTCAAGCTGCTTTACCGGTAACGCGCATGGAGCGCCAAATTAACGAAAACGTGTTGGTTGTGAGCACCGACCTTTCTGGCCTGGCAACGGCAAAAGGCCTGGCGTCTCAGGCTTATCCAGTAGCTATTATCTATATGCCAGGAGCAAATAAGAAAAAAGGACGGCAGTCCACTAAATACCTGGAAAGGGAAGCCAGTCTGCTAGAGGAACTCGATAAAATGGGCGCATCTGTCATGTCATGGCCCCAAGCGTTGAGGCTTGGTGGTGTGCCAGGGAACTATGAAGCTACCCTTGATTATTCTTCAGAGACAGCCAATATCAAAGCTGGTGCTGTCATAGTGGATGCCGAAGCCTTGAATAAAATGCTGGCTCAGGTTGATGCCACTTTTAAGGAAAGCCTTGTTGGGCGTATTCTCGTGTGGAAGAGTAACCCGGATCATCGGAAAAATTTGGGTTTTACACTACGAGAGTTCGCTATTGGAAATCCAAGCGGTATATTTATCGTATCGTCCAGTGCTTCGGAATTGCCTGAGAAACAGGTCGTTAAGGGAAGCGAAATGGCAGCCAGGGTGTCAAGCTATTTGAGCCAGGGTGTGCTGAAGCCCAGGGTCTCTGCGGTTAATATCGATAGAAGGCTGTGCCGTGGCTGTGGCGATTGTGCTGCAGTGTGTCCTTATATAGAGATGAGAACCGATGGCTCAGGCGTTGCTTATGCTGTTATTGACCCCATGCTGTGCCTGGGTTGCGGAGCTTGCCTTACAGCATGTCCTACAGGTGCTATAAGCCAGCTTGTTCAAAGTGACTTAAATATAATCAGTACACTGGAAGCCCTGTTGGAAAAACCTGGCAAGGTTGGTGCGGTCACATGAGCCCGACTGCCGTTGATATTGTGGTTTTTGCCTGCAACTGGGATGGTCTGAGTTGCGTTGAGGCAGCGGCACAAAGCCGCCTAAACTATCCGCCATCGCTAAAGGTAGTTAGGGTGAGTTGCCTTTCTCGTGTACATGCAGGTCTTATCCTTAAGGCTTTTGAACTGGGGGCAAGGGGTGTGATGCTCCTGGGATGTGAGCCAGACAGTTGCTATTACGAAAAGGATGCCGGGTTTAATGTAAAAGAATATGAAAAGACGCGGGGGGTATTGGAATTGCTTGGCTTGGGATTGGAAAGACTCAAACTTGTCCATTTACCAAGAGGTGACGGGGCTGGTTTTGTGAAGCAAGTAACGAATTTTATAGCTGAAATAGAGCAGGCAGGATAGCAGGATTATAGAAGTGCGATGTTAAATGGTCAAGAGGAAATAAAGGATACACGAATACATCTTTGCCTTGATTGCGGCAAATGTACGGTGGTCTGTCCAGTAGCTCGGTATAACCCGGAGTTTAATCCACGACTTATAGTCCAGAGGAACATAGGGCACGAGAGCCGTAACTTTCAAGATGATACAATCTGGTCCTGTCTGAATTGCTATATGTGTTTGGAGCGCTGCAATTATCGAGTGGACTTCCCGGAATTTATTCGTATTTTAAGGACAGGGGCATTAAATAAGGGTACTCAAGCACAGTGCACTCACGGTGGGGTATTGCAGTCAATGATGCATCTGATGGCTAAAGAAGGCTTGCATCAGGATCGGCTTGGTTGGCTGTCCTCGGATATCAAGCTGTCTGAGCGGTATGAAACTATATTTTTCGTAGGCTGCGCTCCCTATTTTGATATTGTGTTTAGAGACTTGGGGGTGAATATACTGGAAGGTGTGAACGGCGCGCTACGGTTGCTAAACCGTGCCCAGATACCTTTTAACCTTCTGCTCAACGAGCGTTGTTGTGGACGTGACTTGCTATTACAGGGAGATAAAGAGGGCTTTATGGCTCTGGCACAGTCCAATATGGAAGAATTTAACCATCTCGGCGTCAAAAAAATCATCACCAGTTGCCCGGAATGTTATTATGCGTTTAAGGTTGAATATCCAAAAATGTTGGGCAGCACAGTTACAGAAGTGGTATATTGGACAGATGCGTTAGCTCCTTTATTGCAGAGCGGCGAGCTCCAGCTGGGCAGGCTAGATGAAAAGGCTACTTATCAGGACCCCTGTACCCTGGGTAGAGGCTTGAGGATTTTTGATTCACCTCGCCAGGTACTGGGTGCATTAGATGGTCTGGAAGTGGTTGAAATGGAGCAGAGTCGGGAGCAGGCGCTGTGTTGTGGGGCCAGTTCATGGGTACACTGTGGGGCTGCAAATAGACAGATTCAGGATGAGCGCCTTAGCCAGGCAGAAGCTACAGGCGCTAGCATATTAGTGACTTCCTGTCCCAAGTGTCAGATCCATCTCAAATGTGCCCAGCAAAGTCGTAACGGCAGAATGCCTAAAATCGACATACAGGATCTGACTAGCTTGGTGGCCCGATCGCTTAACCAGGAGGTAAGCTAATTGGCTGAAGATGAACTCAGAATAGGTGTCTTTGTTTGTGACTGTGGGCTCAACATTGCTGGGTCTGTAGATACTGAAGAGGTGCGACGGTCAGCAGAGGGATTGCCCGGCGTGGTAGTTGCAGTTAGAAACCGGTATACCTGTGCTGATCCTGGTCAGGCAGAAATCCAGAGACATATCGATGAGTACAAACTGAACCGTGTAGTCGTAGCTTCTTGCACTCCGAGGCTTCATGAATCCACTTTCCGCAAATGTATTGCTGATGCGGGGCTTAATCCTTATTTACTGGAAATGACTAACATCAGAGAACATTGCAGTTGGGTGCACCTCTATGACCGTGAGTCGGCTACTAAGAAAGCTGTGGATATTGTGAAGATGGCAGTGGCTCGGGCACGACTTCTTGAACCGCAGCAGGAGACTGAGATACCAGTGACTGATGCTGCACTAGTAATTGGTGGTGGTGTGGCTGGGATTCAGGCAGCGCTGGACCTGGCTGATGGCGGTCATCAAGTTTATTTGGTGGAGGAGAAGCCATCAATCGGTGGCATCATGGCCGAGTTGGACAAAACATTTCCTACGATGGACTGTTCTATATGTGTGCTTGGTCCGAAAATGATGGACGTGGGACGTCATCCCAAGATCAAACTGCTAACTTACAGTACCATTGAAGAGGTGTCTGGATACGTGGGTAATTTTAAAGTCCGCGTTCGGAAAAAAGCCCGTTACGTGGATGAGAACTTGTGCACTGCTTGTGGCAAGTGTGCTGAGGTCTGTCCTGTAGTATTACCTGATGAATTCCAACAGGGCTTTTCCTCGCGCAAGGCAGCCTATATGGCCTTCCCTCAAGCTGTGCCCTCGGCCTTTCTTATTGACATGGAGCACTGCTTGGGAAATAACCCTGTCGCTTGTGTTAAATGCGTGGATGCTTGCGAAAAGGGGTGCATAGATTTGCACATGCAGGATGAAGTAATAGAGATTGAAGTTGGCACCATAATCGTAGCCACTGGCATGGGTATTTATGATCCTACCCAGTTGGATGAATACGGGTATACTCGTTTTGATAACGTCATAACCAGCATGGAATTTGAAAGACTGATATGTGGTGGTGGGCCTACTGAGGGTCACCTGGTGCGTCCGTCCGACCATAAAACACCCAAGCGCATTGGCTTTATACAATGTGTAGGCTCGCGTACGGAGAACCGTGGTCACCCTTACTGCTCCAATGTGTGCTGTATGAACACGGTGAAAGATAGCTTGCTGATTAAGGAACATGACCCTGACACCGAGATTTTCGTCTTCTATATGGATATTCGTGCTTTTGGTAAGGGATTTGAGGACCTGCTTCGACGTTCCAGAGAAGCTGACGTACACTACATTAGAGGTATCCCCGGCGAGATCAAGGAGGACCCGAAGACTAAGAATCTCCTTGTCAGAGTGGAGAATACCACAGCAGCGCGTGTTGAGGAATATGAGCTGGATATGGTGATACTTTCGGTAGGACTTGAGCCTAAGGCTGACATTAAACGTCTAATCGGCGCTTTGAATCTCTCGCAAACTAGCGATGGCTTTCTAATGGAAGCTCATCCTAAGCTCAGGCCGGTTGATGCACCGACGCCGGGCATTTTCTTTGCTGGCTGCGTTGAATCGCCTAAGGATATAAAGGACAGTGTCACCCAGGCCGGTGCTGCTGCCGCCCGCAGCTCAATTCTCCTGAATGCCGGTGTCATCAAGGGTGAGGCTATAAAAGCGGTGGTCGACCTTGATAAGTGCACCTCTTGTGGCGTCTGCGCCCGCGTCTGTCCCTATGGAGCGATTAAGGTGGATGTTAAGGCTAAGTCCGGAGCACAAGTGATAGCTGCTGCTTGCGCTGGTTGTGGCACCTGCGCTGCTGAGTGCCGCTTTGATGCTATAACCATGCAAAATTTCAACGATGCCCAGGTGCTTGCTCAAATAGATGCTGCCCTGGAGACAGACCCTGAGCAGAAAATTATTACTTTCCTGTGCAATTGGTGCAGCTATGCGGCCAGTGACCTAGCCGGCGTATCCAGAATACAGTTCCCCCCGAATAACCGCTTCATCCGAATGATGTGCAGCGGCCGGGTGGATGAGAGCTTTATACTACGTGCCTTCGAAAAAGGTGCGTCTATGGTGCTGCTCTCCGGCTGCCATTTAGGCGATTGCCATTATATTACCGCTAACCAATGGACTATGCGCCGGGCTGATAAACTATGGGATAAATTGGAGAAGCTGGGCATACGTCCTGAGCGGCTACAGCTGGAGTGGATAAGTGCTGCCGAGGGGCCTCGTTTCGCTCAAATAATGCGCCAGCTTGAAGAGATGCGCCAGACAGTCACGCCTGAAGAGATAGCCCATGCCCGAAAGGTGCTCGCCGAGCAGAGGCTGAAAGCAAAGAAAGAGCCGGCAGCCGAAGACGAGCTAAGCGATGCGGCGAAAGTGTGAATAAGATGGAAGAGCAACTAAAGTGTCTCCGTTGCGGCTTCGAATATAGAGCGACTACTGACGACAAAAAGGGTCTTCAGGAGCGCGTTTGCCCCAAGTGCAAGTCGAACAGCGTGCGTCGCTTGCCAGCTAAAAAAGAATAGGATTTATGGTGGATGTCTTAGCTGGCCTGATGGCAGGTTTTCTTCTGGATTAACCATCTGGATGGAGATGCTGCACAATACAATGGTAATAGAATAGCCTACTTGCAACTATTAGTTTCATGGGCTTTCGTTGAAATCATCAGAGCTTTCAGTGCAGCCCTGAAAGCTGACCTTAATTCGCTAGCAGCCCTTGCAGAACAAGGTCGCCAAAGATTATCAACTTCTCCATTATTTTTAAGGACGAGGGATGGGACATTCAATTTCTCCCGTTCGTATTCCCTAAAGACAAGATTTAACTAATTTGAGGTTAAAAAAATCAACTAATGGTGGGGGACATTGGGCAGTTCCCAAAATCGTATTTGAGAAGAGACAGCTGATCTTTGCGTTGCAGCGATTAGTTGTTATTGTTAGTAAGGAAAGCCTGTATTTTGCTCTCTTATCGTGGATGATAACTACAGATGCTCCGGCGCTTAATCACTCACTAAATCTGATCTGACAACAAAGTTGAGTGCCTGTTGACAAACTTGTCATACTAGATAACAATATCGTTCGAGAGACCAACTAGATAGGATAGTAGCGGATAGTATTGGACTATTATTAATTCGTATCTGCAGGAGGCTTGATACATGGATACAAAGCAAGTAGAGACTTTTGATTATGTAATAATAGGCTCAGGGTTCGGGGGTAGCGTGTCTGCTCTTCGCTTGACTGAGAAAGGCTATCAAGTCTTAGTTTTGGAGCGAGGCAAACGCTACCGGGATGAGGATTTCCCAACTACCAACTGGATAATTTGGAAATATCTCTGGTTACCCCAGTTACGCTGTTTTGGAGTCCTCCAGATGACAGTGCTGAAGGAGGGGATTGTTCTTCACGGTGCAGGGGTCGGAGGGGGTAGCTTAGGTTACGCCAATGTACTCGAGAAGCCAGACGATGCATCTTTCTCAAACCCGGCATGGCAGAATTTAATTGACTGGAAAAAGGTTTTAGCCCCACACTATGAAACTGCCCAACGCATGCTAGGTGTTACCACTAACCCACGGCTTTGGGAAGCTGACCAGGCTTTAAAAGAAATGGCCACGTCAATGGGAACGGCCGATACCTTTAGACCTACAAAGGTTGGTGTCTTCTTCGGCCCCGAGGATGAAGAGGTACCTGACCCATATTTCGATGGCGAAGGCCCTCCACGCCGAGGTTGCTCCCATTGCGGGGGATGTATGGTTGGCTGTCGGCATAACAGCAAGAACAGCCTGGTTAAGAACTACCTGTATTTCGCTGAGAAAAAGGGAGTACAAATTAGACCCGAGTCAGAAGTAACCGACATTCGCCTGCTGCCATCCAGCCGGAAAGGTAGCCCTCGCTTCGAATTAACTTACCAGCGTTCCACAGCATGGTTTGTCAAGACAAAACACCGAGTATATGCACACAATGTCATTCTATCAGCAGGCGTACTGGGAACTGTAAAATTGCTATTACGTTGTCGTGATGTAACTAAATCGCTTCCCAATCTTTCGCCACGCTTAGGTCATATAGTGCGAACAAACAGCGAAGCCCTTTTAGGTGTTATGAGCCGTACTAAAGAAGTGGATTATTCAAAGGGCATTGCCATTACATCAATCTTCAGTGCCGATGAAAGGACCCATATCGAACCAGTGCGTTATCCCAACGGGTCGTCGTTGATGAGAATTTTGGCGGGTCCGTTGATTGAGAGAAGCGAGAAAACGGCAATACGTCTCCTTCAAACAATATGGGATGTTATCACCCACCCGCGGCAATATTTCTACAGTCACATACTCCCCGGGTGGGCCAGGCGAACCACGATTCTCCTGGTCATGCAGACTACCGACAACCGGTTCCGACTCAACCTGGGGCGAAGCCTCCTTACTTTCTTTCGTCGAGGTATCGTTTCAGAACGCGACATGGACTGCCCTATCCCATCTAGAATCAACGTAGCGCACGAGATAACACGCGACTTTGCCGATAAGACAGACGGAATACCGGCTGGCTCCATTAGCGAGAGCTTACTTAACATGGAAACTACAGCTCATATACTGGGTGGCTGCGTATTCGGAAAAAACGCTAAAGAAGGCGTTATTAGTTTAGATTGTCAGGTCCATAATTATCCCGGGCTCTATGTTATCGACGGATCAATCATACCAGCCAACCCCGGTGTCAATCCCAGCCTGACAATAACAGCTCTGGCAGAATATGCCATGAGCTTGGTTCCGCCTAAGAATTGATGTCATTTGTTAATAGGTGCTAAAATCCATGAGCGGGTAGAACAGCATGCATGGAGCACACGGTGTGATATTAAGAGTCAACCTATCTGAGGGTAAAACCTCTCATGAAAACATCCCTCAAGACCTCTTCGACAAATTCTTAACAGGTGCCGGACTGGCAACACACTACTTATATCACGAGGTACCCAAGGGTGCAGAGCCACTAGGACATGAAAATGAACTTATCCTTATGACCGGCGCGCTAACAGGAACCACTGCTCCCAGCACTGGCAGGTTCAACTGGGTTTTCAAATCTCCATTAACCAATATTTGGGCGCAGTCGAATTCCGCTGGTTTCTGGGGCGTCGATTTCAAAAAAACCGGTTTTGATGGAATTATTTTCCAGGGTATCTCGCCGAAGCCTGTATATCTTGTTATAACAGATGGGAACGCTGAGATAAGAGACGCGGCGCACCTGTGGGGCAAGAATGTTTTTGAAACCACCGAATTGATAAAGAAAGAGCTCGGTGAAAAATATAACGTTGATTGCATTGGCATAGCCGGCGAAAACTTGGTCAGATACGCGGGCATAATGAACGACCTGCATCGAGCGGCGGGGAGATGCGGCGGTGGCGCCGTGATGGGCTCCAAGAAACTTAAGGCCATCGCCGTACTGGGGAAAAAGCCGGTTAAAATAGCCAATCCCGGTGCCTTTGCCGAAGTGGCGAAAAAACAGTTTGAATTACTCGACCAATCCCTGTTTAAAGTAACGTTGGAAACGTTTGGTACAAACGCCGTTATTGACCTGGTCAATGTGAGAGGTGGATTCCCAACGAGAAACTGGCAAACTTGTGATTTTCCTCAGATAGAAGAAATAAATGCACAGGCCCTTAGCGATAAGGTTCTCTCAGCGCCGGTGGGGTGCTTCGCCTGTCCTCTCAAGTGTGGCAGGAGCAGCCAGATCAGAAAAGGCAAATATGAGGGTGACAGAGGGGAAGGCCCTGAATACGAGACCGTGGGCACACTTGGAGGCCAGTGCCAGGTCATTGATATGGAGGCAATCACCAAGGGGCATTATTTGTGCAACGATTACGGGCTCGACACCATTTCCATGGGGTCTACTATAGCTTTTGCTATGGAATGTTATGAGAAAGGAATCTTGACTAAGTCAGACACGGATGGATTGGCACTCGAGTTCGGCAATGCCGATGTTGTCATTGAGTTAATACACAAAACAGCGAAAAGGGAGGGTATTGGCGACCTTCTGGCTGAGGGAACCAGGAGAATGGCACAGAAGCTGGACAAGGGGAGTGAGAGATTTGCCATGCAGGTGAAGGGATTGGAGCTTCCCGCTTACGATTCCAGAGCTGTTCAAATAACTGGTTTAGCCTATGCTGTGGCCAACAGGGGTGGTGACCACATTACCGCCTATATCCAGGGCCCTGCTTTCCTCGATATTCCCTTTTTGGTCATACCGGATAGCAGGATCAACGACGTTCTGGTCGCCGACCCGGAGGATGTTCATGTCCTGGTAGAACTCGAGAACGTCATGGCTGCTCTGGATACGCTTGGCGCATGTAAATTCATGGGGTTCTGCCTTGACTCCGAAGAATGGGTCAAGCTGGTGGAACATTGTCT
>Ga0180433_10006966_pt1 | contig 14599 bp, 20 predicted proteins | sample SS_ome_8_FD_132980 | JGI IMG/M metagenome (GOLD analysis project Ga0180433, IMG submission 132980) | Hypersaline lake sediment archaeal communities from the Salton Sea, California, USA - SS_1_D_1 metaG | ecosystem: Environmental > Aquatic > Non-marine Saline and Alkaline > Hypersaline >... | reverse complement strand
CTGACCGTGGCTTCGCCACCGCAGGCACCCCCCACAGAAGGACCCGAGGACTTGCTTGACCTATACTTGCCCCATATCAGAAGCAGGGAGGGGGTTTTTCGGCGTTTTATGGCGGTTTTTGGGGCTATTACAAGGGGCAAACGCTTTTTGAATCCCGCGCGTCTGCCAGTTCCGCCACTTCGGCGCGTTGTCAATAAAGAACTTACAACGCCTGCCCTTTTTGCTTGACCTATTCTCGCCCCATTCAGACACCAGCCATCCTTGCCGCTGTGAGTTCTCGTGGGTATTATATCGGGATGGGCCGGCGGCGGAAAGCGTGGCTTGTCAATGGGGACGGGGCGTTGGTCCAGCGGGGGCGACGCCTCCCCGGCTACTATGTCCGATGGTGGGAATACCGTGGTGATGGAACACGTCGTAACCGCTCCCGCCATTTCCTTCGCCAGCGCGACGCCCGACGATGGGTCAGGGAATACAACGCTCGGATCGATCTCCGACAGCTCGGTGACACGATTCCGGTCTCTGTTCGAGACGCCTCCAGTGAGTTCATGGCGGGCTGTACTACCTTGGCCCAAGACACACGAATTCACTACGCGACAGCCCTTGGTTTTCTCGATGGCTGTGTTGGCGGTGTTCCCGTCTGTGAGATCGACGGCCAAGCGATCGACCGCTTCATTGCCCAGCGCCTTGCGGCATCCTCGGAAGCCACCGCCGCGAAGCATGTCCGTAGCCTTCGAAGGTTCTTTGGCTGGGCCGTCAGTCGCGGGTTCGCGTCCATGAACCCTATCGATCACGCAACCACGCTCCCGAGCAGCACGGCCATTCGGGATCGGCCATCCATCTCTGAAAAACAGCTCGCCGCACTGATCCGAGTCCTCGATACGGAAGATCGCCGGATTGCGGTATGGTTGGCGATCACGACGGGCCTTGATCGTGGTGTTATTGAGAGACTTAACACTACTCACATCGACACGGAGATGGGGTGCCTCCGGTTGCAGCGCCCGAAAACCAGGAGACGGAAGCGAAAAGTGTTGACCGTGCCTATTCATCCCGTGCTTGCTCCCTTGCTCTGCGCGAGGCTGAATCAAACTGAGCCATCGAAGCCTGTACTATCCGGGCTGTCTCGCCAGGCAGATCATCGCGACTGGTGGAAGATCGCCGTCGCGAAGATCGGCGTTCCAAACCTCTTGTTCCGCGACCTCCGGGCGGTCGCTTCAAGCCGGCCCCAGCGCCAAGCCGGCCTTCCGTTATCCGATGTCCAAGCTCTCCTTGGGCATTCATCTCCGGAGACGACGGCGGGTCACTATCGCCTGCCTGATCCAGACGTTGTGCGACGATTGAATGCACTGCCTCTTCCGGGAATCCCGAAAAAGCAAGCACCGACGCGACAGTAACCCGTCGCCCACGCCCCTCTCCTCGCGCCTCCAGATCGCCAGATCTGCACAGCTTCCGGATCTTCTGTTCGCCACACTCGAGCCAGTGAGCCGCCTGGGAGATCGTGATCAGAAGCACGCCCATCATTGAGCCCCCATTGGCAACGGCTGACGAACCCGTAGGTCCTCCGGCCACTCGTTCGGTTCTTTCGATACCTTCCCATCGATCTGCAGTTGTTTGACGAACACCTTTGCGCCTGCACGGAACGCCTGTCTAAGCAACGCTCGGGCCCACAACAGGTCGCAAGGCCGCCGGCGTGGTCCGCTCTCACATCCGATAATGATCTGGTCGATCTGATCGAGCCAGGGCAAAACACAAATCGGGCCGAGCAACGGCTCACAGCTCACAAACCGTCGGTGCGCCGAAATTCCGTGCACGAGTTTACCAACCCGTCGATTCCATTCCCGCTGATTCTCTGCAGTTACCCCCACGCACACGTTCGGCAGCGGATCGTCGAACACAGACGTCCAACTACACCAGTAGCCAGCCCTTGCCGGTCGTTTTGTGAGGACCAGGAACAGGTGCTGTGCGGCGGTGTGCATTGTGTGCCACACGGCATCGATGAATTCAAACGGAACGTCCTCATGAAACAAATCCCCCATCGAACACACGAAGACACGGCGCGGTCTTTTCCATCGCAGTGGCTCAAGCAACGCGCCCCCGTGCATGGCGACGTCGAACCCTTTTCGGTACCGCACCTGCCCCATCCTTCGTAATCGGTGTGCCATGACTTCGGCGTAACAGTAGCGACACCCCTCGCTGATCTTCGTGCAGCCAGTCACCGGGTTCCACGTCGCGTCGGTCCATTCGATTCGACTCTGCTGGGCCATCACGCCGCCTCGGTAATATCATTCATGGGTGCCGCTGCTCGGTTCCGCAGTCCTGCTACAATCCGAACCGCCTCTTGATAATGCTGATCCCGCCCTTCGCCGCCGATGACAAAGTTGGAATGATGGCGACCGAAGACTGCCCCGATAATGGGATAACTGATCGGTCGATGCCGCTCCGTCGGCGGCCCTTCTCCCAGATGCACCCGCCAGTCGGTCGGCTGTCGGTGCTCGTCTGGTTGGTAGTACACCGTCTCGCGCAGCACAATCGCGAGCACCCATCGCCCTCGGCTGACCGGCTGGAATTTTCTCTGGCCATACAGTTCGGTTGCCGACAAGCCGTCCCCCAGGTGTCTCGCCGTCGCCCTGGCCGCCAGAAAAACAAAGTCCTCGATCTCCTCGGGCAGTTTCACCCGCCGCAGGTTCGGATCAATCACTTGTCGCATGGGTTGACCTCCGAAACATGGCATGCACATAGACGTCCGCTTCGCATCCTGACGCGTTCCGACGCGTCCGGCCGCTCTTGATGACAATGTCGCCCAGTTCCGCATTCGCCCCGGCGATCCGCCCGCAGACAGTCGTCTCTTTCGTCGGCAGGCCACGTCGCACCGACACCCGCGGGGCGATCTCCTCGATCGTCAGCCCCCGTTCCCCAACCTCGATCATCAGGGCCTCGATGACATCCCGCAGTGTCGGCGTCTCGTTCGAAATGTGTTTGCCGCCCGCCCGGGATGTTTCCGACGCCGGCTGAGCCGGCGGCGTCCGCCGGGCGCGTGCACGGGCCTCTGTACCACCGAATAGCAGCATCTGCTCGCCGGGTGCATCCGTCGTTGTCACCAAATCAGGCATGGACCACCTCTGGCCGCTCACGGAACAATGTCGGCCACTTTTCTTTGCATTCACCGACGAACGCCTTCATTCGTTGCTCGGGCGGGCGGTGTTTGACCTTGTAGGCAAGCGTCAGCACCGGACGGGCTTGCCGGCGAGCCTCGGTGATGTCGGCCGAGTTGACAACGTGGTCGAGTATCCTTGCGACGGTTGTCGCGTCGGCGCGGCGTTGTTGGGCGAATCGGCTCTTGTCCCCTTTTTCGGGGACATCGATCCGCAGCGCGCTTTTGATTCGCATGGCCATGGCCTGTTTGGCACCGGCATGTCCATCTTGGGAAGGAATTGAATCAGGAAAACCACCATCAGAAAAATCAGGAACAGGAACGTCGGGCATTGGGTCCTGTTTCGACGACGGTGTTACGTCGGCGGGCGTCGTGGTGTTTCCGTCTCCGTCTTTGTCTCCGTCTTTGTCTCCGTCTCCATTCCTGTCTCCGTCTCCGTTTCCTGTACGAATCGACGGACCCCGTCCCGCGTCCGTCGCGTCGCCGTCGCGTCGCCGTCGCGTCGCCGTCGCGTCATGGGTCGGTGGCTGTTCCGCGTCGGTCGCGTCGGCCGCCGTGACCCGCTCGATCCACTGAATGTCCGGATGGCAGAGCAGCTCGAGACACCGCCCGACCAGGTCAGCCGGGAATAGCGTCATGAACGCGATGTCAGGAACCGTTGCTGGGCGGTGTTGGCGGTACCTGATTGTGCCGTCACGATGTTTGCGTGGTTCGTCGGCAGCAATGTCTCGTAGACGGGAAAAGAGGCCATAAGCGGCCGCGGCGACGTCAGGGGCAATCGAGAACAGCAGCCGATATGCCTCGTCGACACTATGCCCATGCACCCAGGCCCGGACGTACTTCAGTGGACCATCTCCGCCCTGCTCACGCTTGGGCAATTCGTAGAGTTCCGCCCACCTGACGATTCGATATACAGCCTGCGGTTCCGCCATCACCACCTCACCAGGTTGGCCGGGGCCTGGTGGAGTGCGGCCCCAGACCCCGACCTTGCGCCGCCTCGCTCGTCGGCGCGCGTCTTGGGATACGCGGGCGGTTTTCTCGTCTTTGGTCCACGTGGACTACGTTATTCACCGCCACCCGTCGGCTATGTGTTTCATTCAGCCAACCCCTCCCCCCTTGCCAAGGGGGCTACAGGGGGTCAATTCTGAGATTTCAAATCTCCTACTTTCTCGCCGGGCGACGGGCGGGGGCCCGTTCTCGGCCGGGCCCCCGCAGCGCGGCCGCCGCCCAGGGCGGAATGGGAGTCTCTGATGATGCCGGTGGCGGTCCTGCCCGTATCCGCCGGCGAATATCGGTTGCCCACGCCCGTAGGTATTGTGCGCGACAGGGCTGCACCGGCTCGCACGACTGCGCCATCTGCTCGAGCCGCTCGCACCAGTGTCGTGCCTGCCACCCGATCGGTACCTGCCCGAACACCAGCTCCGGCTCAGTTGAGACCGACCGCCTCTTCTGTTGAACCGCCATCACCCGCCTCGCCGTCGTCCTGATCCGCCAGCCATATCCCCAGCTCCACCAGCGATCGCAAAACGGGCATGCCCTCTTCGGTTGCCACCAACTGCTCGATCCGCGATCCCCGCGACTCCTCCCAGCCGTCCAGTAACAACACAGCATCCGATCGCCGCATCAGTTCGATCCCGCCCGCCAGAAACCGCCCGGCGTCGACGATGCCGCCGAGATACGCCGAGTTTTTGTGCGGACACAGGGCCGCCGCCCCCATCCCCCAGACCAGCCGCGCCGCGTTCTCGGCCGCCTGAATGTTGGCGTGCACCCCGTATTCCGTGTCCGCGCGGTACGGCCCGGCGATATAGACCACTTTCATGGCAGTTGCTCCGATCCGACGATCACGACTTCCCTCAGTGCGGCCAGCACCACCCGGCGCCGCTCGGTCAGCGGATCACCGGCGAGGGCGGCCGCGATCGCGTCACTGATCAGTGCGGCCGCCCCGCCGCTGGCCCCCGCATGGCTCTCCGCGTCGACCAGCAGACAGACCTCGCCCGTGACGAGGTACGCCTGAGCCTCTTCTTCCAAACCGTTCGGATGATCGGTGATCGCGGAGGTCATCAGTTTCCAAACTCTTGGCTGTCAACCCCTCCCCCCTTACCAAGGGGGGACACAGGGGGGTTGATTCTCAAATCTCAAATCCTCAAATCTCAGATCCGGAATCGAACCGCGGAGAGCGCAGAGGCAGCCGAGCCAACCCTCTCCGCGCTCTCAGCGTCCTCTGTGGTTCATCCTTTCTCGCTCTTCGATCGCCGCCTGCAGCCGCGCCGCCACCTCGCTCCGCTTCGCCATGTAGGTCCGCAGCCACCGGCGCAGGTTCGCGATCTCGAGATCCAGCTCGCCCAGCGTCATGCCGGCCAGGGGTTCACTTGCACGTTCATTCGCGTTCATTCGCGGTTCCCAGTTCCGCCAGCCGGATCAGCCCCGCATAGACCCAATCCCCCAGCCGGATCAGGATCCGGTCGTACCAGGGCACGCGCCCGCCTCTCACATCGCCTGGTTCAGCTCCGACGTGTCGACCTTGCCGGTCTGGATGCGTTGCAGGAGATCGAGTTCCGGCTCCGTCAGCGGCTCGTCGCGAAGTGTGGCGGCGAACCGGGCCCGGTTCGCCGCCAGGGCCTCTCGGGCCTCGCCCATCAGCTCCGCCGATTCCCGCAAAGCCCGTTCGGGGTCTATTAACACGAGTACATTGAATCGGATCAGCGTCAGACGCCGCGCCCGCGTCGCCGCTTGTTCGCTGCTGAGCCCCCACGCCTGTTGTAGTTCGCAACACGTGAAGAGCCCATCGTCGGATCGTGGGGGTCTGGGCATGGGTTTTTCGCGCCGTCGTGCGTCCCGCGCTCAATTCAATTGTCGTTCGCATCGCGTCCTTGCCTTGCGCTAAAAACGATCGTTGTTCACCTGGTCTTTCCGCCGATCGCGTCGTACGTTTCAACCGGAGACGAAGTTATGGAACCACCGAGATCGCAGAGGGCGGGGAGAGAGAGATCATCCCGACCTGCCGGAATCTGTGTCATCTCCGCAACCTGCGGATCACGTTCTCGCCTTCGCACTTTCTCACCACGGAGGCACAGAAGACAGAGAGTCAGCTCGCCACCTTCTCGCCGACCAGCTCGGCCGCGCCGATTTCGGCCTGGGCGGTCACGAACTGCACCAAGGCGAAGCGGATCGCATCACTGGCCGACCCGTCTGGCCCCGGGATCACGCCGTTCTCCACCGCGATCGCTTTGACCTGAGACATGACGGCCGAGGGAACGCCCCGGACCGTCGCCGTGATGGTGCCTTTTCCTGCCATCTGTTGCATATCAGATCCTCAACACGCCTCGCACGGCATAAATATACACCATGCATGGTGTAAAAACAAGCCACGGATGGCATTTTTTACTCAGAATGTGTCCTCCATGTTGCAAGTGTCTGTTCCTGTGGTATTTACGTTCCTATGGAGTATTGGCAGGAAAGGCTGGTTGCGCTAATCGATCGCAAGGGATGGAGCCGTCGCGTCTTGTCCCAACGGTCCGGCATTTCCACGAGCACGATTGACAAATGGCTCACTGGACCCAAAGAAAAACGCCCCAAGTGGGTGACCATGCCGACTGCCATCATGCTCTGTAAGAGCCTACAGGTTCCACTCGACGTTTTGTTCAATCCGGACCCTGACTGGATGCAATCAGGATCCGACAGCAAGATGGTGTTGAATCTGACTGATCCTTCCCTTCAGGAGATGGTGGGAGGCGATTTGTATGTGAAGATTCCACAAGCGCTTCGGCCACTCGCTGAGCCTCCGCAGCCAAAAAACCAGAGGGCTGAAAAACACATAGACCCGGAACAATGATGGTAATCCCCTCGGGAACTTGAATGGATTCGGCCATGATCCACTCCTTCTTGAAAATGATTGGCACCCGGCCGTCGTCCTTGACGAGCGGTTCCTTGGCCCCGAGTGCCGGATTGGCAGCATCCAACCCCGGCTGGATCTATTCTTTCTCTACCAGATTGGGAACCATTTTCAAGCCCCAAAACCTGGGGGGCAAGCAGGGCATGGCCACTACGTCGTTCCCCTGTCCTCCCAATAGAATAACGCACACGGCGATCCGGTTCAAGTCGCCCAAATGGAGCACAAAGAGACGGATACGCAGAAATGGACGCAAACCCCGATGACCTGAGCGACTGGTTCCGTGCCGTGACGTCGGCATTGGAAGACTTGGCTGACGGTAAAGTGCAGCCGAAATATCTTGACGTCACCGCCCGGGAAGCCGATCTACTGGCCCAGCTCGACGAAATCGAGTATCTTGCTTGTATCCAGTGACCCTCATGACAGACACGCCACATAGCAAGGATCAGACATGGAACTCCCTGAAGCATTATTTGCACTGGTTCTCGCATGCATCGCCGCCGTGATCGGCTTCCTGCTCGTGTTCTCTCCCCTGTTCTGTTGGCGAGCCCTGGAGCGAATCGAGAAACTCATCAAGGCACAGCTCAGCGAGCAGGTCCAGCTCCGCCGGCAATTACTCTCGCCGCCACCCAACCCACCCACAGTCGCCCCTCCGGAGCCCCCGCCGCCGGCGCCCTCCGGCGAGCCCACCCCCCAAAAAACCAACCTGCAGCATTATGAGGTGGAATCCGCCGACGGGCGGACCGTTCACTTCGATGCCCCGGACGATCAGACCGCCCGGACCGAGGCAAAACGCCTCTGCCGGAAACCGAAGAAACTCCGGCGGACGAACTGAACCCGCCCTGAAATCTCAATTCCGGAAGTTCATCCGCACAGATTTCGCCGATTCCGCAGATTCTGACGATAGTGATTCCAATCTGTGTCATCTGCGCAATCTGCGGATTCCTTTCTCACTTCTCGCTTTCTCACCGTTCCACAACTCCGCGACCCGCTCGATCGTGGCAACGTCCGTCGCGTCGCCGAACCACAGCTCGAGGTACCGTGCCCGGGCCCGGACCAGGTTGGCGATCATCTGGACGACCGCCCCCATCCGGCGGGTATTCCGAACGCTCGATACCGCCTGGAACCCCGTCTGGATCCGCCCCGCGTACCGGCTCACCAGCCGGTATTCCGCCAGATGTTCGTTGTCGTCCCGCCCGTTCAGCTTGTTGCATTGGATCGCGAACCGGCCCGGATAGGTCTCGGCCGCCCATTCGACCAGCTCGTCGAGCGTGCGAGGCAGTTCCGGGCCCATCTTCGCCCCGTGCAGCTTGATCGTCGTGTTCGGCCAGCATTCGGCGTACAGGGCCAGATAGCGTTTCCACCAGGCCAGGACGTTCTCGTGTGACAGGTCCAGCTCCGCGGCCTGGGCCTGCTCGGCGCCCGTGGGGAAGATCAGCTTGGTCTCCGGTCCGTAGAAGTTCACGCCCATGGCCACGACCGCGGTGACGGTCGGGTTCGGGTCATACCGCTCGCCCGCGGCCGCCACGAGCCGGCCCCAGAGGGGCAGGAACCCGTCGTCAACGGGGACGCCGACGTCCCGGGGCTGGCCGTGTTCGGGGTGCAGCGGGTTCGGATCGATGATCGCGAACCGTTTGACGCGCCCGTTGCCGAAGATCCACGCCGGCGGCCTCGTTGACGCGACGCACAAGGCCACCTGCCGGTCGTGGCGGCGTGCCAGCTCGACGTACGCGTCGACGATCGACCAGTCCGGTGGTCGGCACGGATGCGGCTGCACGGTCGCCCACTCGACGAGTACCAGCACGCCCCGCAGCTCGGGGCATGCGGCAAACGCCCGGTCATACGCTTCCAGCCCCCGCTCGAGCGGGGTCCGCGGCCCGACCATGCCGAAGATGCCGGCGTGCGGTCGCTTGACAACCCGCGCCGGTCGTAACGACGGCCCGCCCTCGGTCGGTCCGCTCGGGGCGAAACAGCCAACCGTGAGCACCAACAGGAACCCAGAAATAAGGGGCACCAGCCGCATCGTTCTGGTCATGCCGCCACCTTTGCGAAATCGTAAACGGCCCAGCAGCCAATATCTGCGATGGACCCGTGTTCCCGGATCCACGCAGGATCATCCCCGGCATAGGCGCACACGCCCGACCCGCTGGCATCGAGCGATGAGTCATTCTTGATATGGCCAATGAACCACCACGGGTCCTCCGGCTCCACCGGGGTAAAAGAGTTGACCTCCCAGTAGCGCTCCACGTCCTCATCCGGATCCGTGCCGGAAGGGATCGTGTAGTCTGCCACCTCGCTGCCCGCCGCTTTATATCCGGCATACGACGCCGTCGGCGTACTAAACGCCACACGCACAGCCACTTCAGTGGCCCGAGCCGAATCATGTTCGTCCACACCGGGGCCGGTGATGCCGCCAGACATACGCGCCCACACGGCCAGTTCGACGACATCGATACTTGTTATCGCTGAATAACCGTCGCGCTCGGCATGTGCTTCATATTGAGCGGCCCCAGCCTCCTGACTGTGGGTTCCTGAATAGTCATAAGGGATGTGAGATGAATCGAGCCAGTAGGCGACGTAGTTGTTGCACTCCCATCCATACGTGCCGTAAATTGAGGACCAGGAGTCTGCGTCCGTCGCGGTCAAAACGGCGGCACACGTGGCCGGCAAATCGCCAGTAACATATTTTCGCCGCCGATGCCAGTCAAAGTCCTTCACCGATTGCTGACACCAGGTGCACTCTTCGATCGCGGTCCGCATTTCCGAATGATAAACCGCCCGGCCGCGAGTCCCATTGGTCGGGTTGACCGTCCAGGATGCAGCGCTCAGAGCCGTGGCCACATGCGTCGTGAAATTGATGCTGTCAAACGAGGGGCGCATCGCGTTACACCTGGTCTGATAGAGTGCCGCGCGCGTCGCCGTTCCCCGCGCGCCCTTTTGTATGGGCGATGCCAGGTCGCCCGGGCTCCAGCTATCGGCGGCGTGCTCCCGCTCGAGAATGCCGTGGCGATACTCGTTGACACGGGCCACCGTGCCTCGCGAACCTTTAACGGATGCTGTCTCTGTCCAGGCCATCTTATTACGCGTACGCCATCCATGGACTGAGCACGGCCCAGTACCGATCGTAATTGCCCGACCATCGGGCATTTCCCTCATCCCACGTGGGACAAGGAATCGCACAAACATAATCATCCGCGTCTAGCAGGGTTTCTTCCCCGGGGTCGTTGGCAAAACAGAACTCCACCAAGTCACCGGCGTCACCATCGTCTTCCTTGATGTGCCCGGTGTACCGTGTGCCGCTCCGCGAGCCGTCGTACTTGATAATTACCCATGTGGTCCCCGTATCGCCGTTCCCGCCGCCGCTCGTCGCCGCCCCATGGATCCCCGGCAACCGTTCCGCCACTTGCGGAACCGCGGCCTCGGCCCGGTCCTTCGCTCGTCGGGCATCGTCGATCAGGCTCATACCACCGCCCCCATCGTCAGCGTCGGCGCGGGCAGGTCCGGCGGCCCCTCGGCGTCGGCCGTCGCGGACACGTTCACGCGGTTCGTCTCCTCCACGCCGCCGGACGATCTCGACCGGACCGTGAATTTCACCGTCGTACCGTGGGCATAGGCATCCGTGACATAGACCCGCGCTGAGGTGGTATCGAGCGGCGTATTGAGATCGATCACGCCGCCCCCGTTGTCGTGGTAGATGCTGAACTGCGACACCGGCGCCTGCTCGCCGACCGGATCGTATTGCCACGTCAGGCGGATCCGCCCGCCCGCGATCGCGGTCGCGGTCAGGTGCGTCGGCCGGTTCGGGGCCGGGTCGACCGGGTCGCCGTTGCTGTCGGTCTTGATTCGGATCGCGTTGACGCGAGACGATTCCTCCGCCCCACCGGGCGAGACGGCTCGGACCCAGAACCAGCAAACACTGCTCGGCGGGAGCGGATAGGTCGGGAAGTTTTTGATCTCGTTCGCCGGATCGGCCGTCGGCGAGCAGGCCCCGACCACCCACGCGTCCGCCTCGCTCGGCGCCTCGCCCACACTCATATACAGCAGGTGCACCCCCGCCCGGGCCGGATAGCCGCCCCCGGCCGTCATCAGCGTCCCCGTCGCGATCCCCGCCGGCGTCCGCCCCCGATGCAGCGGGTCCCAGCGGGCATTGAATGTCGTCAACAGCTCGGGCATATCTCAGGTCCGGAACGAAACCGCAGATGAACGCCGATGTCAGATCCTGTCCATCCTGTTATCCTGTCTACTCCGGTTGTCTCACCTCTCACTTCTCACTTCCATGTTCATCTTTCCCCTTTCCGACCTTCACTCGCAGCTCCTGTCTGATGATGTCCACCAGCGCCTGCCCGCGCGATTGCAGTTCGGTCCGTCGCTGTTTCAGCTCGCGCGGCACGACGGTCAGGACCTCGTCGCAGTATTCGAGCACATCGAGTGCCGTCCGGAGCACCGGGCCGGGCGTCACGTTCAGGTCGACTTCCACCGTCCCCACACTCCGTCTGCGTTCATCTGCGTCCATCTGCGGCTCCTCGTTCTCAGCTCGGCGTGATCGTCCTCACACCACTGTCTTCGGTTTCCGTCAGTGTCAGCAGCGTGGTCGACCCGTCGTCGTCTTTGATCGTATCGATCCCGCCCGCCACATTCTGAACCCACTTGTTCGCCAGAATCGCCTTGACCAGGTGCATTTCGGTGGCCGCGGTCGCCGGCGTTCCGCTGTTCGGGTAGGCTGGCGTCACCGTGATCTCGCCCGCGTCGGCATCGCCCGACGGCGTGAGCGTACAGACCGGCGTCGTGCCGTCGTCGTCGTAGACGGTGACCACGCCGGTAGCCACATTCTGCGTCCGCTTGTTGCACAGGATCGCTTTGACCAGATGCAGCTCGTCGGCATTGACACCCCCCGGCTGATCCCAGCCGATCGCCCGCGACGCGGGCCAGCCCGCAGAAATCGCCGGGCTGTCGTGCGTGAGGCGATACCAGGAGGCTTGAAGCGAGGTTCCCTGTTGGGCGAAACCCAGATCGTCAGCATCGGCCCCAGACCCGAGATCCTCACACGAAATCTCTGTCGGCGTGCCGCCTGTAAACGCGGTGATGTAACCGCCATACATACAGCCCACCATGGCCGCGCCCGACACTCCCGTGCCCCCGAGCACATAGTAGCAGTTATAAAATAGGCAATTAACGATCGTGGCATTGGCGTATGTCAAGACAATGCCGTAATCGTCTTTTTCGTCGCCTTCAATCGTACAGTCGGAGACAATGAGGCCCGGATAGTTGCTGTCTATCGCATCAGATCCGTTGCGCACAATCAGGCAGCCGTGAATCTCGCAGCCGTAGTTGTTCATCGCGATCCCGACGTTGCTATTGTGTAGCACCCGACAACCCTTCGCCGTGGCGCCGGCACCACGCAGATCCAGTGCTGGTGCACTGGCACTCTGACTATTGTCGTAAAAGTCGCACCCGACCGCGAGAGAATAAGCGCCGATATAGAGGCCGGAATGGTCATTGTCAGAGAATTTGCAGTTAAAGAACCGGACACCGAGGTCGTCTGACAGATAGGCTGCCGGCTGTGTCGAGTTTGTGCAGCCACTACACTCGATGTTTCTAAGCGTGTTATAGATGTTGCCACTGACCCCCGTGGCCGACAGGCAATGATCGGAGCCTGTCAGGCCGCTGGCATCAAATACGGCACGGTAGGAGTCATCAAACCAGACATCGACATCATCGGCGTCACCCGGCGTGGTTTTGTACCCCTCCCAGACAATCGGTGCCGTGGTCCCGCCGACAGTCTGCAAATCGAGAATCGCGCCATAGCTGCCGTGTTCATTGCTGTACGTGCCGGCCTTGAGGTAGACGTGATCCCCGGCCGCGACGGCGTCGGCTGCCTCTCCGGGGTCGGCAAATGCCCCGCCGGCGTTGACGGTTTTGTTTGTGCCGCCTGGCGTGATCGATCCCGAGATGAGCGTCGCGGTGACCACCATGGTTGTCACGTCCGTGACGAGCAATAGTGCGTCGTCACCCGCCGGATCGTAGCGGATGACGTCGTCCACTTCCGCCCCCGTCCAGTTGCTCGCCGATGTGAACGTGTAGGGGCCCGAGCCCCCCACGGCGACATCGGTCTTTTGTTCCTTGCGGGCGCCGGCACTGGATCCGCCGTTGTCGTTGTCGCCCGTGGTCTCCACGTACCAGGTATAGGCCATCAGAACACCTCCGGCTCGGTCAGGACGAACCGGCCCATCTCATCGAGAGTGACCGTCGTGTTTGACTCGCTCGGTTCCAGGTGGATTGCTTGCTCCAGTTTCGCCCGCCGTTGCTCCTGGATCTCGTCGCGCCGGATCTGGGGCAGCCGGCCCACCAGGGCGTTGCGAATCTTCCGAGGCGAAAAGCCGGGGGGGTTGCGCTCACCGTTCGCGGGAATGCCGCACAATCGGCGGATGTCGTTTGAACTCATGCCGCGAATCGCCTGGATCAGCGTGCCGTCTTTTTGCACTTTGGCCAGCGCGATGGTGAGGTAGTCAACTCGCTCACCCGGCCCCGGCTCTAACGCTCCGCCCGCTTTCTCTGATCTGCGTTCATCTGTGTCCATCTGTGGTTCCCGTTGTCAGTCGCCATCAGCTCCTCCCCCTTTCCAAGGGGAACAAAGGGGGGTTGACTCTGAAATCTCAAATCTCAAATCCGGAACGAAACCGCAGAGGACGCGGAGAACACGGAGAAACCTGTCCTCTGCACTCTCCGCGACCTCCGCGGTTAAACCTCTGTTGTCTCACTTCTGACTTCTCACCTTCTCGCCTTCTCACGTAAACTCGACACTCAGCGAATAGATCCGCCCGTCCATCTCGGCCATCACGTACCATGTCGCCGCGTCGGTATCACCCAGGTCAAACGTCAACGTCCCGGTCGCGTCCGTGATCGCTTCATAGTCCGCGTTCGCGGTAATCGTCCGCAGTGTCGTCGGTGAGATGTTGGCGACGGTATGACTCGTCGCGCTCGGCGCCCCGAAGTCCGCGTCCGAGATCCAGAACCGGATCCGGCACCGCTCCTCCAGGTCGTTCGCGCTGGCATCCTTGACCTGAATCGTCATCGCGGCCGTGTCGGAGACTTCCGTGCCGGAGATGGTCAGGTACGGCAGGAGGTTCTCGACGTCGTCGTGCAGTTGTGCCAGATTGACGGAGTTGGAGTTGATCGACACTGTTGGGTTGCCGCTCGCTCCGGTCCCGTTGCCGATTAGAATCCCGGTCCCGGCCGTAAGCGTACGTTGCACCGCCGCCACCCCACCGCCGGCGGTGCACAGAATTCCCGAGCCGGACAGGGCGGCGATGTTATCCAGATCGGCGTCCCACGCCTGGACATTGGTCCCGATCGCCAGCCCGAGACTGGTCCGGACCGTCGCCCCGGTCTCCGTCGTCCAGTCCGACCCGTCCCCCACGATGAAGTAACTGTCCGTCGGTGTCAGACCCGCCAGGTCGTCCAGATCGTCGTCCCACGCCTGCACGTTCGTCCCGATCGCCAGCCCGAGACTGGTCCGGACCGTCGCCCCGGTTTCCGTGGTCCAGTCCGACCCGTCCCCCACG
>Ga0180433_10006965_pt1 | contig 14602 bp, 13 predicted proteins | sample SS_ome_8_FD_132980 | JGI IMG/M metagenome (GOLD analysis project Ga0180433, IMG submission 132980) | Hypersaline lake sediment archaeal communities from the Salton Sea, California, USA - SS_1_D_1 metaG | ecosystem: Environmental > Aquatic > Non-marine Saline and Alkaline > Hypersaline >... | reverse complement strand
TAGATAAATGGTGTATGTTTCGCTCCGCTTAGTATAGGTTTCGAGGTTTCAAGGATTCAAGGCTCTAAGGAGTAATAATCCAGATTAGTTGCAGGGTGATGGTTTGTCATCTCTTAAGGTGACATACTTTTTAGTAAAATCACCCTTTGATTCGTCTTAAAAGGCTATTGTCAGAGTAGAGACCATTTGCGATTATATCAACGAACATAATAAGTGACCATTTAATGTAGCGGCGATAAGATGTGAATGTTGACAGCTTTCTTGAGGCAGAGTAATATATTTGATGCTAAAGGAGTATTGATATGGCGAATGATCAGGATTTCCTAAAAGCTACATCTTCAATTATTTCAGGAATTGAAGATCAGTTGAGGGAAATTCTTGCCAAGAAGAAGGAAGCTGTTGAACGCGATCTGGAAGAAAAGATCAACCTTCAGAAAAGGGAAGCACAAAGCAGAATGGCTCAAATAGAACGCGAGCTGGCTGAAGAAAGAGAGGCTTTAGACAGCTATAAAGAGATTTTATCTAATTTTGAGACCGATAAAGATAAAATAAAAAGAGAGGTAAAAGGACATCTTGATGCGGCCATTGAATATCAGGCTGAGATAAAAAGCTTGACCGCAAAAACACTTAGAGAGCTTGAGAAAGTCAGCGAGCTCGATCAGAAACTTTTGATCATCAATCATGATGCCACCGAGAAAATAGCCATACTCAAAAAAGATCTGGAAGAAAAGTTCGGAGTAGTGGCTAAGATACCTGAAATAGATGATATAACATCGATCAATTTTAACCTGGAAGCGGAACTGCGAAAGTTAAATAAGATCAGAGAACTTTTGGGAGTAGAAGTTAAACCCATGGATGAGGCAGAAGCGGAAGATTTTTTAGCAGGATTATCGATCGGAAATGACAGGAAAGAAGAAAAAAAGGAAGCTTCGATCGATGAAAGAGTCCTGGAAGGCATAAAAAAGCAATTCTCCACCGATGATTTTTTTAAAAAATTTGAAGAAAAACGGACAGCTGTTGAAGAACCCCCGAAAGAATCATCTGCGGAAGACACATCCTTTTTTCAGGCCAAACAAGAAACTGAGCCTGTAAGAGAAACCGAAGCACCAACCGAGGAAGAAGATTTAGAGGATAAATTTGATAAAATGCTGCAGCCTGAGATCCTTGAATTTTCTCCAGATAGGTCTTCAATAACAGGTAGAGATGAAGTAAAAGAAGAAAAAACAACCTCGGTGGAAGCTGATGAGAGTGATATATCAGATTTTCTGGAAAAATATCGTAAAACCGAAAAAATGGAGGAAAATGGAGCCCTGACTTTTTTTGAAAAAGACGGGAAGATTATTCTTGATGGAAAAAGTATAGTGATGGGATTAAATTCTAAAGTAGAAGAGGCAAAAAAATTATATACCAGATTGATGGAAATTGAATCTCCAAAAGAACAATTTTTCCTCAAACAGGATATCATACGCCGGCAGGATGCCTTAAGAAAACTATTGCTGAGCGGTATCAGGATCAGTGAAAAAGAAACGGGATCCCTTCCAGAATATACTGCTAAAATATTAAATATTGATGTCTTAAAGACAATTCTTGAACGGGTTAGTATGGAAAATTGGAGCAACCAGGAGGATTTTAAATCTTTTGAACTGTATATTAAAGAATTGAATGATGCCTATTACAATAAAATAACTCCACAGGAAAAATACTTAGAAGCATTGTTTGAAGAGTTAAAAGCCGTATAGTCAAATCAATTCAGTCTATTATCAGCAGGGGGAAGATTTTCTAAATATTCCTCAAGTTTGTTTTGATAAAGAGGGGGGAGCGCATCGAATCTGATTCCAGCCTCGTAAAGAGGATATTTCTTTTCATTTTTTCTGGAGTAAATCACATCACCAATACAGTGGATCGACTTATCCCCTAAAAATAATGTCATAGTATAGGTGTTGTGAGATATAAGCGGCGCCTCGGTCCGGATCTTGGCTCCGCCCAAGCTTAAATCCACAGTTTTAGTTACGTAAGAGGATGTATTCTTTTTATAAATCAGTACCGTGGAAGTGGAATATCTCCGATGCTGACGTCTTTCCATTAAATCCGGTTTTTTAGTTTCTGCGGATATTTCCGGCGGCCTTTCAGCGCCAGCTGAGGGCGTTTTATAGACACAAATCTTATTTTTTGAAGCAAGGGAGAGATCGTTTTCACGTTGAGAATATCCATTGGAAGCATTTTTACCCTTCGCCTCTGAGAGAGCGGTATCTGATTCACTTACCATCTGGATAAGATTTTCTTTGTTGATGGAATCCGGGGTATCAAATCTTTTTCTGGTAAATTGAGTGATCCCAAAACTCATAGTCAGATTATGATAAGGCTGAAATTCTTGATGCTGAAAATGAAAATGTTCAACATTTTTTCTTATTCTTTCAGTCAATAGAGATGTTTCTTCTTCATTTTTTATTCCTGAAAGGAAAAACAAGAATTCTTCTCCCCCGTATCTGCATATGAGATCTTCTTCTCTTATGGAGGATTTTAACACATTGGCCAATTCCCGTAATAGTTTATTGCCGGCTTCATGACCGTTTCTGTCGTTATAATTTTTAAACCAATCCACGTCTCCCATTACAAGGGCAGAATAGAGATTTTCTTCATGCCGTTTATTTTCAGAGACCAGTTTTTGAATAACTTTTTCAAAAAAGGGATCCGGTCTGAGCAAACCAGTCAAGGCGTCATATTGGATAAGATTTAATTTGGTGATTGCAATGGAAATATGTTCCGATAAGTTTAACATCAAATTTTGGTCTTCTTCATTGAACCCTATGGGAGAGGTGCTGCCAGGGTGTTTTTTATTGTATACTTCTAATACTCCGATCGCCTTTTTATCATGCATGATGGGAACACAAAGTATATTGTGGAGAGGAAACCGAAGTTGGCGGGCATATCTCTGTGAAAATCTTGGGTCCTGAGCCATATTGTTAGAATTAATGGGTTCACCACGAGTGATGGCGGAAGCGGCAAAATCATTTTGATCTAGAGTGACGACATGTTTGCTGTATTCAGGATGGGAAAGGATCGTTTCATTCCATACCAGAGGTTTTAGAATACTGGGCTCACCATCATCATCCAGAATATAGAAGGAAATACTCTCTGCCCGCACTATTTCTTTAATATCAGAAACAATATCGACCAGACTGGTGACATCATTCGCCAAATAGAGCCGTTTTAAAATAGACTCGATTTTTTGGAAATCTTTTTTATTGCTGATATATTTGGTCTCAGCCGAGATGCGTTTTTCAAGTTCGTTCACCAATGAGTTTTTAACTGCTTTTTTTACGATATCTATTTGCTTGAAAGCCTCTTCCAGTCTGATATCTTGGATAATACTTATGTCCCTGAGAGTTTGGACCTCATTTTTAAGCGCCGAATAATGCAAATTATTCATCAAGAGGCGTAAAAAATCATCTTTGTCCTCTGGTTTGTAGGGGAATAAAGTATAATTGATCATGCGGGTTTGAGGCCATTGTTTGATTATGTTTCTGATCTTAGTATCGAGTTCCCCGAATATAATCAAACCTGTAGTATCTTTGAAGAGTCCCTTCAGTTTATGGTAATGTGCCCAGTTATCGTTAACGATCACAACATTGAAATTATGTTGTTGAATTAGTGAGATTGTTTCTTCGATATTTTTACTGGTGTAGACATTCCCGTAGGAGCCGCAGCTTTCCTTTAAAATTTCGTTGATTTCAGGATAATGACTGAGGATAAGGATAAAAGCCTCCCCCACAGATCCTCCTTTTATTGAATTTTCCGGTAAAGTGGCGTTTATCTCTTTCAAATATCCCAAACCTCGACTCTTCCCTTCAAAATCCGGGAAAACTTTTTTTATACTACCCGCACTTTTATTTATAATATTTTATTTTTTAGCCGTCAATACATTTTCCATTTTTTTTTCTCAGCTTTGCCTGTTTTTGTTAGATATGATATACATTGTCCGGAGTTTTAAACATGGTTAGAGTAAGGTTTGCGCCCAGTCCCACCGGTCATCTGCATATAGGGGCCGCCCGTACAGCCCTCTATAACTGGATCTTTGCCCGCCGACATGATGGAAAGTTTATTCTCCGGATAGAAGATACTGATATGGAAAGGTCATCACAGAAAATGAGCCAGGGTATTCTTGAAGGATTAAGATGGATGGGCATAAATTGGGATGAAGGTCCTTTTTTTCAATCCGAAAGGATAAATCTATACAGGGAACAAGCTGACCTGCTGATAAAAAAAAATCTCGCATACTATTGTTTTTGCAGTCCGGAAGATATCGAGAAAAGAAAGCCTTCTTCAGATAAAGGCCTTAAAGAATGGAAATATGATAGATATTGCTTGAACCTTTCCTCTGAAGAAATACAAGATTTGAGATCAAAAGGAAAAAATCCTGCCATACGTTTTAAGGTCCCTGAGGGTGAGATCCATTATGATGATCTGGTTCATGGCCCTATTAACGTAAAAAATATAAATATTGAAGATTTTGTACTTTTGAGGAGTGATGGAGTTCCAACATATCATCTTTCAGTTGTCGTAGATGATATATTCATGAGGATCACTCATATCATAAGAGGAGATGACCACATATCCAATACCCCGAAGCAGATACTGCTTTATAAAGCATTTGATCAGGCCCCTCCCAAATTCGGGCATCATCCTCTGATCTTGGGGCCGGATAAAAAAAAATTAAGCAAACGTCATGGAGTTACATCAGTAATGCAGTTCCGGGCGGAAGGTTTTTTACCTCTTGCGCTGGTCAATTATCTTGTTCAAATGAGTTGGGTACCGGATGAGGAAAAGATATTTACCAGGGAAGAAATAATAAACTTCTTTTCATTTAAAAAAAGGATCAGGGGAAATCCTATTTTCGACATCAATAAATTGGAATGGCTGAACGGAAAATTGATCTCTATGCTCCCGGCAGAAGAACTTGCCAGGCTCCTTGAGGAACCTTTCAAACACTCGGGTTTATGGGATCCTGATTTGATGGGAGAACGCAGGGGATGGTTTTTTAAGCTTCTGGATCTCTTGAAAGAGAGAAACCGGACTCTGAATGATTTCATTTCAAGAGCACGCCCTTTTTTTCGGGATGACTATCCTATAGATCCAGCAGGAAAAGAGAAATATCTTTCAGAGGAGCGACTTCCGGATCTGCTCAGGAAATTAGTTAGTGATTTCGAAAAGCAGGAGGATTTCAGTGCTCAAGCAGTTGAAAAAGCTGTACGCGCGCGTGCTGACATAGAAAATGTTAAGGCAGGTGTTTATATTCATGCTGTGCGTATGTTGGTTTTGGGAATGCCTGTCAGCCCAGGAATTTTTGATGTATTAGAATTGATCGGCAAACAAAAAACCATCAAGCGGATAAAGAAATATATTGCATCACCTGAAGATTTTTTCTGATCCTCAAGTAGATGGGTGGATGTAAGCTTCGCTTCGCTCAATTGAGGTTTCGAGGTTTCAAAGGGTTAAAGTTTCAAGAGTTTATTTTCCAGATAACAAACAAGAGCTCCGGATTTGAGATTTAGGTTTAGGTTTCCTTCTATCTCCTCTCTTCTGCTTTTATAGTCACTCTTTGGTTACATTTCCGTTTATTTCTGTAAATCATACTTTCCTTTTCACCGCAAAAAAAAGAAAAAAAGGATTTGATTTATCATGGTAACCTGTTGATAAATAATAAAATAGGGGGTAGATGTAAATAATGGCATTGATTTTGCCTAAGGGGTATCAGGAGGTTTTAAATGAACAAAAAAAATAAAAAAATCAGGTTTATGGGAGGATTTCTTGTAGTTCTTGTTCTTTTTTTATTGGTTTCACCATCACTTCAAGCAGAAGAGGTATGTGTTGAGGCATTAGATAAATGCACGACTAAAGCATTTATTGCCGGGATTTTTTTTGGCGGATCATTTTTTTTATATATGAGCCATTGCCTCTTAGGATATTCATGGTGTCTTAAATATTTTTCGGTTTAATATTTTGTATCAAAGGAAGAAAAAATGAATCTAACCAGATCAAAAAGTTCAACCAAGGCCGTTTCAGTAGGGATGCTTTTTCTTTTAATGCTGACTTTCATTCCAGTTATAGCGGAAGCCATCACCTGTGAGGAGGCGCTGTGGAACTGTCTTAATGATCCAGTAAATGGAATACTTATGGGCGGGGCTGTTTACTGTTTCAATGGATATGTGTTCTGCAAGAAATATATCGAAAAAGATACTGCAAGGTGAGAATTTTTATTGAAACTGCTCGTTTATTACATTAGGAGGACGGATGAATGTCAAAAAGAATAGTAATCTTTCATGTTTTGATTCTGAGTTTCTTGTTGGGCGCATGGGATCTTTTTCCAAAGACTGAGCCGCAGATAAAAATCAGATTGTCTGAAGTCTTATCCATAGGTTCCCTTGAGGATGATACATTGTTTCAGTGGGTTGGGGTTGTTGTGGATGAAGAAAGTAATATTTATGTTTCAGACACCATGGATTACACGATAAAAAAGTTCGATGCATCCGGTAAACTAATAGCGATAAAGGGCAGGAGAGGACAGGGACCTGGGGAATTTTTATCTCCACGGTCCCTGGCCCAATCAAATAAAAGAGTCTATGTTATCGACGAAAATATTCCTGGAATTCAGGTTTTTGACGATCAATTGAATTTTTTAAACAGGTTATCCATCATACAGTCGATTGCAGATATTGAAGTTGTCTCCCCGGATCGTATATATGCGGCCTCTCTGTCATATGACAAACAGGGGGTTATTATTTGTTTAGATCTAAAAGGGGGTCTGATCCGTGAAATTGAGTTCGGTGATAGAAAAAAAGAGATGCTGAAGAATTTTGTCAATTTTGAGATCGGATCAGATAATTGCTTTTATCTTGTTTACAATTTTGATGATAAAATTGAAAAATTCGATCCTTCCGGCGCATTGCTCTGGTCAACAGAATTATTCAAAAAAATAAAAAGCAAAAAAGAGAAAATCAGGAATATAACCTATTTTACAAATATTGTATATAAAGATATTGCCCTGGATTCATCGGATCGTGTTTATGTTTTGGGTGGAGACTTTTCTGATAATAAAGGAAAGGATGTTTATGTGATTGATCCCGACGGTTCTCATATAGCCACCTTTACTCTGCCGGAGTCGAGTCATTGTATTTATATAGACCATCAGGATTATCTCTACTGCCGGGCTAATGAAGGTGTAACATTAAAAAAATTCAAGATAATAGAGGAATAGATATAAGTCCAATGGTTGAGCATAAAAATACTGGGTCCGTATTCAAAAGGAATAATTCTTATATAGGTTTAAAATTAATGTTTTCTGTAATTTTTATTACCGGAGTTTTATCACGATCAATGATATCTGTAGACGCGGATTTTCATACAAAACCGGTGAAAAGCAGTGATAAGATCGAACTCATGGGGAGAGGGTTTCAAGAGGAATTCAAAAAACAAGCTTTTCTTATTTATATAATTGATTTTAGTGATTTCATGTGTATGAGCTGCCTGAATTCATTCCTTGAATTTTATCATATGTTACCTCCGCCTTTTCAAGGCGAACGATCCATAGGAATATTGGTGGATGATCATCACTATCATCAAAAAAACAGATCCATATCCCAGAAAATAGTTAAAAAGAAATTAAGCGGTTTTATTAAGGCCAACCGGATTGGGTTTCCCATCTACATTGATTCATCGGACAGCTTTAAATCTTTAACCGCTAATGGAACCCAGGTGATGGTTTTTTCTGGAGGCTTAGACAGTTCAAAAACGTACACGTTTCCCCTTTCTTACCGGGATAGAGAAGAGATATTTAAAATGCTTTTTTAACCTGAATATTTCAGGTATAAAGATGGGAAAAAGGGTGGATGAGTAGATGGAAAGGTTTTGAGGGTTCAAGGGTTCAAAGTGTCAAGGGTTTCTTTTCCAGAAAATAAATTGGAGTTTCGGATTTAAGATTCAGGTTTCCTTCAATGTCCAATCTTTTGGTTTTAAATCTTCTGGCTCCTGACTTCTGACTTTTCGGTTTTTCTTCTATCTTCTGACTTCTATATTTTGTTTTTTCATTTTTTCGTTTTTTCATTAGGGTTGCTTTTCCTATTGATTTGCGTTATAAAATCATTTGAATTTTGGATGCGCCTGTAGCTCAGGGGATAGAGCGTCGGTCTCCGGAACCGGAAGTCGCAGGTTCGATTCCTGCCAGGCGCGCCATATCAATCACACCGATTTAAAGGCAAAATGCCTGAGATCTGATCCATGATATTAAAAAAAAGGTTACTAACTACCCTTATAAAGAGAAACTGCCGGGGTGGACTCATCCTGTTTTTATCCCTGACGGTATTTACGTTGGGACAGGTTCAATATAAATCTGCTGTTCCCTTAAAGATCGAAAATAAATTAAAGATTGATGGTAAGCTGGAAGAGCCTGATTGGAAAAAAGCAGAGAAATATGGAGATTTTATCCAATTTCAGCCTGAAAGGGGACAGCCTTCCCCTTATAAAACCCAGGTGAGGATATTGTATGATGATGAAAATATATATTTTGGTTTCATTTGTTATGATTCAGAACCTGATATGATCGCAGCCCGTTTGACCAAACGAGATTCTGACCTCAAGGCGGACGATTCAGTTTATGTAATGCTTGATACTTTTCATGACAAGAGAAATTGCTATTATTTAGCCACAAATCCACTGGGAACCCAATGGGATGGCCGGATAACTGAGAACGGGCGTTCGGATGATTCTACCTGGGATGGCATCTGGAGTACAGCAGCCTCCTATATGGAATTTGGCTGGAGTGCAGAGTTTGCTGTTAATCTAAGCAGCCTTAAATATGAACCCGGTCAAAACAAAACTTGGGGATTGCAGTTGGGCCGGGGCATTCCAAGATTCTTTGAATTCAGTTTTTGGACAGGCCCCCTTGAGTCGCCCTATAAAGTCTCTCAATTTGGAGATTTGATCCAAATCAATCTCTCTCAGGCAATGAAAAAAGCTCAAATCATCCCTCATGGGATAACTAAATTCGAGGAAGGAAGGTCAAGCGACTTTTCCGCTGGTCTGGATGCCCGTTATGCCTTTTCCCAGATGGTATCTGGAAATTTAACCATAAACCCTGATTTTGCAACGGTTGAGGCTGATCAGGAGCAAATAAATCTTACTCGTTTCGAACTCAATTTGGCAGAAAAGAGGAATTTTTTTTTGGAAGGTTCAGAGATATATAACCAGAGGATTCGCTTATTTTATTCCCGAAGAATTTCAGACATATACGGAGGAGCTAAGATCTATGGAAAATCAGGCGGATATGAATTTTCAGGTTTAACCGCGCAGACCAAAAAGCAGGAGTTTGATACTTCTACCGGGGATACGGCAAATTTTTCTGTTTTCAGGGTCAAAAAAGATGTTATGAAATCGTCAAATGTTGGTTTTTTAATGGCGAATAAGTACGCAAATGGAAAAAATATGGGAACAGTAGGCGTCGATACGGCTCTTTATTTTACGGATACCTTCAGTTATACCGGACAATTTGCTTTAAGCTACGGAGATTTCAACCGGAAAAACATCGCTTTTTTTCTCCGTCCCAGCTATGACACTTCAACCTTCCATATTCATTTGCGTTACACCCACTTAGGAGAACACTTTGCAGATAATGCCAACTCCGTCGGCTTTATAACGGATGATAACCGGAATGAGTTTGATTCTGCTGTCAGTAAGACCTTTTGGATCAGAAAAGGATTCTGGGAAAGGATCGAATACGATTCCAATTACAATATTTATTGGGGAATAAACGGAACTCTGCGGAGCTGGAAGGTTGACGAGGAGATATCACTGGATTTTAAAAACAAGCTTTCCCTTGCTTTGGAACACCATCAGGAATTCAAGCTCTATGAGAAAAAATTCCGCAACCATAATACTGAATTCTCGTTGGGTTATAATACCAGGGAGTGGCAGTCCGCGGAAATAAACTATAGTTTCGGGCGAAATTTTGATCTGGATTTTCGATTGCTTGAAGGCGGAGTCAATTATAAATTTTCGGAAGATCTTGCCGTTTCCTATATGCTTACCAGGCTTAAATTTATACCGGATCCAGACTTAGAAAGCACCTGGATCCATATAATCCGGACTACCAATTATTTTACCAAAGATATTTTTATAAAATTGTTTTATCAGCTGAATTCCTCGATCGATAAAAAAAATATCCAGTTGCTTTTTGTATATCGTTTTCAACCACCCTTTGGTTCACTGCAAATTGCCTATCAAAAAGGAACAGCCAGATTTGGAGTACGAGGAAATCAAGGACACACCTTATTTGTTAAACTGGCTTATATGTTTTAAATTGGGCTGCGTATAAAAATGCCGATAACAAAACTATCAGATCCGGGAGATTTTGAAAAAATAAACCGAGCGTGGAGCTTGCTTTTAAGAAAATCTGAGATAGATTCTGTTTTTCTGACACATGAATGGTTTTATGCCTGGTGGAATTGTTTTTCCGCGGATTATCATCTTGAAATGCTGCTTTTTACTGATCAAAAAGGGACGTTAAAAGGAATTGCTCCATTTAAAATTAAGGGAGATCAAATAAGTTTTATAGCCAACCATGAGGTCACAGATTATTGTGATTTTATTGCAGAGAAAGAAAATAAAGAAACTTTTTTTCGTGAAATTTTATCCTACATTAAGAAAAATCACTCCAGGCTAAAGAAGATCGATCTCATAAATATTCCCTCGAAATCGGATACTCTCTCCATTCTGTCTTCTCTCGCCCGTGAATATGGTTTTTCTGTATCAAAGGAATTGTCTGAAGTGGTCCCTATTCTCATTCTTCCTGACTCGATCGACAGCTATTTATTTGAGCTTAAAAGAAAAAATAGACATGAACTCCGGAGGAAAATAAAAAGGATAGAGAAGCTGCCCGGACTATCTCTAAGAAGGATCAAAGATTCTGAAGAAATTAAGAAATATATAAAGTCTTTTATCCGCCTTCATGAATTAAGCCATGAAGAGAAAAACATATTCTGGCAAAAAAGGAATATGTGCTCTTTTTTTGAAAATATCGTCCGGCTGTTTTCTTTGAACGAATGGAGTGAATTATTGCTGTTGTATCAAAATGAACAACTCATCGCTGGTTTGCTTACCTTTGATTATCACAATACTATCTATTTATACAATACCGCTTATTCCCCTGATTATGCCTGGTACAGCCCCGGCATTTATCTTTTTTATGATGTGATTATTTCTGCCATAAGGGATAAGAAAAAAAAAGTTGATTTCTTACGGGGCCAAGAAAATTATAAATTCTTTTTTCAAGCGAAAGAGAGTACAATTCATAATTTAGTCCTTATTCCCGGAGAATAAATGTATGCGAATCTGCACGATAAGTTATCACTGCTGCCCGTATTCCTTGATGGGAAAAGATGGTATAGGTGGAATGAATGTCTATCTCAGAGAGTTATGTTCCACTTTATCCGCTTTCCCTGATGTGGAACTGGACGTTTTTACCCGATGTCAAGATAAACATTTAGCTGAAGTCAAAAAATTGAATCCGAAATTGAGGATCATCCATCTATCTGGAGGGCCGCAGCTTCCTTTGGAACGTATTTTTCTTTATGACTTTATAAATGATTTTTCTGATAATTTATTGGAGTTCATCCAAAAGGAACAAAAAAAATATGATCTCATTTTTTCCCATTACTGGCTTTCGGGGCTGATCGGGGAGAGGATTAAGCAAAGTATTTCCCTACCTTTGGTTCATGTTTTTCATACTTTGGCGTTTCTGAAAGGAAGGGCTTTTGGGCTGGATGGAGATCATCCCTGCCGGCTAAAGGCTGAGGAACATCTGGCCATGATAGCTGATTTGATCATCTCTTCTTCATCCCAGGAAAAAAGGGCCCTGATCGATGAATATGGTATTGATCCTTCACAAGTTCAGGTAATCTTTCCCGGAGTAAATGCAGATAGATTTTTGTCCGAAGGTTGTAAGTATTCAGGTCGATTTCCTGAAAATAAAGAAAAAGAACATGTCCTTCTTTATGTAGGAAGGATCGAACCTATTAAAGGATTCGATTCCTTGGTGGAAGCAATCAACCGATTAAAACAGAAAAACTCTTCATTTTATCGGAGGTTGAAATTATTGGTTATCGGGGGTGGGACTTTAAATGATCTCAATAGAAGTCCTGAGCTTAAAAGGATCCGGAATATGATTAAAAAGAATTCTCTGGATGATAAAATCATATTTTTAGGTTCTAAAAAACAGGATCAGCTTCCCGGTTATTATTCTGCTGCAGATGCTTTGATCGTTCCCTCATTGTATGAATCCTTTGGTCTCGTGGTGCTTGAAGCATTGGCATGCGGAACTCCCGTGCTGTTATCCCGGATCGGTCAGATGAGAACAATTATTGAGGAAGGAAAGAATGGTTTTTCATTTCAAGCAGGAAGTCCCCGGTCAATTGCAGATATGATCGAACAGTTCTTTAAACATAAAGATAATTTTTGGAAATCTGATAAGATCAGAGAAAAAGTGGTACAGAGGTTTTCATGGGATAAAACTGCATCGGAAGTCTTAGCTGCTTTTATTTCTTTGAAGGTCAAACCAAGTGGCACTACCACCATATTTCAATGCGATGAAAGCCCTCTGCCAGGTTGAAATTTTCCCCTTTAGCCATATCTTGAGCCCGTGTGCATAACCATTTTTCCATTTCTTGTGAAAAGTTATCCTTCATTTGGCTTTTATGGCATTTTAGAGCCTGGAGCTTAGTTTTAAAGGTCGATGTTATGTCAATACGTAAATTTATATCTTCCGGTTCAGGAGCCCAGGTCCAAACTTCTTTTACTTTATGGGGAAGAAGTCCCTCTTGGTATAGGTCCGGATAGGCCCAGATATCCCGGGAGTAAGGAAAGACCGCATCAAGGACAACTCTACCGGTGATGCGATGGTCTCTATGCCAGATATATTTTCTATAGGGGTCAGAGGTTATGATAAGATCGGGCTTGTATGCTCTTATGATGCGAACAATTTTTTTTCTGAAATCAGGGGTATCCTCCAGTTCTTGGTCTGGATACCTCAAAAAAATAACCTCTTTAACCCCTAAAACCTCAGCGGCCTTTTTTTGTTCTTTTTCACGGATATGAGTCAATTCTTCTGGTTTGATGTTGATATCCTCTGTTCCTTTTTCTCCTGTTGTGCATATGACATATACGACCTTTTTTCCCTCCTTTGAAAATTTGGCTACTGTTCCTGCTGCTCCATATTCAGAATCATCTGGATGGGGTGATATAACCAGAATAACTGCTTGTTTTTTACTCACTTGTTATCTCTCCAAATTTATCTAATAAGATTAAACAATAAAGTTCTCCTCATATAATCCCCGATAAATTGTATACTATACGATGTTTTGATAAAATTCGCAAACATGAAGCAGAGAGCATTTGGTCTGTTTTTTATCCGACATATAGAAAAATGGCTGATATAATTAATTTTGATACTGATGGTACAAGGCCAGAAATCGAGAAGTTTTTTCAAAGTAAAATTGGGAAAGATTTCAGGGATAGATTAAAACGTCCCAGTGTTTCGCCTAATCAAGATTTTTTTGCCGCTATTTTTCATGAAACCCTTATAGGATGTGCTCTGATAGAACCTGAGCCTGAAATAGAAAGAATTATTCTTAAGATATATGTCCTTCCAGATTTTCGAGAGCTTGGATATGGGAGCCTTCTGTTAAAAAAAACATTGAAAAGGGGAAAAGATTTAAAGGCCAGTAAAATACATGTATCTGTTGATGCCTGTAATAAAGCGGCCAGAGGATTCTTAGTAAATCACGGTTTTAAGAGGATCCGTTGTTTTCTGGATATGGAAGTGAAATTAGACAGAGTCCAGATGCGGAAATTTCTGTCAAATGACATTACAGTAATAAATCTGGAGCCTGGACAGGAAAAAAAACTAGCTGCGATACAAAACCGTATTTTCACAGGGAGCTGGGGATTTTGCCCGAATACATCCAGGGATATAGAATATTTTCTATATTTTACCAGCAGCAGACTACAGGATGTATTGATTTTGAATAAAAAGGGCATTCCTTTTGGCTATTTTTGGAGCCATTCTGTTCCATCTCATCAAGTCAAAGGAAAATGCAGAGACAGGAGAGCCAGAATCCATATGTTTGGTCTTGAAAAAGATTTTCGTTCCAAAGGGAATGGATATGTATTGTTTTCTTTAGGCTTGAATGATTTAAGAAAAAAAGAGGTTGATTTTGTGGGATTAACGGTTGACAGCTTGAATTATCCTGCCGTCAATCTGTATAAGAAATTTGGTTTCCGAACTATAGGAAGAAAATACTGGTACGAATTATTACTGAACTATTAACCTGGGTTATTCATAAAAAATCTGGTGACGGCATACTCATTTATATATTTTTGTGAAGAAATTTTATCTGACCTGTGAAGGCAGAAATTAGGTAAATTAGCCTGAACTATTCACAAAAAATGCCAATGGTAATGATAATCTATTTCGAATCACGCAGTTGGAATGTTTTACAAAAAACACTTTTTCTTCAGATTGTGTTTTATGATATTTATTTTATATCGGCATTTT
>Ga0180433_10006964_pt1 | contig 14603 bp, 13 predicted proteins | sample SS_ome_8_FD_132980 | JGI IMG/M metagenome (GOLD analysis project Ga0180433, IMG submission 132980) | Hypersaline lake sediment archaeal communities from the Salton Sea, California, USA - SS_1_D_1 metaG | ecosystem: Environmental > Aquatic > Non-marine Saline and Alkaline > Hypersaline >... | reverse complement strand
TCACTTCCGGCTGCAAAGAGATATACTTTCTGACTGCTGAGATGGCCTTGTCATCTTCATTCATAGAAGAATAACTGTAGGCGAGTACATTATAAATAAAACCTGCCTGGGGATCGATTTCCAATGCCCTGTTATAGGAGCGGACTGCTTCTGCGTAATCACCTATGAAAAAATGGTTTGCCATACCCCAAATATACCATAATTCTTTATCATTCGGATAGCGCTTCACCAGCATTTTCGCTGTGCTATAGAAAGTATCATAGTCGCGATTCAGCAAGGCGTTAGTATTTTTGATATAGCCACGTTCCTTATCCGTTGTCTTATATGCATATTGAGATGCAATACGCATCAAGTGTCGTTCCCTTGAAAGATTTGAGAAAGGATCCAGGACTTTGAATATACCCATATAGAGAGCCAGCCTGCAATGGGCCATGGCAAAAGTCGAATCCAACTGAATGGCTTTCCGTAATTCCTGGAGCCCTTCACTGAATTCCCATCGATGAATATTCTCGATCCCTTTCTGGTAGTGCTTGTATGCTTCAAAAGATTGGGTAGTGACATCATTGATACTCAGCGGCTTACTTCCTTCCTCTCTCACCACACCCATCATCCCTATAACCTCTGAAGTCAGTTTGTTTACCATTTGATAGACATCTTCCACCCTGGAGCCCTGCGCCTGGGCTGCTCCAATCACAGTACCTGTGTTCACATCACACAGTTGGGCATTGACGCTGAGTGAACTGCCTATCTGAAAAATACTTCCCAGCAGCATGGTCTTAACACCAGCATTCACCGCCACGTCCGATGCTACCTTCGGCCCGATTGCATCTGTATCCTCCATACCCATCTTTCTCAGAATATCAAAAAGATACTGACTGCTGAGCACATCGATCTCTCTGCAGCGGGAGAGATTGGAAGTCAGCATCTCCACCAGGATTTTCCCGAAATCTTCTTCTCCGGTACGGTTTTCAAAGTACATCACTGCTATAGAATTCTCCCGGATCAATGTCTTATCCGTTCCTTTACGAAACACCTGCTGAGCAATAAACCATACTGCAATAAGTATAAGCACCATTGCTGCTGATATGCCAATCCATAGAGGACGTTTCTTTCTTTTCTTCTTTTTGAACGACTCATCTGCAGGCATTTCCTTCAAGGATTCCCGGGAAACCTTATTCGTATCCCGCTTCAGCCGCTTCAGATCTATGAGCATATCCTTTACGGACTGATATCTCTCTTCCGGATCCTTTTCCAGCGCACGGTTGAGTACATGAAGCAGTTCGGAGGACAGGTCAGTACGATATTGCTGAACCGGCTCCGGGTCTTCGTTGACAATGGCATACATCATAGCAGATTCATACTCTCCCTTAAAAGGAAGTTCACCGGTCAGCATCTCATACAGCACCACACCAAAAGAAAAAATATCCGTACGTGCATCCACCTCCTGTCCCTGCAGATGTTCCGGGGACATGTAGGCAACCGTACCTAATGTGCTTGAGGATTTTGTGAGCTTCTCCGCTCCCCGAAGCTTCGCCAGCCCGAAATCCATTACCTTCACCCGGCCGTCTTCAGTTATCATAATATTGTCAGATTTAATATCCCGATGAATGACACCTTTTGCATGGGCGGCTTTAAGCGCCTCAGCTATTTGTATAGCATAATCTACAATTTGTTTTATCCTTTTTCCTTTTTCCTTTTTCCTTTCGCGAAGCGTTTCTCCCTCCACATACTCCATCACAATAAAAGGATTCTCCCCCTCATCGTGAATTTCATAAATGGTGCACACATTAGGATGATTCAATGCAGCTGCGGACTGGGCCTCCTGGAGAAAACGGGCCAGGTCCTGCTCGTTTTTGGTTACATGAGAAGGGAGAAACTTCAGCGCTACCGTGCGTTTGAGTTTAGTATCCTGCGCTTTATACACCACTCCCATCCCGCCTTCGCCCAATTTTTCTAAAATCTTGTAATGTGAAATGATTGTACCAATCATAATGAAATCTCTATAATTAACAAATTATTCTTCTCTACTCTGAAAGAAAAAACAATATTATAGTTCCGGAAGAATAATATAGTTATAGATAGAATTTTGATATAATAGCTATGTAAGAATTTAATTTTAAAATGTCAAGAAAAATTATTGTTTTACTTAACTTTATAAAATAATAAAAAAGGGGAATTATAATCCAATCAATTTATCTTTTAACCAGATACAACTGCCAAAGATCCCGACTGGTTGTGTGAATCACCGGCGAAAGAGCAAGTCTGCCGGTTTTGCCAATGTTTTTCTCTAAATATTTTAACTCCTCAAGTTTTTCTTTTAACTCAGGATCAACAGAAGTTGTAAACCCCTTTTCCCTCATCAATAAAATCCCTTTCACCCGGAGTGATAATTCCAAATTTATTCGTAAAAAGCACAGCATATCCGCTACAATCTCACCAGGAAATTTTTCTTTAAGTGAATGAAGATATCGGCCTAATTTTGTGTCAGAAATATTGCCGGAAATGATCATATTTAATAAAAATGCATCTGAATCAAGCCCCATCTCAAGCCATTCCCGCAAAGCTTCTTCACTGCGGTCGTAAACAAATAAAATTAAGAGAGGTAAAGCTGTTAAAAAAACAATTGTGTTAAAAACAGGCCCAAAGAAAAACTGATTATAAATTCCATGTAGTAAAATTGCGATTGCCAGACCCGGCAGTAATTTTATAAGTTTTTCATAAGGATCACGTTCATATAAACTTTTCGAAAAGATTGCAAATATTGCTGTAGTTCCCCCATGCATGATAGCTGTCCCAAACCCCCGGATGATCCAGACAAAAAGATTAGAATTAGTTAATGAATACAGATAGTAAATATTTTCTATAAAAGAAAAACCGGCACCAATAGCAAAACCATAAATGGCACCGTCTACCATAAATCCTATCTTTCCGGATCTGATCAGATAAATTATAAATAAAGCTTTTAATAACTCTTCACTAACTGGTGCTGCAAATTTGGAATAAGTATCAATATCCATATGTAGAACTGACCTAAGCCAGCCGTTTAATAAAGAACACACAACTGCAGCAATACAGCCCATGAGAATAGTGACCACAACAGCACGGAATTTTACCAATTTGTAGCTGTCAATAAATATTAAAACTACAAGAAAAATAAAAACTGGTAATAAAGCAGCAGATATTCTTATTAATTGACTCACAGTATTTTCAGCGAAATCATGAACTCTTTTGATGGTCTTTGATTATCTTCAAAAGCAGCTGCATACCCGAGTGATAATGTAGAACTGAAATATGAAAACAATACAATTCTGAAATCCAATTGACCTCCGATATTCAAAAGTGCCCTTTTTGTACCAAATTGAGGATGAATGTCAGCAGCTTTTCGGCTATTAAAATTAGTCATAACAGCTGAATTAAAAAGAGCAATTCGTGCCCATCGTAAGTACATACTTGTGAAACCAAAGTTTCGAAATCTGATGGGCGGTAAATTCCATTCCAGCATCATTTTACCATAACTCTTTCCGCCAAACTCATTGAGATCAACTCCCGGAAAACTGTAATATGTTCTGTACCGCTGTATTGATAACCGGTCAATCCAGTTATTGCCGAATCCTCCAAAGAAAAAATTAACAAATGGATTTTCTTTGTCACCAAAAGAATAACCGGCAGAAGTTCTGAACCAGACTGAAGAATGTTTAATCAAAAGCGGTACACCATAATCAAAATTAAAGTTTATACGTGGATATATCTTTGAATTAACATAATTACTGCTGGCTGAAAGCTGCCATTTAACACCTTTTTCATAATCTACCGCACCCAGAGAAGCTCCGCGATAATCATAATCAAAACTCATATTGGCAGAGAGCAGTTTATCATAGGTTGCAGCTACATTCTGATAATCAGGCAGTCTTTTTAAACCGCCGTATCCTGCTATACTGAAATTAAAATCCAGTGTTTTAGGTTTATCATATAATAAATTTTTATTATATTCCAAACCCAGAGAATACCCCTTTCGGCTGGTTTTGGTCGGACCGAATAAATCATAAAAATCGGCACCATTATACTGAGCGTTTATGCCCCAGTTCCAGAACTGATAATTAAGTCCGAGATGCAGTCTTTCATCACTCGACAGATTTAGAGAAGGTGTATATGAAACTGTAATATTTAACTTGTTGAATTGAAGTTCATTCTGGATATTAAATCGATATCCAAGAGCAACATAATCTTTATACCCCTCAACAATCGGATAGGCTGATGAAAGCTTTGTATTGTTCCAGGCACTGTATTCTCCGGAAAATACTGTTAGTGAATCAATATTGATGGATGTAACTGATCCGGGCATCCAGGATCTCACAATGGGGTGATGTTTTACAACTTCCTGGCCCAATAATTTTATTGCACTCACACCGCTGGTCACTGGTTCATTGGCAATCCAGACCGGAACAAATCCTTTCCCTGTATATCTCATAACAATCAAAGAATCATCTGAAACCGGTAACGGTCTGAAAAATCCTGTTTCGCAATTACTTAATATGTCCATATCACTTTTTTTAACATTATACCTGTAAATATTTGACACGCCTGTATAGTAGGATGAGCCGTAGAGATAGGTACCATCTTCTGAAAATTTAAAACTGGCCGGTGAGCTGATATCAAAATCAAAAAGGACATCATAAGAATAATTGCCCTCTAACAATTCTTCAACGTGAAAAGAAATTAATTTATGTTTACCTGCAATATCTGTCAAAGCCCCGGTAATGAGAGAACCGTCAGGCGAGATATCAATATCATAAAAATCCTTACCATAGGGGAAAGCATAGATAGCAGTCCAGTCATTATATGGAGGGTCAATCTTTATCAGAGTAGAAATACCATTATGATGTCGTACTCCCCAAAGAGATTTATTCGATTCACAGAAAATTAAATCTCCGGCTCTCAGATCCCTGATCAACCTTTTCGATTTTTTGGTTTGTATATCCACAACATTAAGATCCCGATAGCTGTTGTTATTGGTTGTATAGTATATTCTACCTGCAGAAGCATCGTAAGTCAATGAACAGACAGTATATAAAGCAGCTCCTGTCACATCACATATTTTGTCAATTCCCCCGCTATGGATATCAATTGCAGCAATATGAGATACATGCCCCGGATACTGAACAGCAGCATATATTTTCTCTAACTTCGGTTCATAAACCATGGGCGATACAGAACCAAGGGCTTCCTGAATAATGGGACGATAGGAAGTGGTTGGATTTTTTCGTATGGTTGCGAGATTAGCCTGCTGCCACTGCCTTTCAAATGAAAGCCACTCGGACCATTCTTCATCCAGAGATGCATTAAATACATTCTGAAACTGACCAACAAAATACCGCTTACTGCCGTTAGTACGGGAAACCCACTCTATTAATTTTTCGGGTCCGTAATTCTTAGCAAGATAGGTAAAAAAACGTGTTCCATAGAGATAAGAAATCGCCCCAATCTGAAAATCAGTAGTTGTCCCCTCTGCTTCCAGCCCTACGGCATGATACAGATAGCTGTTATCGTGTATCTTGGTTCTAAAGACCATTTCATCATAAAAACCGAGCGCACGGCCAAGACCTCCAGACATCCAGGTTTCCAAAAATACCGCAATTCCTTCATGATACCAGCGGGGAGCATAGGTTCGGGGTGAGGTCAAATAAGAATATAGCATCGAAATAGGATTTTCTTCATTCGAATTCACCTTTCCAAGGAAAGCTGAACGAAAATAATTATCATCATCAGAGGCACGGTCCATTGCAATGACATGAACCAATTCATGATTCATGAGCCAGTTCATCCTTTCATTGCCATTTATCACCTCATATGTATAGAGGAAGGGTGAAATACTGACTAAAACTAAATTTACAGGCAGAGCAGTGGCTCCGCCGTTTCCATAATCACTGAAATCCTTTAAAAAAATAGTCACTTTCTCAGTCGGAGTATAATCGAATAATTGCTTATAGAAATCAAGTGAATTCTCAAAACAACGTGCTAAATGCGGAACAACATAGGTGTGGGCATTATGGTAGTAAACCAGATTGAGATTTTTTGTTTTTAATACTTTGAGCTTTTGTGCATGTAATGAAGAAAAGCTAATAAAAAATATAATGGGGAATAACAACAAAACCTTGGCTGTTGTTTTCATATATCTACCTTTTAAATTTTTAATCTTGTTTCTTAAATATAAATCAAAAAATTTTATGGATCAAAATAAAAAAATAAAAAGAAACCACCCTGCAATTTCTTTTCATCAGATCCTAACAAAGGGAAAACGGCATTTCGCCGCTTTCCCTTGTAGGAGGTGTGTGATTTATTTCCCGGAATAATATTTTGATAATAGCTGGTTATATGTTCTCTGCCCAACTACTATTCTTCAATTTTCGCTGCCTGTAACAACTGCCTGAATTGAGTATTCGCCATTAATGCTGATAATTTTGCATCTGCCATTACTCCGCGGAATTGTATGTGTGCCATCAGATTACGGAAATTCGCATTAGCTATCAGGTTTCTGAATCCGTTTTGTGCTATTAAGCCACGGAACTTTTCCTCTGCCATTAATCCCCGGAATCCGGCATCTGCCATCAGATTACGGAAACTTGTGTTAGCTATTAAGTTCCTGAACCCAGTATGTGCCATAAGGTTACGAAAACCTGTGTTGGCTATCAATCCACGAAATTTCTCATCTGCTATCAATCCCCGGAATCCGGCATCTGCCATCAGATTGCGAAACCCAGTATTAGCTATCAAGTTTCTGAATCCGGTATGAGCTATTAAGCCACGGAACTTTTCCTCTGCCATTAATCCCCGGAATCCGGCATCTGCCATCAGATTACGAAAACTTGTGTTAGCCATTAAGTTCCTGAAACCAGTATGTGCTATAAGGTTACGAAAACTTGTGTTAGCTATCAAGTTTCTGAACCCTGCATCTGCCATCAGATTACAGAATTTTTCATCCGCCATCAATTCCCAGAATTTTGTATCTGAATGTGTCATAAGATCACGGAATTGAGCTTCCGGCATCAGATCCTTAAATTCTGCATTTGCTCTCAGTTCCTCAAACTTGGCTTCTGGTTTTAAAGCTCTGAATTTCTCATCAGCCATCAATGCCCGAAAATTTTCCTTTGCCATTAATTGCCGGAAATTTTCTGCTGCCAGTAATTCCCGGAATTTTGCATTCGCAATAAGTTCCTTATACTTAGCGGCAGGTATGAGTGCCTGGAAACTAGCATCTGCCATCAATCCTCTGAAACCGGCATCTGCCATCAGCCCGCGGAATTTTTCATCAGCAATTACTCCCCTGAAACCTTCATCTGCCATCAGCCCACGGAATTTCTCTTCTGCCATCAATCCCCGGAACCCGGCATCTGCAATTAATCCCCGGAATTTTTCATCGGCCATCACACCGCGGAACTTTTCCTCTGCCATCAATGCCTGAAATTTCTCTTCTGCCATCAATTGTACAAACTGTTCGTCTGCAATCAATCCCCGGAATTTTTCATCGGCCATTAACTGCATAAACTTTTCATCTGCAATTAACCCCCGGAACTTTTCGTCCGCCATTAATCCACGGAATTTCTCTTCTGCCATCAATGCCCGGAACTTTTCATCTGCCATCAGTGCCTGGAATTTCTCTTCTGCCATCAATGCCACATATTTTTCATTGGCAATCAGTGACTGAAATTGGGGATCCTTTAACAAATTCTGAAATTGTGCACTTTGCAGAAAACTCTGAAGTTCAGAATCATCTAACTTCACATCAGAATCAGTAATCTGATCAACATGGTATCTTTCCGCTTTTTCTACTCCTTCAATCGTGCCTTTTACATCCCCATTTGACGGTGGAAAAGAAGTTAATGAATAAATAACGACAATTACTACAGCAATAACTACTATACCGATTACCAGTTTTACTCTGCCACTGCCAGAAGATTTTTTAGTTTGCTTTTCCATAACGACCTCCTTCTTAAATTTTAGGATTTTAGTGAACTAATATTTTTTGTTCTACCATAAATACAACATAACATTAAAAATGTTGGTAATATTATTCTCCTTATTTATATATTAATTAATTTTCTTTTTGAAAAAGAGATTTCTTTCCATTAATAAATTTTCATCAGCATAAAATTTTAGTTTCAGCTGAGGTATCCAGGGAACCGGCTCTGTGAGAAAAACAATATAATTACTTTCTCCTTTATGTCTTATTTGTATTGTTTGTTTATCAACTTCAAATTTTAAACTGCTTTTATTTAACCTGCTCAGTGCTAAAAAGTCTAAACCGTTCTGTCCGAATTCAATAACAGTTTCAATATACCTTTTTGTATTAACCTCAAATTCCACAAAAAGGACATTCTCTTCTGATTTTAAACTGACTGTGCCTGATATATCATTTAAATTGATTTGTATTTTACTGATTGGTTCCAGAGATGTAGATGTTTCATTAATGATCATTGTACCTATTAAATGAGAAGTATCCGATTCTTGAGCTGTATCCAATAAAGAATAATAAATAAAGACTCCTAAAGCCATACCGGCAATAAATATATAAGCATATCTAAAGTTAAATCTATAACTGGATAAAAATTTAAAAAATTTATGAGGTCTTCTTCCTTTTTTTGCATATTTATTCATATCAATGGTATTTAAGATAGTCTTTCTCAAATCCGGTGGAGGGCTAACTTTTTCAACTTTTTCTAAAGATTCCGAGAGTTTTCGTAAATCATTGTATAAATCATGAGCTTCCGGATTTTTTCTCATATAATTTCTTAATTGTTTACTTTCCTTCGGAGTATTTAATCCGTCAATCTCTTTATTTATCAATTCATGTAACTTTTTATTATGCATGGATTGAATATCCTTTATCAATTAAGTAATCTCTTAGCTTCGTTCTGGCAGTAAACAAACGGGATTTAACTTTCTTCTCAGAAATATCCAGGATATAGGCAATATCTTCATAGGATAACTGTAAAAAATATTTCAAAATAATTACAGATTTATACATAATGCTCATCGATTCTATGGCCTCGTGTAAACATTTTTTTTCATCTTCTTCCTCACAGTCTTCTAAGGGTGAATGTTCTTCTGAAGATACTTCCCATTTTAATTCTACATTCTTCTTTTCCCGCTGGATATAATTTAATGTTTCATTTACTGCTATTCGATAGAGCCAGCTGAAAAATTTATATTTCGGCTTATATGAGTCAAGCTTCTCGTACACTTTAATGAATATCGACTGAGTTACATCCTGGGCATTTTCATAATTATGTATCATTTGATAGACAATATTAAAAACCTGCTTCTCATATCTTTCTACCAGGATCGAATATGTCTCAGTTTCACCCTGTAAACAGAGCCGGACACATTCTTTATCGTCATATTCTATCATAAATACAAGTCCCTATGAGAAAAGTTGGTAAACATTTTTTAGCTTTTATTCAATTTCAAAAATTAAATCAAAACCGGCATAACGAAATATATCCCGTATATGGTCACTCATGTTGGTAAGTTTTAATTTATCACCTGAATCACCTAACCTTTTCTGTGTACCCAGTAATATGCCCAGTCCACAGCTTGAAATATATTCAAGATCTTTAAAGTTTATAACAGCTGATTTATTTATCAGATTAAATTTTTGTTTTGCATAGTTTTCCTGGGTTGCATCAAATCGGCCCTCTAACAGGACTTCATTATTATTAATTGTAATCTTGAACATGTTCATTCTCCAAATATTTTATTAAGGTAATTTTACTTTTTCTGTTTTCGTATGAATAATCTATTTTATCAACCATCTTATGGACCAGAGGGATTCCCAAACCACCTACTTTTCTTTCTTCCAGTTTTTTCCTGAAATCATACTTTTCTTTCATTCTTATATCAAAAGAATCTACATCCGTATCAATCAATGATATAATGAATTTCCCATCCCCTTTAGAAAGGGAAATAGTAACAGGATTTTTATTTGCTTTAATATATTTTACTGCATTAGTGAAAAGTTCTTCCAGTACAATATTAGCTATAAATATACCTTTATCATCCAGATTGCTTTTTTGAGCAAAATCATGAATAAAAGAAAAAATATTTTTTAGTGATTGAAGCTTTCTTGCAAATTTTCTGGTCATTTTTATCATAATTACTCCGCTTCTGCTATTATATTGTAAACTGCATTGCAGGAACAATTAATCATCAACTACTTTCTTAACCTGTAGAATCAATAACTTTTAACTGCTATATCTTTATTTTCGAAAACCTTAAAGACAGTTGTAAGTTTCATCATTTCCAACATGCTCTTAGTTTTCTTTGAAACTCCACCTATCCTCAGCTCACCGCCTGCATTTGTACAGGAAGTATAACACGCTATCAGCATCCCCATTCCCAGACTGTTTACCCACTGAACCCGCGAAAGATCTATAACAATATTTTTATATCCCTTGGATAAAACACTTTTCAGCCGCTTATGACATTCACGAGTTTCATCTCCCCCCATCAATTTTCCTTCAACTTCGATAACTGCTACATTACCTTCAATGCTTTCTTTTAATATCATAACTGCCCCCCGGTTTTATGATATCTAAAAAGTACAATCAGAAATTTTTATATATAATTCTATATCAATAAAATTTCATTCCTGATCAGAAACCAATATACAGTGATTGCGTCGGATATAAGTGTTATTCTTTAAACTTTGATCTCGAAGCTAGATGCTGACGAAAAAATTTGATCGCTTCTTCACACTCGATCCTGGGGACTGCCGCTTTATACACCTCTCCTGTGTCCCCAGTATCAGTTTTTTCCAGGATTCTATAATGGGATATTACTTTACCGACCATATTGGTCTTTCCTTATACTAAAGGTTAAATCCCTATCATCCCAATCCCTGTATTATAAATGTGCAAACTATAAATTAATCAATAAATAAAGTATTACTCTTATGTAAGCATTAAATTTTAAAATGTCAAGGAAAAAATTATTTGTATAAGGTTTTCAGCCAATAAATATTTCTGCTATTTCTCTATATATTAAATGAATTATATAATATCTGAAAAAAATCTTATTTACATCAAGCCCTTTACATACCCCCCGTCAACTTGAATAATTGTCCCAGTTACATAGCTTGCCCTTTCAGAGACAAGAAAAGTTACCACATCTGCAAGTTCTTTGGGTTCTCCCATTCTACTCAGGGGAATCTGATCTGTAATCTCTTTTTCTGCTTCTTGTACAGAAATCTTTTTAACTTTAGCTTTGTTCTGCAGCAATTGCTTTACTCTGTCTGTCATATGATATCCCGGACATATTGAATTAACCAGAATATTATACGGTGCCAGTTCCTGGGACAGACTCTTAGTTAACCCTACTACACCCGGACGGATAACATTAGATAACAGCAATCCATCTACTGGCTGTTTAACAGAAACAGAGGTCAAATTTATGATTCGTCCCCATTTTTGTTTTTTCATTCCAGGAATGAGCCCTCGAATAAGCCTGACTGCACTCATTAATGTAAGTTCAAAACCATTTTCCCACTCATCATCCTCAATATCATCAAAACTACCCGGAGGCGGTCCTCCTGCATTAGTGATAAGTATATCAATTGTCCCGAAAAGATCTATTGCTTCACGCAACAGCCAGTTTATATGTTCTTTCTGGGAAAGATCAGCAACCAGAGGAAAAACTGAAACACCGGTCTTAAGAAAGATATCATCTGCTGTTTTTTCCAGCATTCTTTTATTTCTGGCACATATTACCAGCTTTACCCCTTCAGCAGATAACTTTTCTGCCACAGCCTTTCCCAATCCCCTGCTTGATGCTGCAACCAGGGCAACTTTATCCTCTAATTCCAGTTTCATGATACCCCCCTTTTCTAAAAACTTCAAACTTCATCTGATTTATATAATATTTCAATAATATATTATCTAGTTATACTGATTATTCAAAACATTCAGCAAATCCAGTGGTTTATCTATCATAAAATGAGGTCTATGCTTTTCTATCAGACTCTTGTTCCCATATCCATAACTCACTCCGCAAGTTGATACGCCGGCTTTATGTCCGGCAATAATATCATTATCAGTATCACCGACTATAAGAATATCCTTTCTCAAGGATCCGGTTTGTTCAATTATTTTCTCTACCATCTCCGGATGGGGTTTTACCTGTAGTACATCCTCAGCTCCGATTATAACATCAAAAAAATCCAAAGCAGACAGACCTTCTAATATTTTTTCAATAAAACATCGTGGTTTGTTACTGGCAACTGATATATTTTTATTTTTGCATTTTCTTAAAATATCATCTATTCCTGAATACAGTGTAGTAGTATCCAGGCAATGATTCCAATAATATTCCCGAAACAAAACAATAAATTCTTCTTCATATTTCTCAAAATCTTTTCCTAATATAGCTTCTAAGAATTCATCTTTACCAGGACCTATACATTTTTTAACCTGCACTTTGGAAATTATATTTAATCCAATTTTATCCAAAGCAAAATTAATTGAAGTTATAACATCTGAAGCTGTATCAACCAGTGTACCGTCAAAATCAAAAATTAATGTTTTAAAATTATTACTCATGTTCTTCAGGAATGTAGTGAGATATATTTTCTAATACTTCGGTCAAAGGTGCGTTCTACTTCATCAGGGAAGAAACAGGCCGGCAATTCTCCTAATTTTTTGTGGTATTCAATACATTCACAGCATATTCCTTTTCTGGGACATGGTTCATAAGTACAATTACACTTTGCCAGATTTTTTTCATAATTTTTACAATCATGCATATAAGAAATCCCCTTTCTATGTTTCTTTTATGATAATCTTAACCCAGCCAATCTTTTTTCTGAAAGCTGTACGGATCAGAAGGGTACAATTCATGAGTTCAATCTTTTCACCTTTTTTGGGAATGTAACGTAATTTATCAATAATTAATCCACCTAGAGTATTATAATCACCTAAGGGTAAATCTATTTCCAAAATTTTGTTTAATTCTTCAATCTTTATGGATGCTTTTACCAGAAAGGTTGTCTGATTTACTTTTTTAATGTCTTTGGGAATGATATCAAACTCATCTTCTATTTCTCCGAAAAACTCTTCCAAAATATCTTCTATGGTCACCAATCCGGCTGTTCCACCGTATTCACCCACAACAATAGCCATCCAGATTCTTTTTCTCTGCATTTCTTTTAATAAACTACCAATAGGTTTACTTTCCGGCACAAAAACCACAGGTCTGAGTAAATCCCTCAAATTTTCCGGTTCTTTAAACAGTATGTCTTTTGCATTAATATTACCAATAATATGATCAATATCCTTATCCATTAAAGGCAGACGGGAAAAACCTTTTTTCTGGAAAATTTCTGAAATTAAATCTATAGAATCAACCGTGGAAACTGCCAGTATCTCAGTTCTGGGGATCATTATATCACCTACACTTTTATTCCCTCGTAAGATAAATCTTGATATTAACCCGATATCTTCTTCATCAATGAAATCGGACTGTTTGCTTTCCCGTATTAACATATCAAGATCCTTACGGGTAAAAAATCTTTTCACTGCCCAGTCTTCCGCATTAATGATCTTTAACAATAATTTTGATATATTCATTATTATTATATTTATTGGATAAAACAATACATATAATCCTCTAAGCGGCGGGACAGAACAGCGAATATACAAACCAGTTTTATCCCTGGCAAGTGATTTCGGAAGAGCTTCTCCAAAAATAAGCAGGAAAAGAGAACTAAAAGCAGTGATTACAAATCCGCTAAAAAATTTCTCCAGATACACTGCCATAATAGAAGATGCTACTACCAGACAGATGTTATTCCCGACTAAAATGGTGGTTAAAAAATTTTCCGGTCTGGCAAGAAATCTGCGTATTTTGTCAGCGCCTTTGACCCCTCTTCTGGTCCAAACTTCCAGTTTTAGTCGACTGACAGAAATTAAGGCTGTTTCCGAGCCTGAAAAAAAAGCGGAGAAAAAAAGAGCTGCAATAAATAAAAAAATTCTAATGTCAAGTAAATTCATTTTCCTCTTCCTTAATAGTAACTTTTCCTCCCGTTTTATCCACTAAAAAGTTTTTAAATTCATCAGATTGTTTCTGTTTTACTTTCAGTTTCAAAACTGTAGCAGTATCATATTTTGTTGATATAATCTTGCAGGTAAACTTTTCAATAAGTTCCATTACTATACCTGTAAGCTCATAGGGAAAATTGATCAATAAAATTTTTGTAGGATATAATTCTCTTTTATCTGCATTGTTTATGGTCTTTTCAGCACAATGCCGATAAGCCCGGGATAATCCACCTGTACCAAGCTTTGTGCCTCCAAAATACCTGGTAACTACTGCGACAATATTAGTTAATTTTTGTGCTTCAATAACATCAAGAATAGGTTTGCCGCCTGTACCACTGGGCTCACCATCATCATTATATCTGTAAACTGCCTTATCTCCTCTTCCTACTTTATATGCGGTACAATTATGAGTTGCATTATAATTTTGGGATGATATGAAATCAATATATTTCTCAGCTTGTTCAAGGGTATTCACAGATTTTATATATCCAATAAACTTTGATCCTTTCACCTTTA
>Ga0180433_10006963_pt1 | contig 14603 bp, 10 predicted proteins | sample SS_ome_8_FD_132980 | JGI IMG/M metagenome (GOLD analysis project Ga0180433, IMG submission 132980) | Hypersaline lake sediment archaeal communities from the Salton Sea, California, USA - SS_1_D_1 metaG | ecosystem: Environmental > Aquatic > Non-marine Saline and Alkaline > Hypersaline >... | reverse complement strand
TCAAGAGCGAGGTCGGCGCGCGCGCCATCCTGGAACTCCTCGATTGGTACGACGAACGCTGGACCGAGTCCCGCGATTTCAAGGCCGACCTGGTCGACCTGCTCAACGAGTCCAAGTTCGGCGACCACGAGTACACACCCTACCACATCTACCTCAAGGCGCTCTACGAATACTTTCACGACCAGATAACGGGCGACGACGGCCTCCAACTGCCCGGCACCCGCTCGGCGGTGGAACTGACCCGCTTCCAGGAGGACGCCGTGCGCAAGGCCCGCCGCATCCTGGCCCGCTACGACGGCGTGATGGTCGCCGACTCGGTCGGCCTGGGCAAAACCTGGATCGGCAAGAAACTGCTGGAGGATACCGCCTACCACCGCCGCCAGAAGGCGCTCGTCATCTGCCCCGCCTCGCTGCGCGACATGTGGCGCGCCGAACTGCGCGAGGCCGCCATCCCCGCCCAGATCCTCTCCCAGGAGACCCTGGGCCGCGAGGCGTGCGATACGCGACCGTACCACGACACCGACGTGATCCTGATCGACGAATCGCACAACTTCCGCAACCACGTGACCAACCGCTACGACAGCCTCCAGCGACTGATCGCCGGAAACGGCGGGCGGGGCCGCGACGGCGAGCGCAAGAAGATCATCCTGCTTACCGCCACGCCCATCAACAACACCATCTTCGACCTGTACAACCAGATCATGCTCTTTGCCCAGGGCGACCGCACCTACTTCTCCGCCGCCGGGATCGGCGACCTGCGCCGTTTCTTCCTCGACGCGCGCCGCCGCGCCGACGGCGAGATCGCGGCCCTCTTCAACCTGCTGGAGGAGGTGGTCGTGCGCCGCACGCGGCCCTTCATCCGCCAGGCCTACCCGCAGGCCACCATCCGCGGGGAACCGATCCGCTGGCCCGAGCGCCGCCTGCGCACCGTGCGCTACGACCTGGAGCAGACGTATGCCGGCATCTACGACCACGTCGTGGCTGGCATCGAGAGCCTCCAGTTGGCCCCCTACAACCTCGAGACCTACAAGCAGACCGGTCTTGAGCAGGACAAATGGGAGTTAGGGCGCCAGCAGGCGTTGGTGGGCATCTTCAAGAGCCGCTATCTCAAGCGCTTCGAATCCAGCGTGGCGGCCTTTCGCATCAGTATGCGGCGGGCCCTGGAGTTCCTCAAGACGTTCGAGGCGCTGCTGGAGGAAGGGCGCCTGCTCGACAGCGCCAGCTTCTGGAAGGCAATGCGCTACCTGGAGCGAGAGGGCGAGGAGGACGACGCAGTCCCGCACGCCCAGGCGGAGCCACTGGGTGAGCGCGAGGAAGCGCGCGAGATCCTGGAGGAGCTGCCGGAGCTGGATCCGACGCAGTACAACCTGGATCACCTCCACGCGGCGCTGCAGCACGACATCGGCGTGCTGACCAAGATCTGGGACCGGATCAAGAACATCACGCCGGAGCGGGACGCCAAGCTGCGGCGAATCAAGGACCTGCTCGCCGACGATCTGCGCGGGGAGAAGGTGCTGATCTTCACCTACTACAAGGACACGGCGCGGTATCTGTACGAGCAGTTGAGGGAGGACGACGATTTCCTCGCGGCGGCGGGCGAGCCGCGCATGGCGCGGATGGACAGCGGCGTGGCCCCCAGAGACCGCGGCCGCTGGATCGCCCGGTTTGCCCCCCTCGCCAACGAGCGGCCCCAACTCGCGGACACCGAGGAGGAGATCGACCTGATGATCTCCACCGACGTCCTGAGCGAGGGGCAGAACCTCCAAGACTGCGGACTTCTGCTGAACTACGACCTGCACTGGAACCCGACCCGTATGGTCCAGCGGGCCGGCCGCATCGACCGCATCGGCTCGCCGTTCGACACGCTGTGGGTCTACAACGTCTTCCCCGATGAGGGCCTGGAGCGGCTGCTGGGGCTGGTGGCGAGCCTCAGCCGCAAGATCGAGACCATCGACCGGGCCGGGCTGCTGGACACGAGCGTCCTGGGGGAGGTGGTCCACCCGCGGAACTTTAACACGCTGCAGCGCATCGCCGCCGAGGACGACAGCGTCCTGGACGAAGAGGAATACCGCGTGGACCTGGCCAGCAGCGAGTTCCTGCTGGCCACCCTGCAGGACGTGTTGGCCGAGGGCGAGGTGAACGTGGCGGAGCTGCCCGACGGCATCCACTCCGGGCGGGAGCGGGCGGGCTGTCGGGGGCTGTTCTTCTACTTCACCGCCCCGGACGCCAGGGGCGAGGGCCGGCGCCACTTCTGGCGATACTACGACCTGGAGAGCGGGCGCACCCTGGACAACCGCTACGAAATCGCCACGCTGATCCGCTGTGCGCCCGATGAGCCGCGCGTCATCGGCCAGGCCGACGCGTTCGAGATCCAGGATCGCGTGGTGGCCGACGTCCTGAACAGCGTCCGGAACCAGCAGGCCATCCAGGCGGCGCCCAAGATCGTGGATCCCGTGCAGCAGTTGGTGGCCACCATCCTGCAGCAGCAGCGGAACAACCCGGCCGTATCAGCGGGGCAGGTACGGGCTGCGCTCAAGTCCCTCCGAGAACCGGTGCCCGGCGCTTACGTCAAGGATCTGCGCGCCGCATACGAGGCCTTCCAGCGGGACGGTGAGGTGGACGCCCTGCTCGCCGCGGTGCAGGCGCTGGAAGTGGCGGAACCGGCGGAGTCCGCGAAGCCGCCGGTTCGCCCACTGCAGGAGCAGGACCTGCACCTGGTGTGCTGGGAGTACGTGTGGTCGTAGGGAAAACGTAACTGTTCACCTACCCCGCTCAGAGGGGGTTTGTAACCCCCGACATGGCGCAAAGGTGAACCATTACGGGGTAAAAGATCGTACAAGTCGCAATGGTCGGGGTCACGAACCCCGACAGAGCACTACCCCTGCACGCTTACCTCTGGGTTACTACCGTTTGCCCGTGCGGGATTTGTGCTTGATGTAGATCAGCTTGCTCTTGGGACTCCCCACGGCCGGCCGCTCGTCGATTTCGAACAAGCCGATGGCACGCACCAGGGCGCCCAGCTTCGAGAAGCCGTAGTTTCGGGAATCGAAGGAGGAGCTTTGTTTCGATAGTTGTTGGCCTACGTTGCCCAGATAGGCCCATCCATCCTCGTCCGCCACCGCATCGACAGCGTCGCGCAACAGTCTGACCAGGCTGCTATCCCCCCGTAGTTCCTGGACGTCGACGGACGTTTCCTCCCTACCCTCTTCGGGCCGGCCCAGGATCTCGGTGTAGATAAACTTGTCGCACGCAGTGACCATGGGGCCGGGCGTCTTTCTCTCGCCAAACCCGTATACCGTCACGCCCTCCTCCCGGATCCTGGACGCCAGGCGCGTGTAATCGCTGTCGCTGGCGACGATGCAGAACCCGTTGAACCGATGAGTATACAGCAGGTCCATGCCGTCTATGATCAAGGCGCTGTCCGTGGCGTTCTTGCCCTTCGTATAGCTGAACTGTTGAATCGGTTGGATGGCGTACTCCAGGAGCACAGCCTTCCAACCCTTCAACTGGGGCGACGTCCAATCACCATAGATGCGCTTGACCATGGCAACGCCATACTTGGCGATCTCCGCGAACAGGGGCTCCACGATAGCAGGCGACGTGTTGTCGGCGTCGATCAGCACGGCCAGAATGTTCTGTTGTTCCTGATTGTCCATATCATCACCTCACACGTACACCTTGCCCTTCAAGAAGCACCCATTCACTCCCTCTCCCTGCCAGGGAGAGGGCCGGGGTGAGGGTAAGTAGGGATCCACCCTCCCCCAGGTGCCCGAGGCCAACACGACCAACGGCTTCGTCGACGAAGGGTGAGGGTAAGTAGCGATCCACCCTCCCCCAGGCGCCTCCGCGACGTTATCTACCCATCCGGCAACGAGTCAGTCAAACTCACCGGTATCTCTTTCGACGTGCAGTGGGCCGACCCAACGGGATGATCGCCGAAATAAACGCCGACGATCTCGTAGCCAGGCATCGCCTGTCTGTAGATCTCAAGCGCCTCCTCGTCACGCTCCACGTCAAACTGGGGCACGATTACCTTGTCGTTCAATATCAGGCTGTTGGTATAGCTCCAGAAATTGATCGAGTCATTGGAATCGTCGGCCAGCGGGACGCGAACCACCTTGTAATTCTCACCGGTCGCCGACGGCGTCTGGCCCAACTGCTCCGCGATGGCCTCGAAGTCGTCGTGCCAGATGAAGCCAGGCGGAGCCTGGGCCACGATGACCGTGGAGGCATCCAGGAACTTGACCGCCATGTCAATGTGCCCGCAGAGTTCGTCCTTCAGCGACGGGAACAGAATCAGCCGCTGGCAGCCCAGGTACTGCTCCAGGACACGCTCAAGCTTCGGCACGGTGAAGTCAGGGTTATGGTACAGGACAGAGTCAAACATGACAAAAGTACCCTGACCATCGCTGTGGATGTTCCCGCCTTCGATCACCAGCGGCAGGTGATACACCGGAACCCCCAGGTAGCGTCCCATCTCCAGTGGCACCTCTACGTCCCCCTTCTGGAACGGCGTCCCGTTCGGAAAATAGGGGTTGGTAACCAGCACCGGCGTGCCATCGGGCCCGGCCTCGACCGTGTTTGGCCCATAGTCCCGCGACCACACGTCATCGAGCAGGACGTATACGAAGCGGACGTTGTCAAGCGGAACGCCTGTCTGGGCCAGGAACAACTCGACGCCCTTGTGCCAATATTCGTTGGGCACGATGACGTACGCCCACGCCTCGGAGACGATGTGCCGGGTGAACTCGGCGTGATGCCGCCAGGTGTATGGATAGTACACCGGCCAACCCAGGATCACCGCGCCCATCTCCTCAAATTCCGCGGGCGAGCGCACCGGAGCCTCCGGGGGCGACGAGGAATAATACTCCGTGAACTCGCCAATCGGTTCGAAACGGTGCGCCGACACGTCGATCGCCTGAACCTCCCGGAGCGCCGCGTCCTGGTCCAGGTTCATCTCCTCGAGCACCCCCGTACGATCCAGATAGCTCACCACGTCTTCGTCAGAAGAAAGCTGATTCCTGGCCGTCTCCAGGTGTACCTCGTACGTTTCCTCCACAACGCCATCGAGGCGCTCCAGCATCGGCTGCGTCATCTCGGTGTAGAGCTCGGGTATCGCCTCACCGATCATAATGCGCAGCGACGACGGGTTCAGCGTGTGGTAGGGCAGTGGCATCGGACGGTCCGAAAGGTATCCTGTCAGCTCCCTCTCGATCAACGCCTCCATGAACCTGGGGAAGGCGACGAGCAACACGACCGCAGCAACGAGAACTCCAGCGAGAAATGCGACTGCCAACCACCACTTCTTCATGTATTGTCTCCCTTCTTCAGAGTGTGAACTGCTGAAATGCCGGCAGGTTCGTAGTAACGACTTCAGTCGTTTCTGCCGCTAAGTGAGCGATTGAAATCGCTACTACGCCCCGTCTCACCTTGCTCAAGTCAGCGGGCGCCGGTATATGCGGTGCTTCTTGTAGGGCCTGGCTTCCAACGCCGCCAGCTCCCGCATCATGCGCGTGTTCGTCTCCTGGACCTGGACCAGGTCCGCGAACCGGTACTGGTCACTCGCCGTCAACGTGCGATACAACTCAGCATACAACAGGGCGTTCCCGCCCAGGCCCCGGTAGGGCTCCAGGATGGCGCCGCCATTCACGTTGAGCCAACGCGTGCGCTTGAACTCGCGCATCAGGTAGTACCAGCCGGTCGGCCACAGCCGCCCCCGGCAGCGCTGGACCGCAGCCGAGAGATCCGGGTACGCCAGCACGAAGCCGACGATGTCGTCATCTTTCATCAACAGCGGGATCAGCTCAGGATCGGCGATGCTGAGGATGCGGTCGCCGATGGCCTGTGCCTCGGCCTCGGTGATAGGCACGTACCCCTGCACCTCGACGAAGGCGCTGTTGTAGGCAGCGGCCACGCGCAGGATGACGGCGCGCAACTCAGCCTTGGTGTGGAGACGCACCACACGGAAGCCTCGCCGCCGCCTGACCTTATCCGCCACCTCGAGAAAGCGGTTGGAGATGTCCAGCTCTCGATCCATGAGGCACGAGACAAAGTCAAGCTGCTTTTCGAACCCCGCGTCCTCCAACAACTCACCGTAGTAGGGGTAGTTGTAGGGGATACCGAGTGCCGGGCGGTGCTCGAAGCCCTCAACGAGCAGCCCCTGCCCATCGGCCGCCATAAAGCCCTTGGGTCCCCACAGCAGATCCAGACCTCGCCCGCGGGCCCAGTCGAAGGCAGCATCGAAGAGGGCGCGGGACACCCGCCGGTCGTCCACGACGTCGAAATGATAGAAAAACGCGGTCTGCTCGTCCCTGTACCGATTATAGCGCGCATTGTCGAGCACGGCGACGCGCCCCACGACCTCGCCCTCTTCGAGCGCGAGGAAAAACGCGGCCTGGGAGTGCTGGTAGAATGGGTGCTTGTTGGGATCGAGTTGATCACGCACCTCGCTGACGAACGGTGGCACCCACAGGGCGCTATCGCGGTAGAGGCGGAAGGGGAAGTCAATGTAGCGACGCACGTCGCGCCGGTTGGTAGGATCGAGACGGTGGATATGCAAGCAACAACTCCTCTACTGCAAAATCGGTCCGAGTGAACCCCGCCACGCCATCAAACCGGCCTCGCCGGGATCAGACGGCGCGCCGGAAGAAATGATGGTTGTTGAGGGCACAGACAAGGAAGCCTAGCGGTAACCCATCGAAAAGTGTACCATAATCGCTGATAAGGCGCAAGCGATAGGAAACATTAACTACTCAGCTCCGTCATTCCGAGCGACCGAAGGGAGTCGAGGAATCTCCTGTCGGAGTCACATTCCCCGCTCAGAGGGGGTTCGTAACCCCCGACATGAGGGGTAACCGTTCACCTACCCCGCTCAGAGGGGGTTTGTAACCCCCGACAGAGCACTGCCCCTGAACGCTTACGCGAAGGGAAACCCTAAAATGGGGAATCGAGGGCAAACTCGGCCACCAGGAACGTATGGTCCGATGGTCGCTCCGCCCGCCGGGCCTCCACGTCGATCCAGGCCGCGGTAGACTTTTCAGCCAGCGGCTCAGTGGCCCAGATGTGATCCACCCGCCAGCCGGTCCCCCGGTCGATCGCATCCCGGGCTCGATAGTCCCAGAACGTATATTGCCCCGGCTCGTCCGCGTGGTGACGCCGGAACACGTCGACGAAGCCCCATTGGCGCACCCGCTCCAGCGCCGCCCGCGCCTCGGGATGGAAGTCCACGTGATCCTTCAGCCGCTGCGGGTCGTGTACGTCGATCGGCTCCGTGGCTACGTTAAAATCCCCCATCCACAGCAACGGCGCGTCGGGCGCATAATGCCGCTCGAAGAGCGCCCGCAGCCGGGCCAGCCACTCCAGCTTGTACCGGAAGTGCTCCGAATCGGGGGAGCGGCCCTGGGGAACGTACGTATTCACCACCGGGATCCCCGCGATCTGCGCCCGGATCAAGCGCGGCTCATCCGACTCGCCGCCGTCGTCGAAGCCAAAGGTGACCTGCTGCGGTTCCTCCCGGCTGACGATCGCCACGCCCGCGTGCGCCTTCTGCCCCCGGAACACGACCTGATAGCCCGCCTCCCCGAACGCTTCCGCCGGGAAGTCCTTGTCCTGCGCCTTCGTCTCCTGGATGCACAGCACGTCGGTCTTCTCGCGGTCCAACCACTCCAGCACCTGCCCCATCCGTGTGCGGATCGAGTTGGCGTTGTAAGTCGCCACTTTCAACACGCCGTCAGACATACTATCCCTTACCTCCCATCTCATTCATGTAGACGTTTCATCCCTTGGATACAGCGCCCACATGCGGGCCAGCTCGTCCTCCTCGCAGCGGATGTCCCTGAAATGCTGCACCTCACCGCTCTGCAGAAACACCCGCACCCCGCTCCCCTCGGTCACGTGGCCCACGAAGGCAAACGGTGTCCCCAACGCCTCGAGAGCCTGTCGCACGGCCTCGACCCGGTCAGGCGGAACCGTGACCGCCAACGTGCCCGAGGAAATCATGCGCAGGGGATCGAACCGGAACGCCTCAGCGAAGCGGGAGACGATGGCCGGGATCGGCAGCCGCGAATCGTGCAGCTCGATACCGACCCCCGAGAGCAGAGCGATCTCCAGTAACGTCTCCATCAACCCGCCGCGCGTCACGTCGTGGATGGCGCTGGCTCCCTCTTCCGCCAGCGCCAGCGCCTCCGGCACCACGCTGACCTGGCCCATCAGTTGCCGTGCCTCCGCCAGGTCATCCTGGTTCAGCCCCAGCTCCAGCGCCACGTCGGCGAAATCCTGGGCCAGAATGCCCGTTCCCTCCAGACCCAGGCCCTTCGTGACGAGCACCCCATCTCCTACCCTGGCTCCGCCGGTGCGCACCGGTTCACGGCCCGAGGCAGTGCCCAGGGCCGTGACCGCGACGAGCGGCCGGGAGAGACCGGCCGAATAGCCCGTGTGACCGCCGATCACGGAGACACCGACCTCCTCGGCTGCGCGACCGGCGTCGCGCATGATCTGCTCCAGCAGCTCTTCGTCCTCCATCCGGGGCACCATCACCAGAAGCAGAATCCAGCGCGGAGGAACCCCGCTGGTAGCGACGTCATTGCACGCCACGTGGACGGCCAGCCAGCCGATGTCCCCAATCGCGCCGACGATCGGATCCACGTGGGAGACCAGAATGTCGTCCCCGACCCGGGTCAGCGCCACGTCCTCGCCGAAGGCAGCCCCCAGCACGATATCAGGATCGTCCGCCTGGGCGAACGGAAAGACCCGTCTCTGTAATACGTCGAGTGAAAACTTTGACACGAATGCCTATCCCCCCTTACCCATCCCCCCCCCGCTCAGAGGGGGTTTGTAACCCCCGAGGGTTACGGAGCACTGCCCCTGGGTGCTTACTGACACGAATGCCTATCCCCCCTTACCCATCCCGGCTGCGAAGTTTCCTCATGTAGAACCTGTGCCCGTCATATTCCATCTTGACGAGCTGGTCGCGCGCAACCAGCCAGCGAACGGTCGGCCAGCCAGCGTCCGCCCGCTCCAGAAACTCGTGCACCGCGTCCTCGCGCATGGGATGCACCGCGGTGATGCTCAGCAGATCCTCCTCGACGTTGCCCGTGAAGGCGAAGGCGTTGCCCTCGTACCCGATCAGATACTCCACGTCATCGACTTTGTCGCTGAGCATCTGGTACGCCCGGTTGATCGCCTCCTCGCGCGGAGGCCGGACCCAAACCTCGGCCGGCGGCCGGGTGGGGATGGCCAGATAGGCCCGGGCAGGCTTCAAACGGGCCAGGAAATCCGCAATCTCTCCCACGCAATCCGCCCCATCGTTGACGCCCCGGACCAGCATCGTCTCCGTGACCAGCTCCCCCGAAAACGATTCGGCGAACTCGGTTATCCCGTCGAGCACCGCCGTTAACTCCAGGGAGCCGTGAGGACGATCGACCTGGCGCCAGACACCCTCCTCCACGGCATCCACCTTGAGCGAGACCCAGTCGGCCTTCATCAGATCATCACGCACGTCCTGGCGCCACACGAGTGAACTGTTGGAGATCACCGCCCGCTTGATGCCCAGCGGCTCCAGCAGGTCGATCTCACGGCCGAGATTGACGTCCAGCGTCGGCTCGCCATCGGGCACGAAAGTGAGATAGTCAATCGATTCTCCGCTTTCGGCGGCCTTCTCGACCTTGTTCTGGACCTCCTCGAACACCTCCTCAGGCTCGTAAAAGGCCTGGCGTTGAACCTGCATCTTCAGCGTGCGCCCCAACTGGCAGTACACACAGGCGAGGCTGCAAATCTTGGGCGGGATATTGTTGATTCCCAAACTGCGCCCCAGCCGGCGAGAGGGAACGGGACCGAAAGCGATCATATTTTGAGCCTCCCTGAACTGTCACGGGTACGGGGGTGAAAGAGGCATCGGGCCGCCACGACCCGATGGTGTTTCACGCACCACAATCAGCCGAACGTCGACGTCGCTACCTCTTCATTAACTATAGCACGAACCGAAGTTTTCACAAGTACAGGAGTGTTACGGTTGCATATCAGAAGGACAGCGCATCGGGATAGCGCGTCGGAATGTAGAATCTGTCCAGCAGGAGAAGCGCATCGTATATCTCGCCCATCAGGTCGGTTGACACTAGGGCCAATAGGTCAGCCATGCGGTGTGTCCGGGGTGGGCTTTGCCCCTGCGCCTCCAACCAACCCTTGATGGCTTTCTCCACACATTGCTGCGCGTGAAAACACACCTGGTTGAAGATGCCTTCGGACACCGCAGACCGACGCCGCCCTCCAACCTTCAGCACCCGGCGGTTCGCGGCCTTTCGCCGAATGCTCATGCGGTCTCAAATTGAAGCACTCTCAATTGTTCCGCAGCAGTGCGCGCACTCAGGTTGAGAATCTCGATACCGACGACGTGACCGTCTGCGTTAAAATCAAGAATCACACCGGGCTGCACTTCCTCCGACTCGACGATCGACGATTCGTCCAGCCGGAAATAGAGTGCATCGTTCTCTTTGTCTACCTTCAGTCTCATTCTCGCCTCCCTGATCGGCGGTCGAAGAACAGGGTAACCACTCGGTGCGGCAAGTCAACAAGCCAGCGGATTGGCAGGTATCCCCATCCGCTAATCCTCCAAATCCGTGTCCTACTCACCCGCTTCCCGCAGCGCCCGCCACACCCGCTCCGGCGTGAACGGCACCTCGCGCACCCACACACCCGTGGCGTCGTGGATCGCGTCGGCCATCGCCGGGGCGATGCCGTCCATCGGGAGCTCAGAGACCGACTTGGCGCCGAACGGTCCCGTCGGCTCCTCCGTCTGCACGAACATAACCTCCAGTTCAGGCATCTCGTTCGCCTTGTAGATGTGGTAGGGGCCCAGGCGCGGGTTGACCATGCGGCCATCCTCGTCGTAGACCATCTCCTCACAGTGCGCAAAGCCCAGCACCTGCTGCAGCGCGCCCTCCACCTGCCCGGAGGCCGTGATCGGGTTGATCACCCGGCCGGCGTCGGCCACCATGAGCACCCGTTCCACCGTGACCTCCCCCGTCTCGCTGTCCACCGTCAACTCGACGAACTGCGCTCCGAAGGGAGGCGGGCACTCGTAGCTCAGGTGGGACGCGCTGGCGATGATCTGGTGCTGCTCCTGCTGGTGCAGACTGCTCAGCGCCACCTGCTCCAGCGTCAGCGCGGTGCCGTCGGGCGCGAAAACCCGACGGTCGCGCAGTTCCCATCCACCCCCATCCCCTCCCTCCCAGGGAGAGGAGTCTATCCCCAGCATAGCTGCCGCTTGCTCCACGATCTGGTCGGCCACCTTGAGCGCTGCCTTGCGCACCGCCCCGCCGCTGATGTAGGTGGTGCTGGAGGCATAGGCGCCCTTGTCGAAGGGCGTGAAATCGGTGTCCGAGGAATACACGATCAAGTCCTCCACCGCCACGCCCAGCACCTCGGCCGCTATCTGGGCCAGGATCGTGTCGGAGCCGGTGCCCAGATCCGTCGCGCCGACCAGGAGATTGAAAGACCCATCGTCGTTCATCTTGATCGTCGCGCTTGCCATGTCCAGCCCGGCGATGCCGCTGCCGTGCAACATCACCGCCATCCCAATCCCTCTTCTCTTACCCTTGTCCCCTTGTCTCCTTGTCTCTTTGTCCCCTTGTCTCCCTGTCCCCTCGCCTCCCTCTCTCCACCCCTTGTTGCCCCGCTTGTCGTACCAATCCACCGCCTCCAGGCCCACCTGGACACACTGCGCCAGGCCGTTGGAGCGGATGACCTGCTCGAACCCCTCACGCCCCTCCCCCAGCGCCTTCGCGACCAACAACTCCTCGCCCTCCTTGATCCAGTTCTTGCGCTTGAACTCGACCACGTCCCAGCCCATCCGGTCGGCGATCTCGGACATCAGCGTCTCAATCCCGAAGTGACACTGCATCGAGCCATATCCCCGGAACGCGCCCGGCGTAGGCTTGTTGGTGTAGACCACGTCGCAGACAAACTTCGAGTAGGGCGCGTTGTACAGCGTCAGTCCCTTCTGCCCGCCCACCATCTGCACCGTCAGGCCGTGGGTGCCATAGGCGCACGTGTCGCCGATGAGATACAGCTCGGTCGCGACCACCTCCATATCATCGGTGACGCCGATCTTGTAACGCATGATCTGCGGATGGCGGCTGCGAGAACTGGTGAACTCCTGCCGCCGCGTGTACTCCATCCGCACCGGCCGGCCGGTGACGATCGTCAGATGGGCGCACAAATCCTCCAGGATCATCTCCTGCTTGTTGCCGAAGCCGCCGCCGATGCGAGGCTTGATCACCCGGATCTGCCTGACCGGCAGGCCGATCAAAGGAGCCAGCATGCGCCGGATGTGGAACGGCACCTGCGTGCTCGTCCGGACGACCAGCCGCCCATCCTCGTCCCAATAGGTGATGCACACGTGCGGCTCGATGTGGGCCTGCTGCTGCTGCGCGGTGCGGTATTCGCCCTCGAAGACCTGGTCGGCCCTGGCCCACTCCGCCTCAGCGTCGCCCACGTCGACCTCGATGTGGTGGACGATGTTGTGCTGCGCGTCATAGATGCCCTCCGTATCCGGCTCGTCGTGGATCACGGGCGCACCCTCGCCCATCGCCTCGACCGGGTCCAGGACGTGGGGCAGGACCTCATATTCGACGTCGATCAATCGCAGCGCCCGCTGGGCCAACTCGGGCGTCTCGGCGGCGACGACCGCCACCCGGTCCCCCACGTGGCGCACCTTGTCGTCCAGGACGACCTGGTCGAAGGGCGGCGGCTGGGGGTAGCTCTGCCCCCCGGAGGCGTACTTGACGCGCGGGACGTCCTCGTGTGTCAGCACAGCGTGGACGCCGCGCAGAGCGCGGGCCCGGCTGGCGTCGATGCGCTTGATGCGGGCGTGGGCGTGCGGACTGGTGAGCAGCGCGCCATAGAGCATCCCCGCCATCTTCACGTCGTCGGTGAACACAGGTCGCCCCGTGGCCAGCTTGACGCCGTCCACCTTGGGCTCGGGCTTGCCGACCACGCGCAGCGGCTCCATCTCCGGCGGGGAGATGACCACCGGCGTGCGGGGATGACGGCCATCGTCCGGAATGGAGAAATACTGGCCCAGCAACTCCCTGGGCGACTGGTCCGCGGCCAGTGTCGCCTCGATGGGCTCGAACGGCGTGACGTCCTCCCCACGCAACAGCGCGGCGGCCCGCTGCACCGCCTGCACGATCTTGACGTATCCGGTGCAGCGGCACAGGACGCCCGCCATCGCCTCACGGATCTCCGCCTCGGTCGGATCGAGCTTGCGGTCCAGCAGCGCCTTGGCGGTCAGGATCTGGGCCGGGGTGCAATAGCCGCACTGGATGGCGCCGGTCTCGACGAACGCCCGCTGGATCGGGTGCAACCGGCCCGGGACACCGCCAGGCGTCAGCGCCTCGACGGTCGTCACCTCACGTGCTTCCGCGTCGACCGCCCTCATCTGGCAACTGTGCACAGGCTGTCCGTCCACGAGCACGGTGCACGCACCGCAGTCGCCCGTGCCGCAGCCATACTTGACGCTGGTGTAGCCGGCGCCGCGCAGCGCATCCAGCAGCGTGTCTTTCCGCTCCACAGTCCACGTTTCTTCCCCGCCGTTCACTGTGACCGTGATGGCTTGAGCCTCGTTGTTACTCATCTCCCACCTCCTGGCGCACGCATCCTTCCAGCGCGCGGCGGGTCAGAACGCCGGCCATAGCCCGGCGGTACTCCTCGCTGCCCAGGAAATCCCCCTCGGGCGCCACCTCATCCTCTACAGCATTCGCGACCGCGCGGATACAGGGTTGATCCAGCGGAACACCCACCAACCTGTCGGTGGCCCGAGCCAGGCCGACCGGCCCCGACCAGACGCCGGTGAGCGCGACGCGGGCCTGCCGCACAACGTCACCGTCCATCCCGACGACGGCGACCGCCGCGACGATGGGCTCGTCGGCCGGCGTGCGGGCGACGCGGGCCGCTCCCCACCTGTGCTCAGAGCCAACGAGCGGGACGTGCAGCGCAGATACCCGCCCCGCAGCCCTGCGCTCCACCAGCGCCTCCACAGGGACGTCAGCCAGCCCCTCATCCCCCTCGACGGTGACGGTGGCCCCCAGCGCCAAGAGCGCGGCCACCCACTGGGGCGCGAGCCGCGGCGACGTCAATGTCCTGCCGATCGACGTCTGATTTCGGATCTGCCAGGAGAGCACGCCGGTAAGCGCCTGGCGCAACAGCAGCGGCGACTCCGGGCCATCGAGAATGGCCTGGAGCGGCGCGTCGGCGTCGACGCTCCATACCCCCCCAGCACCCGCCGGGCCTACAGCCAGGGTTTGGTCATCGTTCATCTCTCGAATACTCCTTTACAATCTGGGGCTGGCAAGTCAAGATAATCCGGGCCTTGGCCAGCGGCACGAGGTCACGTGGATAATGGCTACTATAATACCACAAATCCCGAGTTATGTGCAACACCGCCACGGGGACGATTTTGTGTAACCAGCTAAACTGTTCACCTACCCCGCTCAAAGGGGGTTTGTAACCCCCGCTATGGCGCAAAGATGAACCATTACGGGGTAAAAGATCGGACAGAGCACTGCCCCTGAACGCTTACTAACCAGCCACGTAGGGCAGGTCTCCAT
>Ga0180433_10006962_pt1 | contig 14606 bp, 10 predicted proteins | sample SS_ome_8_FD_132980 | JGI IMG/M metagenome (GOLD analysis project Ga0180433, IMG submission 132980) | Hypersaline lake sediment archaeal communities from the Salton Sea, California, USA - SS_1_D_1 metaG | ecosystem: Environmental > Aquatic > Non-marine Saline and Alkaline > Hypersaline >... | reverse complement strand
AGGACATCTTCTTCGGTGGGGAAACGTTTTGGTGGTTCGTTCTGAGGTCTGTCGTTGATGGTGGCTTGGTGCGTGTGATTCGGCGGTCCGGTTTCGTTGGCTTGGGTGGATTGGAGAGGTGCGACTCGGAAAACAGCATTGCACTTGGCACAGCGGGCTCGATGGCCCACGGCACTCGTGCGAACATCATACTGGGCCGCGCATAGGGGGCACCGCGTTTTGACCTTCGCAGACATGAGCATCAGCTCCGGTCCGCTTCTCATTCCCTCCGTGGCCGGTTGAACTTGCCGCACACAAGTGGCCGAGACGGCTAGGCGCCATCCTTGAGCGTGGCATCACATATTGAGGGGTATGATCGAATGATCGTATGAAGCCGGTCCACATACCTCAGCCGGCAGCGACCCTATGCAATGCTCTTTGCTCAATTCTAGACTTGTCGCGTGGCCTATTTCCACCGCGTCTCAAGGCGTTTTAGCCAAGTTCCCTCGCCAGGATATGAGGGCAACTACACGCTAGGGGTTACCACGCATCATTGCCGTCATCTGGTCTAGTCGGAAAGAAAAGGGTTCGACTTGCGTTCATTCCCGACCGAGGTGGTCGGTCCGTGGCCAGAATAGACCATCGTCGCATCCGGCAAGCTGAGCAAGTTCTCGCGGATATGGCGGATGAGCTGGTGGTGGTCGCTTCCCGGGAAGTCGGTTCGGCCAATGCTGCCAGCAAACAAAGCATCCCCCGTCAACACGACGCCTGCTTGGGCACAATAGAGGGAACGTCCACCGGCTGAATGGCCCGAGGTGTCGAGCACCTTCCATGTGAATGGCCCCATCTCGAATGCCATGTCAGGGACCAAGTCGTCCGTCGCTTGAGCTTGTAGGGTGATTGCCATGCCAAACGGAGCCGAAAGGTTCGCGTAGCTATCGGCCAGCATGGGTTGGTCGGCCTTGGCCATGAGGATGGCCGCGTCGGGGTGGGCGGTATGGACGATATCGAGGCCAGCCACGTGGTCGGCGTGGCCATGCGTAAGCACGATCTTTTCCAGGAGGATGTGTTCGGTCGCGATGTAGGACAACAGCTTATGTACCGCGGGCGGGAAACTGGGATCGATGACGAAGCCCACCTTCTTGCCGTCGTTGTCCGTTGCGCTCACGACGAAGGCGTTCTCGCCGAAAGAAGGCTCCGTAAACGTTTCGATGGTAAGGACTGAATCGGTCAATGGGTTGTTCTCCCTTCCAAGAGGTTGAGCAAATATTGGGCCCGCTTGGCGCTCGGCGTATCGCTGTATTGATCGACGATGCGTCGGCATTGATCGGCCGCGGCACGTAGCCGTTTTTGTGCGATCAGAACTTGTGCCTGTTTGTAGAGAGCCAAGGCTTCATCCGCGCGTTCTTGGGCCTTGTTCAGTTCTAATAGCTGTTGGACCAGGGGGTCGGCTTCCAGCTTTGTCCGAAGTGCTTGTGCTTCCCGTCCGATTCGATTTTGCCCATAGGTGTCTTCGAGGTCGTTCAATGTTTGGATGGCCTCGACCTGGTGATTTTCAGCGATCAGTTGCTTAACGCCGCTCAAGACCTTTCGCCCGGGCAATTCGATACGCGTAAGGGCATCGGTGGCCTGGGTGACGTATTCGGGCTCATGCCAGCACGCTTGGGTGACGATGCGTTCGAGTTTGAGGGCGATATCAGCGATGTTCTTGGTTGTGGATGCTTCTTCGATGATGGCAAGCTGTTGGCGGGCGCATTGATCGAAGAACCAGTCGAGGGCGGTTTGTGCCACGTTGGCGTCGAGCACATGACCAATCGGCGGCCGATAGAGTTCCACGTTCGCGCCGGCAGATCGAAGCAGCTCCAGGCCCGCTCGCATGCGTTCGTAATTCACATCGGTCATGCCGACGGCATAGAAGGCCGGGATGTGTCGCTTGGCACGGATTTGTTCAGCCGTGAGCGGTGGGGGGACATAGTTGGCTAGGGCTGCTACTGCCGTGGCGGGAAAGTTCTCAGCATAGAGCAGTTGAAACGTCATCGCGCCGCCGGCGGAAAAGCCCGCCAAGAGGACGCGACGATCGTCAAAGGAAACGTTTTTTTGTAGGTCCGCCAGCATTGCCCGGATGATGGGTAGGTCCGTCTCCCGCCAGCCTTTACCGCGACCTCGTGGGGCAGCCATAACGATCGGCAACCGCGCCTGCAAAGCCGCCCAGAAGTGAACCATCTGCTGGGCGGTATCATCGGTGCCATGGAGGCAAACCAGCAGCGGAGGACGCTGGCCGGGGCCGTGACCAGCAGGGCGTTTGAGCCAGTAGTAAGCGGGTTGAGCCCGTTCAGTGACCGGTAGGGCGATCTTCTCGATGACGGTCTGATCGATGGTTGTAGCGGGCTGTGTGCGTGATGTGGTTACAGGGTTTACAACCTGCGTAGCCGGTGTCGTGACGACTGCGCTTACTGCCGTCGCCGTGAGGCCCAGGTTCGCGACCACAATCCACCACCTAGATTGCAAACGTACATCTCCCCAATGAACCAAGCATAAAAATGTGTCGGATTGGTATTCTAGCGATCGGGGCGCGTAGCTCAATCAGGGGCAGCCGTGTGCCAACTGTAATCTCATAACGCGACGTGCCGTTGGAAAGTGGCTTCGCGATAACGGATTTCCTAAGGCGGGCCGCCTTTTTATGCCCGCAACCCAAGCGTTTTAGCCGTCGGAGACATGCGCGCAAACGGACGGACTTCAGCGGACGCAACAAGCGGGGTTGCAACGGGTCGCCTTCGGACAAGAAGCTGCCTTGGGGCAGGCGGAGGGCAGCATGTCTTCTGGTGGCAGTGGTAGCACGCAACGGAAACCGACGTTGTTTCGGTGGACGTCGGGTCGTGCGCTGGTTCGGGCGTCTACCCGGCAGCGGTCAATCGGATCGGCAAACGAACCGCCACGGATAGCCCGTTCATCGCCACGCAGGGGGCCCACGCGGCCTTCGCGAATGTCCTTGCCGAGCGGATTCGGATAATTGGCGTCGCCAAAGGCTTTGGTTCCACGCTCCATGCCCATGGCGGGGTCTTCATCGCTGGGGTACGCATAACGTCCCGGATCATACCAGTCGGCACACCATTCCCATACGTTACCGGCCATGTTGTAGAGGCCGTGAGGACTGACGCCCGCGGCAAAGTTGAGCACCGGCGCGGTGTATTCATACCCGTCGAAGCTTTCGCGATCGGTTTTGGCGTTGCACAGATAGCGTGTGGTCTCGCTGACGTCGTCGTTACCCCAAGGAAAGATACGCTGGTCGGTGCCTCGAGCGGCCGCCTCCCACTGAGCTTCCGTCGGCAGCGTCTTACCGACCCACTTGCTGTAGTACCAGGCTTCCCACCACGACACGTTGCGAGCGGGATGGTTGTTGTTCAAACCCGGCTTCCAGTAGTCGAGGTAGAAGTCGATATCAGCAGGTGTCTGCCCGTTCCAGAGCCAGTAGTTCAAGCTTGTCTCCGGATACAGCATTTGCTTGCCCTGCTCCCGGCAGGCGTACTCATATTCGTAGGTGTGATACGCTTCCGATTCTTCCCAGGGGCGATCCTTCTGGCGATTCTTGGCCAGTTGCGATCGGGTGACCAGTCCCATCGGATCGAGCACTTTAGCACACGGCTTGCGCTCTGCCGCCGCTTTGCGGAAGCGGTCGAACTGTACGTTGGTGACTTCATGAATGTCTGCATAGAAATGGTTGATAACGACCTTGCGTGCAGGCACCTCATCACGGCCGAGTCCGCCGCCCATCGTGATCGTTTGTGTCGGCACGTAAGCCATGACCATGTTGTCGTTTTCGCAGACGATGTAGCGAGGCCAGCCGTTGTAGCAGTCGTCCGGGTTCCCTTGGGCCGCATGCCCCGTGAGCGGATAGAATCCCGGGGGTAGGTGTGCTGCCATGGGCAGGTCTGCCGCACGATCAGCCAGCTTCGATTGGGTGGGTTGGCATCCTGTACTCGTCGCCAACAGCAGTCCCGCAGCTACTCCGCACAAGACCCACGCTGTCCGCCACGTTCCTAAGGCGGGCCCCCTCCTTTTTGTGGTCCGCAACCCAAGCGTTTCAGCCGTCGGAAACATGCGCGCGAAGCGCACGTATTTTTCGCCGCAAGAATCTAAAAACATGACCTATATCCTCCACGATTCGTTGCCCGGCCTAAATTCCTTTGGACACGAACAGCCAATCCCGACGACAAAGGAAGCCTGATGGGCGTTGATTCACGCTTGGCCGGCATCCTTACCGGTTGATGCACGTTTGCGGTTATGGCTCGTAGGCTGCCAACTCGCGTCTGGGATCGCCCCAGTGCATGTGCCGACCGCCGATTCGCATCACAAGCAGAACTTCGCCCAGGTCGTCAGCCGCGTCTTCGACATCACGATGGGGTTCGACGACTTCTTCGGTGGCGACGACGAGCATCCCCTGACGAACCAGTACGTGGTCACCCTTCAAGAGGGCCTTCGTTCGTTGCCGTTTGGCTTCCAACTGCTCAAGTCGCTGATCGAGCTTTCGGCGTTTCTTTTCCCAGCGAATGAAAGACCGATCGGTGCCGAAGAAGTTGGATACGGGGTCGGCGACATCCATTCGGAAATCGTAATGAGCCAAGCGGAAACGGGCCTCAGCGTATTCAATTTCTCGCTCACAGACGGCGATGTCCTGGTCGGTTTGTTTTAGGATTTTCTCGGCCTTGGTCAAGTCGGCAACCAGAATGACCTTCTCGATGACGTCGCCTTCTTTGAGCCGTTGAATATCGTATTCGTCGATGGCGGTACGGAACGCTTCGCCGCGGTAGGGGAAGATTTCGTTGCCGGCAACTTCCACGCGCTGATAGTACTCCGAGGGCAAGGCAAGGGGCACGAACGACCGACGTTGGAAGATCTTTGCCATCTTGGAGTTGGCGTGTTCGACGTTGAGTTCGCCGTACACACTCACGCCAGGAAGTCCCTCGACCGTGATGTACTTGAACTCGTAACGGCCCGGGGCGAGATTGAACACGCTGAATTCTTCCGGGGACTGTTCCAGCCGGTTTTCATACGGACCGTATTCAGCAATCTGGTGACTGCGGGGCGAACAGGCTTTCACGGTGACCGTGGTCCCGGGAGGTGCGTAGAACTGGATTTGCGTCTTGCCCTGATTGGCATAACCCGTTTCCAACGGATGGTGGCTGCTGCAGCCAGCGAGGCCAATCATCACCAGGGTTGTCAGCAAGGGCAAGACGGCTTTGCGTCGCCCCGCAGAAGATTGCACGCTGAAAGCACCATCGGCTGGAATCCGGCTCTCGTTGAGACCGCCAGCAATCATCCCGTCTGCAAACCCAAAGCCTGTATCTTGAGACAGCACAATGCGCTCTCCTTTGTTGGGAAGCCTTGAGTACCTATTTGTCCATATCTCAAAGTGGGTAGGCACTCCTCTTGGCAGGCAACCGCCCCTCGCAAAAGGCCAGACAAGCCCTTTTCGGGCATGGTGTCCCGACCCCGTTTCGCGCCATAGCCAACGGGCCGGGTAAGATAGCCCCTTCAATGTAGCCAACAAGCCCAGGCTGTCAACCCTGAAGCAGCCTTCTGTCGCCGGGTTTCGATGCTTACGGCGGAAGATACGCACCTTTTGCTCGCATGTTTCCGACGGCTGAAACGCTTGGGTTGCGGACCACAAAAAGTCGGCCCGTCTTCGGGCGATCACATCTCAATTTGGGTCGCTTTTTCAGGCACAGGATCGACGATAAACACAAGCTCCACAAAATGTTCATATGCCCGATCCGCAGTAGAGTCCCCAAACAGGTTGGGGACAAATGGAATGCGATAACGCTGTCGCCGGTTTCGTACCGCCAAGATTAGACTTGCAATACAGGTGTTAATTTTCTATATTGACACTAATCGCTTCGGTAAGAAAAGTTGACCCTATTGACGGTCACGTCTTCCCGGACCGGTAGGTGGTAGGAGGAGTGAGAAGTGTCCTTGCCCAAAATCCGTTTGTCCGTCGTGATCTGCGCCGTTTTTGCGGTCAGTTCGGCGTCGGCCTGGGGCGTGGTCTACGTTGCTGCTGACGCGACCGGCGCTAATAACGGCACAAGCTGGGCGGACGCTTATACCGATTTGCAAACCGCACTGGCCAACACGTCCGCCGGTGATATCTGGGTCAAGGCTGGCACGTACAAGCCAGGAACCACCAGGACCAACTCGTTCGTTATGAAGAACAACGTTGCCCTCTACGGCGGCTTTGCCGGAGCCGAAAACCCAGCCACGTTCGACCTGGCCAACCGTGACTTGGTTGCCAACGAGACCATCCTCAGCGGCGATATCGGTACGATCGGTGACAACTCAGACAACTGTTACCACGTCTTCTATCATCCCGACGGAACCAACCTGGACAGCACGGCCATCCTTGATGGTTTCACGATCTCCGGTGGAAATGCTGACGACGGCAACTACCCACACGGCTACGGCGGAGGGATGTACAACTACGGTAACAGTCCTAAGCTGACTAACTGCATGTTCATCGCGAACTTAGCCAGCAGCTACGGTGGCGGGATGTGTAACTGGAGTAGCAGCAATCCGACCCTGATCAACTGCACATTCAACGGCAACTCGGGTGGCATCGGCGGCGGTGGAATGTTCAACTACTCCAGCAGCAACCCGACGTTGGCCAACTGCACATTCAGCGGGAACTCGGCCCAATCTGGCGGCGGGATGTTCAACTGGTCCTCCAGCAGCCCGACCCTGACCCACTGCACGTTCACCGTGAACTCAGCCAGCGGCGGTAGCGGAATGTACAACTACTACAACAGCAATCCGACGCTGACCAACTGTATCCTGTGGGGTAATAGTGGCGTTCAGATGTGTGAGGATTTATCTTCTGCGGCCGTTTCTTACAGTTGCATTCAGGGCAGCTGGGAAGGTTACGGAAACGTGAATGCTGATCCATTGTTTGTACGTAACCCGGACCCTGGTCTCGACGGATCATGGGGTACGGCTGACGACGATTATGGCGACCTGCATCTTCAGAATGGTTCGCCCTGCATCAATGCCGGCGATCCGAATGGCGACTACACCGGACAGACGGACATGGACGACGAGGTGCGGGTCCAACAGTGCCGTGTGGACATCGGTGTTGATGAGACGCCTTATATCGGTCTGGACTGCAACAGCAACGGTACCGCGGATGCGTGCGAGGCTAGCCTGGATAGTGACGGCGTGCCTGACGAGTGCGATGTCTGCCCCAACACGGTACCCGGCTCGCCGGTGGACCAAAATGGTTGTCCGCCGATGATCCCTGGCGACTACGACCACGACGGCGACGTCGATGTCAGCGACTTGGCTGATTTCGAGTGGTGCGCGTCGGGTCCAGCGATCCCGTATACCGGCGACTGTAGCAAGGCCGATTTCGACAACGACAACGACGTCGATGTTTCCGACTTCGGCGTCTTCCAGCGGTGCCTTAGCGGCGAGGATAACCCGGCCCATCCGGATTGCGTGGACTGAAGGTCCGATCCCTCGCGTTTGGCATATCATCGCTCAGGAGGCGAGGGTTGTACTCCGCGGAAGTTTCCGTATTCGATGGTACAAAAAGTTAGGATTCGAAACGACAAGCAATTGAGGGCTAATCTTCGCTTGAGTCCTTGAGCCGCTCGATCTCGGCCCCGAGTCCCCGAAGTTTCCGCTCGATTCCCTCGTAGCCGCGGTCGATGTGATAGACCCGGTTGATGCGTGTTTCGCCTTTAGCGACCAGTCCGGCCAGGACCAGAGCGGCCGAAGCTCTCAGATCCGATGCCATCACGGGGGCTCCGATGAGCTTCTTGACTCCCTCGACAATGACGGTGGGGCCTTCCTTTCGCAGTCTTGCTCCGAGCCGACTCAACTCCCCCACGTGCATGAATCGATCCGGGTAGATTTTCTCGGTGATGATACTGTTCCCGTCGGCCAGCGAAAGCAGCGCCATGGTTTGAGCTTGCAGGTCGGTGGGGAAACCGGGGTAGCATTGCGAGGTGATATCCGTCGGCTCCAACCGCCTCGCGCTGGAAACGATGACCTCGTCGCCTTCCCTCTCGATATTGACGCCGACCTGTCGCAGCCGATCGACGACGGCCAGGAGATGTTCGAGTCGGCAATTGCGAATGCGGATGTCGCCATTCGTGATCGCGCCGGCGATGATGAATGTACCGGCTTCGACGCGGTCCGGAATGACCGTGTACTCACATCCCTTCAATTCTTGCACGCCCTCAATTGTGATTCGTGGTGACCCGTGACCGGAAATCCTCGCCCCGCATTTGTTGAGGAAGTTGGCGAGATCGACGACCTCCGGTTCGCATGCGGCCGATTCGATCACGGTGGTGCCCTCAGCCAAGCAGGCGGCCATCAGTACGTTCGCAGTCCCCGTGACGGTGGAGCCGAAAGGGCCGCCCAGGAAGAGCTCTGCGCCGCGGAGTTTTTTGGCTTTCAAGATCAGGTCGCCGTTGATGAGGTCGGCATCGGCCCCAAGTGCGATGAGGCCGTTGACATGCAGGTTGATCGGTCGGTCGCCGATCGCACACCCGCCCGGCAAACTGACACGGGAGGTTTTACGCTTGGCGAGCAGGGGCCCCATGACACAGACGCTTGCCCGCATTTGCCGGACCAGATTGTAGTCGGCGTGATGGTTCATCTCATCCTGGACTTTGAAGCGGATGGTGCCGCCGGGTTCCCGCGCCGTCGCGACGCCCAGTTGATTGAGCAAGTGTTCCATCGTTCGGACGTCCGCCAGATCCGGAACATCGTGGAGTACAACCTCGCCTTCGCAAAGGATCGTTGCCGCCATGATGGGCAGGGCAGCATTTTTGGCGCCACCCACCTCGATAGTTCCGCGTAGTCGTTTGCCGCCGTTGATCTGGAAATAATCCACCCGTTCATCCCTCTGCCTTAGAATCTGTGTCACAGTCACTATAACGATTGTGCGTGCACCATCATCATGTCAAAAGCATCGGCTGACAAGCTTTTCACGGATGAGTCGCATGTTACGCCGTTGCTGGGGCTCTCGGTAGGGTTTGGGTTAGGCTCGTCGTCTGATGGTGGGCGGGCTTGGGGGACGCAAAAGGGCAGTTGGCTTGTACAGCGGGTGTGGTCCTGTACGATGGTCGGCATGGCCTATTCGGGCGCAGCTTGAAGGCTTTACCGGCGAAACCGGGCTTGGGTGCGTATGATTCGAAATGCAATCGCGTGGGAGGAGGCACTTTGGAGATGAATATGCGGAAACCGCTGGTTTGGGTTTTGGGGCTTCTTGTTGTTGCAGGATGTCAATCCCCGGACAAGAACGTCTATTTACCAAAGACGCGCCATCATGACGCATTCACCAAAAAGATAACCAAGGTGGTGGGTTATCAATATGTTGTTTGTTTTCCTGAAGGGTATGGCACCACCGAGAAGTCCTGGCCGATGATTCTGTTCCTCCACGGGGCCGGGCAACGCGGCAATGACCTGAAAAAGGTCAAGTGTGGCGGGTTACTTGCCGGTAGCAAGGATTTTCCCTTTGTCATCGTCGCCCCTCAGTGCCCCGAAGATCAATGGTGGGATGTCGATACGCTCAATGCCCTGCTGGACGAAGTGCTCGCCAAGTATACCATCGATCCGGACCGGGTTTACTTGACGGGTTTGAGTATGGGCGGTTACGCCACCTGGGATTTGGCGATCGCCCATCCGGAACGGTTTGCCGCCATTGCACCCCTCTGCGGCAGCGGATTCGTAACGCTTGTCAAGCATGTAAAAGATCTACCCGTCTGGGTTTTTCACGGCGCCAAGGATGAGGTGGTCCGCATCGAAAGGACGCAACGCATGGTCGAACGACTTCGCCAATGCGGCGGCAACGTGAAATTCACCGTGTATCCGGAAGCAGGTCATAACTGTTGGACGCCGACCTACCGGAATCCCGAGCTGTACCAATGGTTCCTTCAGCATCGGCGCCAGCGTTAGTTGGTAACACACTCATCTTTACGGCCTTGGTTGTTTGTCGGGGCGGCGTTCATTGCGGCTCTCTTGTTGTTTGCCGTTCGCTTTGGTGTTGGGCGGGAGCGGTTGAGGGTGCGGCTTTTCTCGGTCGGCCATTTGTTTCTGAATGACCTGGAGTTTTTGGGTATAGATTCCGCCGGGACCTCGTTCGATTTGGCTGGCTTGTTGGAGCCATCCGGCAACCCGCGTCAGGGATGCGCCATCGAGCGGTAGTCGTTCAGTCAAATCAATCCAGTGATCAGCAATATCGAGGACAAAGGCCGGATTGACCGAAGCGGCTTGTTGGTAGACCTCCTCCAGTTGTCCCATCAAGACCCATGCACGCACGGGATCGCGCGACTGGAGGTCATCCAACAGTTCAAGGTGGATATCGCCATCATAGGCGGCAATGCTTTGCGGCTCCTTGCGGTATTGGTGCAGCAACACCGTCCATGCCCGGCGTGACGTGAGCAGGGCCGACTTTTCCTGTGCGTATCGCGCGTGAACCAAGGCTTGGTAGAACATCGTGAAAGGAACGCGTTTATTTTCGATGGCTAATAAGAGAAGTTGACTTTCCTGCGAAGGAACGGTACCGCCGACACCCGATCGGCGAACTGCTGTACGTCTGTCGCGTTGCTTTGCGTTGTCCAACGCACGTTGCAGTTGTTCGGCTGCACCCGGCGGGTTGACGCCCCCCCTATCGCGAACCGGTTCGGGCGGTACATTGGGTGTTCCGTAACCGCATCGAAGCGTCTCCTTGAGACGGTCAAACTCGGTTTCCGCCTGAACCAACGCTGCTTGGTACTCGATTTGCTCCTGACGTTTGAGCCTTTTATTGATGAGCGCATTCGTCGGGTCGATCGCAATCCAGTCAACAGCCGTCGCTAAATGGGATTGGTCCAATTCGAATTCTCGTGTCAGCTGACTCCAGACTTCGGCAAGGGGGTTGACGTACTGCTGGGATTGTTTGGAATCTTTGATGACCGTTAGCCCTTCAACGTAAAAGGGGTTGAGATCGTTCAGGAGGGTCAGAGCGGCTGCGGCATCGTCTCGGATGAAGGACTTGAGGCTCGCAAAGTGTTTTCGCAGATACTTGCTTTGCCCGCCCATCAAGGAGGGCTCGTTTTTCCAACTTGCGGCCAGGCTTTTCCAGGCTTCCTGGCATGTCTGGTTGGCCAGCTGTTCTTGACCGTATTCGAGATCAACGTTTGCTTGTTGCAGAAAGCGAAGCGCTTTGGCTGTTTCTTCCGGTAGCCGAGCGGAAATCTTTGACCGTTTCTTGGTACTAGCCAGCTTGGTGGCATAGCGTTGCTTTTCTTTGTCCGTAAGCGTTTTGTTCGTCAGGGGCCGGGACTGGAGTTCCGGTCGGCGCATGGTGGGAGCAGATGCCATTCGCTGCGGCTGGCCGTAGAGCAGCGGCATCCATAAGAACGGCAAGACGAAAATGGCCTTCAAGCGAAAAGGGTTTTTCATGGCGATCTCCACGGTAGGTTGGCGTCTTACGCGAGCTGGAACTCCAGAATTCGGTCGTAAGGATCGGTAGGATTGCGGTGCGCGCCTAAGAAGGTCCAAGGACCACCCGTCGCGAAGATATCCAGCACCGCATCGCGCTGGTCGTATCCGATTTCCACGAGAAGAAGGCCATCCGGCATCAGGATTGGAGCTGATTCAGATGCGAGACGCCGATACATGTCCAATCCGTCGCTCCCTTGAGGTACGAGTGCCAGTCGGGGCTCATGCTGGCGAATATTGGGAGGTAGCTCATCCCAAGCGGCTTCGCTGATATAGGGAGGGTTTGAAACGATCGCATTGAAACCACCCGACGGTACGGACGCTGCCGGCAGATGGACGCCATCAGCCTGGACCAACTGGACACGCTCTTCGACGTGATGAAGTTCGACGTTTGATTGGGCAACGGCCAGTGCCTCGGGAGAAATGTCCGAGGCGACGAGCTGCGTGTTGGGCGCGTAGTGAGCGATGGCTACGGCAATACAGCCGCTTCCTGTGCCGATGTCCAGCACGTACCAAGTTCGATCCGGGCTTGTTCGGCAAAGGTCGATCACACGTTGGACGAGCGCTTCCGTTTCCGGTCGGGGGATCAGGACGGCCGGGGTCACGTTGAAATCCAGTGAAAAGAACTCACGCGTGCCCAAAAGGTAAGCGATGGGCGTATGCTCGCCAGCATGCTGAACCAACTCGCGGAAGGTGGCCCGCTGCTCCTCGGTCGGCTCTTCGTCGTAGCGGGTGTAGAGCTCGATTTTTCGGCACCCCATGGCCCTGGCCAGCAGAAGCTCAGCTGCTAGACGCCCCCCCTCAACTTGTTTTTGCGTAAACCATTGGATGGTCCAATCGAGAAGCCGTCGGACGGTCCACGTCGTTTCATGTTCACCGGTACTTGACATAAATAGAAACTATAGCCGGTCACATGGTTTCGGCAATAATTCGACGGCTGTATCGTTTCTACCATTGTCGTACCGTAAACGAGGCAACCTCCAGGGCGGTTATCGATAAACCGCACTTTAACGAATCCTCTTTGACAGAAAGGAGTGCGCAGCATGTGGAGATATCGACTGCTCATAGGGCTGTCGGGTATGGCTACCCTTGCGCTGGTTTTAGGGCAAGACTGTGCCGGACAGGGCTTTCCGGTTCTCGGCGACAGCGCCGTACTGGCGGGTGAGTCAACGGAGAACGAAACGGAGGTGTTATCGTCGGGCACTGATGTCCCTCGTGAGACTTCTCAAGCTGTGGCGCAACGAAACGGGCCACCCGACGGTATACCCTGTCCTGAAGGACCGCCTTGCGAGAGGCCGCAGCCGCCGCGTCCGGATACGCCCCCAGAGGGTAACGGATGGCCGCCGGGGCCGGATGGCCCGTTCGCCGGCCCAGGACCTGGTGAACCACAATGTGGCGAGGGGAAACCCTGTGCGGGACCCAAGCGACCGTGTCCTCTGCCGCCAGAGGGGGCTACGCCCGAGCAAATTGTCGAGCACTGCGTTGCCCGAGCCACCGAAATCGCCGACCGCTGCATCCTCCACAACGAGGATACTGCCGAAATGGGCGTCTGCCGGATTAGCGAACTGCTGGAGCAAGGGCTCGAAGAGGAGGCGATCGCCTTGGCCCGTCGTTGTGCTTATCGCATTCATCGGCACACGGGACACTGCGTACGCCACTTGATCAGAATGTGTCACTGCTGCTCGAAGGGAATCGAAGCAGTCGGCGGTGACGAAACGCTGCTGGAACAAATGCGGTTGGCCTGCGAGGAACAGGTACAGCGTGTGAAAGACTCACGCGATGCCGCCATTCAGGCGATCGAGGATGTGGTCGGTGTCGATCTCGAACCTGAGCCGCCAGCCGACGACGAAGTGGTTGAGGAGGAGTCGGAGACGTAAGCGGCGAGCGAGGAAAACAGTCTGTCCATCAAATGACGGACCATCAAGCGACGGGGTGGTGTTGAAAGCTGATTCAGCATCACCCCGCACTTTTTATATTCCTTTTGAGATGAATATGCTGGACCTCAGCTTTTTTGATAGAGCTCCGCGCCCGCTTCGCGGAATTCAGTACTCTTTGTATCCATGCCTTTGCGCAGGGCTTCTTCCTCGGTGCATTCTTGCGAGGCGGCGAAATCGCGGACTTGCTGCGTAATCTCCATGCTGCAAAACTTGGGGCCACACATGCTGCAGAAGTGAGCGGTCTTAGCGGTGTCCTGTGGCAAGGTTTCATCGTGAAACACGCGAGCCGTGTCCGGATCGAGTGACAAGTTGAAATGATCTTCCCAACGAAATTCGAACCGTGCTTTGCTGATGGCGTTATCGCGATATTGTGCCCCGGGGTGACCTTTGGCGAGGTCGGCAGCATGGGCTGCAATCTTGTACGCGATGACACCGTCTTTGACGTCTTTTCGATTGGGCAGTCCGAGATGCTCCTTGGGGGTGACATAGCAAAGCAGGGCGGTGCCGTACCAGCCGATCATAGCCGCGCCGATTCCGCTGGTGATATGGTCGTAGCCGGGTGCAATGTCGGTCGTCAAAGGGCCCAGCGTGTAGAAGGGGGCTTCATGACACCATTCGAGCTGCTTGGTCATGTTTTCGTGGATCATGTGTATCGGCACATGGCCGGGGCCCTCGTTCATCACCTGGACGTTGTGAGCCCAGGCGCGTTTCGTGAGCTCACCTTGGGTCTTCAACTCCGCAAATTGTGCCTCATCGTTGCTATCGGCCAGTGAGCCGGGTCGCAGACCGTCGCCGATCGAGAAGGCGACATCGTAGGCGGCCATGATTTCACAGATTTCGTCCCAGTGTTCGTAAGCGAAGTTCTCTTTATGATGGGCCAAACACCACTTGGCATGAATGGAGCCGCCGCGCGACACGATACCGGTCAAGCGTTTGGCCGTCAGGGGGATGAAACGCAGCAACACGCCAGCGTGGATCGTGAAGTAATCGACGCCTTGTTCCGCCTGTTCGATGAGCGTGTCGCGGAACAACTCCCAGGTGAGTTCCTCCGGCCTGCCATTTACTTTCTCCAGTGCCTGATAGATAGGAACGGTACCGATCGGCACCGGCGCGTTACGGATAATCCATTCACGTGTTTCGTGGATGTGTTCGCCAGTGGAGAGGTCCATAGCCGTATCAGCGCCCCAGCGGATCGACCACGCCATCTTT
>Ga0180433_10006961_pt1 | contig 14606 bp, 14 predicted proteins | sample SS_ome_8_FD_132980 | JGI IMG/M metagenome (GOLD analysis project Ga0180433, IMG submission 132980) | Hypersaline lake sediment archaeal communities from the Salton Sea, California, USA - SS_1_D_1 metaG | ecosystem: Environmental > Aquatic > Non-marine Saline and Alkaline > Hypersaline >... | reverse complement strand
TATTAATTGTTCCGGGGGGAGGGTGAAGTCGATGTCGCTCAGATCGATGTCCGGGGGAAGGTTCTTCAGATCCGCCCCTACCATGAAATATTTAGGAAGCTCGCTGCGGAGAAGCAGGCAGCGCACGTTCTCGTCCTCCTCCAGATCCGCGCACATGTTGATGAATTCCTCGGCCAGGTCGACGCTGATGGCGTTGCCAGGCGGGCGGTTCATGGTAAGGATCCCCAGCCCGTCCTCCACTTTCAAGTCCAGGTGATTGTATCCCATTGCAATACCTCCATACCGTTCCTTTTCAGTCGCCCTCTCTCCACCTCATGCTATGAGAGGGCGATCGCGTATTCTATGTTGCCTCTATACCCAATATCTCCATGGCCTTACAGCGCAAAGCCTTATGGTAGACTTTACCAGAGTCGGACCTCTCCAGCGACTCCACGAAGACGTAATACTTGGGGCATTTATAATCGGAGATCTTCTCGCGGGTGAAGCTATTGAGCTCGTCTTCAAGGTCCCCGCTCTCCCGTGTTCCATCGGCCGGCTCGACGACGGCGGCCACCGCCTCCCCCCAGCGCTTATGGGGCACGCCGATAACCGCCACATCCCTGACGGCGGGGTGGGAGAGCAGCAGGTTCTCCACCTCGTAAGGATATATCTTCTCCCCGCCGCTGTTTATACAGGAATGCGACCTGCCTATGAGATCGATGGTGCCGTCCGCTTCAACCGTGCACATGTCCCCCACCTTTACCCAGGTCCTGCCTTCTATCTGGATATAGGTCTCCGCCGTTTTCTCGGTGTCCTTCCAGTAGCCGGTGGACTGGGGACCGCTGTAGGCCAGCATACCCACCTTTCCCGAGCCCGGCTCGACGAAGCCGCCGTCCTCGTCGATGACCATCACCGGGAACTTGCCCGTGGACTTTATCTTGAAGCGGGATTTCCCGACTTTCGTAGTGGAGACGGAAGCATCCGCCACCGCCCCGCCTCCCTCGGTTGCCAGCAGGGTGTCGGCGATCATGGCGTTGGGCAGCTTCTCGTGGAACCTCTTCTTCATGTAGGGGGACAATTTCACCGCTCCTGTGGCCAGCACCACCACGCTGTCCAGGTTATAATCCTTTTCCTCCAGGGCCTCCAGCATGGGGACGGCGAAGGCGTCCCCCACCATCTCGATCAGCTTGAGCTGCTCCCTCTCCACCAGGGACCACAGGGCATGGGCGTCGAAGTGGAGGGAGTCGGGCAGGAAGTAGATAGTCCCGGAGGCGCACATGGTGGGCACCACCCCTATCCAGGCGGCCCCGTGCATGAGTGGGGAACCGATGAGCAGGGTAAACGCCTCACCAAGATTCTTAGCCGCCGGCTTGAGCCCCGGCGGCACAAGAACGTATTTCTCTATCAGGTCGCCTATGAAGTCCATGATGCGGGGGCTCTTGAACAGCCCGAGGTAAAAGTGCTTGATGAAGGTCTTACGCAGCGGGAGATTTAGCATTCCCAGCAGCATGTCGGGAGAGGGAGGCGGCGCCTCGGCCAGGAGGCGCAGGTTCTTGATGAGCGCGTTACCCAGGTTGTTCGCTATCATCTGGGCGATGTTCTCCTGCGGCCACAACACCCCTTTGGGCATCCCCGTGGTCCCCCCGGTGTAGAAGAGGATCTCCGTCTCATTCCCCCCGATCCCCCAGGGGGGCTCCGGAGGGGCCGGAGAGGCGTCTTTCATGACCTCGTCCCACTCCAGGTTACCGGCCTTGCTCTCGCCGCAGACTATGACATGGCGCAGGGCGGGAAGTTGAGGGCGAACGGCCTCGATGGTCTCCTCGTACTCCGGGTGGCATATCACCACCACCCCGTCGGCGTTATCCAGGACGTAGAAGAGCTCCTCCTCCTTGTAGCGGTAATTGATGTTGAAGGGGCGGGACTTGATCATGCCGCCGGCGGCGAAGATCTCGATATACTGGTTGCTGTTGCGGAGCATGATCCCGATATTCTCGCCCTCCTTGATTCCCATGGATAGAAAGGCGTTGGCGGCGCGGTTGACGTTCTCATTGATCTCCCGCCAGGTGAATTTCTTATCTCCCCATATCACCGCCGGGCGATCGGGCACCATCCCGGCGTTGCGCTCGATGGCGTAGTGGAGGGTCTTCTCATGGCCTTTTAAAGATGACATATGATTCCCTTTCGTTTATCAGCGGAAAGCGCTGAGTCCCAGGATGTCCCGGGCCACGATGAGCTTCTGTATCTGGGTGGTGCCGTCTGGGATGGTGAACATGCGAGCGTCTCGGAAGATGCGTTCCACCGGGTATTCCTCGGAGAGCCCGTTTGCTCCGTGGATCTGGATGGCCTTGGAGGTGACATCGATGGCCATCTCCGTGGCGTAATACTTGGCCATGGAGGCCTCGCGGTCGCAGCGCTTTCCCTGCTGCAGCAGGGATAGGGCGCGGTAGGCCAGGAGGCGGGCGGTGTCGATGGAGGCGGCCATGTCCGTGATCATCTCCTGGATCATCTGGTGCTCGCCGATGAGCTTGCCCCACTGTCTCCTCTCCTGAGCGTAGGCGACGGCATGCTCGAAGGCGTCCTGGGCCATGGCCACCGATCCCAGGGCCATGCCCGTGCGCGCGTATTCGAAACCCTCGAAGACCATCTTGAGGTCGCCTTTTTCCTTTCCCTTGCTCGACCCACCGATGCGGTTCTCCTTGGGCACGACGCAGTCGCTGAAATACAGCTCTCCGGTGGGGAAGGCCTTCAATCCCATGTGGGGGAGCTCGCTGGATTCGTAGGGGGATATCTCGCGGTCCACCAACAATATCCCGATCCGCTCGCCTTCTCCCTCCCGGAAGCGGCAGGTGACCGCGGCGATGTCGGAGATATCGGCGCAGGAGATCCAGGTCTTGGTGCCGTTGAGCACGTAAGAGTCGCCGTTTAGGACGGCGGTGCTCTTGATCTCGGCTGGATTGGAGCCCACGTCGGGCTCGGTGATGGCCGAGCAGCCTACCTTCTGACCGCTGATGATCAGCGGCGTGTATTTCTTTTTAAGCTCATCGCTTCCGAAGAGCTGGAGCATGCCGGCGGGGCCTAAGGCCATGGCTATGGTGCAGACCAGGGAGGGGTTGGCCTTGAAGGCCTCCTCCAGGAAGATCCCTAAGGAGATATAATCGAGCTCCGAGAGGTCGATACCTTCCGTCAGGCGCATCAGGGCCGGGAGGAGCCCCTGCCATATCTCCCGGAACTCCTCTCGAGTGATGGGACGGTTGAAGTCGTAGCGTTCCTCTAAAGGGATGATCTCCTTGGCCACGAAGTCCCTGGCCATCTCCTTGATAAGACGCTGCTCTTCGGTGAAATCGAGAAACATACCCCTCTCCCCCTTGCGCATCTCCGCTAATCTTCATATAAAGGGACGCCGACATCGTTCGAACCGGCAACAGCCACTGGAAGATATTTAAATGACCATTATACGTTTAAAGTCATTAATAAATTAATACACGGCATTTACTTTGTCAATACGTCTGTCTCGGGAGGCGTATGCATGGGCCACCTATGAATTGATGAAAACGATTGTTATGATTTATCAATGACTGATATTAAAATACAGTCAGTATTCATTAAAGATGGTTCAAGGCCGGCTTGAGAGCCGTGATAAACCGGAGGTGGAGAGTGGCGCTAAGCATGAGATGGAAATCCGCCGAGGAGATAAGGCTGGCGTTGGGGAAGGCGGAGAAGGTGGGGATGTTCGCCTGTGATCTGTGAGCGAACCTAGGCGATGCCGGCGGCATCAGGGGAATCAGGTATCTGAAAAGCTTTCTGGAGGAGGAGGGCAAGGAGGTGCTGATGGGGAAATGCATCCTTGCCTGTTGCTCGGATGAGATCATGAGACAAGCGCTGAGGATATACCGCCGCGTCCTGGAGAGATGCGATGTCCTGGTGGTTCTGAGCTGCTCAACGGGAGTTCAAACGGCTATGCTGTGCGAGCCGGACTTGCCGGTGAGCAGTGTCCTGGATACCGTGGGCAGCGCGGTCATTACACGACGGGACGATCATCCCCTATCGCGGAGCACCTGCTCTATGTGCGGTCACTGCGTACTGGCCTACACCGGCGAGACATGCCCGCTGGACGGGTGTCCCGCCGGGATGCTCTACCAACCCTGTGATGATTACCCGAGGGAGGGCGATCGATGCAGTTTGGATCCGCATAGGGAATGCGTCTGGAAGGGAATAGAGGAGAGGGGAGACCCGGTTGCCCTGCAGGAGGTCAAGTGCTTGCACGAGGAGGAAGATATTGCCGGTCTCGCTGGTCCCGCTGCCAGGACCACTCCACCCTTTCTTAGAAGGATGATCGGCTGGGGGGCGGTACGTTTGAGCGGCGCCGGTCTGGGCAGGTTCATCAGCTGGATAAACTGACTGGGTGCCTTATATACACGCTTGGAATAACCGAGGAGGGAGAGAATGGCACGGTTAACCGAGAAGGAAAACAGGGTAAGGAAAAGGATATTCGACCAGGTCCTCTCGCAGGGTACCTGCCCGCTGGTGGAAGAGATAGCCTCGGAGCTGTCTCTGTCCCGCAGCGAGATGGCGGAGATATTCAAGGCTTTAGAAGCGAGCGGCTGTGTGGCCATGTCCAACCCAGGTCATGCTGGTATGAAGGTCTTCCAGCAGGAGGAGCTGGAGGAGCCCACGCCTCCAGTAGGCGAGATATTCTATGCCCGACCCTTCTCGGTCTTTAAAAACCACTATCCCATATGGGTTGACGGTGAACAGAGATGGTATGCGGAATGCGCCGTGGAGGCCTGCGCCGTATGGGATATGTTCCCCGGCCGTGAGGTCGTACTACGCTCCGTATGCCGCCAGACGGGGGAAGCAGTGGAACTGATAGCGCGGGAGGGGCGACTGGTCGAATATTCCCCGAAGACACTGAGGGTGCATATAGGCATTCCCTTCCGGTATTTTCTGGATGATCTGGTGGGGTGGTGCGACTACAACAGCTTCTTCGTTTCTGAGGAGGCCGTTGAGGAGTGGAGTAAGGCGCACCCCGATGTCGAGGGCATAACCAGGGACCCATCGGAGATATCCACCTTTTTCGTGAACACCATCGCCCGCGGACGGGTGGATTATTACGAGCAGATAAGCTTCCCCGTCCTCAAGGTGCTCTCCAACCTGCGCAAGTACGGCCTGACCAAACCAGTGACACGGCTGGGTTTCCCGGTGCTGGATACATTCTGGATCCCAACCCTTCATACCTTGATGGAGCTGAGGCGCAAGGGATTCAAGAACTACGTCCGTATCTCACTGTTCTGAGACGTTCGTCCTCACGCCGGGAAAAAGGAAGGAATCATGGTAAAGATAAAATGGAAATCGGCCCGGGAGATAGAATACCTGCTGTCAAAGGCGGAAAGGGTTGCCGTTTTCACCTGCGATTTCTGTGCCAACCTCAGCCAGGCGGGGGGTAAGAGGGGGATGGCTTATCTCCGGCGTGTCCTGGAGGGATGGGGGAAGGAAGTCGTACTGGGCCGGAGTGTAGTTCCCTGCTGCTCGGAGGCGGTGATGCGGCAAGCGATGAGGATGTACGGCAGGAAACTTAAAGCCTGCGACGCCCTCGTTGTCCTGAGCTGTCCCACGGGATTGAAAACGGCCCGGTTATGCGACCCGGACATCCCTCTTGTATGCCCTCTGGAGGCGGTAGGCGGCTCAATGATAACCGGCCGTGATGACCTGCTGGCACGGAGCGTATGCTCCTCGTGCGATCACTGCGTAATATCCTATACGGGGGGGATATGCCCCCTTAGCGGGTGTCCCTCCGGTCAGCTCTACGGGCCCTGTGAAAACAGCCCGAAAAGAGGTGATAGATGCACTGCGGATCCGGGGCGGCGGTGCATCTGGAAGGAGATCGAGGTAAGGGGAGACCTGGAGATGCTGAGGGCGGTCGAGCGGCTTCATGGAAGCGGGGAGACACAGCGGCTTCCGGGTCCCGGCGGCGGGCATACGCCCCCTTACCTGGCGAGGTTTGCCAGCTGGATTATCGCGCGCACCGGCGCCGCCGGCGTTATGAGGGTGGCCGGATTGCTTAAATGACCCGGCGTTATTGACTGCAGGGATATATTCCACAATCAGGTGTTTTCTTGACAATGCAGGGAGGTTATATTAATGTAAAAATGACTAATATAACTTTTTAGTCATTAGTTTATAAATTGTAACAACGCTGTTCAAGGGGGGTTTAATGAATCTTTTATATAAGTTCATCGACCGTTTTATCCTTCCCGTGTTTCTGAACATCATCTTTAAGAATCGCTATAGATTGGAGGGGGAGGATAAGGATAAAGTAATGGAGGCCGGCCTCCTGGGAGCGGTCTTCGACGCTATAAGCTTCGAAAAACTGATGTACTGGATCAAAGTCGAACCGGTCTGCTCCGAACGCTGCTCTGCCCCCCACTACCAGGGGGAGCCCTTCTACCTGAATCCCCTGGGCATGTTCGTAAAACACACCTTGCCGCCCACCGTGTGCACCCACGGCGTGTCCCAGCTTTCCGCGGCCGTCTTCCAGTATTACGATTACCTGGTCCGGGACCAGGACCCCGGTCAGATGATCTTTAGTAACATCACGTGTACGGACCCCGGGATGGAAAACGACGGGATGGGCAAAGTGTGCTGGCAGCTGACTTATGAAAGGATGCCTTTCCTGGAATTCCTGCGCTTCCTGCTGCAATTCCTACCCGCTCTCCTTTTCAAGGACAGAAAGATGATGGGGGATTGCCGGGCGGTAGAGGAAGCTCCCACAAGCGGCGGGCCGGAGCCCGATGCGTTCATGAAGAGCCTGCCGCTGGAAGAGGAGGAATTGGAGGCCTTCCTGGCCTCGCCCAACCGGGTGAAGAGGCTCCGGGCCCTGGAGAGATTCCGCGACCACCGCATAGTGATCGAAGTGGTAAAGTCGCGCGGTTGTATCGCCGGCCACAAGGAAGGAGACAAATTCGTCCTCGATTGCATGGGGAGGGTTCTCCCCGGTGAGAACGGGGGACCCGGCCCCTGCATCATGGCCCTGGTCAAGGCGTGGCCCCGCCAGGTCATCACCATATTGGAGAGGATGGCCGAGGATCCGGAGCACGTCAACGATTACACCTGGGTTATCACCCAGATGCCCATGAGCTGTTACGGGGGCGGGCTGGCCCTGGGGGCCTGCGGGGAGATCCACATGGCGGTAAGCCTGCGCGCCCCCGGGGAGGAATAACCCCCGGGCTCGAGAGGCTGGGGAGAGTAAACGCCCCTTTGATGAAGTGGAGGCAATCCTTGGTCAAAATCGATCTTAAATCCGCCGAGGAGATCAGGTACTCCTTGCGGGATGCCAGAAAGGTGGCGCTTTTCGTCTGCGATTTCTGCGCCAATCTGAGCGGAAACGGCGGGGTCAAGGGCAAGCGGTATCTGAGAAAACGCCTGGAGGAATGGGGCAAGGAGGTGGTGCTGTCCGAGAACATCATGGCCATCTGCTCCGAGGAGATAATCGCTTTCGCGCTCAAGAAATATCGCAAGTCCATAGATGAATGCGATGCCATCGTACTCGGTGCCTGTTCTATCGGTGTGCGAGCCACCCTGTTCTGCGACCCCGGCGTCCCGGTAATAGGGTTGAGTGACCCCGTAGGCATCTCGGTGATATCGCGCCAGGCTGAGCATATGGATATCTGCCGTACCTGCGGGCACTGCGTCATATCCTTCACCGCGGGAATCTGCCCCTTAAGCAGGTGCCCTGCGGGAAGGCTTTACGAGCCGTGTGAGAAACGCCCGCTAAACGGCACGTTATGCGCCCTCGATCCGCAGCGGCAGTGTGTATGGTCGGAGATAGAGAAGGTAGGAGATCTCGAGGCCCTGCGTGATCTGAAGCGTATCCATGAGGATGAAAGCATAGTCAGGCTCTCCGACCCGCCGCCTTTCTATACCAGATCCCCCCTGAAGAAATTCATCTGCTGGCTCTTCGTACGCCTGAGCAAGCTGGGAGCAGGCAGGATCACTTTATATATCAAATAGCGTCTGGAGGCGCTCAAGGAGGTAACATGCCCAAGTATACAGAGAAAGAGAAGAGGGTAAGAAAATCGATCATGGCCCCGGTTCTCGCCGGCGATCCCTGCCCTCCCGTGGCGGAGATCGCGAAGGAGAATTCCATGTCTATGGGGGAGCTCGACGAGGTGCTCAAGAACCTGGAGCAGAGCGTATGCGTGGCGCGGCAGAACGAGACCCACGCCGGCATGGAGTATTTCCAGGGGGAGAAGATGGAGGTGCCCGCCCCCGAGTTGGGGGAGATATTCTACGCCCGCCCCTTCGCCACCTTCAAGAACCATTACCCTATAACCATGAACGGCAGGCAGAAGTGGTATGGAGAGTGCGCCGTCGAGGTTTGCGGAATATCCAACATGTTTCCGGGCAAGGAGGTGGTGGTCGATTCTATCTGCCGCCAGACCAAAGAACCGGTGGAGCTGGTCATGCGGGATGGAGCGATCACCCATTACGCTCCGAAGACGCTGCGGGTGCACATAGGGGTCCCCCTGCGCAAGTTCTTCGACGATACGGTGGGATGGTGCGATTACAACAGCTTCTTCAGCTCCGAGGAGGCGGCACAGGAATGGAGGAGTTCACATCCCGAGGTGAAGGGCATCACCAGGAGCCCGGAGGAGATCTCGCTGCTGATGCGCAATGTCATCGGAAGCCGTCTGCCCTACGATTACCAGCTGACATTTCCCCTGATAAAGACGCTGCTCAACCTGAAGAAGTATGGATTGACCAGGCCGCTGGAGTCCCTGAAGGGACTGCCCGTGCCCGATCCTTTCTGGCTGCCTACCCCCCATGTGCTCAAGGAGATGAAACGCGGGGGGTACAAGATGTACATACGTTTTTCGCTTTTTTAGGAGGCGGACATGGAAGTGCGGGACCGGCCTACCTCAGCCAGTGCAGCACCTCCGCCCCGGGATTGAACAGCTCCCCCGTGGACCATTGGGCCAGTTTCATCAAGGGAGGCGGGGCCGTCTGCCTCAAGGGCGACGGCATCCTCCTCAGGGCCTCATCCTCATGGAGGAGCTTCAACTCCCGCAGGGCCTCGATATCCACCCCTCTCTTTGCCGCTTCCTCTTTGATATCCAACCACACGCAGTCCAGCCGCGGGTCCTCGGTGCACTCCCTGCTCCCATCCTCGGGAGGCTTTTCGCAGAAGCCGTAGCGGCTCTCGAGCGGACATGAGACTACGGGGCAGATGCCGGCCGTGTAGGACATGACGCAGTGGCCGTCATCGCATATGGGGCATACCTCATCCACAACCAGGCTGTCGTGGGGGCCGCCCCTGGGCGTCAGGGGAATGGACCCGAAGGAATCGCAGGCGGCGATGATTGGGAGGCCGGGGCCGTATATGTTGGCCGCCTTTATGCCGCCGGCGCAGCTTATCACCAGGAGTGCGTCCAACTGCGATGCGATAGGCTTGATCCGCCTGTTCATGGTGTGGTCCATGAACGACCCGACACAGGCACCGAAGACCAGGAAACCCGTGGTATCCTTGCCCCATTCCTCACACAGTCCCTTCATCAGCTCCAACCCCTTCTTGCCGCCGGTGTCGCTCAGGTTGGAGCACACATTGCACGACAAGATGCCCACTCTCTCGTAGTTTCTCAAGGAGAACTCGATCTCGCCGGCGGATTTATATCTGGTACGAAACATGTTTCTCTCCTTCTCCTACGCGTTGTTTCCCGAACCCGACCCGACCATCATCTTATCCAGTGAACTACGTCCGCAAAGGGGGCCAGCACCCGCGCCCCGATGAATCCCACGGTCTTAAACTTGAGATCAGCGGACTGCTCCCTGGCTATGGAGGGTATCCTCTCGTATCCATCATCTGAGTGCAGGCGCTCCAATTCCTTCAAGCTCTCGAGATCTCCCCCTCTTTCCTCTATTATTCTCCATACGCATTCCCGTTCAGCGCCTACGCGGCATCTGCGGGATTCGCCTTCCCCGGGCGCTTTTTCGCAGGGCCCATAGAGCGATTTCGACGCGCATTCCACGTAGGGGCATATGCCGGTGGTGAAAGAGAGGACACAATGCCCGCAGGGGGAGCAAAGCCCGTAGGCCACCAGGTCATCCCCATGGTCGGAGAAATAAGCGCCGTGGGGCAGCAGGGTCTCGACGCCAACAGGGTCGGCCGCCGCGACAATGCGGAGGCCGGGAATGAAGTGGTTGACGTTCTTGATCCCCGCCCCGCAGCTTACCTGGACAAGAGCATCGATCTGGGATCTCTTCGGTTCGATCCAGGCCTTTATGGCTTGCTCCATCACCGCCGAACTGCAGCATCCTACCGGGGTCTTGGCTACCACCACCTCATATCCCCACAGCTGCAGCTGCTCCCTAACAAACCTCAAGCCCCTTCGCCCGCCGACTTTGTTCATGTTGGCGCACCCGGCACAGGAGAAAACGGCGACTCTTTTTGCGTCTCCCAACGAGTGCTTGATCTCCTGCGGCGATTTGTATTCGGTGAGAACCATGCTCTTCCCCTTCCTTTTCGTTCGCATCCCCTCTCGGCAACGGGGTAGCCTTAACACCCCGTTTTCATTATGGACAGCCTGGCAGTGTTAAAACAATCCGAACAGCTCTCTAATGCGCAAGCTGGAGAGGAGGTCAGGCGTTAGACCGCGCTCTTTATCGAGATTCCGCCGCAAGCGCCTCTTCCGCTACCACCTCTCCCCTTCGCTCTTCTTTCTCCAGCAGGAACTGGTCTTGCAGGAAGGGGTAAACGCCCCATCTGCTCAACCCGGCCAGGCAGAATACCGCTATGAAAACGATCACGCCGAGTATCCATCCAAGATAGGCGATAAGCAAGGTGGCGATCACCGCGAAGGCCAGCGCGCTGCCCAGTACCCCTACCAGCAGCAGTGCCGCGATCTTTATTATCCCGGTGTGGGCTGCCCGTACCTTGTTGACATCCTCGGAAACCGCATATCCTCGCTTCATCCATTTAGTGAACCAGTAGAAAAGGAGGGGGCCGCCTATGCCGAAAAGGATCACAACGGCAAGGAACAATCCGGAGGTCAAAAAGGTGGTGGCGTTGGACCATTGCCAGCTCAGGAACTCCTCCTTGGTGACGGAGAAGAACCTCTGGTAGCCCGTCTTATCCCAGCCGTTGACCAGCATGAAGCAAAGCAGAAAATAGCCCAGGGCCATCTGGAGAAAGGCCAGGTAGAATCGCTTTCTTATGAGGAGCTGATAGGTGACCCAGAATCCCAATATCCCCAATCCCACACTGACCAGGCAGAAAACGGTTATGAACCAGGCGGGAATGGATGCATAGGTGCTCACGTGCATGGTCTCCCAGCTGGGCCACCCCCAGAGCAGGGTGAGGTTGCCGGGCAGGATAAAGATCGCCAGAAACAACAGGGTGCGGGTGAAATAGGTATTGTCGAAGGGCTTGCCGTCCCCCTCCTCCCGTTTCTTGATCAGCTGGCGGCAGGCCGCCAGGGCGAAGCCGGAGCCCATCGCGTAGGAAAAGAACACGTCCACCTGTACCATTGCCATCCCCCCTTATTCCAGACAACCCTCGAAGACCGGTCTATCCTCGCCTGATATTCCTCATATACAAGGGATTCGGGATGACCGCAATTTTTCATCGATACGACCGCTCGGTATCACCTTCTCCCCTTTCAAGCAGGCAAAGCCTACTCAACCTATTATGACTAATTGAACAATAAAGTCAATAGTCATATGAACAATAATCCGCTTGGCCGTATATGTCGTGCCATTATCCAGGATGAACTGCAAAAAATGAGGCTATTGATCGAAGAAGGGATATATTGCTCGAGACGAATTTCAGTCGGTCCAGCGGATCACTATCTTCACTGCGCCGGAGATCTTGGACACCGCTTTCCCGAAATACACCTTCATCCAGGCCGGGGTGTCTTTTTCGATCAAGGGCAGCCGCTCGTAATCGCCGGCGCGGTGCATGCGTTCCACCTCCCTGAGGCGGGAGAGATCGTCTCCTCGCTTCGCCACCTCTTCCGCGATGGTTACCCACACGCACTCCCGTTCGGGATCAGAGGTGCAGCGGGAAGAGCCGTCGTTGTCGGGGGCATCGTCGCAGGGGCCGTAGCGGGTTTGCCGCGGGCATTCGCTGACCGGGCATATCCCGGCGGTATAGGTTAATACGCAGTGCCCGTCCCTGCATATGGTGGTAGCGGTCTTGACGGCCGGGTCCGTCCTGGTATCGCCCCGGGGCAGTTGGGGGTTGGAGCCAAGGGAATCGCAAGCGGCGATGACCGGGACGCCGGGGTGGCAGAGATTAGCGGCCTTCACGCCCCCCATGCAGCTCACCACCACCAGGGCGTCGATATCCTTGGCGATGGGCTTGATGCGATTTTCGATCTCGCCCCTCATCAAGGCCTCCCAGCAACAGCTCAGAACGGCCTTCGAGAAGACCACATCTTTGCCATAGCTCTCCAATACGCTCTTTACATAGGCCACCCCCTCCGGGCCGCCGACGTTATTGACGTAAGCACAGGCGGTACAGGCGATAAGGGCCACCTTCTTCAAGTCCCTCAGGGTATAGGCCAATTCATCGTGGGTCTTATAAACAGCTTTAATCATGCTCGCACTCCTTTATGTACCTCATCCCCCTTGCCCTCAGAATATATATTGAGCGAGCTTCGACCAGGATTGGGGGACCATGGCCAGAAACCAACCGCCGAATCTCCTGAGCCATTCCGGCGAGGGCACGGTGGCAGCCTTTCCCCCATAGGAGGAGGGGCGTATGCCGTAATCTGAATGGATGCGCTTCAATCCTTTCAGGCCCTCCAGGTCCCAGCCTATCCTGCGGATCTCCACCCACGCGCAGTCCCGCTCGGGATTCACAATGCAGCGCGTGCCCCCTCCTTCCCCGGGTGCCCTATCGCACGGTTCATAGAGCGACTGGGATGGACAGGCGGTAACGGGACAAATCCCTCCTGTATAAGAGATGACACAGTGCTTGCAAGACACGCAGGGGCTGTTGGCGACCAGGTCATCCCCACGGTCCCGCTCCAGGGGGGTGATGACTATGGCCCCGTGCCCGGTTGTATCGACAGGCTGTACGATAGGGATGCCCGGGTTGAGGTTAGTTATCATCTTCATGCCGCTGGCGCAGGTCAAAGCCATGATGGCGTCAGCTCCTGCCAGCTTTTCCGCGTGCTTTTTTGTCGCCGCCAGGGTCATGGACTCAAAACAGGCCCCCAGTATGACCCGGTCGGCGATGATCTCCCTTCCATCTCTCTTCAGGAGGTCCTTCATGACTTTCATGCCATCGGCGCCACCGACGCCGTTGAATGCCGCTCAAGCGCCGCAGGCTATTATGGCGATCCTCTGGTGGTCTCCAAGGGAGTATATTATTTCTTCCTCGGATTTGAACCGGCTGTAGTTCATCCTATTTCCCCCTTTGTGTAATCGGTATGTCGAGCATCGGGATTATTCCCTGCAATCCCTCTTATAGCCTAGTCCAGCCAGTGGTATGAACGGTAGGTCCAAGGCCTGAATGCCTGTCTTACAAATCTGCTCATGAGCTCTATCGACCAGGGCTTATGGGGCTTAAGGGCCATGGGCAGTCTTTGGTAATGGTCCGCTTTGTGCAGGCGTTCCGCTTCCTTCAAGGTCTTGAGGCTGCCCCCGAGACGACCCACTTCCCGCTCGATTATCCTCCAAGCACAGCCCTGTTCCGGGTATATTACGCATTTCCCCGCGGCGTTTTCAGGAGCTTCATCGCACGGCCCGTATTTCAATTCCTTGGGGCATTCCGTTACAGGGCATATCCCCGCCGTGTAGGAGAGCACGCAGTGGCCGTCAGCGCAAATGGTCTTGGGACACCTGAAGACAAGGTCGGTGTCGTCCGTCCTCCTCTTGTCTATGGGGAGCTTCTTGTCGCCCCGGGCCAGGATGGGTCCGGAACCCAGGGTATCGCAGGCGGGAATAACCGGGACACCGGGCAGGGCGTTATTGATCCCCTTTACCCCGGCAGTGCAAGTCACCGCCACCAGCGCCTCGATATCCGAGGCGTGAGGCTTGAAATACTTCTGGACATCCATTTTCGATACCGTTTCCAGGCAGCAGCTCAAGATGACTTTGCTGAAGTTTATCTTCTTACCGGCTTTTTGCAGGACACCCGTTATGTATTCGAGCCCTTTGGGTCCTGCGACGACGCTCCAGTTCGAACATCCGGAGCAGGCGATAATGTCCACTTTCTCTATATCCCTGAGGGTATAAAGCAGTTCCTCCGTGGGCTTGTAAACGCTGGCTATCATATCTGCCCCCTTTATGGATCTCCTCAATTCATCTTCCACGATATCGGGAAACATCTCCCGTTCAGGTATGCGGTACCCTTCAGCTCCAAATGCGTGTCCCCGCTAGAAAGTGTACTGGGCCAGCTTGCTCGCCATGCCCGCGGGCAGCACCGCCCCGACCTTGCCGATGGTGCTCCTGAGCCAGGCAGGCGCGGGCTTGGAGGCGTATTTTCCCCCGAAATCGGAAACGCGCCGGTGATCCATCTCGTGAATTTTTTTCAGCCCCTTCAGCCCTTCCAGGTCCCAGCCCCGTTTCTTGATCTCCACCCAGACGCAGTCCAGGTCCGGATCCATGACGCACCGCTTATCCTTGCC
>Ga0180433_10006960_pt1 | contig 14606 bp, 14 predicted proteins | sample SS_ome_8_FD_132980 | JGI IMG/M metagenome (GOLD analysis project Ga0180433, IMG submission 132980) | Hypersaline lake sediment archaeal communities from the Salton Sea, California, USA - SS_1_D_1 metaG | ecosystem: Environmental > Aquatic > Non-marine Saline and Alkaline > Hypersaline >... | reverse complement strand
TAACGATGCATTCTGGCCGCTGCCAGGTTCCCTGCATCAATCAGCGAGGCATGGTTGAGACGATCTTCAAATACATGATCATTTTTATCCGTCAGTGCCGTCACCATGGCAAGGTTAGCCATGTAACCGGATGAGAACAGCAAGGCTCTATCTCTGCCAGTAAAGGCCGCCAGTTCTTCTTCCAGCTGATGATGGGCAGCAGTGTGACCCGTCACAAGATGCGCAGAACCACTACCCACCCCCCATTTTTCAGCGCCTGCAATAAAAGCTTTTTTCAACGCAGGATGATTGGCTAAACCAAGATAATCATTGGAATTAAATGCGAGTAAACGCTCACCATCAATAATCATCTCCGGGGCATTTGGAGATTCAGTGAGCAAACGGGCTCTATACAACGAATCATCTTTCCGTTGTTTAAGCTCACTATTTAGATCATCTTTAATTCGAAGCATGGCGGTCTGTCATAATTGACCAGTCCAGCCTTACGGAGAACGCGTAAATTCATCCATGTAGCTCGTGGCAGCATCCCTGCTGCCAAGGTCTCCTACAGGCAAGACAGGACAATTATGACGTCGAGATCCGGGACTGTTCTTGAGTTTCATCCACTGGTGCATGGCAAGTTTTTGCTGCCTTGATCTCAGTTTCGATTTTTTCTTCCATATTCAAACCAAGACGCTCAAACAGTTGCCTGTCTTTATCTGTTTCAGGGTTATCTGTTGTCAGTAATTGATCACCATAGAAAATCGAATTAGCGCCAGCAAAGTAACAAAGTGCCTGCATCTCATCAGTCATATCAGTACGTCCGGCAGACAAGCGCACATAAGACCCGGGCATCAGAATGCGCGCAACCGCGATGGTGCGAATAAACTCCAGATGATCCAGGTCCTCGTTACCAAATAAAGGCGTACCCTCAATACGGACCAGCATGTTAATGGGCACAGACTCCGGATGTTTTGGCATGTTGGCCAGTTCCTGCAGCATGGCTGCACGGTCTTTACGGGATTCGCCCATGCCCAGAATACCACCTGAACAGACGTTGATACCGGCATCGCGCACATGGCTGATGGTATCCAGTCGATCCTGGTAAGTGCGGGTAGTGATGACGTTGCCGTAAAACTCCGGCGAGGTATCAAGGTTGTGATTATAGTAATCCAGCCCGGCATCACGCAGACGCTCTGCCTGCTCTCCTGAAAGCATGCCCAGCGTCACACAGGTTTCCATACCCATATCACGTACCGCGGTGATCATGTCGATGACCTTGTCGAGATTCTTGTCGGTCGGATTACGCCAAGCCGCTCCCATGCAAAAACGGGTGGCACCTTTTTCCCTGGCAGCCTGTGCATTGGTAATGACTTCATCCAGCGGCATGAGGCGTTCACGTTCCAGCCCGGTATCATTTTTGGCACTCTGGGAGCAGTATCCACAGTCCTCCGGACAGGCCCCGGTCTTGATACTCAGCAGCGTACTGACCTGTACCTGGTTGGGATCGAAATGCTGACGATGAAGCGACTGGGCTTCAAAAACCAGATCGTTAAAAGGTTTGTCAAAAAGCGCCTGAATGTCTTCAAGCGACCAGTCATGTCGGGTGGCCATGTTGAATTCCCCGGTTGTCTAGGGTGATTTGGGATGCGATGCAGTGTAAAGTGTTAGCCTTCATTGTCAACCAGGGAAGGTTATCATGATTAACAAGTGTATAAATTTTATACAGGGCGTTATTTTTGCCCCGTCCTGCCTTAACTGCAACCAGCTTAGCGCTACTGCAACAGCGATCTGCAAGTCATGTTACTCCCGGTTACCAGCGAACAGGGTTTGCTGCAGGCAATGCGCCCTGCCACTGGCATCGACAAATCAACAGCTTTGCGGCCACTGCCAGCAGACTTCCCCGACTTTCAATTCGGCCTTTATTCCTTTCCGCTATGAACATCCCGTCGATGAGTGGATATGGAAATTCAAATTCCGTAATGACCTGGTCAGTGGCAAATTACTGGCTGACCTGTTTTTACAAAAATTAGCTGAATCGAATGCAGTGATGCCAGAAATACTGGTGCCGGTACCACTGCATGCCTCTCGCCTGAGACAGCGCGGCTTCAACCAGTCACACTGGCTTGCCCGGCATATCGGCAAACAGCTGGGCATACCGGTAAATTCACGCTCTGTTCAACGCAGCCTGAAAACGCCACCGCAACATGAACTGAATATGAAAAAGCGCACAACAATTCTCAGAAAGGCATTCGCACTGAACGGCGACTTTAAACATCTGCATGCCGCTATTGTTGACGATGTTTTGACGACCGGCTCCACGGTAAATGAAATCAGCAAGCTACTGCGTAGCAACGGCACTAAAAGGATAGACTGCTGGGCAATTGCCAGAACGGCCTTCAAATAATTTTCTAGCCAGTGACTATATAATCGGCCAGCAATAGCAGAAAGAGGGTCATGCCAAAACAGTTATTGTTCAAAAATGCAGCGTAGGCACCTGATTTTTTATCCAGGCTCATCAGTATCTGCTGGCGAATAAAATAGACAGATGACAACACAACACCAACAGCAAACAACCAGCTACGGTCAGTCATTTCGCCCACCAGCAACAACAACCCTATCATGGTGACCTGCATGACAGCTATGGCCAGAACATCATACTCGCCAAAGAAGATCGCAATGGACTTCACGCCGATGAGTTTGTCCTCTTCCCTGTCGACCATGGCATATTCGGTATCGTAAATCAGCACCCACAGCATGGTAATAACAAACAACACCCAGGTTACCGGCTGAAAATCAATACCCAGCGCAGAAAATGCCAATGGCACTATCCAGCCAAAGGCAAAGCCAAGCACCACTTGGGGAAAATGCGTATAGCGCTTTGTGTAGGGGTAAATTAATGCCAATACAACAGCGACTGATGACAACAGGATGGTTTGCAGATTGAGGGTAAGCACCAGCATCAGGGCAGATGCAATCAGAACAGCAAAAACCACCAGGGCTTCTTTGGGCTGAATCACGCCTGATGCTATCGGCCGCAGACAGGTACGCATTACTCGCTGATCGATACGTCGATCGGCAAAATCATTTACCGCACAGCCAGCCGAACGTACCAGCACGCTGCCCAGGATAAAAACCACTGTTACATACCAGTCTGGCTTGCCCTGGCCTGCAATCCACAATGCCCAGAGCGCAGGCCATAGCAGCAACAAAATACCGACAGGTTTATCCGCACGGATCAGTTGCCAGGCACCCTTGAGCTTTTCATCAAAACTGACGCGCTCCTGCGGCAGTGACAGCTGCACCCTGATTTGAGGTTCTTCGCTTTTCATCAATCAGTCTTTCGGAATCTCCGGCAGAAATATTTCGTTAACCAGCAATGGGCTCCCGGCAAACTGGAAAAGTGTGCGTCGCCCCCACAGGTCTTCATCAATTTTACCAGCATGGTGATTGGCATATTGATGCAGCAGGTGATGTTGATTGAAATGGGCAATTTCCATGGTTTTGCGTACCGTGTGCGGGTCAGAAAACAGTACCGCCCCCAGCGGCTTGCTTTTCAGATAGGCCAGGCGTTTTGCCCTGCCCCTGAAGCTGGAAGCCGGGATCAGGGTACGCGCAAACACCCACGGGGTATCATCACAAAACAGCACCACCTGTCGCGTCAGCGCCACTTCTTTCCTGCGTATTCCCAGCAGGACCTGTTCACTTTTTAATGGCCGCTCCCATTGCTGACTGACGGGGCGCACATTGAAATGACTGCCACAACTGGCAACCAGCTTGGTAGTCAGGGAACCGGTATCCAGCAGCCAGCCAGACAAACCTTCAGGCAGATCCGACTCGCGAAAAGACTCGGACAGGTACCAGTTAGGCTCAATGGAATGATGCAAAATAATGACCTTCTAATCAGCCGTAACGCTCAAATATCACCAGGCCCCAGACCACGGCGGTCATGCTCAGGGACAGGAAAACAGCTGCCGAACCCATGTCCTTGGCACGACCGGCAAGTTTATGCTGCTCATCACTGACACGATCGACCACAGCTTCAACGGCCGAGTTGAGAATTTCAGTAATCAATACCACAAACAGGGTCAAAAGCAGCAGCGCCAGTTGCATCGTTGTTTCGGAAATCACAAAAGCCAGTGGAGTGAGTACAACGGTCAACATCAGTTCCTGCCTGAAGGCAGCCTCATGCTGCCAGGCAGCCCTCAAGCCCTTCATGGAAAAGCCGAATGCCTTGATGATTCTCGTAATACCAGTATTGCCTGGTTTACCCACAGTTGTCTCCTTTTGTTGAGGAACAGCTCATTGCAAAAATTGAAACGGAATTATGAAGGGTTAAGTACACGAGTCAAAACAATTTCAACGTTATACGTTAGCGTATTGGGTTTTGTTTCCCAGCCAGCGTCTCACCAGCAAACCAGTATGATGCGGATATTCTGTTATCAGCGTCTCTGCGACTTCCTGGGCCTTCGGTAACAGCAGCTGATCGCGCATTAAATCGGCAATTTTCAGCTGCATTTCACCGGTCTGACGCGTACCCAGCACCTCTCCGGGACCGCGCAGTTCGAGATCCTTCTGGGCTATCACAAAACCATCGGTGGTCTCACGCATCACTGATAAACGCTGCTGACCATTCTGGCTCAGTGGCGCGTGGTACATTAACAAACAATGACTCTCAACGCTGCCGCGCCCCACGCGCCCACGTAACTGATGCAATTGCGACAGGCCCAGGCGTTCGGGGTTTTCAATAATCATCAGGCTGGCATTGGGAACATCGACCCCCACCTCAATCACCGTGGTTGCCACCAGCAGGTCCAGGTCACCTGCCTTGAAGTGCTGCATCACGCGCTCCTTGTCGGACGATGACAAGCGACCATGAACCAGGCCGATTCTCAGTTCTGCGAGCTGCTCAGCTAACAGGTTTGCCGTGTCTTCAGCTGCCTGGCATTGCAGGCTTTCGGATTCTTCAATCAGGGTACAAACCCAGTAGGCCTGCCTGCCGCTTTTACAGGCCTGCTGTACGCGCTGCATCACTTCTTCGCGACGCTCATCGGATATCAATACTGTTTTAACGGGTGTGCGTCCTGGCGGCAGCTCGTCAATTACCGACACATCCAGGTCGGCAAAAGCCGTCATTGCAAGTGTGCGCGGAATCGGTGTTGCCGTCATCACCAGCTGATGCGGCACAAGCGCATCACCCTTGTCCTTCAGCGCCAGTCGCTGATGCACCCCGAAACGATGCTGCTCATCAATAATCACCAGTCCCAGACTGGCATAGACCACTTCATCCTGAAATAGCGCATGGGTACCAACAATCATCTGCACCCGGTTTTCTGCAAGGCGCTCAAGCTGTTGGCGCCGGGGTTTGCCTTTGAGTTTACCTGTCAGCCAGGCAACCTCTATCCCCAATGGCTCAAACCAGACCTGAAAGTTGTTGCGATGCTGCTCGGACAGCAATTCAGTGGGGGTCATCAGTGCCACCTGGTAACCGGCAGAAATTGCCTGCAGTGCCGCCAATGCAGCTACTACGGTTTTACCGCTACCGACATCACCCTGTACCAGCCTCATCATCGGATGATCATTGAGCAGGTCATTACTGATCGCTTCAACCGTTCTTTGCTGGGCGCCGGTAAGCCTGAAAGGTAACTGTTCAAGAAAAGCGGATTGAAGGTTGTGATCAGACTTGAGGGGTGGTGCCTCATGCTGGCGATGCTGATAACGCATTTGTCTCAAGCTCACCTGATGGGCTGTCAGCTCCTCAAGGGCAAGCCGCTGCTGGATTTTGTGCTTGCCTTCAGTCAACAGGGCAAAATCGATATCCGTCGGAGGGCGGTGTAATAAGGTCAATGCGCGGGCCAGGGTAGAATATTCTGCCGCGACTTTTTCTGGCAGCAGTTCCTGCAGGCCCAACCGTCCTTCTTCAAGTAATTGCAAACACTGATCAGTCAGTGAACGCCAGGTTAACTGGTGCATGCCTTCTGTGGTTGGATAGATTGGCGTCAGACTGTCTTCGTGAAGTTCCTCGTCCCTCTCAATATCGAGCTGATATTCAGGATGGATCATTTCATAACGATTCTGACCTCTGCGAATCTCACCAAAACAGCGGATCTGTTTACCCCTGGCAAGGTTGTTTTTCTGGGCTGCTGAGAAATGAAAAAAACGCAGGATCAGGCTGCCGGTACCATCCGAGATATGCACCAGCAGCGCTCGACGTCGTCCAAAGCGGATTTCACTGTGATCTACCTCACCCTCAACAACCACCTGCATGCCGGGTCTGACGGTGCCTATGCTAATCACACTGGTTCGATCCTGGTAACGAATCGGCAGATGAAACAGGATATCCTGTGCCGTATGAATACCCAGCTTTTCCAGGCGTTCTGCTGCCTTTGGCCCGACACCTTTAAGACGGGTTACCGGGAAAGCAGAGGTAGTGTTATTCTCGCTTGCAGGCATAAATTATTGTAACGATTTGTTATGACTCAAACTTATCAGGAAACACTGCAATTCAACACCCCGGGAAGAGGCACCAGTCGTATCGATCATGATATAGCGCAGCTCGTCGCCTCTTCAGGTATCAAAACCGGCCTGTGCCATGTCTTTATCCAGCACACCAGCGCTTCGCTGATTCTCTGTGAAAATGCCGACCCGGATGTCCGTGTCGACCTGGAGACTTTCATGTCGCATACGGTTCCGGACGGCAACCCGGTATTTCGCCACATTGATGAAGGTCCTGATGATATGTCGGCGCATATACGCAGCATTCTGACCAATATGGATTTGACCGTGCCGGTCACTGCGGGCCACCTGGCACTGGGCACCTGGCAGGGCATCTACCTGTGGGAGCATCGAACCCACGCTCACCGCAGGCGGGTAACGGTGACAGTAACCGGCGACTAAGCCAGCTCCATCACGCCATCCATTTCGACGCCTGCGTCTTTAGGCAGGGCTGCCACGCCAATAGCAGCTCGTGCCGGATACGGCTCAGCAAAGTACTCAGCCATCACCTTGTTAACAACCGGAAAGTTTCCTAGGTCGGTCAAAAAAACATTCAGTTTGACGATATCAGACAGATCACCACCTGCAGCCTTGCAGACGGCCTGAAGATTCTGAAATACGCGGTGAATGCGTACTTCAATATCACCGTCGACGATTTCCATGGTTTCCGGTACCAGGGGAATCTGGCCTGACAGGTAAACGCTTGAGCCTACTTTAACTGCCTGCGAATAGGTGCCTATTGCCTGTGGTGCCTGGTCGGTGCTTATGATTTCTTTGCTCATTTTTTCTTCTCAATTTCATTGGTAATTATTGATGTCTCGGGTATCACCAGCACAGGCTGCTCTCTCATTTTAGGTTATGCCATCTGCCTGATAATACGAATAACCGGCGGCAAAGCCTTCAGGCGCTTCATAATCCTCGCCAGATGCTGTCGATTATGCGTGGAAATAATGAAGGTCAGTGCCGAGGTAATACCATCGCGTTCTTCGGTGTGCACATGTTCAATATTGGAATCGGTATCTGCTATGGTTGAGGCCACTTCTGCCAGTACCCCGCGCTGATTACCCACCTCCACACGCAGTTCCGTTGTGAACTCGCCTTCCATCTCATCTTCCCATTGTACATCCAGCCAGCTGTCACCCTGCTTATGCTCCTCGCTGAGGTTACGACAATCGCGATGATGAACCACGATACCGGTACCCGGACGGAACAGCGCCCCGATCGGATCACCGGGAATAGGTCGGCAACACTTGGCATATTTGACCACCAGGCCCTCGGTGCCGCGGATCGCCAGCGGCATTGCTGATCGCTCACCGGTGTCCTGCGGCTGACGATCCTCTTCAGCACCAATCATATGACGAGCCACCATCAGGGCCATGCGATTACCCAGTGCGATATCTTCCAGCAACGCTTCGAAATGCGGTAGTCGGTAAGTTTCCAGATAACTTTGTATCGCCTCGGATGAAAGGTCGGCAATGCAGGAATCGTATACTTCGAGTTCTTTTTCGAGCAGGCGCCTGCCTAACTCCGCCGCTTCCTGTTGTTTGAGCTGTTTAAGAAAGGTACGGATATTGGCGCGTGCCTTACCGGTAATGACCACATCCAGCCACGCTGGACTGGGGCGTGCATTATTGGAGGTAAGGATTTCCACCGTCTGACCATTAAACAATCGCGAACGCAAGGGCACCAGGCGACGGTCAACACGGGCCGCGACACAATGATTGCCAACATCAGAATGCACCGCATAGGCAAAATCGATCACGGTAGCCCCCTTGGGCAGTTCCATGATCTTGCCACGAGGTGTAAAAACATACACCTCGTCAGGGAACAGGTCGATTTTAACGTGTTCCAGAAACTCCTCGGAGTTTCCGGCACCTTTCTGCAGTTCCAGCAAGTTGTTTAACCAGCCCTTTGCCGCAGTATTGGCAAACAGGTTCTGATCATCGCCGTCCATTTTGTAAAGCCAATGTGCCGCAATGCCTGCTTCTGCTATACGATCCATCTCTGTTGTACGAATCTGCACTTCAATTGGCAGACCATGTGGCCCGAACAGTACGGTATGCAGCGACTGGTAACCATTGGCCTTGGGAATGGCGATATAGTCCTTGAACTTGCCGGGCACCGGCTTGTAAAGATTGTGAACCGCTCCAAGAATGCGATAACAGGTATCAACAGAATCAACAATGATACGGAAAGCATAAACATCGGCGAGCTCGCTTAAACTCACCTTTTTTTCGCGCATCTTGCGGTAAATGCTGCTGATATTTTTTTCACGACCAATGACCTCGCCTTGCAGCCCTTCCTGCTCCAGACGATTCAGAATTGCCGACTCGATATGATCAACGATTTCCTTACGGTTTCCGCGCAGGTTGCGCAATGTCATTTCGATCACCCGGAAGCGCCACGGGTAATAAGCCTGAAACCCCAGTTTTTCAAGCTCAACACGCATACTGTAGATACCCAGGCGACTGGCAATCGGTGCATAGATTTCCATGGTCTCGCGGGCAATACGTCTCGCCTTGGCAGGTCGCATTACCCCAAGGGTGCGCATATTGTGCAGACGGTCAGCCAGCTTGATGAGAATCACGCGAATATCACGCGTCATTGCCAGCAGCATCTTGCGTACATTGGCTGCCTGCATTTCAGCATGGCTTTTGAAATCCAGGTGAGTCAGCTTGCTGACACCGTCAACCAGTTCGGCAATTTCTTCGTCAAACAGCTCGATCAACTGTTCCTTGGAAGATTCGGTATCTTCGATGACATCGTGAAGAATGGCCGCCATCAGGCATTTATAATCCATGCGCATATCAGAAAGAATGCGGGCAACGGCAATAGGATGGTATATGTAGGGTTCGCCGGACATGCGTTTCTGTCCGGAATGAGCTTCAGCACCAAACAGATAGGCACGATAAACTTCGCGTATCTGTTCGGGGGAAAGATAGGCATCAAGATCAGAACAAAAGTTACTGATCAGGTAACGAGGCTTGTTTTCATCCTCACCTGTCGGTGTAACTTGATCAGCGAGTGTTTGAGACACTGTGTTCCGGTACCAAAATTCAATCGATACCTGAACAATACTAGGAATCTGCCCGGGCTAAAAGAGGTTTTGCTTACTCGGCAGCGGAAGAAGGTGGAACAGCACTGTCACCACTGAGATCAGCTTCAAGAGCAGCGGCCAGTTCATCATCAACTGACATAACCTCTTCTTCAGGCTCTTCAACAGTCTGATGAGTAATCAGGCCTTCAGCGATTTCCCTTAACGCAACCACGGTGGCCTTGTCATTTTCCCATGGAACCAGCGGTTCAACACCATTGACCAATTGACGTGCTCTTTTGGTCGCCAGTAAAACCAGGTCAAAACGGTTATCAACATGATCCAGACAATCTTCAATGGTTACGCGTGCCATACTTAAAAACCCGAAAAAAATTAGAAATAATAAAACAGGAGGCGAATTCTACGACAAACAGCGGCGTTACGCCAACCTCAGGCCAGCAAGTCCTGTAATTTTTTCTCCTCGAGCACACTGATGCGCTCGATTTGCAGACGATTGGCAGTGAAAATGGACTTTAAATCCTGCAATGCCGTTTCAAAGTCATCATTGAAAACCAGGTAATCGTATTCGGGGTAATGAGACAGTTCATTTCTGGCCTGTTGCATACGCTTGTTAATGACCTCTTCAGCATCCTGACCGCGGTTGCCAAGACGCTCGCGCAATGCCTCAACACTGGGAGGAAGAATAAAGATGGAAACAGCATCCGGGAGGCGCTTTCTGACCTGCTGGGCTCCCTGCCAGTCAATTTCCAGAATGACATCCTGCCCCTGTTCGAGCTGGGCATTAATACCGGCTTCGGAGGTACCATAGTAATTATCGAAAACCTTTGCAGATTCAAGAAAAGTACCTTTTTCCAGCTCGGCCTCAAAGCTTTCCAGCGAAATAAAATGATAGTGCACACCATCGATTTCGCCCTCCCTGGGAGACCGGGTGGTATGAGAAACCGACAAGCTGAGTGAATCATCCTCGGGCACCAGGCGCGACAGCAGGCTGGTTTTTCCGGCACCGGAAGGTGCAGATACGATATAGAGTTTGCCCGGCATAGAAACCTCTAAAAAACATGGAAAGACAAATCACAAGCGCGAACTTTATGACACATATCAATAAAATTCCAGAGAAGCCAATGTTTTAATCACTGGAAGTTCACTAATAAAAATCAAGTCCGTATACTTTTTGGTATGTCCGCTTCGCTCCAGAATCCCCATTTCCTGCTGCGCAGACTCCATTCCCTGCTTGGCCTGCTGCCCATAGGTGCTTTTTTGATGTTTCACCTGTGGGAAAACTCGCAATCGCGTTTTGGCAGTGAACACTACAACATTAAAGTCGTTGGCTGGCTGCAGGAACTGAATTACCTGCCTTTTCTGGAAATTTTTGTCATTGCCCTGCCCATCCTGTTTCATGCCGGATATGGCCTTCATATTCTGACAAGCGGAAAGTCCGAATTAAGACGTTTCCCGTTTCTGCATAACGGTTTTTACTGGCTGCAACGACTTTCCGGTATTGGTATTTTACTTTTTCTGCTGGCTCATGTGGGAATGACCCGCATCTGGGTCATGTGGGAACCCTCTATCAAGCAAGACCTTTTTGGCCATATGCATATGCTGTTAAATGACCCGTGGATCCTGTCACTGTATGTCATCGGCCTGCTGTTGTCGGTAATTCATCTGGGCAATGGTCTGTGGACCATGGCGATCAGCTGGGGCGTTACCGTGACCCCTCGCTCACAACAGCTGAGCTTTTATGCCTTCATGGGGCTGAGCCTGTTACTGGCAGCGATGGGGCTTCATGGCCTGTGGGGTTTCCTGCAATGAAACAGCAGCCCCGGGTCATTGTCATCGGCGGCGGCCTTGGCGGGCTGTGGTCAGTGCTGCGTATTGCAGAAGCCGGCTATGATGTTTCGCTATTTTCGCTGTTTGAAGTCAAGCGCTCCCATTCTGTCTGCGCACAAGGTGGGATCAATGCCGCCATGGACAGCAAGGGCGAAAGAGACTCCATCGATCAGCACATCGTGGACACCATCAAGGGCGGTGCTTATCTTGCCAACCAGCCACCGATTGTTTCCATGTGCGAACAGGCTCCGGGCCTGATACGAACTTTTGAACGCATGGGTGTGACCTTCTCACGCACACCGGAAGGCCTGATGGATGTCAGGTTGTTTGGCGGCGTCAAAAATAAACGCGCCTGTTTTGCCGGATCCAGCACCGGACAGCAACTGATGTATGGTGTGGATGAGCAGGTAAGACGCCAAGAGGCGCTTGGCAAAGTCAAAAAGTACGAGTGGTGGGAATTTCTGTCTTTAATGCTGGATGATGATGGAGCCTGTAAAGGCATTGTTGCCATGGACCTGCGCAGCATGAAAATCGAGAGCTTTCATGCCGATGCCGTGGTGATTGCTAGCGGTGGTATGGGCAAGGTCTTCGGCCACCGTACCACCAATTCCAGCAATTCCACCGGAGCTGCAGCCTATCGTTGCCATCTGCAGGGCGCGCGTTATGCGAATCCGGAATTTTTCCAGTTTCATCCGACTGCCATGCTTGGCAATGACAAAACACGACTGATGAGTGAAGCTGCACGCGGTGAAGGTGGGCGTGTCTGGGTGCCCCGCAATCCCGATGACCGCCGTGACCCGCGCAAAATCCCGGAAAACGAACGTTTCTACTTTCTGGAAGAATGGTATCCAAGCTATGGTAATACCGTACCCCGGGATGTCGCTTCACGCGCTATCTGGCGAATTATTCACCAGGAAGGCCTGGGCATAAACGGTGCTCACAAGGTTTATCTTGATCTGACGCATCTGGATCGCAAGTTTGTCAAATCCCGACTGGGTTCCATTCTGGACATCTACTGCAAGTTCAATGGCAATGATCCGCTCGACTTCCCGATGGAAATCTATCCTTCGGCTCACTATGCCATGGGCGGATTATGGATAGACTATGAAAAGGACGAAACCAGCGGCGGCCTGAAATACGGCAGTCCGCGCAACCACGCCACCAGTATCCCGGGGCTGTATGCCAGTGGTGAATGTGACTATGGTTATCATGGCGCCAACCGGCTGGGCGCCAACTCGTTATTATCAGCTTCTTTCAGCGGACGTGTTGCCGGTGAATCCGTGGTTTCCTATTTGAAGGGGCTTGAAAGCACCGCGCAGTATCCAAGCGCTGCAAGTGACAATCAAGTGCAGCGCCAACAGACCATCAATGACCGCTTAATCCAGTGTGACCGGGGTGAAACACCCTATCAGTTACACAAGGAACTTGGAGAACTGATGACCTCAAAGGTCGGCGTTGTAAGACACAATGAGGCACTGGATGATGCAGACAATCAACTTAAGGAGCTTGCTGAACGCGCACAGCAGATGTGTATGGATGATCACAGTCACTGGACCAACCAGAGCCTGACCTATGCCCGTCAGGTCCAGGAAATGATCGGGCTGGGACGGGTTATCACACGAGCGGCCCGTGAACGCGACGAATGCCGCGGGGCACACCATAAACCGGAGTTTGAGCTGAAAATACCTGAAGGCAAGTTTCCAGGTGATCCCGAGTTCGAAGAATATCGTTCAAAATGGAAAATTGAGAACAACAAGTGGCTCAAAACAACCCTTGTTGATCATTCCAGTAATGGCCCGCTTATTTCCTATGAGGAAGTAGACATTTCGGTGGTTGCACCAGAACATCCCCGGGACTATCGTTAAAGGGATTAGCGCTGATGAGCAAACCAATACTTATCCGCATACGCCGACAGGCACGACCCGACAGCCAGCCTTATTGGCAGGATTTTTCCATCCCGTACAGCCCCGGCTTTAACATTGTTTCGGTTTTAATGGCATTACGCGATAACCCGGTGACCACCGACGGCAAGCGAGTTGACTCTCCTGCATGGGAATACAACTGCATGGAAGAGGTCTGCGGCGCCTGCAGCATGGTCATCAATGGTACACCGCGCCAGTCCTGCTCTGCACTGGTGGATGAGATCCGCAACAACGACAATGAAGACCAGCCAATCACGCTCGAACCCTTAAGCAAGTTTCCTGTCATACGCGACCTGATGGTTGACCGCAGCCGTATCTTCGAGGGATTGAAACAGGTGAAAGCCTGGGTGGAAATTGACGGTGCCTGGGATGTCCATGAACGTGCTCCGAGAATATCGCCGCAGGAATGGGAACAAAGCTATCTTTACAGCCGTTGCATGAGTTGTGGCTGTTGCATGGAAGCCTGTCCGCAGTTTTTACCGGACCAGGCTTTTATTGGCCCTGCCGTACTGGCACAGGTCAAGCTGAAAAACTCGCATCCAACCGGAAAATACAACAAGACGCAACGCCTGCATGCCATTATGACAGAAGGCGGTTTAAGTGATTGTGGTAATGCACAGAATTGTGTGCGGGTCTGCCCCAAGGAGATCCCCCTGACGATGGCCATCGCCGGCTTGGGCCGGGAAGTCACCGGTCAGTTGATAAAAGACCTGCTGGGTTAGTGACTGCAGGAAGGCGCTCCGTGGGATTTATTATTGGCCTCATCCCGGCACTCACTCGATATTCTGAATCTGCTCGCGCATCTGTTCGATCAAAACCTTCATTTCAACTGAAACCTGGGTAGTGACTGTATCCGCAGACTTTGATCCCAGCGTATTGGCTTCACGGTTGAGTTCCTGCATCAGAAAATCAAGACGGCGGCCAATGGGCTTGTTTTGAGTCAGGGTACGGGCTACTTCGGTCAGATGGGTTTTTAAACGGTCCATCTCCTCATCAACATCAAGTCGCTGGGCCAGGATGACCATTTCCTGTTCGACCCGGGCATCATCAAGGTCCTCAAACTCGGCCATTTTAGCCTGCAAACGTTCACGTAATGCAGCGACGACTTCCGGCATACGCTGCTTGGCTATTTCGACCTGCTTGCCCATATCCTCTATACGCTGTTCAATCAGCTTGCCGAGTTGTTCACCTTCACGCTCACGGGCTTCCACCAGGCCGGACAGGGTGTTATCCAGCAGTTGTTTTGCCTGTTTCTGGATTTCTCCACTATCCACGGGCTCAGCATCCAGGACTCCCGGCCAGCGCATTACCTCACTGATGCTCAGCCT
>Ga0180433_10006959_pt1 | contig 14607 bp, 11 predicted proteins | sample SS_ome_8_FD_132980 | JGI IMG/M metagenome (GOLD analysis project Ga0180433, IMG submission 132980) | Hypersaline lake sediment archaeal communities from the Salton Sea, California, USA - SS_1_D_1 metaG | ecosystem: Environmental > Aquatic > Non-marine Saline and Alkaline > Hypersaline >... | reverse complement strand
CCAACTTCTGGACACTACGATTCGCGCACAAGCAGGTTCTTGGGTTGTCCATAACCTTACTGATATACGTGATATCGATGTAACTATATCTAGTGCTGAAGATTTGAGTCGAGATAATAAAAAAGATATCTCAGGACTCGATAAAGGCGAGTGTATTATCTGTGGAGAAGCGGTGAAAGGTATACCTTTATTTGTTAAAATTCGTGAAAGACAAACTCAGCATGGAGGGATAGGATTCAATCCGCTTGATTTTTTACCCCCACAAACGATTGAGGAACAACAAAAAAGAAAACAAAGAATACTTGGAGATAAGTCTGCGAATGAATTAGAGACGGGAAAGACGATTTTCGAGGAAATTACCGCTCCTAGGACATCTGCAGAATACTTGGACGAAATCGCAGAACTAAGGGTTAAGATTAAGGAACTTGAAGAAGAGATAGAAATGTTAAAAGAGCGAATAGTGAATACAGAGACTGAAGAAGGAAAAGAGCTATCAACTGAAGGGATTACCTATGACGATGATGTAGAAGATTTACAAACTGAGTTGAAAGTATGGAAGGAAAAGTATAACTATCTAAAAGAAAGCATCGAAAATCCTGAATCAATGCCTCAATCTAATGAGGAATCCAGCGAATTAATCTTAGATCTCCAGAATAGAAGCATTGAATTGGAAGCGGAGGTACAAAAGCACAAATCGCGTTATACTGATGCAATATTGTTAGCAGAAAAGGCTATCAACGAGTTAAAAAAGCGTCGCAAATAAAAAAATAAGTTTCTTCTTTTCTATTATTTTTTAAATTAAATATTTTACATAAAATTATTTTCAATTTTGGGGTTTTTTGTATACCCAGCTCCACGATAAAGGCCAAATATCCCTGGTTTTACCATTGGTGCATGGAATTCGCCTTTAGCCCATGGAGCGGGAAATTTTTGAAATATTGTTGTTGCGGTTAACGCGAAAATGAAAAATAAGAGGAAAATCGCATAATTATTCCAAATAGTAAGGAAACCTAAGCTTAATGCAACATTTGGCACATGGCACACCCCTGTTTTTATAAGAATTGATCTTGGAGTATCATGTTCAGGGCTTACATATACGTCCCAAAAGTAATCATGCGTAAAGTATTGACATACTGCCAAGGATAAATAACTTAGCAAGTAGATCATCCAAGGAGCCAGAGCAGTGAGTCTCCATAGATGGTAGAAAGAAAGGAGTAATCCACCCGTACTTATGCCCCATATAATACCAAAAAGAATTTCTATAAATAAGTAATATTGACGATCGAATGTAAGTGTCATACTAGACCAAAGAATCCAGTACGCAAAAAAAATATAGAGTAAACACACAATTAAATATAGGAGCCAAAAAGGATTAGTGAGTTGTTCAAGGAGAATAAAAGGTTGAGATAAAAGGATATCTAATGTACCCGATATGGCAAAGATGAAATTGCAGACAGAAAAATATATAAATGCTCGAACCCATGCGATTTTGGGGCTCCATACTTTAACGGGGGTTCCTCGATACTTTATAGAATATATTATTACCAACACTAGTCCTAAACTGGCCGATATCAAGGCATGAATTATCGAGTACATTTTAACGCTAAAATTGAAGATAATTTGATATGGATTAGAACAAAGCTATTAAACTATTTTAAATATTGTAAAATTATATTGAAAACTAAGAAGCTTTTCTTTCTATAGTTTTTGGTGAAATTATGGATCTTGATGGAATAAAAGCATTACAAAAAAAATTATCCAATCTGATTGGAGTTTCTGGATATGAGGATGAAGTTAGTAGCTTTATCTTGTCAATTATTGAAGAGGAAAGCTTAGCAGATAAAGCTTGGAAGGACCCACTTGGTAATATTTTGGCTATAATTAATGGACAACGGAATGATGACCGCATACTTTTTGATGCGCATACAGACGAAATCGGATTTATGGTATCCCATATCGAACCGAAAGGATTTTTACGATTTGTTCCAGTAGGAGGGTGGGATATAAGAATTATGCTTGGTCAATCAGTAGTTATCATTGCGGATTCTGGCGAAAAATATCATGGTATTATTGGTTCAATTCCCCCCCATTTAAGTTCTGCCAGTGAGCGTAAAAAAGTAGTAGCTATCGATAAAATGTATATCGATATAGGGATGAGCTCAAAAGAGGAAGTTGAATCGTCCCAAATTAAAGTTGGAACGGTTGGAACGTTAATTGCCCCTTTTCTTGAATTGCCTAACAATATGGTGAGAGGTAAAGCATTTGACGATCGAACAGGTTGTAATGTATTAATTCATTTAATGCGCGATATGAAGAATAGAGATGAGTTAAACGAAACTTTACTTTTTAATTTCGCGGTTCAAGAAGAAATTGGGAGATTTGGTGCGATAACAGGAGCTCATAAATTAAATCCTGCGATGGCAATCGCAATAGAAAATACTACTGCTGCAGATGTGCCCGACATTAAACCATCAAAAATTCCAGTCTATATTGGAAAAGGTGGTGCCATAAGTGTTGCGGATAAGTCAATTATTTCCTCTCCTTATATGAATAAAAGATTGATAGAAAACGCAAAATTAGAAATGATTCCCTATCAAATTAAAAAGCCAATGTATGGAAAAACGGATGCGGGTGTGATTCAACTTACACGAGAAGGAGTAAAAAGTACCGTAGTATCCGTTCCATGCCGCTATATTCACTCTCCGACCTCATTTTTGAAATTAGATGATATATATCATACAATTGAACTGCTTAAGGCTTTTATAATGAATAAAGCAAGAGTCTAACAATAAATTAAAAAATAAAAAAAGAAAAATTTTTAAACTTCTCTTATTGTCGTTTTGGTGGTTTAGTTAGATAGATTAATACAGCAGAGGCAATTGACATGACTCCCATCACAATAAATAATACCAAATAACTTCCAAATAACGCCACAAACAGATTTACGCCAACAGCTCCGATAAATCCTGCAACCCCATAAGCAGTAAACACAATTCCATAATTTGGACCTAAATTTTTTGAGCCAAATAAATCTGCGGTTGCGGTGGGAAATAAACTGAAGTTTCCACCAAAACAGAAATAAATCGCGCAAGTTAAGATCGCAAAATAAACAGCATTTACGTTAGTTGTGAAGTAGAAGAACATTAGAGCTGCTTGAGTTAAAAACATTAATAGCATTGATCTCTTATAGGTAATCACATCTGCTAGTTTACCCCATACTATTCTGCCTAATCCATTGAACAAAGCTGCTAAACTTCCTATAGTCACAAAGTCTGCTGTACCTATTGTGTAAATAAAGTTTTCCGCGAGATCTTGGGTTTTTGCAAATGCAGCATAGGAGCCAATAACCATTAGACCGGATATAGCACTTAAGATGAATGCTAACCATAACATCCAAAATTGAGGTAATTTAACTGTTTGTTTACGTTCAAATTCTAAACCTGAAATACCAGATTCCTCCGAAGGAGGGGGAGGTGTCCAACCAGCAGGAGTCCATCCCTCAGGAGGATTACTTAGAAGGAAAGCACCACCAATAACTAAAATGGTGTAAATTATACCAATAATAATAAACACCCAAGGAATATTTGGTGAGATCGCTGCTAAAAACCCAGGATCATCTACATCTAGGTTAGTTGGGTTTGCGATTGCTTTTATAACATAGTTAAAGATAAAAGAACCCGCTCCAAATCCTGCCACTGCCAGCCCATTAATAAGACCTTTTTTATCGGGAAACCATTTCCCTGCGGCTGCGATAGGACATACATACCCAAATCCAATACCTGCACCAAAAATAATCCCATAGGTTATGAGTAATCCTATAAAAGAGGTCATAAATGCTGAGGATATAACTCCAATTGCAATTAATATTCCACCAAGGATAGCAATTTTCTTGGGTCCATATTTTTGCTGTAATTGTCCTGCAAAAATCATCGTGATCGCAAAGGATAAGAGACCTACTCCAAACACGTAAACCGTAGCTTCTCTGATTTCATTGAGATAAGGACTGACAAAGATCGTTAATGTCCCCCAAGAATATATTGTCCCGAGCGCTAGTTGTATTAATATCGCACCGATTACGATTATCCATCGATTTCTTATTTTTTGTTCCATTGTCATTAAAAATTCAAGTTTTATTGTAATTAGGTTAAAAAAATATTTTGGATGATAAAAAGATTTTATTAATAAAAAATTAGGACTTCTTATTAGATGAGAACTGAATCTTTTATATAACATAAAGTTGAAATAATAGAATATGAATAAATTTAATTTTACTAAAAAAAGAGTACTCTTAATCAGTATATTTTTAGGGATATTCGTTATTGGAACAATCTTCATGTTTATTACTCCCTTTAGTGTAAAAAGGACCTATAATCTTACTACAACGACTTCAGATGGGGTCACAATTTCTTTTAATGTATTTGAACCGGTGAGTGGGGGAAATAACAAGAAAGCTGTAATAATGGGGCATGGAGTACTAAGTAATAAAGAAACTATGAATAGTTATGCTATTGAGGTTGCTGCAGCAGGATTTGTTGCTATAACATTAGACTTTAGGGGGCATGGACAAAGTACTGGACCTGTTAGTGGAGGTTCGTTGCTTAATGATATAATAGCAATAAAGCAATATTTAAATTCACGTGGAGACATTGATATAAATAATCTTGGGTATGTAGGATTTTCAATGGGTGGTATTGGTCAAGCATTAGTGAATACGGATTTAGATTTTAAATGTTTTATTGGAACTGCTACCTTTTTATCCAATAGTTCTTCATTAAGGCGGGGAAATTCCACAAATCCATTGAATATTCTCATGGTTGTAGGAAAATTTGATGAATTAATCGAATTAGATGAAATTAAAGTACCCTTTGCAGAAAGAATTAATAAACCAGTTGAAGATGTAAACGTCCATAAATTATATGGTAGTTTTGAGATGGGTAATGCCTCAAAAATATATTATGATGATAATACGAATCATTTTATTTCTTATTGGGATACAGACTTCTTGAGAGAAGTAAAAACTTGGGTAATTAATTCATTCCCTGATGTTATCCAAACAGATGAAAATTTTTATGGTCATATAAGATTGATCATTCTCGTAATTCAAATTATTGGGGGAATCGGATTTTTCTTAAGTGTAATTAAGCCATTAAGTGAACTGATAGTTCCCAAAAAAGAAGAAGAAAGAGACATCCATATCATTCAAACCCCTGATGTGACTATAAAAGAATTTTCACTTAAGACATTAGCTTTTTCCTTAGTACTTGGTTTCCCTGGGATATTTATAATGCTTATTATTAATATCCCATTAGGGTTAGCTCTTTTTGGATTTTTAATTAGTTTATTTTTCGGTCAAGCATTTGCTCAATTTCTTTATGTGTGGCGAGTGGGGAAACGTCAGAATCTATCATTTGGATCAGTTCTGGGAAAACCATTTAAAGGTAATAGAAATGAATCCTTAAGACATATTCTCTTGGGAATTATTTTAGCAACGATCCTCGTATTTATCCTTCATTTCTCGATTGGGATGAATTACTTTTCTTTTGTCCCTTCAATTACGAAGATCTTATGGATCCCAGTATATATGTTGCTTTTTTTCTTCACATTCATGATATTCGGCTTAGTATATCAATACACACTACAACCCAAATTTGATAATTCCAATAGAAGTATAGTAAAAGTTACCCTTCTCACATATATGCTAATAATGATATATACCTTTACCTATGTATTAGTACTCTCGTTAATAATAAGGAGTTTCTTTTATTTCGGGTTTTTGATTCCAATAGCAGCTGTTGTTTTTCTACTGGCGACTTTAACCTGGACCGTTACTTATAGAAGTTCGGGAAATATTATTGCTGGATCTATAATTTCTTGTGTATATTTGTCGTTATTAATTGGTACGGCGGCGTCTCTTGAAAATATGATAGAGTTTATCTTTAATTTCATTAGTTAAAAACTAATTATTACTTTCTTTATTTTTTATATTCACCTACTATAGATAAAAATCTTATAAATTATTGAAAATATAATTAATAAGAGATGAATACATAGATTCATATCATAAGAGTGGTTAAACTAAAATGTCATCAGCTAAAGGATTTTTATGGAGTGTGGTCTCATTTGTATCTGCTGCAATTTTCGGTTCGATACCAACATATCTGATTGTAACCTATTGGCAATTCATTAATGCTATTACGTGGGAGGGACAGCCAATCTACACACTAACTTTGTTCATATTATTTTGCTGGTTTGTCACTTTGATTTTAACTGCGATTTATTTAGTAGCGGGAATACGAGCCATTATTCAGAGAAAAAATGAGGATTTAGGAATTCCAGGAGGAGTAAAAGGCTTTGGAGCAATCTCTTCCGCTGTAGTTATCATATTTATGATTATATGGTATGTATTATTTAATGAAGTTGCGTTTTTTTCGATGGTGCCCCCATAGAAGAGAAGATATGATTTTATTAATTATGTTTAAAATCTAAATTATTAAATATTTATAGGATAGGTTCCAAATTCCTTAGTTGCTTCCACCATCCAGCGAAGGTTAGGGACCTTAACCGCGGGATGCATATTAGCAGCACTTACCATAAAGCCTCCTCCGTGTCCAGCTGTTTTAATGGCATATTTCACATCATTATAAACCTCTTCCTTAGTCCCATACACGAGAGTGTGAGCAACATCGATATTTCCCATCAAGCATAATTTACCAACAGTTTTTCTTTTTACTTCAGCTAAATCGACATTTGCGGTTGGTTCCAATGACTGCAATCCATCAAAACCGCAATCGATGACGAACTCTAACAAGGGCGTCACATATCCATCTGTGTGCAGAACTATTTTTCCTCCTCCTTCATGAACCGTATCAGTGATAGTTTTATAGGCAGGTAATAAAACTTCATAGAATTTTTTAGGACTCATCATAGGGCCCGTTTTATATGCTAAGTCTCCTGATTCTATGAATACCTCTGCTCCGGCTTCCATGTAGCTTTTATATAGTTCTGCGGTAAATTGTGCGATGGATTCATGTACTTCTTTGATAAATTTCGGGTTTTTATGAAGCATCTTTGCGAAAAACTTCATCCCTAATCCCTGCGATGCACTTTCGAAGACACCAGCCAAATCATTGGTAACTAAAACGAAAATTTTGTCTTTGTGTTTTTTATTAATCCTTCGATAGAATTTTTTTACAAAGGGTTTATATTTATCTAAAGCTGGACCTTCTAAATATGCCTTGACTTCTTTCCACTTTTCTACGGAATCTGTCGTCCCATATAAATAATAAGGATTAAAGTTACCCTCATTATCACGAGCCTCCCAAATTCTTCCGAAGATATCCTTCATTAAGTCTCGATCATCTCCGGGTACATCGACAAAACGGAGGGGAATGATCCCAACTTGCATTGCATCTAAACCTATAGTAGCTGCAGCTTCAACACATCGGGAAAAAACAGAAGTTTCTACACTTTCTACCAAGTTACTTAATTCTTCTCTCCAACCATCGGGATTATTATGCTTAATCTGTGCCAATAAATCGAAATCCGAAAGTTCTGGTTTTCCTAATATCTCATCCACATTATTTGCATCAATCAATATGGTATGACAAGGTACTCTATCAGGTTCTTCTAAATTTAAGGCAGCTAAAACTCTTTCGCGACATTCCATATTAAATCAACACATGAAATTTTATTTAGATATATATCTCATCTTTTAACTTTATAAGTCTTTAATTAATAGGGAAAACGAACTCTAAGTTCTTACTAATATGAAGAGCAATTTCAATTGAAGGAGAGGTCTTCGAATTAGAAATTTTAGTAAAAATTTTAGTACTTTCGAATTTTTCAACATCTTCATAGCTAATTCTTTTGGGAAATCCATATCGCCATAAATTGAGATTATCTTCTCGATTTGATTTTCTTTTATGATATCAAAAAAAATATCAAATTCATCTGCATTTAGCGATTCTAATATTTTCCTGATAAGAAAATGAATTTTTAATTGTTCCCCAATTGATGCTCTACAAGGGAGTTCATAATTTTTTTTAAGAAATCGTTGCGAAAAGTTATTTTTTTTAAAAGCTTCTTGTATACAATCACTCGCAATTTTCGCTGCGGTAATAAGCATTATAATCCCTCCTCCTGTTGTAGCCTTTACTTGCCCAGCCGCATCTCCAAGTAAAAGTATATTATTGAAGGCGCATTTATTCATCATTCCATAGGGAATTAGCCCTCCTTGTTGATCTATTTTATTCTTGTAATCAATATTGAGCATTCTTAAGAAAATATTAAAGTTTTCTTTAATTTGATCTGACGAGGCTATACCAATTCTATAGATGCTGTCTCCTTCTGGAACTATCCAACCGAATAGTTCCTTCCATCGGGGATTGAATACTAAAACAGCCTTGTTTTCGTTAAATTGAGCTTTCATTCGAATCTGAGTGGCATATAATAATTTATTTTTTATATTCAAGAACGATCCAACAAACGAGTTTGGACCATCACAGCCAATTAGCATTTTACATCTAATTATTCGTTTAGTAGTACTAATAAGCACCGATGGAGGAAAGTCCTTTTTAAGAATCCTAATTGATTTTACCTTTTCACCTAAATAAAAAGACACTTTTAGATTAGATTGAGCTAGTGTATAGAAATGTTTGTCCAATGCAACCCGATCAATGATGTAGGGATGTTCATTGCCGGATAATTCAATAAATTTTCCAGAAGGCGATACTAATTTCGCGATTTGAACCCGATTTTTCACAATAGTATTAGGCAAATTGATCAAGTTAGAGATTTTCTGGGAAATGATCCCTGCACATTGTAAGGGTACACCCACCTCTCTATGTTCCTCTACCACTACAACGTTTAAGTCTGTTTTCGATAATAAATAACATAAATAATTCCCCGCAATACTAGCTCCTACTATACACACATCGAATTCTTCAGCAGAATTAGTCATCATAATAATAGAAGAATGAATCTCTTTTTAAATTATAGGACAATCATTTTAAATATTATTGGTCATTACACGAATTAAAAAATAGGGGAATATAGCATGGTTTTTTTAAATTCTGAAGGAAGGTTTAATGATAATTCTTACCTCATTGATGGTTTGGTATTTCGATTGCCAGGACAACTTTCGCTCTATGTTATTGAAAATAAAGGAGAGCGAATGATGGTAGATGTAGGTGATGATTTAGTTACTAGAAAAATCTTAAAGAAATTGAAAAATTTTGGCCTTTATCCAATACATAAAATATTTTTGACCCATAGTCATTTTGATCATGTACAAGGAGTTGAAAAATTAAAGAGCTTAATGAAGGAGAGTACAATAGAAATATTGGCTTCAGAAAAAGCAATTTATAACCTTAAAAATCCAGAATCGATGAATAGCTATTTTGGATACAATATGAATCCAATTGAAGATGTGACTCCTTTAAAAGAAGGGGACATTATCGATTTAAATGGGTTGGAACTCGAAGTGTTAAATTTTTTTGGTCATACTCAAGATTCCATTGCTCTTTTTGATAAAAAAAATCGTAATATATTCGTAGGAGACGCAATAATTGATAAAATAGACCATCAAACGGTTATGCCCGAATTTGTACCTCCCGATTTTAATGAATCTGAATATTTTAAGACGCTGAGTCGGTTAAAAGATATGAGAGATGATTTTGATTTTATCTCATTGGCTCATTTTGGAGTGTGGAGTGGTGAAGATCTAAAAAACATTGTGGAAAACACAAAAGATTTTCATATTGATGCTAAACAATCAATTGCTAAATGGTACAACGAAAACCCTTCGATAGAGTATATTGCCTTAAAATATCATGAAAAATTCATCCCCAAATCAAAGATTCATACCCGTGAGAAGATTCATGGATTAGAATTTGAAATAAGATGGTTTGTTGATGGATTGAAAACAATGGGAGTTATAAAGTAAAACCCATTCCTAAGAAGAAAGTTTTATTATGGTTCAGTAGTGGTAAACATTAGGCTTTTCTATATCCTAAATCCATCATCATACCATATACTATCCCCAGTGCGATGCCATTAAAGATAGAGTTTCCTTCGATTTTTAAATCTGTTCTTGGAGTTAATAAAGGAAATAATTTATTCATTACATGCTTAGTTTCGGGCTTTTCTTGATAGGCTTCTACAATTTCTGCCCTAAACTTCTTAAGAAATGCTTCATGTTCCATTAAAATCGCTCTTACATTTTCTTTTCCATTAATGACTCCAAAATGGCCAAATCCCGCTTTTAATGGATTAATCTTTTTTAGATTAGCAAGAGTTCCCATAAATTCATTATAATTAAAATAAGTAGGCATTGAAGTAGGCATTGTTACCAATTTCGATGCGTGGTAAATGGTACCGACCGCTTCGCCCCAAAATATAAATTCTATTTCATTATTCCTGATGAGATAAGGGCATTGATGATCAGGAGTATGTCCGGGAGTATGAAAAATACCTAATTTGATTTCATCATCGTTTTTATGAAGAATATCAAGGATATCGAGCTCTTTAGCGTCAGAATTAAAATTTTTACTGGGCTCTATAATTTTAAATGCACTTTTTTCTATAGGTTTCATCGTTCCAATCAAATCTCCATACGTTCGTTTTGCTCTGTTTAAGTGATCCTCATAGTTATTAAGTAAATCCATCGTCATTTTGTTCGTCAAGATTTTGACGTCGGGGCTATATTTTTTAAGCTTAGTATAGAGAAGATACATTCCACCATTATGATCGAAATGATGATGAGAAGTAATTAAATATCGAAAGGAATCTAAAGGAATATTATTACTTTTAAAGTAGCGCACAATTTTTTTTACATCTAATGAGGAGCCACAGTCCATTAAGATTAATCCATCATCGAATACTCCTAAATAAATAGAGAGCATTCGGGGTTTTCCATACGCTTTTACATCGATATGATGAAGATAATTATAAATCTTTCCCGAATTAACGGTGATTAACTCTTTTACCATAAAAAGAAAAGGAAAAACTAAAATAATAGTTTTTTGATATTAGAGAACGTCTCAAAAACCGAGTTTTTGACTCCAAAATTTCATTTTCATCTTAATGTCTTCCCGTTCTGACTGACTGAGCACATACGTTTTACTACGAAGGTCAGTACTGGTATTGTGGATGTTTTTTAGGACACTATTGTATCCTTGTTTTTTAATATACTCATTCTGGAATTTCTCTAATGCTTTTGAGAGTTCTAAGCCGGTTAATGTTTCAAGACCGTCATAAATTAAATCAAATTGCTTTTTCAAAAGAGCTTGCGATTCTGGGGATGGTGCTTGAGCGGGTACTGGTTCTTCTAACTTTTTGACAATTGGTTTTTCTTCCGCGGGTTTTGGGACTTCTACTTGAGGTTTTGGGAGGGTTCGGGGCTTAGGCGTTTCAGTAGCTGTTTTCTGGAGGACCTCTTGTTTAATTCCATGAATTACCTCCTTTCTTGCCGACATCCAAGCCTCTTCGAGTATCGGGACAAAGATTTTGATGTGTTCTTCAATTATACTGCCAATACCAGCTATTTCTGTAATAGTGTCACCTTTTACTTCTGTTTTGGACAATACACAAATCACTACTTCTTCATAATCTTTGTTAATACCCCATAAGTTTTGCAATCCCCTTTGTCGATAGTCCACATTGTCCATTTTATCAAATTCATTTATAATTGCAGCATGCGTCGGATCTGCGAGGTTAAAACTCGTTGCAATTCTAAAATTCACATGAGAGGGGCGACTTTTTATAGCATCAATATCTATATCCGTTAGAAGGGGTGCAACAATTAAAACTCGCATCTTTGCTTTAGCAATCTCTTCATTAATGTGTGCATTAGCACTTTCTGGTGACCTAATGAACCAAATATCTTTCATAGTGAAAGCTCGTCCAGTTCTTGCCTGATCCCAGAATTCCTTGGTGACCTTTTCAGACGTCTCTAATTTATTAAGGATATCGTCTAAGGTATTATTGAGTGTTCTGACAATTTGACTTGAAAAGGTATCTTTTAAATCTCCAAGTCCTTCAAATGCACTTCCAGATATGCCTTCAATTTTCTCCTCAGCCATGCGAACAGCTTTGTTAAAGTTATCTGCGATATCAGAATAGATCTTTTCTTTATCTTCTTCTGCTTTAGCTGCAAGACCATCGATATCTTTCAATGTATCTTTTAAAGAATCCTTTATTTTTGAAATAACTTCTGTATTCACTCCAGTTGATGCTTTTTTTAATTCATCACTGAAAGCCATCTGATTGACGCTTAATTGAACATTGATCGAATCAGTAATATCTTTTAAGCGAGCATTGACTACTTTATCAATGACTTGATCAACGGTTTGCTGAATGACACCTAACCTTAACTTTTGGAGATTATCAGAAACCGTGCTTTTAATATTATCGAATTGATTTTTTAAATCAGATACTTGGTCCTTTATGATTTGAGAAGTCTTTTTATTTATCTCATTGAATTTTGAGGATAGATTATTTAACTGTGGACTTTCTACTATTTCGTCGGTGACTCCTTCCAAACTCGAAATATCCTTCGTGATTCCTCGAATTTTATCCATGACTGCTAATGTTTCATCAAATTCTTTCTTTTGCGATTGGATTTGAGTCATCATATTTTTTTTGAGTTCATCCATAAGCTTACTTGAATCTTCAGGTTTTACTGATACCGGTTTTGGCGCAACAGCTTTACCTTGAAACTGAGCGAAGGACTGATTTAATTGCTGAGGGATACTGTTCTTGATATCAGAAATGTAAGTACGGAACTTCCTTAATTGACTGACTAATGCAGCATAGGGTGGTAACGCAGTATAATGCGGTTGTGCTCCTACAATTTCTTTGAAAAGTCCTTTCTCTATGAATTTATCAGCGATGTTTTGACACACTTCTTTCGGCTCGTTAATTAAAAGTGCCATTTCACCGACAGATACTGCTTCTCTCCCAGTGGTTCTAAAATACAATTCAATTTCTTTGTCGGTTAAATCTAGCTCACTTAATACTTGACGCGTTAATTCCTCAGAATAGGAGACTTCTTCCCGCTTTAGAGTGTGTTTTATTTCAAAATTCTCAACTTCTAAATATTGATTGAAAAATACGATTAGTTTATGTTCAGGATCTCCATGGACTGATTCTTTTTTGATGGGAAATTTGGTGGTATCCATATATTCTTTTTTAGTTATTCTAAAGGGAATCTCTTTTAAACAAATCTTACAAGAATATTTAATTTCCACTTCATCTTTATCTTTAAACATGTACATTTAATACTCATCTCATTTTAATATTTTCTGATTTAAAAGGTGACTTTTTCGGGATATGTGACTTCCAATAAATTCAGTGCTTTTCTTGCTACTTCATACGTGATTTTTCCATCCTCACCCTCATTTCTATAAGCCTCTCTTATTTTTGGCAATAGATATTCAGGAAAGATTATTAAAGGTTTGATATCTGTTAATAAAAGAATCCAGCTACGTTTATTCTGGTCTTTAACCTCCGTTATAATATTTAGTTTTTTGAGGTTATCGAGCAAGATCTCTGTCACTGCGAACTCTGAGAAGATTTTAGGTATTTTATCTAAGGGATAATGATTAGATCGCATTAGGACAAAAAAGTCGTAAACATCCGGATTGAGGAGAATAGCGGCCAATTTCTTCAGTTCTTCCTGACTTTGTTCATAGGGATCGTATTCCGCAAAGTAATCAACAGATTTTTGTGTAAAAGTCGGAAGTAATTCATTATTTGTATCCTTAAAATGTTTTAATAAATTTTCGTTAGGAATTCGTGAGAAAAGGATGTCTTTGACCAAAAATAAATATTCTCCCTGATTTTTTATGATCCCGGTTTTTTTATCTTTTTCTCCTTTAATCCAGTCTCTACGAATGAGATTTAGTTCTAAGAAGGGGCGTAATAATATATCGATATTTGCCGTCGGTTTCATTTTTTCAACGATTGATTTCATTTCCTTTTTAGAAATTGGTTTTTCTCTTAGAGTTTCTAAGATCTTCATTCGTTCCTCATTATTATAGATTAATGCAACTTTCTGTAGTTTATCCAATTGACTTAATCGTTCAATCTGAAAGATAGTATATTTTAATTCGTTCATTAATCGAATATTTACATTAGAAATTAAATCCAATTGGCGAGTATTCACAGCCTTGGTAAGTTTTTCAAAGATAGTATCTAATCGTTTTGCCATGTCTTTTATTAGATCTTCAAATAACTCGATATCATCATCTAACTCGTAAATTGAGATAGCAAGATATTGTGTACCCTCCGCTAATTGTTTGAAATAAGAGACGATTTGATAGGGAGTTTCTTTTAAGCGCCCTTCATAAAAGTTACTATATCCATATTTCATGCCCGTAATTCCTGTAGTATGAGAATAGAAGGTTGAAAAGATATCATTCACTTGAATGAGCTCATGGTAATTTTCCTCATTAAACTGATCATTTTGAAAAACTAATTGAATAGGACTAAACTCGGGATTAATTTCTCCAGTTTCTTCATTTTGATTTAATTTAAATTGAAATGTCAATATCGCTTGAATCAACTTGATTTGCCTCTAAATAGTTTTTAAATTAAATTAGTGAATCT
>Ga0180433_10006956_pt1 | contig 14608 bp, 19 predicted proteins | sample SS_ome_8_FD_132980 | JGI IMG/M metagenome (GOLD analysis project Ga0180433, IMG submission 132980) | Hypersaline lake sediment archaeal communities from the Salton Sea, California, USA - SS_1_D_1 metaG | ecosystem: Environmental > Aquatic > Non-marine Saline and Alkaline > Hypersaline >... | reverse complement strand
CAGGGCAAGCGTTTGCAGTCATCCCTAATTCTACAACCATTCTTTATCCCTCAATTAATCCGTTAATATTATTCTTTTTTTGTTATCATATTCGCGAAAGTCATGCGAAAAATTTGACACACAAAACCCTTTTGTACACACAACTATCTTTTATGATCTATATATTTGCACCCACTTATTTAAACTTATCTTTTTTTGCATGCCAAATAGGTTTTTAGACGAATCTTTTTTTACACAAACGGGTATTAGTAGATAGTAAAAGGGCTTTAATTGATTAAAAAAAGACATAATATTGAGGTAATAAGAAGCGTAAAAGGATTGGAATGGGTTAGTAGGAAAAATGGGTAAAAAATATTTTGTCGGGGGTTTTTGGGATCATTCTTCACTTTTTTCACACTAAAAGGATGAATTTCATTATAAAAGAGTGTAAAAAAACGAGCAAACTCTATAGATATAAATAGGAGATATGATACTTGATTACTATGAACATTGAGTATGTATGGTACAAAGGAGAAAAGTTCAAGATAGGCGTAGACCAAGACTGTTCAACTTTCTCACTATGTTCTCAAGGGATAAAAAAGCTTACAGAAATTAAAGGGCTGGAGAGCTATAATAATCTAATAGCGCTCGATCTTAGCTATAATACACTTGAATCACTTGATGGTATAGAGCAATTTCCCAATCTTGAATATATTAGCCTTAACGACAATCAATTAATTGACATTTCTCCTCTCAATTATCTTACTAACCTCAAAAGTGTGGAAATTCAATGGAATAAAATTTTGGATATGAGTTCATTAAAAAGTTCGCTTCATATAGAATTTATAAACTTATCTAATAACTCTATAACTGAAATTTCTGGATTGGAAAAAAAAACAGAGCTTAATGAATTATACTTAAACTCAAATGAGGTCTCGCAAATCTCTGGGTTAGGAGAATGTATTCATTTGCAGCAGCTTGAATTAAAAAATAATAATATTACTGAAATTAATGGACTTGAAAAACTACGAAATCTTGAGTCGAGGCTTGATCTTAGTGAAAATCGCATCTCACGGTTAAGCGGGGTGACGCACCTGACTAATTTAATCGAATTATATGTCAGTCGAAATCAGATTAGCGAGATTGAAAATTTGGAAGGGATGGTTTCATTAGAGGAATTAGATTTGTATGATAATCAGATTCGCGACATATCCCATATACAATTCCCTCCGAATTTAAAGTATATCGAAGTTGATGAGGATCTGATTCCTAAGGAGCAGTTGGACCAACTTTATACTAAGTATAAGCACATTATTGCATAATAATTTGCTACTTTTTTCTCACTTCAGCTTAGTTTTACAGATGGGGCATTTTTTCCACCCGACGCGGCACATGTAGTCGCAATTTTTGCATTTTATGAGCTTGTTCGCGTTCTTGTTAAGTTGATGCTGTTTTCTTCTCCAGAGTTTGGAGTAATAGACGGAATTTCGCTTAAAGTCGATGATATCATAAACATTCTTCACGGCTAAAGGAACGACTCCAATAATAAGGAGGAGATAAATCCCTCTGATGTCAAGGTATAAGCTTACATTCTCATAAATAAGCCAGAAGCGGCCTAGGTTAGAAAACACAATAATCAACACGATGCTTGAAATGTTTTGAGACAGTGCAAGGAATCCTCTTTGGATGGAATGCTTAGGTAGCCTATAGACCAGATAAGTGATTATAGTGGAGCAAATCCCGAGAATTAGGGTGATTAAGATTACGATATCATATGTAGTTTCTAGAGAACCTACGTTAATTCCAGAGGAGAGGAAGGACTTAAACGTAAAGTAATTCACGAGTGGGAGCAATATTGAAAATAGAAATGCAACCCAAGTGGCCAATAGTTGATAAATTTCTTCTTTCCTCAGGTCAAATATCAATATTTATCACCTATCTCATCAAACCAAAAGGATATCTCTCATAAAGATCATAATCTTAGTCAATCGGAAGAAATATTCCCCGCTTACGATTAAATCGCCAAAGATCCAGTAGAACTTGGTATCATCCCAAGAGGTTAAAAACTGCTCAACTGCGCTAATATTGAAATAAGTTTTATCTCCTTGAAGGGTGCCATAAATAAGCTGGTAAGCCGGGCAAGTCCCCACCGAGTGTTGATTGGTGTAAATCAAAAGCGTATTATTTAGTTGAGTCAAATTATTAGTAAAGGTAATTTTTAGCGAAATATCAAACTCTATATTAGCAAAGTCATAGCTTCCTTCATTATTAATAGTATAGGGAATCATTACGGACATATCATCGGGATTGGAGGTGTCGAGATTTATAAAACTAAAACCGGCAGGAATTAAAACACCAGTTGGAATTTGAATAGTGCTATTAAGGGTATTTACACAGACTATGGAAACAACCTGAGCGACAGCAAACGCAACCAAGAGAAGATACACGCTTATCTTTCTGGACTTACTCAAATCCTTGAAAGCCCCAGCCTTCCGCTTCAAAAAACCCTTTATCCTTAATCTTATACGCGCACACCTCTCCCAATCTTCCTATTCTCGATGACTTAACAAAACATATACTACACGTATTCCTAGAATACCTACGAATACCATCCCTATCAGTATCATGATGAATATAAAAGGATTCTCACGTATCATGGGATTAAAAATTATCAAATAAATCGCAAGTGAGATAATAGCCGTATAAATACAAGCTAAGAATATTGCCCATTCTTTATTTTCCATTTTTTTTTCACATATTCCTTTTTTTATTTTTATGTTTATATTATGTCAATAAAAATTAAGCGACAATAAACGATACTAATAGAAGATACACGCTAATCTTTCTTGATCTACCTAACTTCTTAAATGTTTTACCTCGATTCTCTAAATACGTTCTAAAATTCATGCTCCTGCATTTTCCTGCTTTTCTTTTTTATAAGAAGTCCTTAGCGCGTACACCGTACCTATTCCAACAATCCCTACGAGTATTACACTTATTAAGAACAATATAAATAGGAATGGAGTTTCACGAATAACGTCATTCCAAAACATCTGAGATAATGAAAACAAAATCACTGCTGTGAAGATCCAACCAAGAAACCGAGCAAGCTTTTTGTTATAATCTACCTTTCTCATGCTTTTCTCAGACTCAATCTGACACTCAATGAAGTCATTATTTATGCTCTCTAACCTATTTAAATATCGGATATGTGTCTTAAGTATAGCGTTTTCACTGCTTTCATTCATAATTAATCTTTTTATTCTACAATCACGAATTGTACAACCTGAGCATAGTATTAAAGCAAAAATTCCAAGCTTACAATGTTCAAAAATCATGTTCTTGCAATTTATCAATTTCACGGAACTAATATCAGAGTCCTTAAATATAACAAATTCATGTTTATCCCTTAGCAAAATACTTAGAGAATTACCACTCGAAATACTTTCAAAAATAATAGGATTCTCTTTGGTGCCTTCACCTCGTGGTTGAAAAACTCTCATAATATCCTCGAAACCTTTTGGTTTAACTCTATTGCTCATATTAATCCCTATTACAACCTTTTTAGATATCGTTCTTGTTTTCTTTTCTTTTTTTTAAATTTTCTTTTTTTTATTTTTATATTTCTTTAAAAAAAAAAATGGGATTTAATTATTAATTAAATTTATGGTTATTATACTACTTGTACGGCTTCAAGTAAAGGTGTGGAAGATCTAGAATTTAGTGGAATCCCAAATATCAATAAGGGGAACATCTGACCCATAGCTATCCCCAGAAACAGCAAAATAGACATAGTCGACATTGCCATATTCGCTAATCGGTTGGCTTGATTGGTTGCTTGATTTCGAGTCTTATCACAGTCCTTGCAGTATTTTCTCGGAGTCACCGAATCATCATCCCAAGCATCAGCTATATGGTTAATAGCATATGCAACATATTGAACCGCATCTTGTAGATTCATTTGTACCACCATTTTTAATTCAGGATCGGTTTTCGACCACGAACTGACTCTCGTCCCTGTATCTTTCAGAATTAATACTCTATATGTAACATAAAGCCACTCTGCATTTTAGTATCCTGGTCTCCATTTAGGATTGGCGCTATTTGGATCTTCATTGATATTACCAGTTAATGGGAAGAAATCCCACCTTGTCTGGAATGCAAGATGTCTAGCGCAATCTACTGGTTTTAGTGTCAAGACAGCAAAATTTATGTCATAATCAAAGAATTTTTTTCTATTTTCAGTAGTTCTAGGTGAGTCTGCACCGAGTGCAATGGCATGCTCAACAGCTTCTTCAAAGTATCTATGAAGTCTAACCCGTAAATAATCAAGCTCCCAGACTATACCAGGACCATTATCATTTTTGCTTAAAACATGAGGAAAACACGCCATATCTGCTATATAGCCAGAAACCACTCCCATTTAAAATGCAGCTAAATCACATTTTCCATCCCTAAGACAATTCTCAGCTAAATTTCGATAATTCGCTATTTCAGCTAAAACAGGAGCAATTTTAATTTTCATTCTTCGATCATAATCATCATAATCCTCTTCGTCCTCAGGATTGGGATTAAAATGGATATGATGCTTTGGGCTATCACCTATACCATAAACATCCTCATTATTAAGATTCAATCTCAATTTAGTAGGCCCCTCATCTGGTGCTTCAGTACCTATAAGAAAAATCAACCTTCTCCGTGTTGTCCAGAAAGGGGTTTCCCCATTAAACCACTTAGCTTTCGAAATAGGGCTACTTTCCCGCAAAACTGCATCTAGAGCAGCATCCCCAATCCAATCATGTGTGCCATAATGACCCTCACTGACCCAATTATCAAGAGATCTTTCATAGACGTCAAAGTTAACGCCCGTTGGACTCGTATTTCTCCAAGCATGGACTTCTACAACCATACCGAATCCCGGAAGAATAACATTAATTAAAACCACCAATAATAAAATATATTTTTTCCTTGTTCTACTTTTCATTTTCTTTTTACCTCCATTATTCTGATTGCTCTATTGAAATCGCTCCGGATAACCCTAGAAACAGCAACAATCCAAATACTCCTATTCCCATTGATATATAAGCATATATTTTCATCATTTTTTTCACGATATTCAACGCTTTACCATCTTTACCAGTAAAATCTTCACAAGCCATAATAATTGCGCCCATTGCTATCGATAGAATTATATTTAATGCTACCGAAAAGGGAAGCTGAAATATATCAATTAAATTTAATCCTATTGAAGGCATCATGCTTGCGTAGTTCATGGAAGGAATGAAAGGATCAAAAAGGTAGGGAAGGAATAATATTGTTGATAAGAGTGAAGAGAATTCCAAAGGTGTCCGTAGTATCTCTATCCAATCAAGAAGATCGTTTGTTCTATCTTTAGTTGGACCTAAAGCTCTAAAAAATAGCCATGAATTCATTATAAATGCTACCGAAAGACCAAGTGCTGCTAATGGATCTCCTGTAAGACCCGCCGCAACCATGGAACCTACTGAGGTCGCCACTCCCTGTATTAATGCGATTGAGCCAGCTATTAAGGCATATTTCATATACTTTTAGATATCCCAATGCATCCATTCAATCCCGTATTGTGGCCTTTTATTGATCTATATGATTTAGTAGAGTTTTTGGTTCACATATTAAGCGAAAATGGGAATATAGTTATAGATTATCTACGTGAAAACATTTTAACAAGTATAATAATGGGAGTAATATCTATTGCAATTTCATTAAGATATAGAAATAAATTAGAGGAATTAGTTGTAAGAAAAGCTTACTTAAAATCTGATTAACTATTTGTGGTAAAAAAATTTCTAACTTCAAATTGTTTCGAATAAAAAATTACAAAATCACTTGTGTCTCTATTCGCTTTTAAACCATCACTTTCATGTTTTTTGGAAAGAAAACATATTGAGAGAAAAATAAATCATGAGCAATCAACTAAATATTGATGAAAGGACATATAGACATGCAAAATTTCTACAGTCATTAACGCTCAATGAGTATGAAACAAAACTAATTCGGTTATTCCTAAAATCGAATCAAAATTGTACAGTAAAAAATATTAGTCCTCATATAGTTGAAGATCATACTCTAAAAACTCGGAAAATAGCTGTCGAGTATTAAAAGCTTACGGATTATAAGTTTAAACTTATCAAGCCTTCATGAACTTGCATTCTTTCTATTAAAGGATTTAAAAAGAGCCATAAAAATTTAAAAACAAATCAATTATTACGCCTTAAAAGAAACAATTGTCGTTTTAGATAATCTTAAATAAAAAATCTATTACTAATTTTTTGGTATTTTAATTATTCGTGGTAAAAAAAAGTAATCTACTTGTTATTTAAAGGTGAAATATAGATAAAGAAAGAAACTGAAGACTCGGAAAGTTCGAAGCATAATAACAAAATAGAGGAAGATTTGGAAGAATCTCAATCAGAGAAAGAGGAAAATGAGGAAACAATCACTCCCAAGCTTACAGATGAGGAAATAGAAAAACTTAATCTGAAAAGCGAAAAAGCTAAGGAACTAATGGAACAATATAAAGAGGAGACAGAGAGATATGCAATTTGGCGGGGTGTGATTACGGAAGGCTTTAAACGTTGGTTAAAAGGAGAGAAGATTTACACTCGAGATAAAGAACGAATTTCTTTGTATGTTTCCGATGAGGCAAAAGTGGAATGGCAAGAGTTTATTAATGCTAATAAAGACGAATATCCTTCCTTTTCAAAGCTAATCCGGGATAGTGTTAACACGTTTATCGAAGACACTAAATTACAAGCAGATGATTTCTCAAAAGTGAATCGAAATACCATTTCAAACATCTCACATGCGTTAAAAGAACCTTTAACTTCTATTAAAGGATATTCTCAACTCCTTCTTGAAAGCGAGGAATATAAAGCAAGTCTTAATAACCATGTCCGAGATACAGTAAAAGATATTTTTGACCAAAGTATTTTATTAGAGAATATTATTATAAAGTTTCTGGATAATATCAAGGTTCAATCCAAGGATTATGATATTCTGCTTATTGAGGACGATCTTGCCACAATCCGATTAATAACTAGTTATTTTGATAGTAAAGGATATAAATGCCAAGGAGTTGTCAGTGGAGATAAAGGCTTAGAAGAATTAGGCCGTGTTTCCCCGAAAGTAATATTATTAGACATCTTATTACCCGATTTAAGTGGTTATGACATTTGTAAAACCATCAAATCTGATAATGAATATAAAAAAATACCTGTTTTTTTTTTAACCGCAATTTCAGGGTCAGAAGTTGAAAGGCATTTGGAAGAAACAAAAGCAGATGGCTATATTCTTAAACCATTCAATTTTAGCGATTTTGAAATCATTTTTAAGATTTTAAATGGAAAAGCATAGGTAGTTGATACAAATTATTTTAATATCTTCTTGTGTTCAAAAAATTTCTTTTTTAAATTTTGAAACAAAATCATTTAGAAGAAATACAAAAAAATTTATTTTCTGTAAAAAATAATATTAATTACATCCAAATTTTACATATTGGATCAAAAATGAGGAATTATACAAATTCCAATATTAAACCTAAAATTAATCTCAAAAATGATATAACTAATTCATAATAAGGTGAAAAACACATGCCTGATGAGAATGATATGCAAGATCATGAATCTAATCATATTCCAATCATGACGGATGAAGAGATCGAAAACCTAGATTTCAAGGATGAAAAAGTAAAAGAATTAATGGAACAATATCAAGAAGAAACTGAGAAATTCGCAATTTGGAGAGGAGTTATTACGGAAGGCTTTAAGCGTTGGTTAAAGGGAGAGAAGATTTATGACCGAGACAAAGAACGAATTTCATTATATGTCTCTGATGACACCAAATCAGATTGGCAGAATTTTATCAATATGCATAAAGAGGACTATACTACTATTTCGAAACTTATTAGGAAAAGTGTTGAATACTTTATTAATATTCAATCGAAATTCTCAACCGAAAATCCATTAAAGCTAGATAATCAAGCAATAACGAATATTTCTCACGCACTTAAAGAACCTCTTACATCAATAAAGGGTTTTTCGCAGCTACTGCTTGAAAATTATAAGAAAGAATTAGATGAGCATGTGTTAACTACCATTCAAAATATTTTCGACCAGTCAATTTTACTTGAAAATAAAATTATTAATATCCTTGATAATATGAAAACTGAGAGTTCTCAGTATGATATTCTTTTGATTGAAGATGATTTAGCAACAATTAGATTACTAACGAGTTATTTTGAAAGTAAAGGTTTTTCTTGTAAAGGAGTTGTCAGTGGAAAGAAGGGATACGAGGAACTCAACAATAACCTCCCCAAAGTGATTCTATTAGACATAATATTACCAGATTATAGCGGATATGATATTTGTAAGCAAATAAAAATGAATAAAGAGCTTAAAATTATCCCTGTATTTTTATTGACTGCGATCCCAGGCTCTGAAGTCGAAAAACACATGGAGGAGACCCATGCGGATGGTTTTATCTTAAAACCGTTTGACTTCTCTGATTTTCAAATTGTTTTTAATCATTTAAAATGAGATCCTCATCTACTCAATTTTACCATAGATTTAATAGGCTTAGATAAATAAATTAGCGGGCTATGAGGGAATTTCGTATCTTGGGTAATTCCCAAAACTTTTCGAACCCCCGACCGTCAGGTTAAGAGCCTGCTGCGCTACCTGCCTGCGCCAATAGCCCATAAAAGCATTTATTCTAAATGTTCACCAAATTAATCTTTATTTCATATTTTTAATCTTTTTTAAAAACGCAGACGGAGGGATTTTCACATCCAAGGTAAATCCCAGAATCGATTCGAACCCCCGAGCGCTCACGCGCACCGGCTTGCTTGGTAAAAATTTACACTCAAGGCCGGCGTCTTACCAGCTAGGCTACGTCTGCATATTTAAAACGATTCCTAACTACCTTATGAAACACTAAATTGTTTGTATTTATTAAGTGTATCTTCAATTAAATAAATTTTTTTTTATTTTCACTATGCCAAATACCAGTTGAGCTCGATCTATTGAGAAAAATATAAATTTTATTTTTCATTACATTCTGTATATGGATGTGAAAAAATGAGTGGGGCAAAAGATTTCAGATATTTAATACCACAGCGTCTGTTTGATGAATTAACTCAAAAAGCTGCTGAGGAAAGTTTTATGGGAGAAGGCACCAAAGATTATGTAGTCCATTTTTGGGTCTTTGCGGATCGAAAGGAAAATTTTGGAATCGTGAACAAATTTATCCTTAACACAGATCTTCGGAAAACGAAAGGTCATGTAAAACCAAGAAGCTGGATGCGGTATAAAAAGTCAAAGATATATAATATGCGTAAATTCAAGCAAGAATTAGGTGTTGATATCGTTTGGCAGGCTCATACGCATCCGAATGGCAACGAGAAACTTCACGCAATCGATAAAAGAATCCTAAAATACTTATCCAATGGCGTAATGCTAATAATAATCCCTCCAAACGAGGAAAAAGGGCAACAAGCCAACTTAGTTGGATGGTATTATGATAAGAGATATACCAAAAAGCCGATTATCGAAAAGATGGTTTTTGAAATAATCTCCGAATAACAATAACTATTTTTACGATAAATTATGGTAATAAGCTGAGAAACGCATTAAGCTTTTTATAAGTAATCATATTGAAACCGAACAAAGCGAGCAACTTTAACTGTGGTTTTATATTTATCTTTTTTCGAGGCAAAGTATTAAAATTTTGAATTTTTATATTCCAAATATACTATTCACAATCAAATCTAAATTAATAAGCAATCGTCGCTTAGCTTGGTAGAACGGAAAAGCGTGCCGAAAGCGCTGGATTGCTAATCCAGTGTCCGAACGGATTCGTGGGTTCGAATCCCACCGATTGCGTATTATTTTTAAATTTTTTATGAATATGAATGGGCCAGTGGTCTAGTGGTTATGACGTCGCGCTTACACCGCGAAGGTCGAGAGTTCAATCCTCTCCTGGCCCATCTTTTTACTTCCCATTATTAAATAAACCATCAATTCTATCTGGGCGAATAGTACTAAGTTTACTTCTCCTCAATAAGTTTCCAATATCTGAAATAATTCCAGGTGATTGAGTACCTCTTCGGAGTAAAACAATATGTTCTAAAAAGCCAAATCTTTCAATAGATACGATATCTCGTAAGTGACCTGTCTTTATAAGAGCTTTTTTCACTTGACCTTTAGATTGACCACTGATAAATACCCCTTCGATATTTTCTCTAAGACATTTTTTATACAAATTGAGCGTCTCTTGAGCTATTATACCCGAAATTTTCATTTCCTCTCTATCAATTACCTTAATTTTTACGTATAATGGAAATTTATCTATGAAATCATATGCCTTTATTACTTCGGATAATGACTTATGTTTTCCATTGCATAACTGCTCTCTAAGTGAATGTAAGGGAAGGAGCACGTCTGTTTTTGGATTCATTATTGCGCAATCAACAAATATTCCAAAACCCACTTGTCCACAATCGATCATCGTACCCTTACAGATGCTTCCCTCTTGAACTTCGTCAAAGTTAATAACAGTGCCAATTTCTCTTTTTATTAAATTAAACACAAAGACTTCTTCAGGACCGGTTATCTCTATTTCAAATCGATTATCATATTTTCTTAATTTTTTAATGATAATTTTTGTAGAAGGAAATCCTTTTACTTTTTCTCCTAAATATTTTTGGTAGCGATCGGTTAACATTTTGCGTTCGTTATCGGATGAAAAATTGTAAATTTGATCATTTAGTACTAGCTTTTTTCCCATTGTTATAATCAATAATTACGAGATTAATTAGCGATTGAGTATAATAATAAACGAGAGCTAAAATAAATTTGTTAGCTACAAATTTCCTTCTAAAAAGATTTAAATTTATTAAGTATCATTTAAAAGTAAAAGAAGAGCATGTTGAAAATATATGGAAGAGCAAAGATTTTATCATCTTGTAGAAGAATTAAAAGAGTTTGAAGGCGTCGAAGAGGCATTTTTACTAAGTAGGGAAGGAAAAATTCTCTATAAATCGCATGATTTTTCTTTAAGCCCAGATGAAGCAAAAGCAATACTTACTGCATGGAAAAGTAATGAACCTGCATTAATGTATAAGGGTTTAAGATTTGCTATCCTGAAAAACGATGAAATTCAGCTTGCCGCAAAGAATATAGTCGGTGGTAAAGGCAATATTATAGGTTCAATTACAAAAGAAGGAGATTATTTTCTTGCTCATACTCGAGATGAGGGTATGATCTTGCTTGAATGGTCTATTCAAATAAACAAAATCGCCTGGAGTTAAATCTATTTTTAATGGGCTAATTTAAGTCTTTTTTTAAATCATAAAAAAAAAATATAAATTCCATAGTTTATTACTTCTTTGTAATTAGAATAAAAAAATAATGTACACTAAAATTAATTAAAAATAAAATATCTTAAGAATTTGATTTCTTTAGTCAAAAATTTTTAATTTTCTATTATATCTTAAATAATGTTAAAGAGGATGATGAAAAATATTCCAACAGGCAGGCCGTGGCTATGACATGGCTATAACACAATTTTCCCCCGAAGGTCGTTTATTTCAAGTAGAATATGCGATAGAAGCCGTGAGAAGAGGAACAACGGCTATAGTATGTAGAAATAAGAATAGTATTGTATTTGCTGTCGAAAAGAAAAGTTCTGAACTTCAAGAAGTTCTTGGTTCAGAAAAAATTTTTAAAATTGACGATCACATAGGGGTTGCAATTGCCGGTTTAACTGCAGACGCGCGAGTTTTAGTAGATAGGGCTCGTGTTCAAGCTCAAGTTAATCTTCTCAATTATGATGAGAAAATCACTGTAAAAGATAGTACTTTGAACATTTGTGAATATCTTCAGTTGTTTACTCAAAACGCAGGTGTTCGACCATTTGGTGTGAGTCTTCTAATTGGAGGGGTTGATCCTGATGGTACACCCACTGTGATTCTAACGGACCCAAGCGGGGCAAATTGGAGCTATAAAGCTTTTGCAATTGGTTCTGGGTCTGCTGAAGCCCGTAAATATCTTGAAGAAAACTATAATGAAGATATGAGTGATGAGGAATTAAAGTTATTTCCTCTTAAAACTTTAAAAGAGTTAATGGGAGACAATTTGAATAAGCATACATGTGATGTGGCTTATGTACTCCAGGATGATAGAAAATTTAATTTATTAACTCTGCAAGAAAAAGAAGAGTTAATAGCAAAACTATAGTCTTTAAGATATTTTAAAGCATAGCTATTCTGATAGTAAGGGCAAAACTGAAAATGTGTTAAATTCAGTCACAACATCATAAATTACGTGAAAAACAGATGATTGATAGAGCGAGAATAGATTTAGGAGGATACATTATCGGACGGATTGAGAAAGAAGGAAGAACTTTTGAAATGCTCCTTGATCCTGAAAAAGCATGGGAAGCTAAGAAAATAATAAGAGTCGAGATTAATAAAAGATTAAAGGAAGGCAAAGAAAAATCTCGTATTACATCTGAAGAACTCTTAAAAAATCCAAACATTTCAATCGATCTTATTTTTGAAAGCTTTACCGTTTTTGAGGATCTTCGTCGTGGTAAAAAAGCTACTGATGGAGACATGGAAACTATTTTTAATACTACTGATGGAAGGGTTATCGCTGGTATAATTTTGCTTGAAGGTGAAATCAATTGGACCAAAGCCCAAAGGGAAGAGGAACGAGAAAAGAAGTTGAAACAAATAATAACAATTATCGCAAAAAACGCTATTAATCCTCAGAATAATAAACCCCATCCATACCAGAGAATTGAAAAAGCCATTGAAGAAGCAAAAGTAAGAATTGATTTAATGAAAAACGCAGAAGAGCAAGTTGACGACGTCGTGAAAAGCATCCGATCGATAATTCCAATACGCATGGAACAAGTTGAGATGGCGTTGAAGCTACCTTCCGCTTTTACAGCAAAAGGTTATAATATTGTTGCCCAATTAGCGCAAATTAAGAAGGAGGAATGGCAATCTGACGGATCTTGGGTTTCTGTAGTCAGTTTGCCCGCTGGATTACAAATGGAATTAATTGATAAACTTAATAAGCTAACTCATGGAAGAGTTCAGACTAAGGTATTAAAGTCCTAACCTTGTGTTTATAATTAATTTTAGGAATATATTATTTTTTCATTGGTTAGGTTAATTAAATACAATTATGTGAGAGTGATATAAATGGAAAATGATGAACTTGAATCAGAGGAACTTGACGAATTTGAATCTGATGAAACTAATCGTGAGATTGTAGTTCCTGGAGAAGTACTAACCGAAGATGTCGAACATTTTAATCCCGGAAGAGGTACTTTGCTAAACAAGGATAAAACCAAAATCATTGCTTTGAATATTGGTTTAAAACAAATAAAAAAAAATTACATCAATGTTATACCTTTAAGAGGATTTTATACTCCCCGACCTGGTGATAAAGTAATTGCTTTAGTCATAGATAAGAATCCCGTCAAATATAAATGCGATATTAATGCTAAAGATACTGCTATTTTGAAACCGAAGAATACTGTTAGGAGAGGGAAAATAAGAGGTTCAAGAAATATGGAAGCTGAAGAATTTGAAGTCGGTGATATTTTAGTTGCAAAAATCATATCAGCAGATCGCTTAAATATGCCTGAACTTACACTAGTAGGGAAATATTTAGGAAAAAAAGCAAATGGTATCGTTATATCAATAGATCCTCCAAAAATTCCAAGAATTATTGGAAGAAACGGTTCTATGATAAAGTTACTAAAAAATTTAACTAAAAGTAATATTTTTGTGACACAAAACGGTCGAATTTGGATTAGAGGAGAAAACATTGCATATGAAAGATTGCTCATTGACGCAATTAAAAAAATAGAAAATGAGGCACACACTGTTGGTTTAACTGACAGAATGTCTCAATATATAGAAAGTGAAAAACAAAAAAGAGGTATTAAGTAAATGCCATTAATAATAAATGATATCTATCCAGAAAAATTATTCCGTGAAGATGGAAAACGACTTGATGGTCGAGAAAAGAATGAACTTCGCCCCATTAAAATGGAGGTAGGGGTTATCAGTAATGCCGACGGATCTGCATATTTAGAATGGGGTAATAATAAAATATATGCAGCAGTTTATGGTCCAAGAGAAGTGCACCCCCATCACTTAGCCAAACCTGATAGAGGAATTTTAAGAGTATTTTATCGTATGGCTACTTTTTCCGTGTTTGAAAGAAAGCGTCCTGCTCCTGGACGAAGAGAAAAAGAAATATCAATGATAATAACTGATTGTTTGGAACCAGTTCTCTTTTTAGAACTTTATCCTGGTACAGCCTTTGAAGTCTTTATTGAGGTTATGGATGCTGATGGAGGTACTAGATGTGCTAGTACAACAGTCGCCGCTTTAGCATTAGCAGATGCAGGAGTACCCATGCGAAGTTTAGTATCATCAGTGGCAGTAGGCAAAATTGATGGACAATTAGTAACCGATTTATCAGGCATCGAAGACAAAGCAGGTGATGCGGATTTACCTTGTGCCATAACTTGGTTTAATGAAGAACTATCCTTATTGCAATTTGATGGCGAT
>Ga0180433_10006955_pt1 | contig 14609 bp, 9 predicted proteins | sample SS_ome_8_FD_132980 | JGI IMG/M metagenome (GOLD analysis project Ga0180433, IMG submission 132980) | Hypersaline lake sediment archaeal communities from the Salton Sea, California, USA - SS_1_D_1 metaG | ecosystem: Environmental > Aquatic > Non-marine Saline and Alkaline > Hypersaline > Sediment... | reverse complement strand
CCTTGGCAAATGATGTCCCTACAAGCAGTGAACCCAGCAGCCCGGGGCCTCTCGAAAATGCCACACCGGTAACTGAAGAGATGTCTGTGCCTGCTTTTTTTAATGCCATGTCAACAACAGGGATGATGTTTTGCTGATGTGCCCTGGATGCAAGCTCAGGAACAACGCCGCCATATTTACGGTGTACATCCTGATCAGCAATGATATTTGACAATACTACCCCGTCTTTTATCACAGATGCAGAAGTATCATCACATGTGGATTCTATGCCAAGAATAACAATGCTCATAATAAAGAAATACAGGCGTTTGTATGTGCTATCAATTTGTAACTATATTGTCATTTAATATGTAAAAGTATAAAACTATATTGTTATTGCAATAATTATATGTGTTCAGGTGTTCATGTGTTCAGGTGTTATAATATAGTTTTCGGTTTGGTTTTTGTATAGTATATATCATTAGTATAATTAGTATGCATTCGTATATTTGCATCGGGGCAATTCGTATTGTAACTGTATTAAAAATGGAGGGCCTAAAGTGATCAGGAAACTGATAAAAATATTACTGTATATTTTAACCGTATTGATTTTGCTGTTGGTGATCTCTTACGCTGCATTGCAAAGTAACAGTGTACAGACATGGCTGACACAAAAGATCGGTAATTACCTCTCTGAAAAGCTTAATGCAAAGATCACGGTAGATGCAGTTGATATTTCATTTTTTAATAATGTTATTCTGCACGGAGTATATGTGGAAGATCAGAATAAAGACACATTGTTATTTGTACACAGACTTGAAGCAGGGATTAATTCATTAAGTTTTTCCGATCATAGGCTTGGACTGCAAAAAATTACTTTAAACGGGTCTTATACAAATATTTATTCAGACTCTTCAGGTGTCCTGAACCTGCAGTTCATACTTGATGAATTCAGGTCACAGGACACTGCAAAACCAGGGTGGGATATTGAATGCGGAAAACTGTGTGTGGAAAATTCGGGATTTTCCTACAGGGCTTTTGGTCATTTAGAAAAGAAGCATGGTGTTAATTTTAAAGATATCACAGCTACAGAGATCAATTTTATTCTGGATGATATAAAGGTATATAAAGATTCTGTGGCTTTTCTTATTAATGATCTTAGCCTTCGGGAAAGAAGCGGTTTTAGTATAAACGGGCTTTCATCGGCAGGTAGCGTTAATAAGACTAATATATCGCTGAGTGACCTGCACCTGGTAACTGAAAAAACAGATCTTTCTGCGAAAGCGCTGGTATTCAAATATAAGAACAAGTCAGATTTTAAAGACTTTATCGGAAAAGTCAGGATAGATGCTCTGATTGATTCGTCAAAAGTATCATTGTCCGATATTTCTTTTTTTGCACCTGACCTTAAGGATCTTCACAGGGACATGATAGTATCCGGAAGATTCAAAGGCAAGGTCAGTGACCTGAAAGCAAAGGATCTTATCATTCATTATGGTGACCGCACACGTATCTGCGGAAGTGTAAATATTATTGGCTTGCCTGATATTAATGAAACATTTATATATGCAAATATTAAAGATCTTATTACTGACAGGAACGATATTGAAAGTATTCCCCTGTTCCCCCCGGGAGAGAACAGACACGTAGTTCTGCCATCTTATCTTGGTCATCTTTCCCTGGTTAGGTATAAAGGTAAATTTACGGGATTTGTCAATGATTTTGTTGCTTATGGTAATTTCAGTACTAATCTGGGTAGTCTTTCTTCGGACCTGTCCCTGAAAAAGGATATAAACAACAGGATCAGTTTTAGCGGTAAGGTGATCACAAAAGAACTCGATATTGGGAAACTTTCAGGTAATGATAAGTATATAGGCAAACTGAGCATGAACACAGGGATCAATGGATTTACAACACCTGATAATAAGGTACAGGCTATGATGGAGGGTGAGATCCGTAGCATTGAAATTAATAAGTATGATTACAAAAATGTAAAAATAGAGGGAGAGTTAACAAACAGAAAATTTGACGGTGCATTAAGTATTAATGATCCTAATATTGCTATGGAGTTCCTCGGCAGGTTCGATTTTACGGATAAGATTCCTGTATTTGATTTTACGGCTGATGTCTCAGGTGCAAAACTTTACAGGCTTAACCTGGAAAAGGAAGATAGTCTGTCAACAGCATCTTTCCTTCTGACAGCGAATTTTGTAGGTGACAGTATTGATAATGTTGATGGTAAGATAGACATGTTCAGGATACTATACAAAAAAGATACTATGGAAATGGATATTGATGAATTTCACCTGTCAGCAGACAGGAATAAACAGGATAGTGTCAGGACACTTATAGTAAGATCTGATGTTGTTGATGCCGAAATAAAGGGTAAGTACAGGTTTCGCTCATTATATCGATCCGTGGTCGATTTTATCAATAATTATCTCCCCTCATTTGGAATTGCTGAAAAAAATATGGAGAAGATCACAAAGAATGACTTCAGATTTGACATTAAACTAAAAGAAACAAAACAGGTAAGCGATATTTTTGCTTCTTATATTACTGTACAACCTAATACAACTGTCTCAGGTGATTACGATTCAGAAGCACGTAAACTAAAGATCTCAGGTCAATGTCCTGGATTATTCGTTTACGGCAATGATCTGGAAGATCTGTCAATAGATGGCTACACGAGTGATAATAAACTTTTTTTTGTAATTGAAAGTGCAAGTCTGATTTCGGGTGATCTTAGGTTTGACAATCCCAGGCTTAACAGTATAACACAAAACGACAGTATCCAGATGTCACTGAACTGGCACGACGGGGAACATCATTACAGTGGAGACATATTATCATGTGCCTCTTTTAGTATATTTGAGGGAAGGAAAAAAACTGTTATTACCGTGGATGTATTTCCTTCCAATGTTGTCATTGCCGACACCGTATGGAACATAAGCAAAAGTAAATTTGTAATTGACAGCACGTCTATGCACGTTTTTGACGTTGGTTTGAACAACAAGAACCAGTATATGTATATTAACGGGATAGTGTCAGATAACAGGGATGACACATTGTCAGTAACATTTAATAATATTAACCTGTCAAACCTTAACCTTTTAACAAAAAGCCGGGGCTTTGAGATAAACGGTGTTTTGGACGGTCAGGCAAAGCTTACGGATTATTATCACAGGTCGTTGTTCTATTCCGATATAAATATTCAGTATCTTGTTGTTAATAAAGAAGTACTTGGTAATACGTATATTACAAGTAAATGGGATAAGCAGGAAAAGAAACTGAATATTGATGCTTATGCAAAAAGGGGGAAAATTAACACAATTAGCATAAAGGGTGATTATTTCCCGGGGAATAATTCTCTTGCATTTGATATTTCTCTTGATAAACTGAGACTGAATATCCTTGATCCTTATTTTAGAGAGAATGTCTCAGATATCAGGGGTATTGCCAGTGGCGACCTCACTTTATCCGGAACTCCGGCTAAACCGTTGATAGAGGGCAGGATTAAACTGCAAAAGACATCATTCTTTGTCAATTATCTTCAAACAAGGTATAATTTTAACAGTGATATTGATATCACAGGTAATTCGTTTGATTTCAATAACGTAACTTTGTTTGATATGTACGGCAATACATCGGTGGTTAACGGGTCAATAAATCATAAACACTTCAAAGATATTAATTATGATATATCAATACTAGCCAGCAATTTCCTTTTTCTGAATACAAAGGAAAAAGATAACAGCCTGTATTACGGAAAAGCTTTTGCTTCCGGTATTGCAAATATTAAAGGTACGCCCAAAGATATTATTGTTGAAATATCAGCAACTACGGAAAAGGATACCAGGTTTTTTATTCCTCTGGAATCAGGTGAGGAAGTGATTGAAAATGATTTTATAACTATTGTGGATCATCAAAACGGGGATAAGGAGATCAGCATTGAAGAAGAATATAATGTTGACCTGTCAGGGATACGGCTTAAGTTTGACTTTGAGGTAACACCTGATGCGGAAGTACAGATAATTCTTGACGAAAAAGTTGGTGATATTATCCGGGGCAGAGGATCCGGTAATCTGAATATGGAGATAAATACGCTTGGTAAGTTTAATATGTATGGTGAATATGTAATTGAACACGGGGATTATTTGTTTACTCTGCAGAATGTTATAAATAAACGTTTTGATATCGAACGTGGCGGCACCATATCCTGGAACGGCGATCCTTATGATGCAAATATTAATCTTGACGCAATATACAGGTTGAAAACATCTTTGTATCCTTTAACACTTGATTCTACATATAAGCACAGAACACCGGTGGAATGTATGCTGAACATGACCGGTAAGCTTATGTCCCCGAATATTAGGTTCGGGATACGGGCACCTCTTGCTGATGACAATACACTTGGGATCATAAACAGTCTTTCCGAAGATGAAACTAATAAACAGGTGCTTTCATTACTTGTTCTTAACAGTTTTTTTACACCGGATTCAAGAAAAGGCGGAGTAGAGTTGATGTCTGATAATAAAAGCGCAGGATTTGGTGTTGGCGCAAACACCAGCGAATTGTTATCCAACCAGCTTAGTCACTGGCTTTCCCAGATCAGTAATGATTTTGATATAGGTGTGAATTATCGTCCTGGAGATGAAATATCAAGCGATGAGATAGAGGTGGCGTTGTCAACCCAGATACTGAACGATCGTGTAAGCATTAACGGTAATGTAGGTGTTGGCGAACATCAAACCACAACCAGTAATATAGTCGGTGACTTTGATGTGGATGTAAAGATCAATAAAAGCGGTAAACTTCGCGTAAAGGGATTCAATAAAGCCAATGATAATATGGTTTATAATACATCTCCATATACACAAGGGCTGGGTATATTCTACAAAGAAGATTTTAATACTATTAAAGAACTGTGGAGAAGATATTTCGGGAAGAAGAAATAAAAAAATCCCAAATTCAAACTTCAAACTTCAAACCTCAAACTTCAAACCTCAAACTTCTCCCGTAGGGATGCCTATGGCAAAACTTCAAAATAGCAGTCTGCCGGTAGCATGGAATTTTGGATTTTGGATTTGGGATTTGGGATTTTGAATTTGTTGTGTTAGGATTTCCTATATATTTTATATCTTCGAACAATTTAATTTTTAAATAATTCCGAAGATATGAAGATATTTTTGATATTCTTCGCTATTGCAATGTTTTCCTTTGGGATGAATGCCTATCCCATATCGCAGGGCGAGCACTCTGAAGATAGTAATACAGAATCCGTTGAACAGGATACACACCATGGTTCTGAGATTATTCATGAAAAAGAAGGACATCATGAAGCAGGGCATAAAGAAGACGCTCATGAAGAGCATGAGGAAGGGGGGCACCATGGTGGCATGGAACCGTTATTTTTTGTGATCATTGCCCTTGTTATCGGTGCGGCAACACGGCACTTTCTGCAAAAAAGCTTCCTGCCATTCACTGTATTGCTTTTGTTGTTTGGTATAGCTATAGGAGTAGCTTTTAATCTCGAAATATTTACACCGGAATTATATGGTCTTGCAAGAAGCGCTGACCCTGATCATAAGTCTCTGATTGAGATATTTCTTGATACTATACAGGAATCCATTAATTGGGCAGGAACAATAGATCCGCACCTTATTCTGTTCGTATTCCTTCCTACATTGATCTTTGAAGCTGCCTTTGCAATGGATGTCCATACCTTTAAAAAGACTGTTACAAATGCTATAATACTTGCCATACCCGGTATTATTGTAGCCATGTTCTTAACTGCAGCTATAATGATTGGAATTAACAAATCCGGATTAGGATTATTTGAATGGAACTGGGAATATGCATTGCTTTTTGGGATAGTGATCAGTGCTACTGACCCTGTGGCTGTAGTTGCTTTATTGAAAGAGCTTGGTGCAAGCAAAAAACTGGGAACCCTGATTGAAGGAGAATCCCTGCTGAATGATGGTACTGCTATTGTGATATTTTTAGTGTTGATAGGTATTATCAACCAGGTTCCGGGAGCCTCTCCTGCAATACAGTTTGTACAGGTAGCTTTCGGAGGAGTGTTGCTGGGACTAATTATTGGAGGTGTAACGATAGCCTGGGTAAAAAAGGTGTTTAACGATGCTATGGTGGAGATCACGGTTATTGTAGCTGCTGCATATCTGACATTTTATATTACAGAGGGATTCCTGCATGTTTCCGGAGTACTTGGTCTTGTTGCCCTTGGACTTGTCATGGCAAGTGTAGGACGAACAAGGATCAGCCCCGAAGTTGAACATTTCCTCCATGAGTTCTGGGAGCTTGCTGCATTTATCGCCAATACCCTGATCTTTATAATTGTTGGTGTTGTTATTGCAACACAGACCAGTTTCGAAGCAATGGATTTTCTTATCCTCGGTATTATTTATATCGGCGTTCATATCGTAAGAGCAATAGTCATTCTCCTATTCTACCCTTTGATGCGTCGAATAGGTTACGGACTACCAAAAAAAGACGCCTATGTTGTATGGTATGGCGCCTTAAGAGGTGCAATTGGCCTGGCTCTGGCATTGATGGTTGCAGGGTATGCTTTCATACCGGAAACCATCAGGGGACAGTTCCTTTTTTACACTGCCGGTATTGTAACACTGACATTGCTTGTTAATGCAACGACTATTAAATACCTGATAAGGAACCTCGGTCTTACAAAAATACCGCCGGCAAAAGCATTGATGATAATGAACGCCAAGCATTACCTGAGGCAAAGTTCTGAAAATGCTATTGATCGTATAAAGTCAGACAGGTATATGAACCGTGCCAACTGGAATAAGGTAAGGGAATATTTACCGGAAGAGGTCGAAAAGGATGATACATTACAGGAGCAGATAGAGACCATAGCGGAGACCAGGCGGCGTATCCTGGAAAAGGAAAAGAGCAGTTACTGGCATCAGTTCAAGGACGGACTGATAGGTGCTCAGGCTGTTCAAACTCTTTCAGATGGAATTAATGAAGTACTTGATGCAGGCGGTTTGATATCTCTGGCAGAAAGGAAAGACCTGGAAGAAATGTGGAAAACACCTAAGATATTAAATAAAATGCTGACCTTACCATTGATAGGAAAGTGGGCGGAAGGAAGATTCGTTGATAAATTGTCAATAAGCTATGATTGTGCACGCGGATTTGTGGAAGCCCAGGAGGAAGCTTTAAAGCTTGTTGAGAGTATGAACAGGAGCCTCGAAGAAAATGATAAGGATGGTGAGAAAAACCTGGCGATCATTGAGGAAGAGATTAATGAAAATAAAATACATGGGCAGACATTTATCAGAAACCTGAGAAAGAATTACCCTGAGATCTACACGGCAATTGCAACAAGACAGGCCATCAGGTCAGTACTGAACTATGAATTAAGAACTGTTGAAAGGCTTCAGAAGAATGGAAGGATAGATTCAGGTGAAGCTCAAAAGATGACCATACAGATCGAGGAAAGGATGAAGAAACTGTTTGATTCACCGCCAACAATAGAATTGCCTGAGACTATTGAATTACTGAAAGAGGTGCCATGGTTGCAGGGATTGGATAAGGATATCTTTAACAGAGTCACTGAGTTGTTCCAGAACCGTGTTTTTGCCGTAGGAGATGATCTTATGAAGGAGGGTACTCCCGGTGACAGCCTGTATATTATTGTCAGGGGCACTGTTAAAGTAACGATTGGAGATGACGTAGTTGACCTTCTGGGTGCAGGAAGCACTGTAGGGGAAATGGCAGTTCTCCTGGGTACACAAAGGACAGCAACTGTTACAGCAGAATCACCTGTGACTACTTTGCGAATGAAATATTTAAAGATACACAGGCTGATGCAGGATTCAAAAGCGCTGGAAGACCGCCTGTGGGAGATCGCCGGTAAGCGGAAAGCTGAAAACCTGCTCGGACAGGTTGAACCATTCAGCATTTTGCGAAAAAAACAGTTTGGTAAAATTGTTGCACAGGGATCATTCATTACACCTGCCAAAGGCGAAACACTTGAACTGAAAGATCAGGCAGCAGTATTACTTATAGGGAAAGCAGTGTCAGACGACAGATCAAAAAATTATGTGTCACCACAGGTAATTGATTCCGGAAAAGTGATATTTGAAACTGATGCACGCGTTTTTCTTTGCTCCGAAAGCCACGAGTAACAAAAGCATAATATTTTATTAACCAGAAAATTATTCAGGTATGTTTATTGCAATGGTCATTGTTTTTATTCTCGGGTACACAGCAATAGCCCTGGAACATCCGTTAAAAGTGGATAAAGCCGCTTCTGCATTGCTGACTGGCGTTGCACTGTGGGTATTGTTTGTTATTGGTGCTGATGAACTGGTTGACTGGAAAGGGATGTTCGATAATTCTATTGAGAAACTGGAAGCTTTTTATCATTATGTCGTTGATGCAGGAATGCAGGATAAACTGGGCGTTACCCCTGCAATGGTAATGTCTGGAAAAGACCTTGGCCCGGAGGCAACACATTATTTTGTTACACATTTCGAACTGCTCCACCATCTTGGCGAGATAGCTGAGATCCTGTTCTTTCTGCTTGGAGCAATGACCATTGTTGAGATTGTGGATCAGCACCAGGGATTTAAAGTAATTACGGATAAAATTAAAACTACAAAAAGAATTAAACTTCTGTGGATATTAAGTGTGTTGACATTTTTTATGTCTGCAGCTCTTGATAACCTGACCACCACAATTGTTATGGTTGCTTTGTTAAGAAAACTTATTGCAGACAGACCAACACGATGGTTTTTCGCCAGCATGATCGTTCTGGCAGCAAATGCCGGTGGCGCATGGTCCCCGATCGGAGATGTCACTACTATAATGCTTTGGGTGAAAGGAGAGGTTACTACTATACCGATCATCAGGGATGTATTCCTGCCCAGCTTTGTAACAATGGTCCTTCCGCTTGTAATCCTTTCATTAGGTCAGAAAGGAAATGTTGAAAGACCACAGATTGATTCGGATAGTTCGGAATTTACCACTGCCGCGCAAAGAATATTTATATTGATCCTTGGTGTATCCTGTTTGTTGTTTGTTCCTGTCTTTAAAACTATCACACATCTGCCACCCTATATGGGAATGCTGCTTGGACTGGGAGTAATGTGGCTCACTACCGAGGTTATGCACAGGGATAAAGTGATCGGCGGGAAAAAACATCTGAAAGTAACCAATGTCCTTTCAAAGGTTGATGTTCCGACTGTTTTGTTCTTCCTGGGAATATTAACGGCAGTTGCATCATTGCAGTCCGCAGGTCATCTTGAGCTATTGGCAAAGTATCTTGATAAGGCAATAGGTGATATTTATATTATTAACATTATCATTGGTCTCTTATCTGCTGTGGTTGATAATGTCCCGCTTGTTGCAGGTGCTATGGGTATGTATAATATCACTCCTGATAATTCAATCGGTGAAATGGCATATTATGTTGTTGATGGTCAGTTCTGGCAGTTCCTGGCTTATTGTGCCGGTACCGGAGGCAGTATCCTGATAATCGGATCAGCAGCTGGAGTTGCTGCCATGGGAATGGAAAAGATAGATTTTATCTGGTATCTGAAAAAAATAAGCCTTCTTGCTCTGACCGGTTACATTGGTGGCGCAGTTGTTTATTACCTGATGTTCGGACTGTAAACCCCTCCTGACCTCCCCAAAGGGGAGGAATTATACTAAACATCATTACATTATCGTTTTATGCATTGAGACTCCTTTCTTCAACAGGGGGTTGTTGATAAAAAAGCAAATTGCACCGGGAAACAGGGTGTTATTGTTTTTATCTTAGTAAAATTTAAAATAATGAATATGAACACACTGCTGATATTATTACAGATAAATGTTGCGGATAGCGCTGCAACCGTTGTTGAAGAAGGAACTGAACAAATGTCGCTATCATTTCTCGACCTGGCTATGAAAGGCGGATGGATAATGATACCTATATTGCTGCTTTCTGTGATCGCTATTTATATTTTCGTTGACAGGTATATAGCTATAAAGAACGTATCAAAGGACGAATCCCCTTTTATGGATCAGATAAAACAATACATCCACGATGGAAAGATCAGTGAGGCTATGTCTGTATGCAAAGCAAAGGAAGGTCCGGTGGCAAGGATGATAGAAAAAGGAATAAACCAGATAGGACGCCCTCTGAATGATATAAATGCTTCTATTGAAAATGTAGGTAAACAGGAGATATACAAACTGGAAAAAGGGCTGCCTACACTTGCGACAACAGCAGGTGCAGCTCCTATGATCGGATTTCTCGGGACAGTGATAGGAATGATCAGGGCTTTTTATGATATGGCAACAATATCTGGCGGGAATATCAATGTTGCAGTCCTTTCAAACGGGATATATACGGCAATGGTCACTACTGTGGCAGGGCTGATAGTAGGTATTGTAGCATATTTTGCTTATAATATCCTTGTAGCACGTGTGGAAAAGGTGGTGTTTAACCTTGAATCATCATCATCACAGTTTATGGACCTGCTGAAGGAACCGGCATCTAAATAATTTAATCATTATGGCATTACAAACAAGAAATAAGGTCAGCATCAGCTATAGTATGTCTTCAATGACAGATATCATATTCCTGCTGGTAATATTTTTAATGATAACATCAACCCTGATAGCACCGAATGCACTGGATGTCGTCCTGCCTAAAAGTTCAAATCAGGCGTCCAATAAACCCATTACTACGGTGTCCATAACTGAAGATATGGTATTTGCCGTAGAAAGGCAGGTTGTTGAGTTTGATGACCTTGAACGGATATTGCAGCAGCGGTTGGCAAATGAGGAAGAGCCCACTGTATCGCTACATGCAGAGAAAAGCGTCCCAATAGAATGGGTTGTGAAAGTAATGAATATAGCGAAAAATAATAAATACCGGCTGATCCTGGCTACACACCCTGAATAAGAAATAAGGAACAGCTAACAGATAAATATATGAGTTTTATAAAAAAACATAGAAATGGTTCGATCGGGACAGTGGCGTTCCATCTGATAATTGCCCTGATTTTTATACTGTTGGGATTTACGCCGCCACCCGAAGAATTTCCTCCTGTTGATGAGCGGGGACTTCTTATAGATTTCGGTGATAGTGACAGGGGATTGGGTGAGATTGAACCGGAAAGCGCTGATATAGCTGTAACCTCTGATAATAAATCATCACAGGAGGAAGAGGAGATCATGACACAGGATCATTATGAGGCCCCGGCTATACAAAATACCGGTGATGATAACAGCGAAGAAGAAACCGATAATACTGATGATGAGGAAGAAGAAACACCGGAGGTAAATGAAAAAGCCCTGTTCACAGGTAATAATAACAGCGATAGCGAAGGCATAACCGGAGGTGATGGCAACCAGGGACATCCTGATGGCGCTGACACTGATAATTATTACGGAGATCCCAATGGTGATGGTTATAGCCTCGGCAACAGGAAACTTATTGGAAAACTGCCCAAACCGGCATATCCGCCCGGTAATGTATCAGGGAAAGTGGTGCTGAATATAAAGGTTGATAAACACGGGGTAGTAATATCCGTGGGTTTGGGAAAAGGATGTACCACTGATAATGCTGAATTGATAAGAGCTGCCAAACAAGCTGCATGGAAAGCAAAATTCAATAAAGATTATAATTCAGTTGTCCAGGTCGGTACCATCACTTACAACTTCGTCCTCCAATAAGTGATTGTTATTTTGTTCCTATACCCCTATACCTGTATCGTCCCATACCTCTTATTTCCCCTATCCCCTAAGTGGTGTTCTTAAACATAAAATATCCTCTTGACTAATACAGAAAAAATTCCGTTACTTTGCGGCTTCAAAAACCTTAATTAATATAAGGGTAATAGTAAAAGATAGTGTAATAAAAGAAATAACAATTTTATTCAGTTGTGTAAACCCCGCGAAATGAAAAAATATTTAATATTTATTATAGCTGTTATTTTCCTTCAACTGATATTTTTTAGCTCAAATGCCCAGAGAAGATCCGTGAGAGGTATTCATAAAGAAGCCGGAATAATGACAGGATACCATATAAATCTGGATGATGTATATAGCGATACAAAACATATTGTTGAACTCGGTTATTTTCGTAACAGGTATTTCAAATATATTGAATCCGGCAGCGCAAATTATTTCGTTTCAAATGAATTCGTACTGAATTCCGAAAAGATGCTTTTTGTTCCTAAAATTGGTGGCTATTTAGGATTGCACGGTATAAGCGCAGGTCTGGATCTTGCCTATTATACCGATCTGTGTAATGGTACATTCCAGATCATTCCTAATATAGGATTTGGTGGTAAAAGGATGAAGATCGCCATATCTCCTGTATTACCGATATACAGTTCGGATAATCTTGGCGAATTTTATAATGTGAAAAGGATGAGTTATTCTGTTATTGTTAATATACCTATAAGTAAGAATTTTTTATCGACATAAGCGGGCAGGGTTTGCTAATAGGCGAATAGCGGGAACTGCTTCATCATTTCATTTACTTCTCCCCGTACCCTGTTAATAATATCTTCATTATCAATATTAGTGATCACCTCATTGATCTTATCCACTATTGGCGGGATATGTTCTTCTTTAAGCCCGCGTGTTGTTACTGCCGGAGTTCCAACCCTTATTCCTGAAGTCTGGAACGGAGACCTGTCGTCAAAGGGGACCATATTCTTATTTAATGTAATGTCAGCCTTTACAAGTGTATCTTCAACCTGACGCCCTGTGATGTCCGGCACTTTGGACCTGAGATCAATAAGCATAGAATGATTGTCAGTACCTCCTGATATTACATGGTATCCATTGCTGATAAAGGTTTCTGCCATTACCTGTGCATTTTTCAACACCTGTGTGATGTATTCCCTGTAACTGTCGGTAAGAGCTTCACCAAAAGCAACGGCTTTTGCAGCAATAACATGCTCTAACGGTCCCCCCTGTGTGCCGGGGAATACTCCTGAATCCAATAATGATGACATCATGCGTATTTTTCCTTTTGGTGTTGTTTTACCAAACGGGTTCTCAAAATCCTCACCCATCATAATTATTCCTCCCCTGGGTCCGCGTAAGGTTTTATGTGTTGTTGATGTAACAATATGGCAATGAGGGAACGGATTATTCAGCATCCCTTTTGCAATGATCCCTGCAGGATGGGCAATATCCGCCATAAGTAAAGCACCGATCTTATCAGCAATATTTCGCATCCTTTCAAAATCCCAGTCCCTGGAGTAAGCAGAAGCTCCTGCAAGTAACATCTTTGGTTTTTCCTCCAATGCTATCCTTTCCATCTCGTCATAATCTATAACTCCTGTTTCCTTATTAAGAGTATAAGCTACAGGATTATATAAAATACCGGAAAAATTTACAAAAGAACCATGTGTAAGATGCCCTCCGTGAGAAAGATCAAGACCAAGATACTTATCTCCCGGTTTTAATATCGCAAGCATCACTGCAGCATTCGCCTGTGCACCTGAGTGTGGCTGTACATTTGCCCATACAGCTCCAAAAAGCTCTTTTAACCTGTCAATTGCCAACTGTTCTGTCATATCAACATACTGACAGCCGCCATAGTATCTTTTTCCGGGTAGCCCCTCTGCATATTTATTTGTCATGCATGATCCCATAGCCTGCAATACCTGGTCACTTACAAAATTTTCCGAAGCTATTAGCTCTATCCCCTGTAACTGACGTTCACGCTCCCTCGAAATAATATCAAATACCTCTTTATCCTTATTCATAATTTTAACCATTTAACCATTTAACCATTTATTATATCTTGCCCTAAGTATGGCATAAAGATAATATATCTTTATTGTAATAAACAATAAAATCATCTGAGTTTTACCTAAAGAAAATTTTCTGTATCTAATTCAAATATTCTCCGTATAACTAATATTTATTATTATTTATTAAGATGTTGATGTTGTTTAAATACAAGAAAATCAGGCATATAGATAAGTATTTTTAACAAAAGCCCTTAATAAATATTAATAAATCCTTAATAATATTTTTGTTTTTAAAAATATCTTATCTTATATTCGTTTAATAATTATTTTTAATTAAAATTTTAAATTATGGAAGAACAAACTACTCAACAGCCAACTGAACAAACAGCACCAGCACCGGCTCAGGAAAAGAAAAGACCAGGTCTTTTATCTGTAATGTGTATCCTGACCTATATTGGAAGGGGCCTGAACATAATAGTATGGATACTGGCAATTATTGCGTTCGGTGCAATTGAATCAATGCTTGGCGGTATTCCGGGAATGGGTGGATTGGTTAGCGCAGGGATTGGATATTTTGTGGGGGCTCTGATACTCTCGATAATTGCATTTATAGGTGCAATAATGATGTGGAAGATGAAAAAGATGGGATTTTATCTCTGGATCCTTGCCAATGTGATTGAGTTTATCCTTCCTTTCATCCTTATTTCAGGATATCCGTTCAATATTGTCGGATTGATCATCCTGATAGTATTTATCATACTATACGGGATCAACCTGAAGAATATGGAGTAGAAAGTAAAATTACATAAAAAAAGCCCTGTTGCTTCAGGGCTTTTTTTATGCATTTTTTTTTAATTTTAACCTGGAAATATT
>Ga0180433_10006954_pt1 | contig 14610 bp, 11 predicted proteins | sample SS_ome_8_FD_132980 | JGI IMG/M metagenome (GOLD analysis project Ga0180433, IMG submission 132980) | Hypersaline lake sediment archaeal communities from the Salton Sea, California, USA - SS_1_D_1 metaG | ecosystem: Environmental > Aquatic > Non-marine Saline and Alkaline > Hypersaline >... | reverse complement strand
AAACTTTCTTAAAATCTAAGATGTCTTTTACTCCCCACAGAATCCTGGTGTCTGGGTCTTTTTCGTCTACAGGTACAATGTTTGTTCTAACGTTTAATTTTACAATATAGTTTATGTCTGGGTATTTTTTGCCGTATCGCTCAATAAGCCCGAGTTGTGTTACAAAGGCTCCGCTTTGACCTTTGCTTGCTATTTGAAAAAGGTGTTCTGGGTCGTTTACCTCTTCTGGGATGTCTGGGCCGTAAAAGTCTTTATTTAAATGTTCAGTTTTTTGGTCGCCGGCTAGCAGAAAGAGCCTGTCTGTTTTTTTTGTGATCTGCTCATAATTTTCTATGTATGTTTTTTCTGCCTCTTTTGCCACGCCTGCAGGAATTTCTATATTTTTCATTTTTTTCTCCAATTAGTTTAGCTCTAACATTTTTCTGTAAAGTTTTGGCATTATTTTTTTAAGAATTCTTATAATTTTTTTGCGGTCCTTTTTGCTTACCTTAGCAGAGCTTGTTTTTCCCTTTTTTATTTTTGATTTATGTTTTTCTAAAAGTGTTCCTTCTTTAGAAAGAGATTTGATGGGAAGTTTCCAATAAAAACCGATTGTTTTAAACGTGGTTTTACCTTTGTCGTGGGCCATTATGACAATAGTCCTCATGGTCGCGTCATATTCTTTTTTTTCTACACATACAGGCTTTGATTGTTCAAAACATTCGACTAAGAATATATCTCTGTTGTAGTCTGCCCAGTAATTGAATGCAACATCTTTTTCGGTCCTTAATGCTTCTCTGTTTGTAAAAATCTTTTTTAATGTTTTATCAAGATTTTGTTTATCCACGATAATAACACCTTTGCCCTTGGATGAGCTTAAAGGCTTAATAACGACAGTATCACATTGCAAATCTTTGACAATTTCGTTTGCCAATGTTGGACTGTACGTTGAAGGGTATGCTTTCCACGTTGGTTTGTATTTGTCCAGTTTGGTCATTTCAAACAGTTGACTTGCTTTATATTTGTTTGCGCAATAATCGACCGATCTGCTGTTTATAACGATAAAGTCTGGATATTCTTTTTTTAAGTTTTTAAGCTTACTGCCCTTATGAAATTTATCGATGAGAATGCCCTTGTAGTTTTTAATCCCCTTGGGGGTTTTAATCTTGCTCTTAGCTAATTTTATGAAGGTCGGGTCGGTTTCAACTGTACTGAAATTTCTATGGTATGAGCCGCCCAATTTTTCCAGATAATCAAATTGCCTTATGGTCTTGTCGTCTGTGAATTTTCTTCCGACGTACCATATGGGCAAATCAAATCTGTGTAGATATTTCCAAAGTTTTTTCCATATTTTTCCTTGGCCGTACAGTTGCTCATGTCCCTCCAATCTTGACATTTCTAGGCGTCCAAATTCTAATATTTTGATTGTTTTTCCATCAAACTTAAAGTCTATGATCATGCAAGAAATATCTTCTTTATTTTTCAGGCGTTTAGCATGCAAGGGCGATGGCAACAAGGTCAGTGTGAAAATATATATGAAGAAAAGCTTTTTATTCATTTTTTCTCCTTATTTAAATAATTTTATCGTTTATTAATGCTTTCTCTGCAACTTTTTCAAATAACGGGACAGCAACAGATTGAGCATACACTCCTTTTTTTTCTATCTCTTTTAAAAATGTTACGATAACTCTTTGATAATCGCCTTTTTCTATTATTCCTGCGCATGTGAATATGTTATCATCCTGTGAATATTTTCCATTAACAAGAAGGTTTGCGGTTCCAGTTTTACACATAACTTTGTATCCTTTAATTCTTGCGCGTTTTGTTGTTCCTCTCAATGTGGTATTTTCCAATATTTGCTTTATTGCTGTTATACTTTCTAAAGAATATATTGGTTTTTCCATATTATCCGTACTTTTATTCGAGGTTAACACCAAGCGAGGTTGTATCAATGAACCGTTTCTTGCGATCATGCAAAATGCTTTTGCCAGTTGAAGGAGTGTTGCGGAAATTTCGTACCCGTAAGAGAGAGAGATTATAGATTGTTTGGACCATTTGTTTGGAGGATTTATAAATCCTCTTTGTTCTCCTGGAAATGCGATATTTGTTTTTTGTCCAAACCCAATTTTTTTGTAATGGTCATAGATTTTTTTCCCGACACGTTTTGCAACAATTGCTATCCCAATGTTATTTGATTTTTCTACAATTTCAGAAAATGAGAGCAACCCATGTGCTTTTACCGTGTTTATCTGTCTTCCGTCTATGTACGCGGATTTTTTACCTTTGCAGTCTATCATTTCATCCATTGTCGCAACGCCTTCTTCAAGAGCGGCAAGTGCTGCAAAAACTTTTATGACAGATCCAAGCTCATAACATTCTGTGACAATTGAGTTTTTACTTTTTTCAGGAGAAAAACTCATTTTTTTGTTTGGGTCAAAATAAGGGTAGTTAACCATTGCAAGTATATCACCGTTTTTGGGGTCCATTATCAAAACAGCTCCCTCTTTTGCACCGTATTTTGCTGCCCATTCTGTAAGTTCTTCTGTTGCTAGAAATTGCAGATCACTGTCTATGGTGAGAGTCACCGAACTGCTGGTTTTTCCTTCAATCTTTGTTTCTTTTTTAAAATAAAAACAGCCAGATCGAGCATCTTTTTCCAAAGAGAATGTGGTCGGAGCCCCTGAAAGTAACGTGTCAAATTTAAATTCTATGCCAGACAATCCTTTGTTGTCTATGTCTGTAATGCCAACAATTGTGCTGGTGGATTCTATGGGATAAAACCTATTTGGTTCTTTCAGCAGGTGTATGTCTTCTATTTTGCTTTTTTTAATTATGTTTACTTGATCGTCTGTTAATTTTCTTTTAACGAATATAAAATGTTTTTCTTTGCTTTTTTCAAGCCTTTTAACTGCTTGTGGAAAATGTGTTTCTAAAAACTGTATTAATTTTTTTTCTTTGATTATTTGCCGCGGAAGTATAAAGGCAGAGAAACAGTCTTTGTTCATTGCAAGAAACTGCTTGCCAGATCTGTCTAGGATAGGCCCTCGTTTTGGTTGCATTGTGATTGTGACATTGTATTGATTTTTGCCAAGGTTTTTAAAAAAGCTGTTTTGCATGATTTGGATAAGAAAGAGATTTACCGCGACGACAAGATACAAAGAACAAAACAATAAAAAAGTTAAAACGGTGCGAATTTTATAACTTTTATTCATCTATTTTTATCTTCTGAATTTGATTGAGCTTCACTTTACTCATTTTCAAATTATTTTTGGCAAATTTTTTAATAGTAGACCGTTTGAGCAGATAGCACCACTGCTGCGAAAGTTCTTGTTTTGTTTTTGACAGCTCTTTTGTCTCATTTTCATATTTTTGTTTTTGGAATGATAATTTTATTATCAGCATGTGTTTATGGATCATGAAAAATATAAAGAAAATGTGTGTTGCGATAAACAAAGATATGAATGTTATTCTTTTCATTTTTACTCTCTTTTATAAAAAAACCTCAGTAAAAACCTTTCTTTACTGAGGGTACAAAAAATATCTTTTGTGTATCAATGATTTTTGTGAGCAGAATGCTTCAATTCATTTTGCAATGTTGATGCCTAGACTTTTTGCAAAGGCCTATCAAGCAATCAATAATCCAAATGCAAGTATTTTTCGAAGTTTCAAAAAGACAAGACGAAACATTACGGCAACAGCATTTTAAAGAAAAGTTTGAACAATATTCTTCACATTCTAAGAAACATTTTTCGCGATAATACCACCAATCCAGCAATAAGACCTGCTGCAAGAAATATCTTTTTTATGTTTATCCAGTTGATAATTTTGTCATAAAACTTTGGCTTACCAGGATTTGGTTTTTTTTTAGCCCTATTTTTTAAATAACTTTCGGATATTGGTGTTGAGGAAGCCGACACCATTTTTTTAACTTTCTCACTTTTAATTGATTGGTAAATTTTTTCTAGATAGGCCACCCTCTCTCTATCCGAGGGATGAATTGGACTTATTGCAAAGGGTCCGTTGTAAAAAAATAGATACGCCGCTTGTACAAAGTCAAATTTATTGAAGGTTCCAACTATGTCTGCTTCTATTTCATATGATTTTCTAAACTCAAATACTGCGTCATAAAATCGTTTTTTGTAAGTAGGTTTTTCTTTTTTGCTGAAAACATCTATCAAGTACGGAGTAAGCTTTAGCCCTTCTATTTCTTGTATAAAATCACTTGTAGGAGTTTCCCAATGCCTGCTAAGCACGTATGCGCGAACCTTTAAATCGTATAATTTTACTATGCAATAATCTTCAAAACCATGTTCACCCAATATGTGTGCCAACTCATGTCCTAAGCCTTGTTCTATTGTTTTTGCATCTATATATTTGATTTTCAGTCTATCTGGATTAATAAACACTGTTTGACCAGTCGACCAAAGGCAGCAGCTTTTTTTATCTGTTATCACAAAGTCTATTTTTTTTCTTCTGATGTTACAGCCGTTATTTTGTTATCTATATTTATTACCTTTGTTACTTTTAGTTTTTTTTGAACATATGGATCCCTGAGAACATTATGGATGTATATCTTTACGTAATCAGGAAGAGGTTTTTCTTCGTTCGCATTCTCTAGCTTGACTTGTAAACAATGTAATCTATACGATTCTTCCAGTTTTTGCTTAACATCTTTTCACTCTTCTCTATCTCCTATGTTAAGCAATTTTAACACCGGATTTCTTTTTTCATCTACAAAATCTCTGGCTTTTATCTTGCTCCACTTGTATGTGCTCATCTTTCTTGGTTTTTTATGCAAAGATAAATTAAAGCTACTGCCAAAGGAAAAATTGGTTAGTAAAATTGTATTACATAAAAATGCTTTTTTAAAAAATCAAACGCTTTATTCATTTTAAACCCTAAGACATGAAATATATTTTATTAAAAAAGACCTAGAGTCTAGGTTCCAAATTAGCAAACACTCAAAATTTACATTCACTAATATTTCAGCAAATCCCTTTCTGAGCCGCAATAGTTCCTTAAGCGGGGGGCATAGATATTAGAAAATTTTCAAGGCTTCCAATTTTGTTGTGTATAATTTTTCCATAACTGCTTTCCAAAAATATTTTGGTTTTGATAAAAACTATTCAGGAGCAGATAGTCTTTCAAAAAAGTCTGCTGGTAAATCCCGTTCTAAATTTTTTCTGAACGGTTCATGTAGAATAAATGGGCCATTGCCCGTTATAGCTTTTTTAAATTGATTTAAACTAAACCAACCAAATTTTCTTTTTTCGCATAAAGTAGCATAGGGATTATCTTTCGTTGGAACTTTTTCAACATATTTTTTTTGCCCAAACTTTTTAAGATTAATACCCGTGTATTTGTAAAGCCTTCCCAGCATTATTAATCTTTCCGCCTCACTTTTCGCCATCTCTGTTACATCCACAAAAAATGTTACAAATGATCTTTGGTCTCCAATTGATTTTACGTAAAGCCCCTTTTCTGACGCCTCCCGAACCCTTTGCCTCATGTTCGCGACACCTTCTTCTTGAAGTTCTACAGGAGTTTTATATGTCCCTGAAATTACGCCTGCGGTCTCTTCATATCCTTCCCTTGCTGCGGCATCATCAAAAAACCTGTCCGTTTTTTCTGAAGAGCCCCCAAAATCAGAATGCTGATCTTTTTCATAAACTCCTCCTGTACGCCTATTTTTAGACCCCGTTTGTCTGTGAAAATCCACACAAAACAGAAAGAAAATTCCTCGCCTGCTTCTTGCAAAAGGTAAAATGCCAGCTCCAGAACGACCCTCAGAAGGTATAGGGATTTCCGATTGTTCCTCTCTCGCACCTTCTACATGGCTTACAATACTTGGATCAGCAGCTGGTTCCATTGGCTGCATTGAAAATGAGTTGTTGAAAATTGTAAAAACTGCTGCTGCAGTTAAAAAATTTAAATATTTTTTGCTCATATTTTTTATCCTTTCGTTTTTAAAAATTAAGTGATGGTCTATTATCTATAATTATTAAACATAACAACTTTGCTAAAACGAATGTCATCTCTTGTTGAATTCTTTTCTTAAATTCAAAGTTCTATGCTACTGCTTAAACAACAACGATGAAGGAATCTTAATTTTTCTTGACTGAGAAGCAGCTTCACCGTCCTCTTGTTTTCTGATAATAATTTCTTTCTTTGGCCCTCTAAACTTCACTTTCTCAGGATCACTTCTTCTTTGAAGAGCCTGAAGCTCTTCGGCCCTAGTTGCAAAAGGTCCGGTTATCATTTCTAGTCTTGTGATTTCGTCTTCTCTAGCAGGTTGCTCTGGAGTTTTTGGCTTAAAAACCACAGAGTAAACTCCTCGCACATGCCGTAAAATCTTCAATAGTTGCCAATTACGAGGATCTATGTCCGAGGTATCCCAAATGTTAATTTGCCCACTCCCTGCCCCAGAAGCCAATTTAGCCCCATCATGGCTAAATGCTAATGATGCAATTCTATCTTTATTCCCTGTCAAACGTTTTACTTCTTGCCAATTACGAGGATCTATGTCCGATATATCCCAAATGTTAATTGCCCTATCCTCTCCAAACAAAGGTTCCCCCGAACCAAAAGCCAACCGGGTCCCATCATGGTTAAATGCTATTGAACTAACAAAACAAAGGGTAGGGTCAACTTCACCATAAAGTAAAGGTATATATTCGATTGCAGTTACGGTTCTCACTACCTTCCAATTACGAGGATCTATGTCTGATGTGTTCCAGATTTTCATTTTCCCATGCTCCGCCCCAGAAGCCAATCTAGTCCCATTATGACTAAACGCTACAGAATATACCTTGCTTCTATGATCAGTCAAAGTTGTCATTTCTTGCCAATTGGAGGTATCCCAAATTCTAATTGTTCTATCCGAAGATCCAGAGGCCAATCTAGTCCCATTATGATTAAACGCCACAGAGCTGATCTTGTCTCTATGGCTAGTCAAAGTTGTTATTTCTTGCCAATTGTGAGGATCGCTGTCTGATGTGTTCCAAATTCTAATTGTTCTATCCGAAGATCCAGAGGCCAATCTAGTCCCATTATGATTAAACGCCACAGAGCTGATCTCGTCTCTATGGCTAGTCAAAGTTGTCATTTCTTGCCAATTGTAAGGATTGCTGTCTGAGGTATCCCAAATTTTAACCCCATATGGCTTAGTAATCAACCCAAGGGCTAGTTTGGTTCCATCATGATTAAAAGCCATTGACATGACCGTACCTGAATGACCTGTCAAAGTTCTTACTTTTCTCCAATTCTGAGGATTTCTGTCTGATATATCCCAGATTTTAACTCTTTCACCCGCTTTAAAATCCACACGCTCACCACCCCCAGTAATGACAATATCTTTCGCACAATTGCTCGATGAAAAAATTGTTAAAACTAGCACGATAGTGTATATTTTAAAAGTTTTGCAAAAAATATTCATAACTGTTTCCTTTCATTTCTAAATGGCTGTTAATTCTTCTCCTAACCTGAAGATAACAAAAGCCAACATTCAAGGTCAATATTTTTGCAAAAAAAATAAGAGCCTCAAAGAGGGGCGTTTCTGGTTAAAGTATTCAAATAGAAGCGCGCCTCAGTTTTTCGCTTACAACCTGAGTTCGCATCTGTCAAGCCAAAATAGAAATGTTCGGTTTATCTGTAAGACTAGCTGTTGGTGAGTCTTCACGGAACCTTCCTGATTGAAATGTGCCATTGGGGGGCTGATTTGAATGTTTTTTCCTCCAAAGTCCCTTTTCAACCTGAGGCTTCCTCCTTCTCATGTCTTACTGAGTTGCCATCAACAACAACCTCTTCACATATTCTTTCTATATTCTCTTCTTGCTCTTCTTCCGAATCCGGTCTATAAACCCCCTTTTTTGTTTTTTTTCCGGTAATTGTGTTTATTAAAGTGACGGGCTTACTTTTGTGGATATTTTTTATAATAATGTTTTTGTTTTTGTTTAGCATTTCCATTTGGTCATGCAGAATTCCAGATTCAACAACTTGACCTGTATGCATGTTGAAAATGTTGCAATAAGGTAACTCAACCTCGCTCAGAAGATCGTCGTGCTCGTCTGGGTAGGCGTATGGCACATCGAATACGAAAAATAACATTGTGTTTATGGTGTAGCATTTCAAAGTCGAATAAAATTTATAACCTTTTCCATATATAGATGCATCAAGTTTAGTTTTGTCTATTTCCCATGTTTTTTTACCGGTAGATTCGTCAAAAAACTTGACGGTTGCAGTTTCGGCTAACCAGTCCTCTTTTATCTTTTGAGGTCTTATTTCTCCTGTTTTTCCGTATGCTCTTCTCCTTTTGGTGCGTTTTTTTCTCGGAAGTACCTTTCTACGCCTCCCCTCTGGAGGCGGAAAACATCCTAGCATGTTTTTTGAGCTTACAATTATTGTAATTGCAACTAATAAGATTACATATTTTTTATTCATATTTTAATCCTTTCGTTTTTGGTATTTATAAAAAACAAAAAATTAATTCATTAAGCTCCACTTGTTCAAATCATGTTGTTTCTTCTTCTTCCTCATCGTCAAAACAGGAGGCTTCTCCCTCTGATTCATCATCTGTCCACGCCTCATCGTCAGATGTCCATTCTTCTTCTTCAGCAGCATATTTCCTGCTATCGAGATAATGTATTTTGCGAAATATATTACCAACTTCTGCAAAATCAAGAATCTGTATCATTATGTCTTCTGGTATAAGGTATTCGGTGAAGTTTCTGTAAGTTATAGATATATTGTATAACTCTCTAAATAGTTTTTTATTTCTTCTTGCTTTTGCAGCTTCAATGTAGCGTGTAAAATAATGAGTAAATGTTTCTTTAGATGTGTTTCTTAGTTTTTTCTGTAGCATGTTTTTTAATTCACGATTGTTATAAGGTTGCCTCTTTTTAGAAAATCTTATAACAGCTTCAATAATATCCATGCCATTTTTGTCTTTTAGGTCATGCTTTTGGGCAAATTGTACTATGTTTTTAAATTTTCTTTTTGTTATTATGCTAGCGTTAAAGAGTATGTATTTAAATAAGCTTTTTAATGCTTGATTTTTTATTTTTCGAGTACGTACTTTATGTGGGTGTGCGGTGTTAAAGTCTAGTAATTTTGCCAAAGCCATTTGTTTTGCATACATTAAAATTGATTCGCTACTGATGAAGGATACCAAAGCGCCTATTTGAGAAGGATCTGATATTTGAGAAGGATCCAACTTAAGAATCCATTTTTCTTTTTCAGCTCCAACTGTTCTTTCTAATTTAGTAATCACTTCTACCCTCTCCCTCTGAAGACAATTGGAGCCCAAGTGTCTTAATCTGCTAATTTTTGCACCATTTTTTATGAGTATTTTAGCTATTTCGGGGTCTTGCCAATATCCTTTTAAAGCAGTTCTCCCTCTGTGGTCTTTGGCATTTATATTTGCTCCGGCTTTGATGAGAAGTGATACTGATTCTCTGTTATATCGGCAAGCTATGTGTAAAGGTGTTTCTCCGAAGCGATTTATAACATTTACATCCGCCCCAGATTGAATAAGAAGTGATACTGATTCTGATTGCTCACGATTGCGGCAAGCTATGTGTAAAGGTGTTTCCTTTTCGTAGCCTTTAGCATTTATATTTGCTCCGGCTTTGATGAGAAGTGATACTAATTTTCTGTTATATTGGCAAGCTATGTGTAAGGGTGTTCTACTTATGAAATCTTTAGCATTTACATTCGCTCCAGCTTGAATAAGAAGTGGTACTGATTGCTCACAATTGCGGCAAGCTGTGTGTAAGGGTGTTTTTTTGTCGTAGTCTTTAGCATTTACACTCGCTCCAGCTTGAATAAGAAGTGATACTGATTTAATTTTGCCACGTTTGCAAGCGATGTGTAAAGGTGTTTTCCCCCCAAAGTCTTTAAAGTTTACATCCACCCCAGCAACATTTACATCTACCCCAGCTCGAATAATAGATAATACTAGTTCTAATTTTTTTGATACAACGTTTTGGTGTACTGTTTGGTTTACTGATTGTGTACCCCTGCAAATTCCAATTAAGGGAGTGTTGCCGGTTTTTCTTTTTTTTCTAAAAAGTTTTCCTATTCCTGCAAAAAACTTTTTCATTCCAAACAAATTGTTTGAAGTTGCAACCAACATGCTTGCAACTAACAAGATTACATATTTTTTATTCATATTTTTAAACCTCCTATTTTTGGTGTTTTTATAAAAAACATAATAAACACACGATTTGCAATCAGACTAAATCTTGATTTAACCAACCTTTCAAGATCAACTATCAATTTTAATTGTATCAGAAAACTCGGATTTTGCAAGAAATTTATTTCTCTTTGTCAGCTTAAAGCGTTTAGATTTGCATTAACTTCGCTGCTAGAGCATCTTTAGTGGTAATCCTTAGGCGAATGCTAGGGGCTATTATGATAAAAGCGGAGAGTGTGCGCAAGATTTCAAAAGCGGTACATATTGGAAGCCTATCAAGCGGTAAGCACTAAAGTTAATGTCGTCGCTACAGTAGTAAGACATAGCAAACAACCGAAAAAACCCGCTCCTATTGTGCCATAGTAAAGGCACTTGCGAGATTTTTTGTTGCGAACGTCACCGCAATGAAGAATACAATAATCTTGGCAACAAATATCACTCGCACAATTGCTAAGTTCATCAGGGGGAACAAGAGCTGTATTGCGAATGTCTCTACTTTTCTCCTCTATGGCGCGTATTTTATTTCGACAATCTTTCACGTTCATCGTTTCAGTTTCTATATAAACCCTGCCCCCAAAAATATAAAAAAATTTAAAAATCAATTTTTCTGATATTTTTTTGTTAACTGAAGCGACTAACTTATTAAGCTTTCCTCGTTCCATTCTTGAATAAAGTTTTCTTTTTATTCTTATGTCGTTAAAATAAATTTTTTTTACTAAATTTCTTAGGTAGTTTCTTGCAATTATTAGCTTTTTTATCTTTTTTATCCTGGAAAGATACTTGCCGGTAAATATCTTATCACCCTTTGCAAATGCCCTCCAAGGATTATAATTGTATCCATAACCACTGTCATGCACCATAATACTACTCAAAGTTCCAATGGGAACTTTAGCCTTCATCTCTCTCTCTACAGGTAGCCGTGACAAAAACTTAAGCCCTGTAAGATAAAAATCTGTGTGATTTGACATAAGATCTACTATCTCATCCCAATCATCGATAACTAAAAATTCAAATATTAATTCTAGACAATCAAGCGGAAAGTAAGGGTTTGTAAGTCGTTTTTCATCTTGATATGTTTCTATTTTTGGCCTAACATTTCTTGGCATATGGCCCTGCTGAGAATTTAAGGGGCGCACTTCTCTCGCCATGTGAGGTCTGCTCCTTGTTTTTCTAGGCCGCCGTTGGTCATCTATTACCACCATTTCCTGTCTGGGGTTTTCTTGAGATCTTCTTAACGCTTCTATGTCTATCTTTATTTCCGGAAGTTCGACTTCTCTCTCTTCTCGCTCATCCTGAGTCGGTGCTTCAGCGCCGTATCGAAGGGCTTCACCATCTTCTTGCTCCAAATTATATTTTGGTATTTTATTCTGCATTCCAAAAACATAGAAGTCGCCTAGTAAAAGCGTTATTGTGAGCAGTGCTGGGATAGATCTTTTTAAAATGCCTATATATTTTTTTAATGTAAACATCGTGACCCCTGATTATTGATTAAGAGATTTATCGGACAAAAAACAACATTTTTTCACACATTGTAATTGTATCGCAAACATGTTACTTTGCAAGATAGAAACGCATATTTGAAGCCCTTTTAAAGAGAAAACTCTGCAACTAACACAGGCGCTATAAAACAACATAAAAAAATACATCCCGACCAGAAAATAACAGGGAGATGCTGCTTGCAATCATCTTCTAATTTTTTGCAGCATTTTTTGCGCTTCATCTTTTTTATTCTTCTTTTTATGTCACACGCCCTGTCCAAACAAGTTTTTGCATTCGTAGCTCTGCCATTGAAAAAAACGAAAGTTAGCCTTTCCGATATTCTTTCGTTAACTAAATCAATTAATTCATCAAGATCTACTTGCTCAAACTTTCTTTTTATTTTCCTGGTTATGGCCCTAAAATGAGGCTTTGCCAAAGCTCTTAAGTAATTTTTTGCAATTACTAACCGCTCTATCTTTTCCTCTATAGTGCCATGGTGACGGAAAAGTATTTCACCGCTTTTTGTTAGCTGATCCCAATCAAGCTTACCTGGAAAGCCAGAAAAAAAACTTTCAGCCCTCAGCAGGGGACCCATTGGAGCTTGAACATTTACCTCTGTGCATAACTTTGATAGAAACGTAAGCCCTGCAAGATAAAAATCTGTGTGATTTGACATAAGATCTACTATCTCATTCCAATCATCGGAAATTAAAAATTTAAAAATTAGTTCTAAACAAGAAAGCGGAAAGTCATTGTCAGTAAGTCGTTTTCCACCTTGATATGTTTCTATGTTTGGCCTAGCATTTATTGACATGTGGCCTTGCTGAGAATTTAAGGGGCGCATTCCTCTTTCCATGGGAGGTCTGCTCCTCATTTTTCTGGGCTGCCGTGGGACATCTATTACCACCATTTCCTGTCTGGAGTTTTCTTGAGATCTTTTCAGTGCTTCTATGTTTATCCTTATTTCCGGATCATCTTCCCGATCATGCTGAGTAGGTGCTTCAGCAACGTATCGAAGGGCTTCACCATTCTCTTGCTCCACATCATATTTTGGTATTTCATTCTGCATTCCAAAAGCATAGAAGTCGCTTAGTAAAAGCGTTATCATAAGCAATGTGGAGATAGATATTTTTAAAGTGATTGTATACTTTTTTAGTGTAAACATCGTGACCTTTCGGCTAGCAGTGTTTCTCATATGCTGTAACGGATATATTGTATCGGAAATAAGCTACTTTGCAAGGTGGTGTGTTGGCCATATGGTATTTTGACTCAAAATTTGCTTCTTTCTCCAGTAGGGTGAGCTTTATTGTACTCTATTATCTTTGCGATAATTTGCTTTAGCTTTGTATATTTCTCAATAAATTTAATTCATTTTACAATGTTGATGCCTATTACAATGTTGATGCCTAGACTTTTTGCAAAGGCTTGTTAGGCAATCAACAATCCAAATGCAAGTATTTTTCGAAGTTTCAAAAAGACAAGACGAAACATTACGGCAACAAAAATTTGAATAACATTCTTCACATTCTAAAAAACACTTTTCAAATTCAGCCAAAGGCTCTTTGCCTGATTTATTGTAACTCTGAGGGCCATCGCAGCAATACTTGTCACATTTTGAGATACATGAGATTATTTTTATTGCCTTTAAAAATCGTCTAATGCTTGATTCTTTGGGCACAACTATCGGGCTATCTACGGACATGAGATCTTCTTCGGGTACTTTTATCATTGCTGAAATGTTAATGTCAAAAGATGCGAGTAAAAATAAAAGTATGGTTGTTGTAAGTTTTTTCAATTTTTATCCTTTTGATTTGATGTTTACCAATCGTATGTCATTCCAAAGTGTACTTCGTACGGTGTTTCATTCCATTTCTTTCTTCGATCCAACTTGAAGCCCCAGTCGATTCTAACTGGTACAGGATTCATCATCCTAAATCCAAATCCTACGGCGTGACGATAATGGAAGTTGTTACGCTCTATTTGGTCTGGGCAAAGATGTGTGTACGGGTGATCCCATCCAGTTCCGCCGTCGTAAAAGACTAAGCCTTTGAGGTTAAAGTCTTCTGTTACAGGGAAATGAAGCTCTACATTTGTAAAGAATGTTTTTGAGCCACCGATTGAGTCGCCGCAAAATTGAGGTCCAATTTGTCCAAATAAGAAACCACGGACACTTGCAGGGCCACCAATGTGGAACAATTCTCTGTAAGGAACAAATTTGTTTGCAAATCTTTTTACGTAACCGAAGTACATGTGCAATCTAAGAATAAGATCATGTTGACCAATTAACGGTGTGTACCAGTTGTAGTCAAAATCTAATTTAAAGAATCCAACGTTGCAGTCAAAGCTTGGTATGCCGAATCTTGTCTTTAAAAGCCATTTGTATCCCATGCTTGCATGTATTGGATGATTTTTTCTGTCTTGTCCTAAGTTTGTTTCAAACCAGAAATATGAACCACCCTCAAATAATCTATTAAGTATCTGTTGATAACGATCTATCAAAGTCTGATGATCGCATCCTTTTTGTATTTGTTCACAGTAGTATCGTGAGCTTCTGTCAAAAAAGGTAACTTTTGGTTTTTCATCGTACAAAACCCTGTCTGCGCCCAATCGGAACATAACGTTTGAGTTATACAGTCGAGGAGAAACGAATCCTAAGGTGACGCCACCGCCAGTTTGTTGTTCGTGTACCGTTCTCACGTTTCTAAATTCACCATAGCTTGGTCTTCTGTGGTAAATGTCCAGAGCGCCAGTGATTGGCAGGTCAAATAACCAAGGGTCGGTGATGTTAAAGACAATGTTTTTTTCGCCTTTTGCAAACGTTGCGTTTAACGAAAGTGCTATGCCTGTTCCAAAAAGGTTTGTGTCGTTAAGTTCGCCATTTATTGAAAAGCCTGAATTTGCAGCGGTAAGGCTTTGTACTGATCCTCCAAATCCGAGTTTAATGCCTGCATGTCCAGTTT
>Ga0180433_10006952_pt1 | contig 14614 bp, 7 predicted proteins | sample SS_ome_8_FD_132980 | JGI IMG/M metagenome (GOLD analysis project Ga0180433, IMG submission 132980) | Hypersaline lake sediment archaeal communities from the Salton Sea, California, USA - SS_1_D_1 metaG | ecosystem: Environmental > Aquatic > Non-marine Saline and Alkaline > Hypersaline > Sediment... | reverse complement strand
ATGTCCCCCGCTTGCCCATGTATGCGAGCAGGCTCGCCGTGATGCTGCTGGATGAAAACGTGTCCACACGCAAGGTGGCCGAGTTAGCCAAGGAGGATCCTTCCTTGGTGGGGGCTGTGCTGAAAACAGTTAATTCAGCCTATTACGCCTTTCAGAGTAAGGTGTCAGATTTTCAACACGCGGTTTTGCTCCTTGGTTTCAATCAGGTCTATCAATTGGTCATGGATATGGGTGTTCGAACGACCATGCCAAAAACCTCTGAGTTTCGGGAACTCCAGTTTCATTCCATGGTTGTATCCCTCATTGGTTTTGAGATATCGCAGTTGTGCAATGTAAAGAAAGCGGTGGTTATTAGCACGATAGGCCTGCTGCACGACCTTGGCAAAAGCGTTATTCTGCTGCTAAAGAGGCGCCACTCCAAAATGAGTCTCCTCATTGACATGCTTGATCACCCCAAGGTTGGATCGCTACTTCTAAAAGAATGGAATATCCCTGATGAAGTCAGTCAGAGTCTGCAATATCAGTGCTATCCTGAATGGCTTCCTCCGGAAAGGATTCCCAAAGAATGGAGGGAAAATGTAACGACTCTGTACATTGCTCACCTTTGTCACGACTATTTGTGGGGCAAGAGCGAAAATGAGCTGTCTACAGCCTTCCTTGGCGAGTACATGGACGTGTTGAATCTTCCGGAAAGGTCTATTGCCGAGCTTGTTCAAAACAAGGTCCTTCCAGCTTTGAATAAGAAACTCAAGACCTTTCCTGAAAATGTGCGCCATTTTTTGACAAAAAATGGCCCACATATCGCAGACGAAGGTCAGGGAGAGACCTCTAACGTCTGAACAAATCTTGCAAAGCCTTTGGCTAGATGTCCAGGGCCGTGTGGGACAAAAACTGCTTAAGAATGTTATTCAAATTGCCGATTTAACAGATGATTGTCTCTAGTGACGACGGGAAGCATGAAATAGTCTGCCTGGACACAGGGTTGTTGTTCGTACAGTCATGTATGGATTTACTGACGGCGTGTCAACATGCAAACCATATGGTGCCCCCAGTGGCATAGGACCTCACGAACAATCTATAGGACCACACTGGATAAAACATAGGACGGGCTTCTCGGCCAGATCGCATAATCGGACCATTCAAATGCTTGGAGGGTTGCTATGATCGAGCATGATACAGGAACTTTGATTCTCAAGGTTGTACCCAGTGGCAAAATACAAGAGGAGGTGGGTGCTTTTCTCGCAAAGGTCTTCAAGAACGTCTCCCGGGAAAAGGTCATGCAGCTGGTGAGCAAGGCACCCGTGGTCGTGAGCAAGAACGTCCCTGCAAAAGCGGGCAGCATGATCGTCTCAGGCCTTGAGAAGCTTGGAGCGACCGCTGCTTTTGTTCCAAAGGACCAGGCGACGGAAGACACCCTAGGCCCCTATCCCTCTTCCCAGGAAGCAGCTGCAGAAGAAGGCCCACGGCCACTTGCCGACCTGGCTGCTCAGCCTTTTGAGACATCGCAACCTAAAGGCGACTGGGCCATGAGAGTCAAGTCGTCAGTGGTGGGCCGCCTTGGGGAGGTCAACAAGGAATTATGGCTGATCTTGTCCTTGTTGACACTTGCCGCCGTCATGAATTACTTGGTGACCGCCAACCGTATGGTCCTGGGTTTTTACACCCTGCCTACGTTGTTTTCTGCTTATTTCTATGGCCGACGACACGCAACCCTTACGGCCTTTGCCAGCGTATTTCTCGTTGGACTCCTGGCCCATTACAACCAGGATTTGTGCGCCCAAATGCCGGAGGCGGAGGCCCAGTTCGTTGAAGGCCGGTGGTATGACCTCACTGCTTGGGCAGGCATTCTGGTAGTGACGGCTTATACCATGGGAACACTCCACGAGCATCACGAGGCCCGTGTGCAAGAGCTGCGGCAGACCTATCATGGCCTTCTGCTTATCCTGCGCCAGTTTGTCTCCAAAGACAAGTACACTGAGAACCACTCGTACCGGGTTTCTATCTATGGAGCGAAAATTGCTGCTTATCTGGGACTCAATCCGCAGCAGATCGAAGACATCCGTGATGCCTCGTTACTTCACGACATCGGTAAGCTGGACATCAGCCGTCAGCTTCTTTACAAAGCAGCGCGTCTCACCAACGAGGAATACGAGGGAATGAAGAAACACGTGGACAAGGGCGTTGAAATGCTGGAGCCCATAGGGGGGCCACTTCGCCGGATTCTTCCCATCATCCTTGCTCACCACGACAGATTTGACGGCTCCGGCTATCACCCAGTTTCTGGGGAGAAGATTCCTTTGGAGGCCCGGGTCATTGCAGTGGCCGACGTATACGATTCCCTGACGAGCGATCGGCCATATCGCAAGGCCATGTCCCCCTTTGACGCCAAGGAAATCATCGTCAAGGGCTCTGGCACAGACTTTGACCCCAAAGTCGTCAACGCCTTTTCGGAAGCATTCCACAAGGGAGAAATGGAAGTCCCAGATGTGATCATCTAGTCGGAGGGGCTCTCCTCAACTGCCGCCAGGGACTCGTTGGAAGATCCTTGCGTGGTGCGCCTATTCTTGTGATCAAGTGCTGATCTAATAAAGGACACAAAAAGAGGGTGGGGGCTCATCGGTCGGGACTTGAACTCAGGATGGAATTGACATCCCAGGAACCAGGGATGGTCGCGGACCTCCACAATTTCTACCAGCTGTCCATCTGGAGAGATGCCGCTCATGACCAGCCCTGCCTGCTCCAGCCTTTCTCGAAACTCATTATTAAATTCATACCTGTGACGATGCCTTTCTGAAATTTCCCTTCGTCCGTAGGCTCTATGGGCCAACGAGTCTTCTGCGAGGATACAAGGATAAGCCCCTAACCGCATCGTCCCTCCCTTGTCCGAGGCCATGTCCCTCTTCTGTATTGTCTTCGATTTGTAGTCAAACCATTCGGTCATCAAATAGATGACCGGAAAGGAGGTGGTCTCATCAAATTCGGTGCTGTGTGTGCCTTTCATCCCGGCAAGGTGACGAGCATATTCCACCACAGCCATTTGCATCCCGAGGCAGATGCCGAAAAATGGGATTTTTTCTTCCCGGGCCAACTGGATCGCTCTGAGTTTTCCCTCAATGCCTCGTGCTCCAAACCCGCCCGGGACCAGAATCCCATGGGCTGCTTCCAGGCGTTGTCGACAGTTGGACTCGTCAATGCTTTCTGAGTCTACAAAATCCAGGATTACCTCACAATCATTGGCAATCCCTCCGTGTGCAAGGGCCTCGTTTAAGCTCTTGTATGACTCCCGCAGATGAATGTATTTGCCCACAATGGCAATGGTGACCGAATCTTTAGGATGCTTTATCTTTTCCACAAGCCTTTCCCAATCGGTCAATCTAGGAGATCGGGTCCAGATATTTAGTAACTCGATGATCTTATCATCCAGGCCTTCCTGGTGAAAAACCAGGGGGACCTCATAGATGGCTTCTACGTCTTTTGCGGTGATGACCTGGTCCACATCGACATTGCAGAACAGAGCGATCTTTGACTTGAGCTCCTTGGATAAGAATCGGTCGGTTCGACACAAGAGTATGTCTGGCTGGATGCCGATACTGCGAAGTTCTTTGACGCTGTGTTGCGTCGGCTTGGTCTTGACCTCGCCAGCCGCAGAGATGTACGGAACAAAAGTCAAGTGAACATAGAGAACGTTCTCCTTACCCCTATCTGACTTGAATTGTCTGATAGCCTCTTGAAAGGGAAGGCTTTCGATATCACCGATCGTACCCCCCACTTCAACAATCACGACGTCCACATCCTGAGCCACCGACAGGATGCTTTCCTTGATTTCATCGGTGATGTGGGGAATGACCTGGACCGTGCCGCCTAGATAATCCCCCCTCCGTTCCTTTGTGATGACCGAGTGATAGATCTTGCCTGTGGTGAAGTTATTGTTGCGCCCCAGCTTGGCATGGGTGAAGCGTTCGTAATGGCCCAAGTCAAGGTCTGTTTCAGCCCCATCGTCTGTCACAAAGACCTCACCATGTTGAAACGGATTCATCGTGCCAGGATCCACATTGATGTATGGGTCTAGCTTCTGAAGGGTGATGGTCAGTCCTCGACTTTCCAGAAGAGCGCCGATGGCCGCAGAAGCAAGCCCCTTGCCCAAAGACGACAGCACGCCTCCTGTTACAAAGATGAATTTGGTTGGAAAAGGCATATTAGAACCATCCTCCAATAACTAGAATCTTGCTCTCAGCTATGGGACTGACTTCCATGATTTAATCGATGGACGATGCCCTCTGAGATCTTTTCGGCAGACATCCCAAAAAGCGTTTCAATCTCGAGCAGGTCTAGATATTCGTCTTGCCAGGCTAAGCTTGTCTCCTCTACGAGGTTCCTTATGTGGTGATACTTTTCACCCAGGGCATCCACCTTCTTTTCAAGGGCTACCTGTTTCTCAAATCCCACATTAAACAGCAACAGGTAGTCTATCTTCGTGCCGTCTGATATGACCGGTACGGCAAGAATGCTTCGATTATCCCTTTTCCCTCTGCCGATGAAGACATTTCCGTTCTTCACAATGATCCGCTTCGAACCGCGCAGTCGGTGGTCGGTCTCAACCCGTGAGGCAAGCTGTGCAGAGCTTCCTTCCTTCTTGATGACGTGGATGGTAGAATCTTCAACCGGCTCTCCTAGAATGTTTAGACCACCTATTCTGTAGAGGGTGGTTCCTTTCACCTCGCTAACGACTTCCTGCAAACGCCTCAAGACCACAATATTGTTGGTGGTTAGCTGGCTCTTGCCAAAGCCATGGCTCTCCAGGGCTTCAAAAAGGAGACCCTCCACCTTCTCCGAGAGCCTGCTAGTACCCACGGTGACCGTCTTGGCCTGGTGCTTTATGGCATCAACAGGTCGGGCCATTTCATTGATGATTCTTCCCATGCATTCAAAAAAAGTCCTCAGCATATTGGGTGCCGTCCCCTTGGCTCCAAAATCGAACTCAAAATCTTTGATAGGTAGCCTGCCTGCCAGGTACTTAAGCAAAAGCGTGAGATCAGACGCCGCATGGATGGCCATGGCTGTGGCGTATCGCTTTTGGCTTATTCTCCCCTTGAAAGTCCTATAAAACTCAGCCACCTTTTCCCTGAAAGTCTTATCCAATACAATTTCGTAGACGTCTAAACCCCTGTTCACAGCGGCGTCAATATGGTCATGAACCTCCTGTCGAAAATTGAAAAGATACCGAGATTCCTCGTTAATAGCCAAAGCCGCGTAGTATCCCCACAAATGACCCGCCAGGGTGTTGAGTATGGGCGCAAGGCGCTCTTGCACCTCAGGCACATGGATCACGGCATCAGCATAAGGATCAAATCGGTGCTCCCCTTCTGTGGCCACCACGATAGGAACCGCTTCATGAGCCTTGAAGATCGCCGTATCCTTGACGATGTCGCTCACCACATCGTCACGGTTGCCTGCGGCACAGACAAAGATGAGGGGTTCGCAAGAAAGATCAATGTGCTTCTTGTCTTCCACGACGTCTGACGAAATGCTCTTATAGCAAAGCTCGCTCAATTTGATTCTGATCTCATCAGCCGAGATTTTGTTGGGGCCGCTCCCCACGATGGCCCAGTACGTCTTTGTCACGGCAAGTCGCTCGGCTGACTGGGCGATCTGCCTTTGTCCCTCCAGTACTTTCTTCATGGATGCAGGCAGTTTCCAGAAGTGTTCTATCTCCGACCGAATAAAATCGTCGGGCCTGCTTCCCGTCAATTGGGCCAACTTTAGACCCAATATACCCCCTGCCACAATTTGGGAATAGTATGCCTTGGTTGAAGCCACGGCCATCTCAATATCTCTGCCGCTGCTCGTGTAAAGCACGCCATCAACCTTAAAGGTGATGTCAGAGTCGCGTCTATTGACAATGGCCAACGTGAATGCTCCTCGCCCTCTCGCCATGTCGATGGCCCGATTGGTGTCTGTCGTGGTTCCGGACTGGGTAATGGCAACAACGAGAGTGTCTTTCAAGGTGTCGTCGACCATGAACCCGCTAAACTCAGAGGCCTTGAATGAGGCCACAAGGATATTCGCAGTGCTCAAATAGTCTCTCAACAATGCCGTACAACCTGACGCGGCCACCCCTGCCGTGCCTTGGCCAATAAAAAAGACCCTACGGATTCTGTTTTCCCTTAAGGCTGATTCGAGCCGAGCCGGTATGACCGAAGTGTCCAGGAGAATCTGAGGATGTGGTTTGCCATCTTTTTCTATAATGGCTGCCCGTCCTTCAATGGTCTGCTCCACAGAACGAGGCGATTCTGAAACCTCTTTTAAGAAATAGTGGGGGAAATACTGGCGATCAATGTCTCTTGAGGTGATTTCCGTTTCTTTGATGTCATCTTCACGAAACGTTACGGGAGTGCCGTCATAGTAGATGGCCTTAATGCCGTTGAGGCCTCCCTCAGAATCGCTATCAAGGACAAATATCTGTCCCTGCGTTTGCCCGGACACGCCTTCGGCCGGCCTCTCCCCCTCCATTTTAAGGTAACGAGACGTCTCCTCAACCAACCCGTATATCTCGGAAGCCGGGACATAGTGATCGTCAGCCAACCCCACAAAGATGGCTTGGCCGCTCCCTCTTTGTGCCAGGAAAAGCTTTCCAGGGGCCAGATCGCTGTGCATGGCAATGGCATGGGACCCCTCAAAGTCGTTTACTGCCAGGCGAAACGCCTCCTCAAGCGTCTTGTTTATCTCAAGATATTTCTCTATCTGAAGTGGAATGATCTTGGTATCCGTGGTCACCTCATCGGCAATGAATCGACCGGTTTCCCTTTCAAAATCGCGCCTCAGGACCTGGTAGTTATCAATATCTCCGTTAAGACAAACGTGAACAATCCCGCGAGAGCCATCTGGATCATTGTCCACAGGATGACAATTCGCCTCACTGATTTCACCAACGGACGCCCAGCGCGTATGGGCCACAGCGCTGTGATCCATATGGGGCAACCTGATCAGGTGCTGTAATATGGCATCATCACGCACTTGCTGTCGCAGGTATTGAACATTGTCCCCAAGGCTTCCCACCTCGGCTGCAACCTTATATGTGAATACCAGAGAGACCCCCGTCTCCCGCCTATGGGTTGTGATGTTTCCATTAACCAAGATTTGGCCCGCCTTCTTGGCCTCAAACTCATCAAGGAGAGACGCCTTTTTCAATCTTTCTTGGAAGTCCGAGAAAGTGGTCTCATCCACGACGAACAGCAAGGAAATCCCGGCAGAGTCTCTTCCTCTCACTTCTAGGCGATCAAGATTGTTAAAAATGAGGTTTATCTCTTTAAGCCGCTTGACAGCCTGGGGGCTCTTCTCGTATTGGCCAAAGCGTCCCAGAGATGATATCTTTTCTATGTTTTCAAGCACTTCACGCTTCAGAGACCAGAGGATGTCCCTCAATTTGGTCATGCGGCAGGCAATGACTTGAGATGCCTTTGCCGCCAGATAGCCTTTCTTCTGGCTCTGGACCTTGTCCTCGGCGTCAATCAACGCCTCAAGCTTTGAGCACAGGCAGGACAGTCTCTCCTGATAATCCCTATTGGAAAATAACTCACAAAAGACCGTTCGGCCTTTGAGTTGCTCAGCAAGATACTTTATCTCTCTCAAAAGCCCTTCCCCGCCAAGGTAATGCGCTTCTTGCCACACCCCCTTTTCTTCAAGGCCTTGCCATGTGTGCTTAGACAGGTCCTCTACCTTACGCTCAAGGGCCTGAACGGGAAGATCCCCCGTTTGGGCAGGGGCCCTCTTGAAGGCCAGGATCCCTGTTATCCCGCAGCCAAGGACGCTAGGCTCATAGGGGAACAGGACCACTGAACCCTCTGGCACTGTCTTCAAACTCCTACCGAAGTAAATGCCTGTCATAGCCATCGCTTTTAGAAAGGTCTTTATTTGCTTAACCATCATATTCGCATTATTTCTCAACTTATGTTTTCCTTGCCGAGTACCGCCTCCAGCTTTCGTATATCTGAAGGGGTGTCTACGGCGTGGGAATCGTAAGCCGTCTCCACCCCCCTGATCCGGAAGCCGTGTTCCAGGGCTCGAAGTTGTTCAAGCTTCTCGATGGCCTCCAGCCTCCCCCGAGGCAGTGACGTGAAACGATCCAGAAAATGTTTCCGAAACGCGTAGATCCCCAGATGTTTAAACATGTCAACCTGCTCCAGCCTATCCCGGTTGAAAGGGACAGGAGAGCGGGAAAAATAAAGGGCAAATCCCTCTTGATCAAAGACACATTTTACGCAATTGGGATCGTTGATCTCGCCAGGGTCCCTTATCTTATGAACGAGGGTGCTCATGACGAGCCCCGGGGCCTCCATCAGCGGAGAGACCACCTCTGAAAGAGACCGGGGAGCAAGGGCTGGCTGATCCCCCTGGATATTGATGACAATATCTTGATCTTTTAGATCCAGTCTGACAGCTGCTTCGGCCGCCCGATCCGATCCAGACCGATGGGTGCGCGCCGTCATCAGTACTCGGCCCCCGAACCCTTCAACACACTTCAAGATCCTCTCGTCATCTGTGGCAACGACCACATCCGATAGGATCTCAGCCTTTTTGGCCCTCTCATAGACCCATTGGATCATGGGCTGGCCCAGAATCGGTATCAAGGGCTTGCCTTCAAACCTCTTGGAGCCGTACCTGCAGGGAATGATGGCGACTACGTCCACGGCGCTTTCCAGCCTCATCTTACCACCCTAGTCATTGACACCAAAGAAATCTCGCAAGGCGCCATCAAAGGGCAACTCTTTAATATTCGAGACATAGTTTGGCAATGTCTGCTTCCGGCTGGATGGGATATTTGCCATTAAAACAGGCAAGGCAGAAACCGTCTTGTTGAATCCCCGTCGCCTCCACCATGCCGGGCAGGCTCAGATAGCAGAGGCTATCCAGACCAATGAAGTTTTGAACCTCTTCCACCGAATGTTGGCAGGCAATTAACTCCCCCTTGGTTGAAAAGTCAATCCCATAGAAACAGGGGTAACGGTGGGGAGGACAACTCACCACCATATGCACCTCCTTGGCGCCTGCTTCCCGCAATGTCTTGATGCGCATTTTGCTGGTGGTCCCGCGAATAATCGAATCTTCGACAATGACAACACGCTTGTCATGCAGGATCTCTCGTACCGGGTTGAGTTTGATTTTCACGCCAAAATCCCGCATGGATTGGGCAGGCTCAATAAAAGTCCTGCCCACGTAATGGTTTCGAATTACCCCCATCTCCAGCGGGATGCCCGACTCATGACAAAAACCGATAGCCGCGTAATTTCCAGAGTCAGGAAAAGGCATGGCAAAATCAGCTTTAAGGGGATATTCTTGGGCCAGTTTCATGCCTAGCTTCTTTCGAATGGCATACACGTTGTGACCGAAGATATTGCTATCAGGCCTGGCAAAATAGATATATTCAAAGATGCAGAAGGTGGACTGACATTTAGGGAAGGGCTTGATCGATTTAAGGCCCTCTTCGCCGATCATGAGAATCTCACCGGGAGCCACGTCTCTTAAGTATCGGGCGTCCACTAGGTCCAGAGCGCACGTCTCAGAGGCCACGATATACGCCCCGTTGAGCATGCCCAGGCAGAGGGGCCGGAAGCCATGGGGATCTCGAAAGGCGATGAGTTGGTCTTGAGTCATCAAGACGCAGGAATAAGCCCCTTGGATCTGCGAGGCAGCCTTCACCAGGGCCTCCTCCATGCCTCCTTTCAAGTTACGCGCCAGGAGATGAACGATGATTTCGCTGTCCATCGTGGTTTGAAAAATGGAACCCTTTCCCTCCAGATCTCTCCTAAGACGTCTCGCGTTCGTCAGGTTCCCATTGTGACCAATAGCAAGGGTCTTTCCCCCATGAGAGGCCACAAAGGGTTGCGCATTTTTTGCCACAGAAGAGCCGGTCGTCGAATAGCGGACGTGCCCCACGGCGACACGGCCACGAAGCCCGTTTAGGATAGGTTCGTTGAAGACGTCATGCACAAGCCCCATCCCTTTGTGCTCATAGATCGACGTCCCTGCAGACGTCACAATACCGGCACTCTCTTGTCCCCGGTGCTGGAGGGCGTAGAGCCCAAAATACGTCAACTTCGCCGCATCATCGTGTCCAAACACACCGAAGACACCACATGCCTCTTTGGGTCCATGACCCAGCGTCATGCCTCACCCCACCTTCTTCGATGAAAAGGCAGCCATGGCCGTCTTTCTTTGATATAAACCTCCAAGACCTTCCTGTCTGGCTCTTCCAGTCTCCTCGTAAAATTCCTGCAGCGATTGGACAGTCAGCTTCCTCTTTTTCATGGCTTCAATGCCTGAAGCCATGGCACAGGCACTGGCAAGGGTGGTAGCATAGGGGAGGCCATATCGCAAGACTGTGCGACGGATCGCTCTGGACCCCCCAGCGCTTTCCTTCCCTGAGGGCGTGTTTATGACCAACTGGATGTCCCTGTTTTTGATGTAATCAATCACGTTGGGACGGCCCTCGGCAATCTTCTTGACAGGCCGGGTCGGGATACCGGCATCTTCCAGGTGACGGTGAGTCCCCTGGGTGGCAAAAAAATCAAAACCCATTTCATAGAACTGATGGACCACAGGATAGAGCCCCTCCTTGTCCGCATCCTTCACACTGACAAAGACACTTCCTTCTGTTGGTAGGTGCTGTCCGGCCGCCAGTTGAGACTTGGCAAAGGCCCTGCCAAAGTCCGTGTCTATGCCCATGACCTCTCCAGTGGATTTCATCTCAGGGCCTAAGAGCACATCCGCACCAGGAAAGCGATCAAAGGGAAACACAGCCTCCTTGACTGAGACGTGATGGGGTACCACCTCACGGGTAAGTCCCAGATCTTCCAATGTCTGCCCCAGCATGACTTTGGTCGCCAGCTTGGCCAGGGGGACACCGGTGGCCTTACTCACAAAGGGAATGGTTCGTGATGCCCTGGGGTTGACTTCCAGTACAAAGATCTCTTCATCCTTGATGGCAAACTGTATGTTCATCAAGCCAACCACCAGGAGTTCTCGCGCCAAGGCACGGGTGTGTTCTTTAATTTCGTCCAGCAGAGAAGGCGGCAGGTCCTGGGGCGGGAGCACACAGGCGCTGTCACCGGAATGGACGCCTGCTTCTTCAATGTGCTCCATAATCCCACCGATGATCGTGGTCTTGCCGTCGCAGATCGCATCCACGTCGATTTCGATGGCATCCTCAAGGAAGCTGTCGATAAGGATGGGATGATCCGGAGAGGCCAGGTGGGCCTGGCGAGCAAAAGACTCCAGAGACGGTCTATCATAGACAATCTGCATGGCCCTTCCTCCAAGGACATAGGAAGGTCGGACGATGACGGGATAGCCGATGGTGTCTGCTACCCCGACGGCTTCTGTAGGGTCCATGGCTGTTCCATTCTCAGGTTGCTTCAAGCCGATTTTTCCCAAAACGTTTTTGAAAAGCTCTCGATCCTCAGCAAGGGCAATGCTTTCCGGTGGCGTGCCAAGGATAGGCACACCGGCTGCAGCAAGGGCCGCTGAAAGGTTAAGGGGTGTTTGGCCCCCGAATTGAACGATGACCCCTGTGGGTTTCTCAGTTTCCACAATATTGAGCACGTCCTCTTTGGTCAGGGGTTCAAAATAGAGCTTGTCAGACGTGTCGTAGTCGGTGCTCACCGTTTCTGGGTTGCTGTTGACCATGATGCTTTCCACGCCTTCTTCCTTCAAGGCAAAGGAGGCCTGCACGCAGCAGTAGTCAAATTCAATCCCCTGTCCGATACGGTTTGGGCCCCCACCGAGGATCATGACCTTAGGACCTGTAGAAAGGCGGGCCTCGTCCTCCAGTTCATAGGTCGAATAATAGTAGGGCGTTCGGGCCTCAAATTCGGCAGCGCAGGTGTCTACCAATTTATACACCGGCGCCACACCGCACTCTTTACGGAACCCCCGGATCTCATCATCGGCGCCTTTGAGCAGATGGGCCAGTTGAACATCTGAAAACCCGAAGGCCTTGCTCTTCTTCAGAAGATCTTCATTCCAGGGATGGTCGGCATTCAATATTTCCTCTTCTGCCATCACGATTTGGGCCATTTGGTTCAGGAACCAGGGGTCTATGGCAGTGAGCCTGTAAATGGTTTCCAGCTTCATCCCAGCCTTGATGCCGTATCGGATATAGAAGAGGCGTTCGGAATGGGGGTTAATGAGCTTTGCCTCAATCTCCTCCCTAGCAGGCACACGCCCGTCTTGTGCCAATCGTCCTCTGCCGTCGGCCCCCAGACCAAATCGTCCGATATCCAGAGAACGAAGCCCTTTTTGGAGGGCCTCCTTAAATGTCCGGCCAATGGCCATGGTCTCGCCCACGGATTTCATGGATGTGGTCAGATGATCTTCCGTGTCCGGAAATTTTTCAAAGGTCCATCGAGGAATCTTGATGACGCAATAGTCGATAGTTGGCTCAAAGGAAGCCACGGTTTCCCCGGTGATGTCATTTGGAAGCTCGTCCAAGGTATAACCCACGGCCAGCTTGGCGGCGATTTTGGCAATGGGAAAGCCGGTGGCCTTGGAGGCCAGGGCAGAGCTCCTCGAGACCCTTGGGTTCATTTCGATGACGACCATCTCTCCATCCTGGGGATTGACCGCAAACTGAATGTTGGACCCTCCCGTCTCAACGCCGATTTCCCGGATCACGGCGATAGAGGCATCCCGCATCCTCTGATATTCCCGGTCGCTCAAGGTCTGGGCCGGTGCCACAGTGACACTGTCTCCCGTATGGATGCCCATGGGATCCAAGTTTTCAATAGAACAGATGATGACGACATTGTCTTTTCGGTCCCGCATGACCTCAAGCTCAAATTCCTTCCAGCCGATCACCGATTCCTCCAGCATGATCTGATGAATCAGACTGGCATCAAGCCCCCAGGCCGCCCACCTTTCGAGGTCCTCCAGGTTGTAAGCTACACCGCCGCCGGTACCTCCCAGGGTGAAGCTGGGCCGGACGATAATGGGATAGCCGATCCCGGCTGCAATCATCTTGGCGCTGTCCATGTCTCGGGCAATACCGCTTTCGGGTACTCGCAGTCCTATCCGCTCCATGGCCCCTCGAAAGAGGTCGCGGTCTTCAGCCTTTTTGATGACCTCGGTGGACGCCCCGATCATCTCTACCTTAAACTGTTCTAGGACGCCCATATCCGCCACCCGGACAGCTGTGTTTAGACCGGTTTGCCCTCCAAGGGTCGGCAGAAGGGCCTGGGGCCTTTCCTTTTCAATCACCATGGAGACCATCTCAGGGGTGATCGGCTCGATGTAGGTATGGTCAGCCATCGCAGGATCGGTCATGATGGTGGCGGGATTGCTGTTGACCAGCACCACCTCATAGCCTTCTTCCTTTAAGGCCTTGCACGCCTGGGTCCCTGAGTAGTCAAATTCGCACGCCTGGCTGATAATGATCGGCCCAGATCCGATAATCATGATCTTTGATATGTCAGTCCTTTTGGGCATACTTGTATTATTCTAGTTGAGCGAAAACGCTCAATTGACAGTTGTCAGCAACCAGGTATCATATCAGGTGCCAGGAGACACAAGCACGTGGGTTCTTGTCATGCCAGCCAGATGATATACAAATGTTCAGGTAGTTATCCTGTGACTACCCGGTGAATGCTGATCCCCGGCCTTTACTCAATTGAGAGTTTACTCCCACTCAATGGTACTGGGTGGTTTGGAACTAATGTCATAGACGACCCGATTGACGCCCCTGACCTCGTTAATAATGCGATTAGATATCCTTCCGAGCAATGAATGAGGCAGCCTCGCCCAGTCAGCGGTCATGGCGTCTGTGCTGGTCACCGCCCGAATGGCCACGACGTGCTCATAGGTCCGCTGGTCTCCCATGATGCCCACGGTTTTTAACGGTAGAAGCACTGCAAAGGACTGCCAGAGTTTTTTATAAAGGCCCTTGGATGTGATCTCTTGAAGGAGAATCTCATCCACCTTGCGCAAGATGGCAAGCCTGGCCTGGGTCACGTCACTGATAATGCGAATCGCCAAGCCTGGCCCTGGGAAGGGTTGTCTCCAAACCAGGTCCTCAGGGAGTCCCAGCTCTTTTCCAAGGACGCGGACTTCATCCTTAAAGAGGTGTTTCAGGGGTTCAATGAGTTTGAGTTTCATCTTCTTTGGCAGCCCCCCGACGTTGTGATGGGATTTGATTACCGCGCTGGGGCCCCCAAAGGCCGACCGGGACTCAATAATATCCGGATACAGGGTTCCCTGGGCCAAAAACCCGGCCCCTTTGAGCTTGCCGGCCTCCTTTTCAAAGGCTTCTATAAATGTGCGACCAATGATCTTGCGCTTCTTTTCAGGGTCCATCACGCCCTTTAACCCTCTCAGAAACGGCCCCCTGGCGTTGACAAATCTTAGATTCATCTTTAGGTGTTTCTTGAAGAGCTTTTTAACCTGCGGCGCCTCATCCTGGCGCAAAAGGCCGTTGTCTAAAAAAATACAGGTCAATTGCTTCCCCACGGCCCGATGGAGGAGAAGGGCTGTCACGGAGGAATCCACGCCGCCGCTCAACCCAAGAATGACCTTCTTGTCCCCCACTGTCGACCTGATATCCTGGACAGATTCTCTGATGAAGGAT
>Ga0180433_10006951_pt1 | contig 14617 bp, 10 predicted proteins | sample SS_ome_8_FD_132980 | JGI IMG/M metagenome (GOLD analysis project Ga0180433, IMG submission 132980) | Hypersaline lake sediment archaeal communities from the Salton Sea, California, USA - SS_1_D_1 metaG | ecosystem: Environmental > Aquatic > Non-marine Saline and Alkaline > Hypersaline >... | reverse complement strand
TATCGGAAGGAGTTCTTGGGTTTCCGATTACAGCCATTGCTCCATCAGTCAACGCTCCTTCGTAACCTGCATTTTTTGTCAAAAGATCAAGGACTACTGAAGTAGACGCTGCGACCTCGTTTACAGGAAACGCTGGATTTTCTGTCCCAAACCAAAACATCGGTGGTATTTTAATATTACCACCTGCTTCTCCGTACAAACCAGCATCCAACCCCTTGGCTGTTAGCTCAGGGAGCACCTCTTCTTGATAGTATAGCCGAGCTGAGTTTGTATCTCCCGAGCTAATGTGTTTCTGAAGTTCAGGATATAATGCACCCAACGATGTTAAGTCGCCATTAGCAACGCCCCTTTCTGCAATTCCAATTCTGTTGTTGATATAACCTTGAATGGCTGTGACCGCAGAGTCGCTTAAGCTTTGATTTTCATCAACTATTTGGCGAAAGTCAGCGAAAGAGGGGCGTTTGTCGGGTGTGTTAAGAATCAACCTGCGAGCTAAACGATCTACAATAGAGGAGTCAGTAGTTGGGTTTCCTTCAGAATCCACTTCTGGAATAAACATCGACAAGACTTCTTCCATCTCAGCAATCTTGTCCGAATGTTTTTCTAAGATGTATGAGTTATCTTTTGCACGAATAATTCTTGTCTCTAACTCCGAAGCAGCTTTGTAGGTATCAGAAGCTTTTGTTAAGTTAAAGAAGTTGTCATACGATGACGTTACAGAGCCGTATTCTTTTTCAGCTTCATCTTTTAAGTAGGTGGTGTCACTCACAGTTTTAAGTCTGCTTGCGTAAACTGTTTCAAAGTCTAGTGCCTGATCGGGAGTAAAGCCATAAGACTCAGCGTGTGCCTCTAAGAAAGCATCACTCTGCTCCTTGCGGCTAAGAAGCTCTTCGGGGCTGCTCGCTGTTTTTAACTGGTGCTTGATTGCCGCCAATACTGAGCTACCAGCGTCTGCTTTAAACGCCTCTCTTGTTTGGTCGTTGGGCTGGCCGTCAACCAGAATTTGGTACACGTTTGTAGTTGGGTCTAGGCCGCTCAGCAGTGTGTTAAAATTTTCAGGACTAAGTCCTGTGGGATTTTGAGTAATAGCTTTAACAACATTGCTTCTGGTAGCAGAAAGAAAGTCTTTAGAGTTATTTGAGATTTTATAAGCATTTGCTTTAAGCTCGTAAGTATTATTCAACTTACCCCACGTTTCAGAAGCTCTTTGCTGGTACGGAGCTAGTACGTCCATATCCTCAATAGCTCCGCCTGCAGTATCGGGAAGGAACTTATTAAAATCAGGCTTTCCGAGGGCATTAAACTGCTGCTTAACTCGGTTTATTTCTGAGACATCACCTGACTTATAAGCTGCATCTAAATTTTTAGATACTTCATCAAGCTGTACCTCGTAGTTTGTAGCAGCTTCCGACGCCAACAGCTTTTGCGCTTGTGTCTTCTGATTGGCCTTAATCCTCTGTATATTAAGAGCAGCTTGACCTACTTTGCTGATGCCTTCGGCCATACCCGAAAGCCCACTTCGATAAGAAGATGTTGTATCGAATGCCGAAAAAGGCGCTTTCTGCTGCTGAGCAGTTTGAGTGTTTAATTGAATAGCCATTTTGCGTCTGAACCTGCTGTTGCTCCCATGCTAGTTGCGCTGGCTAGGCCACCGACGACCTCACCAATTGCAGCTGTTCTAATATTTGCAGCTTGATTGCGATACTGTGTTGCTGTGTTTGCTGCGCTTGCCAAAGTAAATTCTCTTTGCGCAAGACCAGTATCCCAAGCCAAATTACGTTTACGTCCTGCTTCGCCTGCTTGTAGGTTGTACTGGTAGCTGGACGCGGACGCATCAAAATCAAAACTAGCAAGTTCGTTGTTTGCTGCCATATCGTATGACCTAAAGACGTCCTCCATTGTTCCGTAACTAGAAGACAAAGAAATACGTTCCTTGGCTAAATCAGCATCAAGCTTTCTTGACAAAGCAACTCGCTTTCTTTGGATAGCTTCCAAATCACGAAACTTATTAGCCTCGGCAGCAGACTGTTTAAAGTTTTCTTGCGCTACAGCATCAACCGCGTTGTTGACGTCTATTTGAGCGTTGACCTTGCCCTGTGCTTCAGCAGCATCAGCTGCGTACTCTTGCGCCTTTGCGTTTTGCTGCGCAGAGTGATAAGAGAATGCAGTGCTAAGTAATGTAGCTGCGATTGCGATTTCCATGCTAATTCAAATCAGTTTTGGTTGTTAAAGACGCAATTGTCAAGGGATACGGCTCTTCGTGCTTAATTGTGGGCACATTGTCGACGCCAAATGTAGAGCCGGTCACTGGTCGCTCTTTGTCAAAACCTGTAAAGCCGTTACCACTTCCGTAGTTTGTTGACACGCGGACTGTTTCAAATCTGTCACCAATTCCAATCTTATAGCTCCATGTGTTAATTAGGAACGGTCTTATCGACACGATTCTGGCTGTGTCTGCTGCATAGGCTGGCTTATTGCTTGCATCCCAAGTAGGGAACATCATCTGCAACTCGCCTGTGTAACGCAGACCAACAATGACTCGGATTGCATCCACAGACTGTAGTGTAATGGTTCCATCGGTTAGCGTCTGATCGCCTGTGTAAACACCGTCTTCGATTACGGCGACAGTGTCTCCTTCTCCGAAGCGCTCGCTCACGTCGTTGCTTATCGGGGCTCCTTCTGGTTTAACCAGCTCAATGTAGCTGTCCAACATCGGGTAGCTGGTAAGTTGAACTGGGTCAGTTTCTGCTAGGGCTTCTGTGTAAGTGCTTCCGTTTCGGCGAACAACAATCCACACTTGGTCCAACTGCGTGCTTGTTCCTCGGTGAAGAACACTGATATCTAAAACTTGCGCATCATCACCTAAGTCTTGCTCAGACCACGCGTAGAACTCTTCTTGTCTGTGATACGATAAGCAATAAAGTTTACCCGACCGAGTGCGCACCCAAATACGAGGCTGAGGTGTATGCTGGTAGGCAATTTGGACGATGGCGTCAGTTAGAAAAGTTGGGTAAACAAGCTTTGATACATCATTAGAGGATGCGCTGTTAAGCGTTGTGTCATACTTATACTCCATCAGTCGAGTACCCGACTGGTCTGGATAAAACACGGAGCTACCCACTGTTTCTGCTTGAGCCTCACAGGGTTCTTCTTCTGTAAGCTCCATCCGTATCGTTTTTGGACTAATACCGTACTGGTACTGGTTGGGGACAATTCGGTAAATACCGCCCGTTGTGCCTACAACCAAGTCTTTGGCTGCATTGATCCAGCGGATTGCGGCGTTTCTGTTAGATAGCGCGTAGGTGATTGCGTCCGTATCCAAAACATCTCCGTTATCCTGTGTGGGCTGAAAACTGGTTTCATCTTCGGCTCGGCTGTAATAGAGGAAGTTTGAGTTTGCGTAAGTTCCTCCAAATATACGCCGCTGCTCAAACTTAGCAACCGTTCTGGGGTAGTTGTCAAAATACCAAGCTCCCAGCTTAACATCTTCAAAGGTGCCTCCGTTTTCAAAAGCAAGTGTTCGTTTATTGCGAGGAACGGAGTTAATAAGTGTCACAACAACCTGAGTGGTGCTTACAAAACGAGAAATGGACATGTACACATTTCCAGACTTCATTCGGCCAAGTATGTGACGACCTACGTCTTCTGGACCGAACTTACTTTGTGTAACATTCAGCAAAGCATCGTTTGCAATCGTAGTGGCTGAAAGGTTGCTAAGGGCATCTGGAATAACTAAATTCCCAGTAGAGCTTCCTGAGTCATACTCTTCTACTTTTGGAACACCGTCAGCTGTATTGTAGCACGATACAACATCAAATTGTCTCTGTGTGGATAGATTACCAATAGTCAGAGTCTTTGTTGTCGCAGCTGGGTTTGTTGTGTTGTGTGGGTTTAACTCGCTTAGAGTGTTTATAAAGGTGTAAGAATAGTTACCCGACGGCTGTAGGACTGCGGTAACTATTTTTATAGATCCTGTGGTGTCAGGACCAGCCATGTATAATATGGCATCTAAGCCCTCATATATGGCGTAAACCGAACCACTCTTATACAGCGTGTTATTGTATGTTCCTCTATAAAACTCAACAGGGTGGTCTTCTGTACCTAGATGCTCTTTGATCTTAACCCAGCGAGTTTTGCTCCGAGTTTCACCCACTACGACATTGTTATTTCGTCTATCATCGGCGACTCTAACCCACGAGTCCGTATAACCTGAGTTGAAAATAACTGTATCAGAGCGCAAATGTATTTCGTCCACATCAACTCCGTCTAGCTCCAAAGCTTTGCTTTTTGTTGGTTGTGTGGCTTCATCTACTTCGTCGCTATCTAACAAATATAACTGAGCTGCGTCATCTTCGATGTCTAAAACAGACACAACGGGTTCTATGTAAACAACCGTGCTTGTGGGGTCTTCCAATGTGTAGTTTGTGGACGAACCTGCGTGTAGTGCTTTTCCAAGTAATTTAGTAGATCCAACGGTGTATTCTACATACCAGTCTTGGCTGTAAGAGCCTGCTGGACTTGCCACGAAGTCATTGGCTATGGCTGAAAAAGCTGCTGTGTCTGCTTCAAGTTTTACATAGCGCTCGTTCTGTGAAATAGTGTATTTAGTGCCGTCGTCTTCTTTCTCCAAAAAAGGTTCTACTTCAAAAGTCAGGTCAGATAGAGTCCACTGATCATCACCTTGTACTTCAACATTTGCGTTCAGTAAGATATCGCCTTGTGCGTATAACGTGTAACCGTCACTAGATATAAGTGAGGATGCTACAAATGAAATATCCGCTGTAAGTTTTTTAGGTCTGTGTCGACCGTGAGCAATGTAAAGTTCTGATGTTTCTGAGCTAAAACGTAGCTCCCTAATGTCTACAGCCGAATAAGGTGTTGGGACTACATCTTTTGATGTTCCACTAGAATCAAATATCTCCACTTGCTGCGAAGTAAACACAGCCCTGTATGGTTGGTCAGTTGCTAAGATAACGTCAACAGCCACCACGCTGTCTGTGGTGTAGTCTGTAGTGTTATAGTGTTTAAACCCTGTACGGAAAATAGCAGGTCCTTGAAGTGATGGAAAGAAGTTTTTGAATGTACGGCCAGAGTTAGCTACCCGTTTAATGTCAGTGCGTCCGAGAACGTAATCACTAATTAAACCGCCTGAGAAATCTGTTTGAACATTGCTATACCGAGCCATACCTTTGGTGTGCGCTTATGAATTGAGAATTTCCGTCGTTAATGTAGGTTTGAGCTGGTCCTTGGCGACCTTCCAGCATCCTTGCTCGTCGAAGCGCGAGAACGTACTGCTTGTGCAGTAGCTCATGTCTATTTTCCGAACCAGACAACTCAATGCTCATGTTTTGCGCCATGTGCAAGGTAAGCAGTCGAGTAATAAAAGCAGGAAGCCCAGAAGCAGATGTTTCTAGATCTGGGACGTAAGTGTATGTGATTTTCAGTGTGCTTTCGTCAGAGTAAAGCTTTCCGTTTGCAAATCGAAAATCACTGATAAGGATATCTTCTGCACTTTCTATGTACAGAAACAAATTAAAATCAAGAGGAAGCGTGTATTCATACTTGAAGTTCGTAAACTCCAAAGACTCGGTTCCAGAGAGCGTAGCTCGTTTTGTGTTGTAATTGAATATATTGTCTCCAAACAACTCGGTGACGGCCTGAGCATAGGCACGTGTACTTATCTCATACGTGCTGCTTGATTCGTCATCGGCGTCGATATGAAAGCTACCTACCATTCGTAGGGCAGAGTTCAGTATCTCCAGTTTGTTTGCTTCAGTAGCCATAAAGAGGAAGTAGCCTCCCCCGAATTGACAGGGGAGGCTACAGATAAGACTACGCCTCTAGGCAGCGGATTTCGCCAGTGACCTCACCCCACATACGAGATGCTTCAGCGCAAAGCTTGAAGTAAATGTAAGGGATGTTTTTCTTGGCAGGAACGCGCCACACATCGCCCTTAAGAGCTGTACCAACAGACATCTTAAGTGCTTTAGGTGTTGCAACGATAACACGACGCTCGTCGTCGTTAGCGCCGTCGCTGTTAAGTCCAAGACGCTCGGTTTGGATAAAGCGGAAGCCCATAAACGTGGTGACTGCGCCTTCTGCAAGAGACTTGCGAACTGCGTAATCGGAGTTGATGATTTCCTCAATACCAAGAAGGTCATTGAACTGAGTCGAAGTAAGGAAGCAGTTAACAACGTCATCCTGACCGATAGCCTCAAGACGAAGCATCGTGCGGCGAGCCGCTTTGAGCTTCTCAAGAGTAAGACCAAGAGGAGTTGCGCCGCCAGTTGGAGTACCATCGTAGTTGGCACCGATGGAGAAACCTTCAGTGTTACCAGCGATGATGTCGATACCATTTTTCGCAGTAGCTGCGTCATAGGTGTCAACAACTGGGTTAGCGTCGTTCTTGCTCAGATTACCGATCGTGATGTTGGTGTCACGAGTCGAGGAAGCAGCACGAGAGAACGTGACGGTTGTGCCACCGCTACGGCCTGTGTAAGCTTCTCCGAAGATTCGGTCGATGATGATATCGTCGATCTTACGCTTACCCGATGCAAGAAGCGCCTGAGTGTAGGCATTCATTGGATCAGTAAGTACGCGCTTGAGATCTTTCTCGTCGATGTATTTGCCGAGCTCGTAGTCCTTAAGACCGATGCGGCGGCGATCGTGAGAGATATCACTGTTAGGATTGTCGCCATAACGAGTAGCGTCTTCGGTCATTGCTTCGGCAACACCGATGCGATCGAAGTATTGAAACTCTTCGTTTTGGGACTCTTGTTCGAAATACGGCTGAAGTTTGGATTCAGTTTGCTGGAATGCTTGTTCGAAGCCAGCTTTGAATGATTCAACGTATGCAGTGTTAATAGCGGCAGCGTTGCTGATTGCAGCAGCTCCTGCGCCATTGCTTGCCATGTAGGATGGGTCTGAATAGGCCATGATAGTATATAATAAGTTAGGTTAAATAGAAGTTTGCTTTTTTTCGATGAGCTACCCTTTCGGACTCTTCTAGTTATACGGAACCAACGGCTATCTGAAGCTGCTACTGGGACCTAAAAAAAGGCTACCCCAATAGTAATGGGATAGCCTTGTTTAGAGTCTTTGTCAAGTTTATTTACGCAGATGGGTACAAACTTGAGTAAAGTCGTGCCCTTTGCTCCAAAATCTGCTGTCGCTTGGTTCGATCAGCCATACTTAGAGAAGATGGGTCGGACATAATCAGTGACGCATTTGAGGAATCTAGTTCCTGAATTGCCGAACGAATGCCGTGTACATTCTCAGAAGCAAATCCCGATGTGGGGTTGTTCTGCGACAACGGAAGCGCATCACCAGATACTTCTGCAATGCGGTGAAACACTTTCAGCACAGCTGGGTGGTTGGCGATAACGGGGTCCGACTCGATAAGCTCTCTCAGCTCTGGAATCTCCGAAGACAGTGCTTCGTAAGCTTGATTTGCTTCAGCCAAGTTAGCGTCGTACTTTTCACCCCACTCACCCTGAATAGATTGGCGGTGTGCTTTCACTGTGTCTTGAATCTGAGCACTACTTAACTCATTCCCATCTACAGCAAGCTGAACATACCGTTCGTACAGTTGGTCGAACTGCTGCTGGTTTAGACCCATCTTGGCAGAAAAATCCACTAGCTCCTGAATGCTTTCTTCGCTGATTTCAGGAGCTTTGTCTGCTCCTTCGAACGAAAGTTCTTCTGGTGTAGAGTATTCGTTGTTTTCTGGTCGAAGATGGCTGTAGAAATCATTCCACTGCTCTTCACCCCAATCTGCTTGAGGCATCGGCAACCGCTTAGTCCCCAAAGCACTCTGGGCATTTACAAGTTGATCTGCAAGTGCGTGAACAGACTTGGTGTTCTTCAGCGTTTCGTGTGCCTTAAGGTTATCGGGCAATGACTCATAAAACTGGGCGTATGTGTCTTCTGATGTAAAATCAAAAGTACTGGGCTCAGTTGCGGGTTCGGAGGCTACCTGTGTGGTGATATCACCGCCCAGACCCCCTGTTGGTTCTGTATCTTCTAGCATATTATTTATTCTCCATCTCTATCTTGTTAATAAGTTCTTGTGGATCATCCTGACCCAATAGAGTGAGAAAACTCATAGCCAACCGTCGTCGACCTTCGCATTCCCGAAGCTTTGCTTCGTCGGCGTGAAACACTGGCTTAGTCACATGACACTCCCTCAGCAATACTGTGAAGAAGCGCTTTCCTTGCGGCGTCTCCAGTATATGGGTTAAGTCTTCTTTAAGCTTCGCTTTTTCACGAAGCCTGCTGAGGGAATCAAGGACTCGCATATTAGATGTTTAACAACTGACCTACGCCTTCGGGGTCTATCTGCTTGGCTTGTGCTATATCTTTCATTGCACCTCCGATTTGCGGAGCAGCAGCTATAGCCTGTTGTTGTTGATTTTGTTGCTGAGCAGCTTCTCTTACTTCACTGAGCTCCTCTTCAGATTTAATGATGTCGGGCTGAATGTTTCTGTACTGAGCATAACTTGCCAGTAGCTTTTGCTCGTTGATTGCCTCCATTATCTCGGGCTTGGCTTGAGCCAGTGGAGTGATATCTCGCATAAAAGCACTGATATCTGACAATCTGGTGGCAAACTGAGACTGAGATGCTGGGCTGGAGTAGGATATCTCCAAAGATGCACCAGCTAAGGTTGCTGGCTTTTCTGGGAGCTTTCCAGTGCGGTCGAGTAGCTCAAATGTTGCTTCGATGGCTGGTCCGAGATACTCAGTCTCCATGCGGTTAAGCAATGGAGCCAACTGGTTTAGCATCTGTCCGCGTACGTCTTGAATCTCTGTAACACTTTGACGTTCTTTCTTCTCCTGACGAATGATCTGGTCAACAAAGAATGCACGGTTAACGGAGTCGCGATACATGCGAATCATCTCCATTACATACTGGGGTTGATTCCCAGCCATAATTGGTGATGGCTTCTCACTACCTGCCTCATGGAACATGATCTGGCGTGAGCCATATTTCATGGGGAGCATGATGCTGTCTTCTTCCGCCGTAAGCGTCGGGAAGTTCAAATACTCCGCTGAGGTCAACGCCTCCTTAACCATCTTGTTAAGTGCGCGAATCTGCGACAAGCACGAGAATGCTGGGCCACGCCCGTACACTTCGTCTGCCAGTTTAGACCAGCGAGGCACTAAGAATGTAAAGTAGCTGGAACCGCTTTCCTGCAAAGGCTGCTTAAGCGCTGGGCACCAGTAGGTCACACTGTACGGACGGCCTTTTCCAACTCGGCTGCCCTTCTTGGCTGCTTTGTCCGTGTTGGGTTCGATCGTGTAGATCAGCTCATACTTGTTGTGAATGGAGTTGTCCTTGTTGAACCCATCCATATCCACAACTTGTGGGAACGCCTGCATCAACTGACGGGCAGTCTTGTAGCATCGGTAGTAGACGGTATCCACCGTCCCGTACTGGTCAGTGTCAAAGAACACATCAGCTAGCGGTCGTGATCGAAAATTAACAACACCGTTAACTTCGGATATCTGTACGGGGGATGTGCCGTAAGCACCGATATCTAGGAAGCACTCGTGACTTGAGCTGTAGAACTGTGACTGAGGGAGCGCAAACTCGTGAAGGATTCGGTCAGCTACTTTCTGTAAGTAAGCTGTCTCTTCTGGGGTTACGCTACCCTGAGACCTGTCAGTGATACGCAGGTAGAACCAGCGATCGGACTTGGGAATCAGGTTAGAGCTAAGACCATTCGCAAACATCTGGTTGCACCAAACGGCTGTGTCGTCGTACATCTCCTTTGATCCATCTTCTTGCATGGGCGTATGCCCGTGATCAAATTTGTCGGAGTTTGGACGAACAAACCGCTGAGCATCATAGAACATGCTGTCTAAGTTAGACCGCAGAACCTTAAGCTCGGCATACCTTTGTTGGAGTCTATCCATATAAGCTCGTGCCGCCGCCTAGTGCTGAGCGACCCTGAACCTTTTTCTTTTGGTCAGCCAGTCTGCGCGGTAGCGTGGCTTGCGATCCCATAAGTCCAGCAGATGTTACTCTTGCTGATGGAGCCGCTGCCTGCTTAACCGGTCTCCGTGCCATCGGCGCTGGAGGGGGCGGGGGCGCAGGGGGTGGAGGAGGGGGAGGTGGTCTTTTTGGTTTTGAGCCCATATTTTGATATACGTTTTAAGGTTTCCCAGCTATAAAATTTTTCTGAGTCTGGTTTGTTCATTCTGTGGTATCTTGTAAACATGACTCTGTCAAGCGGAAACGGAGCAAGTTTAAAAAACAGCTCTATATTCTTTGATGGGTCTCGGCTTGCTGCGTAAGCGACCTTCCAATACCGCCCAATCTCGTCCTCAAGAACTTCTGCCATTAAAATGTGGTTTGGTGCGCTCCAAAAGTAGCGTTCTCCTCCGTGCGGACAGTTGAGGTAATAGTCCTGCAGCCAGATAAAGTTCTGTCCTTGGGTGTGGTACAGGACAACTGCTTCGTCTAGCAGAGATAACCTGTAGTCCTCACCAACTGATACTTGATACTTCGTACTCATGTTTCGATTTCTTTTTTTCAAGTGATGGCTGCTTAAGTCCAACAGCCAGTGTCCTAAATGCGTCTGCCCCGTGAGAATTGGAGTCGTGGACAGGGGTTTTTCGGAAAACGCCTCTGGAGCTGTCAAATTCTTTATGGTAGCCCTTTAGCGCTTCAATTCCTGCGTAGCAGTGTGTCTTTGAGAACCAGCACTTGGGGAGAAGGTTTCGGACGGCTTCGATGCCGTCAATGATCGACAGCTTCTTGACTGTCGTAAACTTCAAGCCCAAACCTCGGGCTGTCTCCAAGCGAGACTTACCTGTACCAAGTTCTCGCACCTTGATGTCGTGCGGAGCATAATGCTTCCCGTACGTCACATCCTTCTGGGTTGACCACCTCTGCAGCTCACGCGCGTAGTGTGGTAAGCCCTCTCCACTATTCTCGTAGTAGTTCACGATTCGCACTTCGTTACGAAATAGCTGGAAAAACCAAATGGTTGTCGCGTCGTCCATCCCCAAGTCCCACGCAGTGTGGACTGGGAGCAGTGGGTCGACCGCAATAGTGTCCACGATCCGCTTGTCCCTGTAAGCCTTGTTGATCTGCGCTCCGTAGTACGCGCCCTCGACGGGGGTCTTGAATGAGCACATGTACTCGGACTGGAACCTTGCTTCGTTGTTCAGTTCGTTACGAGCTTTGCGCAGTTCTTCTGGGGCAATGGCCTGAGTGTCTTTGACTGAAAGGTGGCTGCTATACCACGAACTGTCAGACTTGGCTTTGAGGAGCATCTTGTAGAAGTGGTTCTCGCCACGAGGCGTTCCGTTAAACAACGCCCATCCGCCGTTTTCCGCTAGGATGGGGTTGATCAGCTGCCACGCACTTGGATCGGAGATGCTGTATTCGGAGAACACCACACCGATGGGGTTTGCCCCAACCATTTTATCTGGGTCGTCAGACCCCATGAGCTGGATGATCGAGCCGTTCTTCAGGTGGATTCGCATCTCCTGCTCACTCTTCTTCTCGACCAGTTCCCTCGGGAAGTAGTCGATAAACTTCTTGCCCTCGCCAGTCATGCCGTTCCAAACAATTCGGCGTGCCTGATTGCCGTAGGGCAACACATACCAGTAAGTGCCCACACGCTGTAGCGCCTTGATTGCAACAATGTTGACGCAAGTCAAATCCTTACCTGCACGACGGTGCCAAGCGACCACTGCCCGAAGGCTTCGCTTTTTCTGAGTCATGTACTTGAGCAATGGGAGCTGATAAGGTCTCGGCTCCCATCCCTGCGCTGGGACACTAATATTCATCTAGGTCGTCAAAAATATCGTCATCGTCGTCACACTCAGCCCACTCCCAGTCTTCTTCCACTCCACCGTCGCCGATGTATTTTTCATGGTAATTGGATGCTGCGCTAAGAAGACCCGATGCTGCGTATGGGTCGCTGAACCTTATGTCATAGGCCAGTGGTTCATTCTCGTCGCTTGCAATTACAACGTAGTTTCGGAAATGCTCTCCGAGAATGGCCACCGCCTGTTCGATTGGTTCAAGACTCATTTTTCTCCTCTTCGCTTAGAAACTCGTCGTATCCGTCCTCGTTGTCAATTATTTCTGCGTCAACTGCTGTCGCCATGTCAGCTTTGGACACTTTACTGTAGTCCACAGTCATTATCTTCATCTCCCCTGTAATGTTCTGCTGGACGTCCACGCTCTTAAGCTTCGGCTGGGTGTAGCTTGCTAGTTCTTTCCAGATCGCAATTCTCTCCTTTAGAGGGACGTCCTCATTTGAAGTGTAGCCCAGTAGCTCTTCAATTGGGTTGATCCCCTTCTCGGCAAACATGGCAAGTAACGCCTTGCGTTGTTCTGCTGGGGTGGGGGCTTTGCTCATCATGTCCAGAAATTGCTGCTTGATCGAGAGGTCCTTCTCTACCTTGGCAAGTTCTTTCTTGGCGAGCTTCATGTCTTCTTCTGCTTTCATACGTTTACGATGACACCTAGTCCGTTTAGCATTTTGTTGTTTAACTACCTGCTTGGGTTTCTTACCAGCAGCGTAGGTTCTTCCATCTGGTTTCTTGGTTGGCACCTTATGATGTAAAACAGGTGGTGAACATATTGTCAAGTCTGTCACACTTATCACACTTGTATCACACTTTTTTTGGGGGGGTGTGATTAAGTATATTATATGATTATTAAGGACTTAGAGAATCTGTCACACAAATCACACTTTTTTTGGGGGGGTACAACAGGTGAACGGTAGGGGGTCAAAAAAAGTGTGATTTGTGTGATGAATTACGTAAGTCGTTGATAAAGGTACTGGTTAATAAGTCACACTTGTCTCGAAAAAGTGTGATGCAAGTGTGATAAGTGTGACAGATTTCACGATAATTGCCTATTCTGCTGAACACTTGTACACTAAAACACCGAAATTCCCAAAAATTGAAAATTGGATTTGACGGTAGGGACCCCTTTGTTGTCCGTTTCGTAATTTCCCCCAGTGGGGGGGGTGCTTTGTCCGTGTCGCGTTGTTCATCAGTCCTGCTCCATGCTCCAAGTTCCCTCGAACAGTGAACCCTTGAGCACTAGTCCAAGGTCCAAGAACCTCTGAACTACAACTATCAAACCCCGAACTTTGATCGTTCAAACTAATCTCCATGACCCTTCAAACCCCACGACCATCAACCCAGACGCAAGTGACGCGGTAACTCGTTGATGCTCAGGACGTTGTCTCCGCTTCGTCCAACCAAACCACACAACACGCTCTCAAAAGCACCCTATCTCGAACCCCACAACCACAACACTCTCACCCACAAGCACTTAAACAACCAAAACCAACAACCACACCCTACAGCAAGGGGACTCTTCCTATCACCCCCTCACTGTTGAGCTAAGCAAGTAGAAACGAGGCTTGCGCCCTCCCAACCCTTTGCTCCAGCCCATACGACACTCGCACCGTCAGTCCCGCGTTTGAGAGCCGCGTCGCCCCAGACCTAAGTAATGAACCCCGTCCGTCGCACGAACGGCGCTTGGGCACTCTCTCTTCGCATCAGCCCGAGCACCTACGTCCCTGACTCCCCCTTGTTAGTGGATCCATGTCACTGTTGTCTCTGCTGTTGTGTTTTTCCTCGTCATAATGTTTTTATGTCTTGTGGATCGGAATTGCTCTAAGGGCTATGTCAAGGTAGTATTTTTCCGTTTGCCGTCTAGCTTGTTGTCGGTACAGACGTTCAGTCGATCATGGCTCATCGGAACATCGTCTTCGTCCACCATTATAACGGAAAAATCTCCACCTTGACAAATCCCTTCGGGACGAGCAATTCCGCTCCACAACCCATAAAAACAATGAGTAAAAACAAAACATCCGATACAACAGTAACCCACTATCAAGGTGAAGTCATTGCCGTAGGCCCTCAATCTGCTGAGAGCGAGTACCCAATCACCGTTCGCACAACGGACGGGGATTACTTCAAGGTCTGGTTCGACACAGCTCTCAAACGCGGCACTGCCGTCACAATTGACGAAGTGGTCTGGGCAAACGGTTGGAAGGACACCTTCCTCGTAACTTGCTAACCTCAACAGCAAGGGGGCTGAAGAGTCCCCTTGCTTTCAGGTGTTCAACAAATAAACACCAACAACCAAAACATATACCAAAACATATACTATGAAAAACAAAACCAACACACAAATAAACACACACGACATCATCACAAAAACACTACAAATAACAGTGTTCACACTATGCTGGCTATATATCATGACAAAATTCATTCTATTAAAAGTAGCTATAAAACTAAAAGAACAAGAGAGATAGTAGTTTGACTAATATGTCACAAAACCAACACATACACATGAACACAGACATACATAACATCATCACAGACATCAACTCCACAGAACGCTATTCTGACGACAACAAAGCAGCATGGCGTTCCCTGTTCCAAGCAGCTAAACTGCACGCTTACAAGATCCGTACTCGTGGCAAATACACCAAAAAAGGTCTCACAGTACCACGCGACACAGACGAAATCATGGTATCCATCATCGTAGACCAATGGATGGCAGAGTACAACGACCACTACATAGAGCACTCCAGCCCGCAAGATGACCGACATACAGGTGACTGCAGTTGTG
>Ga0180433_10006949_pt1 | contig 14618 bp, 11 predicted proteins | sample SS_ome_8_FD_132980 | JGI IMG/M metagenome (GOLD analysis project Ga0180433, IMG submission 132980) | Hypersaline lake sediment archaeal communities from the Salton Sea, California, USA - SS_1_D_1 metaG | ecosystem: Environmental > Aquatic > Non-marine Saline and Alkaline > Hypersaline >... | reverse complement strand
GTCGCCGTCGACGCGATTCAGGCGGGCGAGCAGATCGTCGGGCGAGAGGATGTCGCGGTCGTGCATGGCGGCCGTCCCCAGCCGGGCGGCGCGGTTGCCGTTCGTCTCCAGGCCGAGGATCAGATGCCCGCGCAGCTTGGACTTCGCCAGTTCCAGCTCGTCCTCGGGGATCGGCTCGGCTCGGAGCCGCTCGAGTTCGGAGGAGACGAGGTCGACGACCCGCGCGACCGTCGGCGGCGCGACCCCGGCGTACGTCGTCCAGAGGCCGCAATCCGAGTAACAGGTCAGGTGGCTCGTCACCGCGTACGCCAGGCCGCGATCCTCCCGGATCGATCGGAAGAGCCGCGAGCTCGGGCCGTCGCCGAGCACCGAATTGACGACCTCGAGGGGGAAGCGATCATCGTCGGAGGAATCCGGTCCCGCGAGTCCGAAGTAGACGTGCGTCTGGCCGGTCGGCCGCTCGTGGTGGACGCGGTCCGGGTGGAAGGCTGCCCGCGTGCGGGGTCCGGCCATCGTCTCGACCGGCCTGGCGATCGCGAACAGCTCGGCAGCACGATCGACGAGCCGCTGCGCGTCGACGGCGCCGCACGCCACGAGCACGGCATTCCCGGGACGGTAGTACGTCGCGTGATGGGACGCGACGGATTCTCTCGTCGCCTGAACGATCGCATCCTGCGTTCCGAGGACCGAATGTGCCAGCGGGTGTCCCCCGTTCCACAACCCGGCGGCGAACAGGTCGTACGCCGACTGCTCCGGATCGTCGAGGTGCCCCCGGATCTCCTCCAGGACGACGTTTCGCTCCAGCCCGATCTGGTCGTCGTTGAATCGGGGACGCAGGACGAGGTCGGAGAGAACGTCGACCGCCGTGAAGAGCCCGTCGGAAGGGACGTCGGCGTAGTAGAACGTCGACTCCTTCCCGGTGGCCGCGTTCAAGTGTCCGCCGACCTCGTCGATCTCGCGGGCGATGGCGACGGCGGACCGCCGCTCGGTTCCCTTGAAGACGAGATGCTCGATGAAGTGGGCGGTCCCCGGCCCGTCGGCCGGGTCGTCGCGGCTTCCCGCTCGGACCCACACCCCGACGCTCACCGAGCGGGACTGCGGAACCTCTTCGACGAGGATCCGCAGCCCATTCTCGAGGATCGCTTCGTACGCGCCCTCGTACAGCCGCCCTACTACCAACGATCCTCGAATTTCGGAGGCGGGGCGTCCTCCTTCTCGGGCTCCTTGTCCCGCGGCGCGCCGGCCTGACCGGCGGCCTCCGGCTCCGCTTCCGGTTCCTCCTCAGAGGCTCGATCGGCCTCCTCCTGCGACGTCTCGTCGGGGGCGACCCGGCGGAGCTTGTACCGGCCGCGATCGTCGACGTTCATCACCTCGACGGTGACCTTGTCGCCGCTCTTGACAACGTCGGTGACGCGGCGCACGTACTCGTCGGACAGCGCCGAGATATGGATCAGGCCGGTGACTTCCGGTGTCAGTTCGACGAACGCCCCGTAGTCGGTGGTGTTGGTGACGACGCCCTCGATAATGTCTCCCTCGTGAACCTCGCGGGAAGGGGCGCTCGGCTTCTCCTTCGCCGGTGGGCCGCCCTTCCGTCCCCGGTCCCTGCGCGGTTTCCGATCCCGCTCCCCGCGCTCGGAGTCCTCTCCCTCGGGGGCGACCCGCTTGAGGTCGGGGCGCCCCATCTTGTCGGTACCGATGACCTCGATCGTGATCTCGTCCCCCGGCTTGACGTAGTCGGAGACGTTGTCGACGAATCCGTCGGCGAGGTTCGATACGTGAACGAGTCCTTCGCCGCCTCCCTTGAGTTCGACGAACGCGCCGAAGTCGACGATCCGGGTGACCTTTGTGGTGAAGACGGTCCCTTCCTCCAGCTCGGCGGTGAGGTCTTCGATCCATCCCTTGGCGGCGTCGACCGCGGCGGCGTCGACCGCGGCGATCTTCACCGTGCCGTCGTCGTCGATGTCGATCTCCGCTCCGGTCTCTTCGATGATCTGACGGATCATCTTGCCTCCCGGCCCGATGACGAGCCCGATCTTGTCGGTCGGGATGGTGATCGTGACCAGCTTGGGCGCGAACGGAGACAGCTCCTTTCGCGGCTCGCGAATCGCCCGCTCCATCTCGTCCAGGATCGCCAGCCGGGCCCGGCGGGCCTGCTCGAGCGCTTCGCGCAACGTCTGACTCTCGATTCCTCCGACTTTCACGTCGAGCTGGAAGCCGGTGACGCCGTCTCGCGTGCCGACGACCTTGAAGTCCATGTCGCCGTGGTGATCCTCGGCCCCCTGGATGTCGGTGAGGATCACTCGACGGCCGGCCGGCGCGTCTTCGATCATCCCCATCGCGATCCCGGCGGCCGGTTTCTTGATCGGCACGCCTGCGTCCATCATCGCCAGGGAGGCGCTACAGACCGTCGCCATCGACGACGATCCGTTCGACTCGAGGATCTCGGAGACGATCCGGATCACGTACGGGAACTCCTCCTCGTCCGGCAGGATGCACTTCAGCGAGTTCTCCGCCAGATACCCGTGGCCGATCGAACGCCGACTCGGCGAGCCGATCCGGCGGACCTCGCCGACCGAGTACGGCGGGAAGTTGTAATGAAGCATGAACCGCTTGCGCCCTTCGGACATCATCTGGTCGATGATCTGCTCGTCGCCTCGGGCGGCGCCGAGGGTGATGATGCCGAGGCTCTGCGTCTCCCCGCGGGTGAACAGGGACGAGCCGTGGGTCCTCGGGAGGACGCCGACGCGGCAGCTGATCGGGCGGATCTCTTCCGGCCTTCGACCGTCGAGCCGCACGCCGCGCTCGAGGATCTCCTGACGCATGTACTCCTCGAGGAGCGATTCGACCGCCTCCCCGATCTCCGCGGTCAGCGCGGCGGCCTCCTCCTCGGTGAGCGATGGGCTCACGACCGTCTCAGCGGCCCTTTCCTTCAGGCGCTCGACGAAGTCGCCGCGTTCCTTTTTCGTCTGGGTAGAATGGATCGCCGAGAAGTCCGACCAGATGATCTGTCGGACGCGGTCGACGAGCCCTGCGGTTCCCTCCGCTTCCTGTGCGACGAACTCCGTCTTGACCGGGTTCACCTGCGCGATGAACCGCTCCTGGAGCGCGATGAGGTCACGGATCGAGGCGTGGGCCGTCTCGATCGCTTCGACGACCTCGGTTTCCGACAGCTCGTCCATCATCCCCTCGACCATCGTCACGGCGTCCTTCGTCCCGGCGACGGTGATTTCGACTCCCGTCTCGTCAATCGTGTCCGCGTTCGGATCGAGGACGAATCGGCCGTCGACGTGCCCGATCTTGACCCCGGCGATCGGCCCCTGGAACGGAGCATCGGAGACCATCAGCGCCGCCGAGGCGCCGAGGATCGCCAGGACGCCGGGGGAGCAGTCCGGCTCTGCGGAGAGGACCGTGGCAACGATCTGCACCTCGTCCATGTATCCCGTCGGGAAGAGCGGGCGGATCGGACGATCGATCATCCGGCCGCTCAGCACGGCGACATCACTCGGTCGCCCCTCTCGCTTGAAGAATCCTCCCGGGATCTTGCCGCTCGCGTAGAAGCGCTCTTCGTAGTCGACACGCAGGGGGAAGTAATCGATGTCCTCCCGCGCTTCGGCCGTCACGACCGTGACGAGCACGTGCGTGTCGCCGTGGGTCGCCAGAACGGCCCCGCTCGCCTGCCGAGCGATCTGCCCGGTCTCCAGGGCGAGCTCCTTGCCATTGAACTGGATACTCTCTCGAATGTACATAGATTCTCTAGACTCCTCTGATTTGCAGTTTCTCGATCAGCCCACGGTACGTTGCCAAGTCGTGGCGTTTGACGTATTTCAGCAGACGTCGGCGCTGGCCGACCATCTTCCTCAACCCTCGCTGGGAGCTGAAATCCTTCTTGTGTTGACCCAGATGCTCAGTCAGTTCTTGGATGCGCTCGCTCAACAGAGCGATCTGCACTGGCGCAGAACCCGTGTCGTCTTGACCCTTTGCGAATTCGCGGATGATCTCCGCTTTCCTCTCCGTCGTCAGTCCCATGTCTTCTCCTTTTCGCCCGCATCCGAGAGGAGGGATCTCCGTCCTCCCAGATGGGGTCGTTCTACGTTCGATACCTGCGCAGCAGGCCCTCCACCTCGAATCTTACCCGCTCGACGTCGATCGTGCGTAGCTCCCGCTGTCTCATCAACCACCGGCCGTCGACGAGAACGTCGGTGACGTCGAACCCGCTCGATGCGAAGACGAGCGTCGCGAGCGGATCATGATACGGAAGCGCGTGCAGCGGCTCCCGGTCGATCAGCACCAGATCCGCCCGGCTGCCCTCCGTGAGGCCGTCCGGATCCAGGCCGGTCCCTCGACGGCCGCTCTCCGTCGCCATCCGGAACACCTCCGCAGCACTGGGATGCAACGGATCCTCGGACCGCGCTCGTTCGAGGATCCAGGCTGCCCGCATCTCCTCGATCATGTCGAGGCGGTTGTTCGACGCGGCGCCGTCCGTTCCGAGGGCGATGGGGACGCCGGCGGCCTGCAGCGCATGCAGGGGAGCGATCCCGCTGCCCAGCTTGGCGTTGCTCTTGGGGCAATGGGCGACCGTGACGTCGTGTCCGGCGAGGATTTCGATGTCCGCCTCGTCCACGTGGACGCAGTGTGCCGCGAGCATCGGGACCGAGAATGCGCCGATCCGCTCGAGAGAAGAGACTGGAGACTCGCCGGTCGCCTTCCTCCAGCGGACGACCTCGGATCGGGTCTCCGCCAGATGCGTGTGGAGCCGCACACCGAGCTCGGAGCACGCCTCGATCGCCGCGCGCCAGACGTCTTCGCCGCACGTCTCGACCGAGTGCGGACTGATCGCCGCCTGGATCCGCCCTTCGCCGGCTCCGTTCCAACGTCGCACCGCCGCGACCGCCGTGTCCAGCTCGCTGGCTCCCTTCTTCTCCATCGACGGCGCGATGACCCCATAGGAGATCAGCCCCCTTGCGCCGCTCTCCTCCAATGCGCGGCCGACCTCGTCCGTATGGAAATACATGTCGGCGAACCCCACCGTCCCGCCACGGATCCCCTCGGCCGCGGCGAGCAGGGTGCACCAGTAGACGTCCTCGGGGCGGAGCCTCGCCTCGATCGGCCAGACGTGGGCTTCGAGCCAAGTCTGCAGCGGGACGTCGTCGGCAAGTCCGCGGAACAGCACCATCGCGAGATGGGTGTGGGCGTTGATGAAGCCCGGAGCGACCAGCCTCCCGGCGCCGTCGATGACCTCGTCCCCCGGAAGGGGCGCCAGGTCGGCGTGCGAGATCGCGGCGAACCGCGATCCCTCGATCCGGATCTGGATCGGGGAACTCCCCCCCACCGGATGAACGTTCTTCAGAATCGTACCCATCAAGCCTTCGTCCCTTGAGATGTCGAAGAGGATTATACACAGCGCAAACCCGCATCGCAATTGAAAAGGAAGGCTCGGTGGCATGGACGCACCATGGAAGGTAACATAGGAAATGGGATGACATGGGACGGGCGAGAATCGGGGAGAGCGGCGGAGGACGAGGCTTGTCGATGGCTTCGCGCGCGCGGATACGAGATCGTGGTTCGCAACTGGCGGACGCCGCGGGGAGAGGTCGACATCATCGCCAGGGACGGCCCGGCGCTCGTCTTCGTGGAGGTGAAGTCCCGCTCTCATCCGGGGTTCGGCGGACCGGAGGGAGCGGTGCATCCCGCGAAGCAACGCCGATTGATCGCCGCCGCCCGCAGGTTTCTCGCGGAGACCGGATGCGGGCTGCCGGCGCGGTTCGATGTCGTGGCGTTCCTCGACGGGGAGCCTCGGCTGCATCGTGACGCTTTCCGGGTGGACGAGACGTGTTTGCCAGACTGCTGAGCGGCGCGGTCCTGGGGATCGACGCCCGGCTGATCGAGGTCCAGTGCGACGTGAGCGGCGGACTTCCGCTGTTCCATGTCGTCGGCCTTCCGGAGAAGGAGGTGTCCGAGAGCCGCGAACGGATCCGCAGCGCGATCAAGAACTCGGGGCTTCCGTTTCCGGCCGGCCGGATCACGGCCAACCTCGCACCGGCCGATCTGAAGAAGGAGGGGGTCGGATTCGACGTTCCGATCGCCGTGGCGATCCTGGTCGCGTCGTCGCAGATCGCGGCGCCGATTCCCAACTACCTCCTGGTCGGTGAGCTGGCGCTCAACGGCGAAATCTGTGGGGTTCGAGGCATCCTCCCGATCGCCGTCGCGGCGTCCGGGCACGTGGACGGGATGGTCGTTCCCGAGGAGAACGCGGTCGAGGCGGCGCTGGCGACGGATGCGTCGGTCTATCCGGTGAAGACGCTTCGAGACCTGAAGCGGTTCCTCGACGGTGAAGGGCCCATCGAGCCGGTGGAGATCGACCGGCAGGAGATCCTCCGCCGCGAGCCGCCGCCGATCGACTGCGACCTGTCGGAGGTGCGCGGCCAGGCCCAAGCGAAGCGCGCGCTGGAGGTGGCCGCGGCGGGCGGGCACAACCTGTTGATGATCGGTCCGCCGGGAGCGGGGAAGAGCCTGCTCGCCCGGTGCCTTCCCGACCTGCTGCCCCCTTTGACGCTCGAGGAGGCACTCGAGGTGACCAAGATCTACAGCTCCGCCGGGCTTCTCGAGCGGGACGCTTCGCTGATCCGACGACGGCCTTTCCGCGCTCCGCACCACACGATCTCGTACGCCGGCATGGTGGGGGGCGGACACGGGGTGCCCGGACCGGGGGAAATCAGCCTCGCGCACCACGGCGTGCTCTTCCTCGACGAGCTGCCCGAATTCGACCGGCGGGTTCTCGAAACGCTGCGCCAGCCGCTCGAGGAACGGTCGATCCTCCTGTCGCGGGCGGGGGTCTCCGTTCGCTATCCGTCGTCGTTCACGCTCGTCGCCGCGATGAATCCGTGCCCGTGCGGCTATCTCGGCGATTCGATCCAGCCGTGCCAGTGCTCGGTTCACGACATCCGTCGGTACCGCAGACGGCTCTCGGGACCGTTCCTCGACCGGATCGACCTGTTCATCGAGGTTCCGAGGCTGACCCCCGAGGAGCTGCTTGCGACGAGGGACACCGCGGCGTCCGTCGAGGTCCGGTCGCGCGTGGCGGCCGCCCGCCGGAGGCAGTGGCGACGGCTGCAGGGCGAGCCGGAGTGCTTCTCGAACGCCCAGCTCGACGGTGACCTCCTGGAGGCTCACTGTGAACTGAAGGACGGAGCGAGTGAGCTTCTCGGGCGAGCGGTGTCCCGATTCGGATGGAGCGCCCGGGCCCACGTCCGCATCCTTCGCGTGGCCAGGACGATCGCCGATCTGGACGACGTGGAGCGGCTCTCGGCCGGGCACATCGCGGAGGCCATCGGGTATCGGGCGGCGGGCCAATCGATCGGGGAGTAGGTTGGCCAGGCCGGTTTCCCGCTCCCGGTTCACGAAAAAGACACATCGGGCGAGTACATTGGGGATTCGTTTACGCAGAATCCATTCGGTAATATCCCTTCCAGTGATGCGCAGGAGGAGGCACGCGGAATGAAAAGACAGGCGCTCGGTGCGGCCCTGGTCCTGCTCGTAGGGCTGTCGGTGGCCGGAGGGGCCGTGCAGTACCCGATGACGGTGTCGAGTGTCGAGATCGAGGGGACGATCGAGATCAAGGACCGGGACGTTCTGGAGGTCATCGGGTTCGAGGTCGGCGAAGAGATCCTGCAGTCCGACGTGAGGGCGGCGTCCCAGGCGATCTTCGACCTGGGGTGGTTCAGCGAGGTCGCCCCCGAGGTAGGGGAGGGCGGGGAGATCGTGTTCCGCGTCGTGGAGAACCCCGTCGTCCGGGAGATCGTCATCACGGGGAACACCCACCGCCGATGGTACTCCGCGTTCGGGATCCGGCTGTTCAGCCTGCCGATCGTTCCGACTTCGAAGATCCAGCAGATCCTCTATCAGGAGGGCGTCAGGAAGCGGAGGGTCCTCGACCGGGGCGCGCTCGAGACGGCCCTCAACAACCTGATCACCGAGTACAACGACCGCGGATACGTCCTCGTGGCGCTCGGCGACGTGGAGATGGGGGAGACGCTCCGGATCGAGATCATCGAAGCGGAGGTCGCCGGGAACACCGTCTCCGGCCTGGAGACCGTCCCGCCGCAGGTGGCGGAGGAGATGATCGATCTCCCCCTCGGCGAGCCGCTCCGCCGGATCGACGTTCAGACCGTCCTTTCGCGCCTCCGGCAGTCGGTGTACTTCACGGACGTCGAAGTGGTCCCGCAGGCCGGCCCCGACAGCGACAGCGTCATCCTGAAGTGGAATCTGAATGAGAGGGCGCTGCTCACGGAGCCGGCGTCTCTCGACCGGATCGTCCTCGAGGGGATCACGCGGTATCCGGAGGACCTCGTGTACGCGGAGCTGGGTGAGATCCCGTCCGAGCCGGTCGACAACTACGGCCTGCTGCGAATCCTCGAAGGGGTATACGATCTGTATGCGGACGCGGGCTACATGATGATCCGCTTCGGGGTGGACGGGATCGACGAGGGGGTCCTCCGCGTTCGTGTGGAAGAAGGGCGGGTCCACGACATCGTCTTGAGCGGGACGGAGCATACCAAGGACTACGTGATCCTCCGCAAGCTGGACATCGAGCCGGGCCGCGTCCTCACCCGCGCCGACTATCTCGTCTCGTATCAGAACCTGATGTCGCTCGGCTACTTCGGTTCGGTCGACATCGCGCCCGAGTGGGTCGACGAAGGGGTTCGGGTCTCGGTGACCATCAAGGAGAAGTCGCGTCTGGGAGGCTTCGAAGGTTCGATGGCACTCGATCCGAGGACGGGCGCGCTGGTGGGCGAGCTCAAGCTCCGCGAGAAGAACCTCTTCGGAACCGGACAGGACGTCTCCCTGAGCTACAGCCGCGGCCTCGTCAGTGAGGAGGATTCGAACGCTGCGACATGGGATCTCGCGTACACCTCCGTGGCCTTCTTCCCCGAGTTCGATCGCGTCGGACTCGACCTCTATCGAACGGCGAAGGACGTCACCGAGGACGAGGAGACCCGGTCGTTGGTCACCTACGGTGCGAAAGGGACCTTCGCCTATCCGGTCGCGGATTACGTCGACCTCGGGCTGACGTACAAGCACGAGGAGGAACGGACGGCGGGCGAGACCGTGTGGACGCCGACCGACTCGGTCACCGTGGCGCTGATGTACGACGATGTGAACGACATCTACTTCCCGACCGGCGGGACCCGAAGGACGCTCAGCCTGGAGAAGGCGGGAGGGTTCTCCGCAGGACGGGAGTACTTCAATGTGGCGCTGAATTGGGTGCAGTTCAGCCCCGCCGAGCTGCCGCTCTTCGGCGACATGGATCAGACGGTCGGCATCCGGTTCAAGGTAGGATACGGGGACGACCGGCTTCCCGTGAGTCAGTATTACGAGCTCGGAGGACCGACTTCGGTACGTGGGATGGACTCGCTTTCGGTCCCGCGGATGTTCCTGGTGAACGCGGAGTACCGAGTGGAGCTGGCCGAGGAGGGGCTCTACTTCACCAGTTTCGTCGACGCCGGTCTGGATCTCGACGCCGTCCGGCTCGACGAGATGCTGGCGACGGCCGGTGTCGAGTTCAGCGTCAACGCCGCCGGGATCTACGTGCGGCTCGATGTCGCATGGTCCCTGAGCTCCGACTGGAGCTGGGTTCCGACGTTCGACATCGGCTTCGGGCAGATGTTCTAAGCTCCCGTGGGAGTCGGAGCCCGCCGGGCGTGACAAGAACGGAGATTCACAAGGAGGATTGCATGTCTCGGAATACGCTTCTGATCGCCGGTCTTGCGTTGCTGCTTGCAGCCGGCGCCCTCATTCTGCAGTTCGCACTTCCGTCGGGCGGCGGAGCAAGCGAATCGGATCTCGCCGCACTGGAAGAGGAGGTCGCCGCGCTTCGGCAGCAGGGGAGCGTTCGGATCGCCTTCCTCAACGCCGAGGAGGCGTTCACTGTCTTCACCGACGCCGTCAGCGACATGCGACAGCGGGTCGCCGACAAGCTATCGGAGATCGCCGAACTCCAACAGGCGGCGAGCGGTGGGACGATGTCCCAAAGCCAGTACCAGCAGCAGTTGATGGGGTTGAAGGCGGAGTACCTGAGCGCGCAGTTCGACGTCCAGGTGGCGATGATCGACAAGATGCTCGCTGCGGAAGGATTCTCGGACATCCGCTCGAACGTGCGGCAGATCCAGGAACGGATGGAGCCCGTTCTCACCGAAATGGAGAGCCTGCTTTCGACGGCCCAGATGGGGGCGATGAACGCGGCGGACTTCGACAGCCGGTACTCGCAGCTGGAGAACCTTTACCAGCAGCTCGACCAGCTTCTCGTGAACGCGGCGTCGGTCAAGGTCATCGCCGCGGCTCGCCAGGTCGCGCTCGATCGCGGGTTCGACCTCGTCCTCAACTCCAAGAACGTGCGGGTGTACAGCAACCCAGCGGCCATCGTTGACGTCACCGATCTCGTCAAGGCCAAGCTGGAATCGTACCTGTAGTCTGACGGATCCCGCTCTCTTCGCGTCACGCGCTGTGAAGGCCGGGGACCCGGCTTCGGCCGATCCGGCCCGGGTGGGTGTTCTGACGGGGGGCGGAGAGTGGTCTATAATCGGCCGGAACGGAGATCCACAAGGAGGATGGCATGTCCCGAAGTACGCTAACCCTAGCTGGTCTTGCTTTGCTGCTCGCGGCAGGGGCGTTGATACTGCACTTCGCCCTGCCTTCGGGGGGCGGCGTGAGCGAGTCGGAGTTCGAAGCGCTGCAGACGGAGGTTGGGTCCTTGCGGCAACAGGGCGCGCTCAGGATCGCCTACGCGAAAGCGGAGGACGCATTCACCGTCTTCACCGATGCGGTCAGCGACATGCGCCAGCGGGCGTCCGACAAGGCGGCGGAGATCGTCGAACTGCAGCAGCAGTTCGTGCAGAGCACGATCTCCCGTGAGGACTACGAACAGGAGCTGATGGGACTAAAGGCGGAGTTCCTCGATGCCCAGTTCGCTGTGCAGGTGGCGATGATCGACACGATGATCGCCGCCGATGGGTTCTCCGACATTCGCGGTGAACTGACGGCGTTGAAGGAGGAAGCCCGGCCGGTCATCGACGAGATGAAGGATCTCCTTTCCACAGCGCGGATCGGCGTGATCGACTCCACCGAGTTTGACAGCCGCTACGCACAGCTGGAGAGCGCGTACGAACAGCTGGACCAGCTCCTCGTCAATGCCGCGTCGATCAAGGTGGTCGCGGCGGCCCGACAGGTGGCCCTGGAGCGCGGCTTCGACATCGTGCTGAACAAGAAGAACGTTCTCGTGTACGCGGATCCGGCGTCGATCGTCGACATCACCGACCTCGTCCGAGCGAAGCTGGAGACGTATCTGTAGGTGAGGTAGGCGGACATGCGCGACACCAAGGCGATCCGCCAGGTCCTGCCCCACCGGTTTCCCTTCCTGATGATCGACCGGGTGCTGGAGGAAGAGGACGGGCGGGTCGTCGGGCTGAAGAATGTGACGGCCAACGAGCCGTTCTTCCTGGGGCACTTCCCGGAGCCGCTCGAGGCGGTGATGCCCGGGGTGCTGATCGTCGAGGCGATGGCGCAGACCGCCGCGTTCCTGATCCGAGGAAGCTCCGGCGATGGGCAGCCGCAAGAGGGGTACCTCGTGGGGATCGAGAAGGGGCGGTTCCGGCGCAAGGTGGTGCCCGGGGATCAGCTTCGGATCGAGGCGGAGCGAGTCCGTGAGAAGCACGGGCTCTTGCAGGCCGAGGTGCGTGCCTCCGTGGACGGCGAGCTGGCGGCCTCGGCCAAGCTGTCGCTGTGGATCCCCGTGCAGGCCGAAGGCCGTTCGTGATCGAGTGCGTTCCCAACCTCAGTGAGGGAACCGATCGAGCGGCGATCGAGGGGATCGCGGACGCGGTCGCCGCATCGGGGTGCCACATGCTCGACCTGCACATCGATGCGGATCACAACCGTTCGGTAGTGACGTTCGTCGGAGATGAGGATTCGCTGTACGGGGGCGCGATCGCCCTGGCCCGCGAGGCGGCCGCGCGGATCGACCTGCGCGAGCACCGCGGCGTGCATCCGCGGATGGGGGCGGTCGACGTGATCCCGTTCGTCCCTCTTTCCAACTCCACGATGTCTGCGAGCATTCGACTGGCCCGCAAGGTGGGGAGCACGATCGGCGAGGACCTCGGGATTCCCGTCTTTCTTTACGAGGCCGCTGCGACGTGCGAGCTGCGCCGCAATCTGGCGACGATCCGGAAGGGGGGGTTCGAAGGGCTGGGGGAGAAGCTCGCCCGGGACGAGTGGACCCCCGACTTCGGGCCGCGGGCCCCGCACCGGACCGCCGGGGCGGTCGCCGTCGGTGCGAGGGACTTCCTGGTCGCGTTCAACGTCGTGCTCGCGACGGGCGAGCTGTCGGTTGCCCGACGGATCGCCGCGTCGATCCGCGCGGCCGACGGCGGCCTGGCCGGAGTCAAGGCGCTCGGGCTGCCACTGGCCGGCCGGGGACTCGTCCAGGTGTCGATGAACCTGACGGACATCGAGGCGACCGACGTCCCGCGGGCGTACGCGCGGGTCGAACGCGAGGCGGCCTCCGCCGGGGTGTCGATCGTCGAGAGCGAAATCGTCGGGCTCGTCCCGCGTGCCGCCGTCCTCGAGGCGACGACGAGCAGTCTCCGGCTCGATCGGGATCTGGAAAGCGTCGTACTCGAGAACCGCATCGCGTCCCGATGAGCGCACAGGGAATCGGCAGAATCGATCGACTCCTCGTCGTCGGATTCGGAGCGACCGGCCGGGCGGTCTGCCAGTACGCCGTTTCACATGGTGTCCCGGTGTCGCTGAGCGAGCGGAGGATCCTGACCGACGAGGAGCGCGCATGGTTGGGCAAGCACGACATCCCCTACGAAGAGGGGGGGCACTCCGAACGGGCGCTCGCCGGGGTCGATGCCGTCGTCCTCAGTCCGGGCGTTCCGATCGGGTCGGATCTCCCCGGGTGGGCCGGACGAGCGGGGATCCCGGTCTACTCCGAGCTCGACTTCGCCTCTCGGGTCGCGGCGGAGCGCCCGATCGTGGCGGTGACCGGGACGAACGGGAAGAGCTCCACCGTCACGCTGATCGGCGGGCTCCTTCGGTTGCAGGGGGTGAACGCTCCGGTGGTTGGCAACATCGGGTCGCCGTTCATCGGAGCGATCGACGAGGTCGACCGCTCCGATGCCGTCGTCGTCGAGGCGAGCAGCTTCCAGCTGGAACAATCGATCCTGTTCCACCCCCGCGTCGGCGTTCTGCTCAATCTCGAGCCGGACCACCTCGCGCGTCACGGAACGATGGACGCGTACGCGGAGGCGAAGGGGCGCCTGTTTCGCCTTCAGACCACGGGCGACGTGGCGGTCGTCCCCAGCCGCCTGGACGAGCGTTTCCCCCAGGGGGCGGCGAGACGGGTCCCCTTCGATGACGAGCGAGCTCCGTTGCCGGATGGGGTCGAGCGCCTCGGCCCTCACCAGCTGGCCAATCTCCGCGCGGCGCTCTGCGCGTGCGAGGCGATCGTGCCGGAGTTCGATCGGCGGGAGGTTCCGATCGACCGGGTCGTCGACTGGCTGAGGCTGCCGCATCGGACGGAGCGGATCGGTCTTGTGAACGGGGTTCTCGCGATCGACGACTCGAAGGCGACCAATCCGTCCTCGACGATCGCCGCCCTGGCCGCGACGGACGGTCCGATCGTGCTGCTCCTCGGAGGACGATCGAAGCGGGCCGGCTACGACGCGCTGCGGGACGCCATCGAGGCGGCGCCGGTGCGGAGGATCGTCGCGTTCGGAGAGGCAGCCGAGGAGCTGTCGGCGCTTCTCGCGGGCCGAGCGATCGATCGCGTCCCCGATGTCGCGACGGCGGTCCTCGTCGGACTCGACGTCGCACGCCCCGGAGACACCCTGCTGTTCTCCCCCGCCTGTTCCAGCTTCGACCAGCACAACAGCTTCGAAGAGCGAGGGGAGGCCTTCGCTCGGGCGATCCGGGCCCATCCCGGCTTTCACGACGGGTAGCGCCAAGGACGGGTTTCCGGGGTTCGGAGGACAACCGTCCGGTTCTCGCTGGACGGAGCGTCTCGCTCACGGCGACGCCCTTCCTTTCTCCCTCGGGCAGATGACGCGACCATGGTTCGCGGTGGCAAGGCGAGACCCATTCCAACGCCGAGGTGTACGAAGTGGGTGGACAGGCGGACCGACGGACGATTCTCGTGACCTCGCTCCTCGTGCTCGCGGGGCTGATTGTGCTCTACAGCGCGAGTGCGCCGTTCTCCCTTCGACACTTCGGGAGCGACACCTCGATGCTTCTCCGCCAGTCCGTCGCGGCCCTGGTCGGCGTCGCGGCGCTGGCCGTGCTCGCCGTCGCCGACTACCACCGCCTTGCGGCGATCAACGATCTCCTCCTCGTTGGAGCGTTCCTGCTGACGGTCCTCACGGTGCTTCCGCTCGGACTCAGCGACGGCCGATGGCTGGCGCTCGGGCCGGCCTCGTTCCAGCCGACGGAGCTGCTGAAGTTCACCCTGATCCTCTACCTGGCGACGAGCCTCTCGAGAAAGGGCGAGACGGTCCGCACATTCGTCGAAGGCGTTCTGCCGTACCTCATCGTCCTCGGCGTGCTGGCCGTCGCCGTGGTGACCCAGC
>Ga0180433_10006948_pt1 | contig 14619 bp, 19 predicted proteins | sample SS_ome_8_FD_132980 | JGI IMG/M metagenome (GOLD analysis project Ga0180433, IMG submission 132980) | Hypersaline lake sediment archaeal communities from the Salton Sea, California, USA - SS_1_D_1 metaG | ecosystem: Environmental > Aquatic > Non-marine Saline and Alkaline > Hypersaline >... | reverse complement strand
TCCTCACCGGTGTGTCCTCGACAGCCGTGCAATACCTCAAGGTAGCCAAGCTGACTTCGTCCAAAGTCGTCATCTGCTTCGAGGACGAGACGGACTCCGACCACGGGACCGCGATGATAGGCACCGTGTCCGGCACTGACATCACCTGGGGTGCGCAACACGAGTTCCTTTCGGCGGGCGGCGCGTCGGACATCGACATCGCCGTGATTGACTCCGTTAAGTTCGTCGTCACATACAAAAACGCGGCCGCCGCCTATGATGGCTGCGCGAGGGTGGGCATTGTCTCCGGAACCGATATCACCTTCGGCGCGGAATCGACATTCTACACCGGCTCGGGCGGGTCGTACTACAACCAGATAGTGAAGCTGGACTCGTCGCATCTGGTGGTGGCGTACCGCGGCGGGTACGACGGGGAGTCCCGCGTCGGCACGCTCTCCGGCACGGACATCACATGGGGCACGATGACCCATTTCCTCGAGACCGACATAGAGGCCTGCGCGCTCGTCGTCCTCAGTTCGACGAAGGTCGCCGTGCTCTACCGGGACGGAGCGGACACCGATAAGGGCAAAGGCAAGGAGGGGACCGTCTCCGGGACGGACATCACCTGGGGCGCGGCCGTGAGTTTCCTTGATGTGCCCAGCCCGAGCGACCTGACCGCCGAGGCCTTGGACAACTCGTACTTCGTAGTCGGGTACAAGGACAACAACGACTCGTACCACGGCACCACGAAGGTCGGGCAGTCGCTCCTCGATCCGTACGCGACGGCGGTCGGGGAGGAGAGGGTCGCGTTCTGCGGGTGGTACAAGAAGCCATCCGTGTAGGGGCAACGGAATGACGAACAGGACGAAGATCGTGATTGTGGCCGCAGCGGCGTTCCTGGCGATATGCGTGGCCTGCGGCGACCACCAACGGATGCGGTACCTGGTCGAGCAGGCTACGGCCTGGTTGTGGGGCTGACGATCATGTCATCTTCATCAGCGTGCGGATGATGATTATCTCGACCACAATCAGGACGGCGACGACGATCCAATCGGCGAGTGACATGTGATCCAGCATGCGTGGTTCTATACGACGCCGAACTGTCCGCCAGGCGTGTCCTCGATCACCGGTAGGAGTTGCGATCCCCTGCGGTTGCCGTACTTGATGCCGAAGCCCCCGCCGTCCCACCAACGAACAGCGTACCGTGTTTCCAGGTCGTGCCGGGGCCCGGCCATCGCGCCCTCCACGGCGCCCCGGAACCAGTCCGTGCCATCCTGAACCCAAACGGCTTGTCCGATGCTGAAATCCATGGCGTCCTCCGCGCAGCGAGATCGCCCCAAAACTACAGAAAAGAGCCGGCCCGCTAGAATAGGGCATGATTCGCGAGAACCTGGAAGACTACCTGAGCGTGCTGGCGGGATACCGCCGTTTGGTTCAAGAGGGCCACAAGGGCGCCATCGTGTCGCTGGGCGGCCGGCGCCGCGCGGTTCGCACCGTCGCCGCCACGGGCATCGCCCAGAATCTGACGCCATCGCCCGAGGCGGTCGCCGGGATTTTCACGCCGCCCTCGGACACGCACGACCTCGGCGTCGTGATTCTGGAAGGGACGATTCTCGCGGCCCATTGCCAGTTCCCGCTCCCGAAATTCGACCCCGCTTGGGGCGAGGAGACCAAGCGCCTCGGGTCGCGGCACCGTGCCGCCATGGGCATGAGCCTCGCCACGGGGGCGGAGGTTCTCGTCCTGAGCGAGGAGACCGGCAGTATCCGAGTGGCGAGGGGGGGAAAACTCATCCCCCTCGACATCGAACACGGGTGACGATTATGTGCGGATCGAATCTAAGGCGTACAGCGGCGGGGGATCGGGCTCTTGGCACATGGCCGCGACACACGCCTGCCGGAGCAATGCTCGGCCTGCTTCCCTCCTCGACCGAGAATCCGATTAGCCTGCAAGAAGCCGCCACCAAACTCCGCCGGGCCGACGGCACGCGGACACAGACCGCAATCCTGGTGATCGACGAGCTGGTCGATCTTGGCTTCGCGGAAATCCTGAGGGGAACGCCGGAGTAGGCCGCTTTCAGCGATAGAATGCGGGATGTGCGGAATCATTGGATATGCCGGAAGCAAGAGTGCCCTGCCGATCCTGGTGGAGGGGCTGAAGCGGCTCGAATATCGAGGGTACGACTCCGCCGGAGTGGCGCTGCTCGGCGACGGGGGGATTGTCACCCGTAAGGCAGCCGGGCGCGTGGCGGCTCTGGAGCAGGTGCTTACTGATTCGCCTGTCGAGGGGAGCGCGGGTGTGGCCCACACCCGTTGGGCCACGCACGGCCCGCCAAACGATGCGAATGCCCACCCGCACTCCAGTTCTGACGGCTCCGTCGCACTGGTGCACAACGGCATCATCGACAACTACCGCCCACTTCGCCAGTTCCTGGAGAGCCGCGGGGCAACCTTCCTCTCCGAGACGGACACCGAGGTGCTGGCGCACCTGGTGCGAATGCATTACGCTGGCGATTTGGAGGTCGCCGTCCGAGCGGCTCTCCACGAGGTCCGAGGCACATACGGCTTGCTGGCCATGTCCTCCCAAGAGCCCGGTACGATTGTCGCGGCCCGCAAAGGCAGCCCGCTGATTGTCGGGGTGGGGCAGGGCGAGTACATCGTCGCCTCGGACGCGGCGGCGATTCTGGAGCATACGTCCCGCGTCGTCTACCTGGAGGACGGCGAGATGGCGAAGGTCCAAGCGGGCAGCCTGCAAATCACGACGCTGGACGCCGCGCCGGTCACCAAGGGCGTGCAGGAGATTGAGTGGACGCTAGAGCAGCTCGAACTCGGCGGCCACGAATGCTTCATGGAGAAAGAGATATTCGAGCAGCCCGAGGCGCTGAACACCTGCATGAGCGGCCGGGTGGACGATGGCGGCGGAATCCGGCTCGGCGGCCTCGCCGCGTGCCCCGGATTAACCCAAGCCAAACGCGTGATATTGACCGGCTGCGGCACGGCGTGGCACGCGGCGCTGGTAGGAGAGTATCTCCTTGAGGATATCGCCCGTATGCCCGCCGAGACGGAGTACGCGAGCGAGTTCCGTTACCGCAAGCCCATCCTGGAGGACGGCACGATTGTCACGGTCGTCTCGCAAAGTGGGGAAACGAGCGACACGCTGGCCGCCCTCGCCGAGGCGCAGAAAAATGGCGCCATGTCGCTCGGGGTGGTGAATGTTGTCGGCTCCTCGATTGCGCGAGCCACGGATGCGGGAGTCTATCTGCATGTGGGGCCGGAGACGGGGGTCGCGAGCACCAAAGCATTCACAGGCCAGGTGACCGTCCTGGCGATGTTGGCGATGCACCTCGGGCGAAAACGAGGCATGTCGCCCGAGATGCTGAATGACCACGCCCGAGCCCTGCTGGCGATACCGTCCCAAATCTCCCGGATACTCGGCCAGAGCGACGCGATCCGACATGTCGCCGAGGCGTATATCGATCGTGATAACTGGCTATACCTCGGACGGGGATACAACTACCCCGTGGCGCTGGAGGGTGCGCTCAAGCTGAAAGAGATCAGCTATATCCACGCCGAAGGGATGCCCGCGGCCGAGATGAAGCACGGCCCAATCGCGCTGGTCGATGAGGGGATGCCCGTGGTTTTCGTCGCCACAGCCGGATCGCAATACGAGAAGGTGATGAGTAACATCGAGGAGGTCCGGTCGAGGGGCGGGCGGGTCATAGCGGTGGCTACCGAGGGGGATGCGGAGATTTCCAGATTGGCCGAGCATGTGATATCCGTCCCGGACGCCCCTGAGCCTCTCCAGCCGCTGCTTTCGGTGGTTCCGCTTCAGTTGCTCGCGTATCACGCCGCAGTGCTGCGGGGTTGCGATGTGGACAAACCGAGAAACCTGGCCAAAAGCGTGACCGTGGAATAGTCGCCAGATGGTATAGACCGGAATGAAATCGACACTGCTGGACACCATCAATGAACGCGTGCTCGTTCTCGACGGGGCCATGGGCACGACGCTCCACACCTTCGAGCTGCCGCTCAGCGATTACCGCGGATTGGAGAACTGCAACGAGATACTTAACCTGACGCGCCCCGACATTGTCGAACAGGTCCACGCATCATTCCTAGAGATCGGCTGTGACGCGGTGATGACGAACACGTTCGGCGCCGCGCGGCTGAACCTCGACGATTTCGGCATCGGCAGCCAAGCCTTCGAGATCAATCGCCGCGCCGCCGAAATCGCTCGCGCGGCATGCGACCGGTGCGACTTCACGGGACGACCTCGCTTCGTCATCGGCTCCATGGGTCCGGGGACGAAGCTACCCACGCTGGGCCAAGTAGGCTGGGACACGTTGCTGGGTAGCTATACCGAACAGGCGAGAGGGCTGCTCGCCGGGGGCGTGGACGCGCTGTTGGTGGAAACCTGTCAGGATTTGCTTCAGGCGAAATGCGCCATCGTCGCATGCACGGACGCGATGGCCGGGATAGAAGTGCCCATTTTCTGCACGTTCACCGTCGAGGCGACCGGCACGATGCTGCTGGGCACCGAGCCGCTGGCGGCGCTCGTCGCCCTGTCGAGCTTCCCGCAGGTGAAAGCGATCGGCCTCAACTGCGCCACCGGCCCCCAGGAGATGAGCGAACATGTGCGATTGCTCAGCGACCACTGTCCGTGCCCAATCCTGGTTCAACCCAACGCCGGGCTGCCTGAGCTGGTCGATGGTCAACCCCGCTTCCCGCTGCCCCCTGCGGAACTGGCTCAGTGGTTGCGAGAGTTCATCGAGGCGTACGGCGTCGGCTTGGTTGGCGGTTGTTGCGGAACGACGCCGGAACACTTGCGCGCCGTGGTGGAGGCTGTCGGCACTCGCAAACCCAATGCGCGCTGCCCGCGACCTGAGCCGTCCTGTTCGAGCTTGTATCAGGCCGTGACGCTCCGCCAGGAGAATGACCTGTTGGCCGTCGGCGAGCGGACAAACGCGAACGGATCCAAGCGTTTCCGGGAGCTGTTGGCCGCTGGCGACCTCGACGGCATGGTCCAGATGGGGCGAGAACAGACGCGGCAGGGCAGCCATGTGCTGGATGTCTGCACGGCCTATGTCGGCCGAGACGAGGTAATCGACATGACCCGCTTGGTCGAACGATTCGCCACGGACATCACCGCGCCGTTGATGATCGACAGCACGGAGGCACCCGTTCTGGAGTCGGCGTTGCAGCGCGCCGGCGGCAAGTGCATCATCAATTCGATCAGCCTTGAGGGCGGCGAGGAAAAATTGGACCTCGTCTGCCGCCTTGCCCGCCGGTACGGCGCAGTGCTCATCGCTCTGGCCATTGACGAGGATGGCATGGCCAAAACGGCCGAGCGGAAGCTCTGCATCGCTCGCCGCATCCACGATCTGGTGACCCGGCGTCATGGCATCGCGGCCTCGGATCTGATGTTCGACGCGCTGACATTCACGCTCGCCACGGGTAATGAGGAGGATCGGCGACATGGTGTCGAGACGCTCGACGGGCTTCGGCAGATCAAGGATGCGCTGCCCGGAGTCCACACCATCCTCGGGCTGAGTAACATCAGCTTCGGGTTAAAGCCGGCCGCGCGACGCGCACTCAACAGCGTGTTTCTTCACTACGCGCGGGAGGCGGGTTTGGATGGGGCGATTCTCCACTCGACTGGCATCGAGCCGTTGTTCAAGATTGATGAGCGGCAGCGCAAGGCCGCCGAGGATGTCATCTTCGACCGACGCGGGCCCGAGTACGACCCGCTCATGGAATTGCTCGGGCTTTTTGCCGACGAGAAAGCGACCGACGACACCGAGGTACCCGGCCCCAAGGACATCGAGGAGCGACTCAAGCGCAGGGTTGTCGATGGTGATCGCGTCGGGCTGGACGACGACCTGACCGAAGCGCTTGCAACTTATACGCCGCTGGATATCGTCAACGACATTCTGCTCGACGGCATGAAGACCGTGGGCGACCTCTTCGGTGCGGGTCAGATGCAGTTGCCGTTCGTGCTGCAATCGGCCGAAACAATGAAGGCGTCGGTCATGTTTCTTGAGCCATACATGGATCGCGAGGAGGGTGAGCACAAAGGGACGATCATCCTGGCGACGGTACGGGGGGATGTCCACGACATCGGCAAGAACCTTGTCGACATCATCCTCAGCAACAACGGGTACAAAGTCCACAACCTGGGGATCAAGCAGCCGGTCAACGCCATCGTCGACGCCTGGGCCGAGCATGAGGCGGACGCCATAGGAATGAGTGGCCTGCTGGTTAAGTCCACGGCGGTGATGCAGGAAAACCTCGCGGTACTCCAGGAACGCGGGCTGGCGCCGCCTGTGATTCTGGGGGGTGCCGCGCTCACTCGCAAGTTCGTGGAGCACGACCTCGACGCCGAGTATGATGGGCCGCTGTACTACGCGAAGGATGCGTTCGACGGGCTCCGCTTGATGGATCGCATTATGGCTGGTGGTGCGGCCGAGAGGCCAGCCGCCCCCCGGACAACGGTGCCACCACCCGTTAGCGTGCCCACATCTGCGCGATCGACAGTGGCGCGTGATGCGCCAGTCCCGACGCCACCATTTTGGGGCGCCCGCGTCGTGGGGCGGATTGCGCTTCGGTCCGTTCTCGCGTACATCAACAAGAAGATGTTGTTCAAAATTCAGTGGCAGTACCGCAAAGGGCAGCTCGACGCCGACGCGTATGCCCGGTTCACGCAGGATGAGGTTGAGCCGATCTACCGCGCGCTCGTCGAGCAGGTCGATCGCGATCACATCCTCGAGCCCAAGGCGGTGTACGGCTACTGGCCCTGCGCGGCTGACGGCGACAGCCTGGTTATCTTCGACCCGGAAGACCGCGACCGGGAACTTTGTCAGTTCGACTTTCCCCGCCAGCGGAAGGAGCCATACTGGTGCCTCAGTGATTTCTTTCGACCGATCGGCGGCGGCGAGACGGATGTTGTCGCGATGAGTGTGGTAACGGTGGGCTCCCGGGCCACAGAAGAGGCCGCCCGCTGGCTCAGCGAGGATCGATACCGCGACTACCTGCATTTGCACGGGTTGGGTGTGGAAAGCGCCGAGGCGTTGGCGGAGTATCTCCACAAACGGATTCGCACGGAATTGGGGATCGCCCAGGCGGACGCACGGGAGATTCCGCAGCTCTTGCAGCAACGGTACCGGGGTAGCCGGTACAGTTTCGGGTATCCGGCCTGTCCGCGGATTGAGGATCAGTTGAAACTCTGGCCATTGCTCAAGCCGGAACAAATCGGCGTAACGATCAGCGAGGAGTTCCAGCTCGATCCCGAGCAGTCCGTTAGTGCGTTGGTTTGTCACCATCCCGAAGCGCGGTATTTCAACGCCCGGTAGTGTCTCATTGCCCCCAGTGGAGTTTTGTCCGCATCGCGTGCCAAGGGGCGTGTGAGGTGTTGTGCACCAACGGGAAGGCCGAGGGGTGCCGCGACACCTCCACCGTGTCGCCGCCCAGAGTCCGGACGGGGGGTTGCCCGTCGATGATTAGGTCGCACGCCGACTCCGGACATATCGTAACGGTTCTGCTCGCTTCGACCGCCAAAGATCTGAATGTGAGCCCGTGCGGGCAGATGGGCGTGAGCACCATGGCGTCCACGCCGGGTTGCAAGAGAGGCCCGCCTGCCGCGAGGTTGTACGCCGTCGAGCCCGATGGCGTGCAGACTATGACGCCATCGGAGCCCATGTGTGTGAGGTGCTCCCCGTCGAGACGCACGCTCAGTCGCAGCATCGCGCGAGAGTCCCGCACGACGCAGTCGTTGGCGGCTGGAGACTGGAACTCAAGGGATCCTTCCCTGAGGAGTTTCACCTCCAACATCATCCTCTCCGAGAGGCTTTTCGGCGACAGCAGGATGCCTGCCCGGATGGCCTCGACCATTTCCGCCTCGGTGAACTCGGCCAGGAACCCCAGTTTTCCGGCATTCACTCCGGCCAGGGGGATTTGGGAGCCCACCGTGCCCCGAGCGACGGCAATCAGGGTGCCGTCCCCGCCGACCACGGCAATGAGGTCGGGGGTCGAGCCCGTCACCTTGGCGTAGTCTGGGTTAAGCGACTCGCCGACGACATCGCAGACCGCCGGCAAGGATGCCTGGAGCGACGCGAAAACGGGTTGCGCGTCCGGCTTGGAGCCGTTTCCGATAAGGAAGACTCTCATAGAGTGCCGCCCGCCGCCGCCTTGGCCGCCGCCTTCCCGGTGACCCTGCGCCACATGCAGGGGCCTTCCTGCTCCACATCGTCCATCTTCGACAGGTGTTCTCGGCATGTTTCCCCGTCCGGAACAGGCCCCGGGATACGGAACTCCTCTTTCAGAGCCTGCGCGTAGTGGGCGGTGGTGAATCGCCCGTCGCCCGCCTCGTCCGGGTTGGAGGACGCGAAACGTGCCACTGCGTCTTCGAGAATACGCTTTCTGATTTTCTCGGCCTTGGTCATGTCGGGCTCCTTTCGCTTAATGCTAGCCGCCTCCCTCACCAGTGTCAAGAACCGATAGAATGCATTATGATGACCAGACAAGCACGAAAATTGACAGTGGCAGCGTCCCTCGCCGTTCTCTTGGGAGGTTGCGCCTCCGCCCCGCCCGCCGGTATCAGGTCTGCTGTGTCGGCGATGAACCGCCACATGCCGGAGTATGTCGCTCAGGCCAACGCGGCCCTGGAGGGCCAGGGCCACCCCGACGCGGAGCGGCTCACGGGCAACGGCGAGAGGTTGCGCGATCTGGCGGACGCGCTGGACAGGTGGGCGAACCCGGAGGAAGGTGAATGATAGAGGAAATACTCCGCGACAACGAGGACGCCGTGCGCGAGGCCGGCAAGGAGCTCGTTGAGATCGGCAAGGAGCTCGCCGACGGGAAAATCCAGGAGGTGCTCGACAGGCTGAAGAAGGCCAACCAGAAGCACAAGGACTGGGAGGAGCTCGACGCCGCCATCGTCGACGTGGAAGCCGCCATACAGGACAGGAAGACCCTGCTCGCTGTCCGGTATGTTCTGGAGGACTTGCTCGCCGTCGTGCTGGCCGCCGCAGTGAAGGGTGCGCTGATGCCCTAGTCCGCCGGAGGCATGAGCCACGCCGTCAGCACGTAGAGCGCCCCTACCACGCACAGCGGATCTAGCACGGCCACGATGGCCGTAGCGAGGCGCACGCCCGGGGGGCTCCAACCCATTCTCTCGGCGATCCCGGCGCAGACGCCGCAGAGAGCGGCGTCTGATGATCGTCTCAGTGTTTTCACGCTTCTGAGTCCACTGGCGCTCGCCCTTGCCTGGGTTCCATTTGGCTTAGTCCGAATAAGGTACAGCCGTAGTGGCCGTTGCTGAGGGCGAATGTCACATAGTAGATCGGCTCGTCGGCGCCTCTTGTCGCCCCCTCCGCTAGCCGCGTCATCACGCCGCCCACTCGCTCCCCGCCAACCGATTGCCGTACCCAGACCTTCCTGTTGATGTCGTTCTCCTCGGGTCGGTGCACGACCTCGTCGTCCCAGTCAGTCCGGATGCGGGGCGACTCGTCCCAGCGGTCGAGCGGCACCAGCAGCTCGTGCTGCCCGGGGTTGCTGTCTCGCCCCAGCGAGTAGTCCGGGCCGCAGTACGAGTTCAGTTGCCCGTCGCGCCAGAGGAGAATGAGGGTTTCCCCCTCGGTCCCCAAGCGACCGTTTGGCGACCATCCATCATGGTGAATGGTGAACTTGCCGCAACCCGCCTGTCCTTCACGGCCCGTCGAGGCCAGTTCCCGCGCCGTTGGCGGGCGATCGAACGCCCCGGCGAACACGCGAGGATAGACGAATGTGCGGCCGTCGCATTCCCGCGTATGGACGAACGCGTACGCCCTGCCCGGCTCCAATTTCGACAGTTCCGTGATTTGGTGCGGATGCAGCAGCCTGCGTGCCCCGTGCATCTTTTCCGTGACCGGCGTCTCCCCCCGGACTTCCCGGTGTGGGGCTCTCTCGCGCGGGCGCCGCATCAGTGACACGATGCCGCTGATTGCCCTCAAAGCACGGCATCCAGCCGCCATTGCCATCAGGCCGGTGACGAGCATCATTGCTTGCATTTGTCTGCCCCTTTCATCGCGTATTATTGCCCTCGCGGAATGCCGAGTCAAGATTGATAGAATGGGGCGCCGTGCCAGGTGGCGCGGAGAAGGGGGGAACCAATGATAAGAGCTTTGACGGGCATTTTCGCCGCGATTTTCAAGGGCGCCAACAAAGAGCGGCGATCCGAAGCAGGGGTGAAGCCGACCGACGACCGGCTCAGGAGTCTTGTTGAACGGTATCGCAAGAACTGCGCTTGCCGGGGGGATCAGTATGGTTCGTGGGGTCCGTGCGAGCTATGCAGGCTCGCGGGTGCCCCCCGCCCTCCGGGTGACCCCCGCGTCCCGCGCCCCTCGCGCAACTATCTGGTGACCCAGATCGCGGCCGACAAGTTTCGCTGCGAGGTGATGAGCCAGGACGGTTGGGAGAGATGGGACGAACAGTCGCTTGTGGAGGCTCAGGAATCCGTCATTCGCGCGGCGAAGGTCCTCAACGGGATGGTGTTGGACGAGGGCAACATCAGCTTGGCGCTTCGACAATCTCCCAAACAGGGATAGTGAGGCTTTTGCCGTTGCCCGCTTCATCGCCCGCCTGTTGCAGAGCGTTCCCCGCCGCCGCCGCCTGATCCGGCGTGAGATGGATGGTTTGCGGCTCCTCGCCCCGCTCGTCCACCAGCCATATGCACATGTCGGCGGTGTCCACCCGGAGACTGGTTTCGACGGTTCGCGCTGCGTCATGGTAACTCATGGCGCGGGAGCCGCGAACCAGCAAGACTTTATAGGGCACTTATCGCTTTTTCTTCGACTTCTTCGTGAGGTAGCGGCTGGAGACGATTTTGAGCTGCACCCGGCCGATTTCCTGGCTCCATCGCTCTGTCGTCGGCCTCACGACCACGCCCTCCCGGGCGTGGTTTGCCTTCGGCACGCTGCTGTCGCCCTCCGCCAGCTCCTTCGCCAGTTCCTCGTCGAACGGCCCCCGGTGCAGGATTGGAGCCCACTGGAGTCCCACGGCGATTGCCTGCGCGTCGTCCCAGTCGAGCCAACGCCCGTTCTGTAGGATGTCGAACGCCGCGAAGAAGATGTCGTTTCGCCCCGCGCCGTACTTGAGATCCTGCACCTGCCCGTACACCTCGCCGTACACGGCGACGCCCGGGTGCGCGCGGCACCACTCGCCGAGCCAGGGGTTCTGCGACAGCGCCCGCCAGTAGAGGTTGTTGGGGTCCTCCCGCTTCCACTCCTTGCGAGAGCCGGCCCACTGGCGGCCTTCCGCCCAGACATACCGCGAGTTCCCCCCGTGTATCTTCTCCGTGACCGCCACGTCCTCGCCAGGGACAAGCAGGTGTCCGTATGCGGCGTTACGGAAGTTCTCCACATCGTAGTGCGGCCAGTGCCCGGCGGGCCCCTTCTCCGCCTCCCCGCCGCAGGACATCGGCAAGGGCGGCTCGTAGTGCGTTATGCCGAGCTGCTCCATGAGGTCGTCGCCCTCCTCCGCCCCCTCCGGGGCGTGCATCAGGAGTCCGTAGGATACCACGCCACGCAGCTTGATGGCTTTGATCCGCCCGGCGACGCCGCCAAGCCCCTTGATTTCGTCGGTGTCTGGAACGACGCTCTCCGGCGGGACGTAGACGGCGAGGTCACCGTCCGCCCATAGCTCCGTCCGCACCACGCACTGCCACCCGAAGACGTCCACGATGCTGAGCGCGTCGGCGTCCGGGTGCTCCCGCATCGTTACCCGCACGACCTCGCATTTGTGTGTTGACATGTTGTTGCCCCTCTCCGTCGTTATCGCGTCGCAGCGAGCCACGCCGCACGCAGCGGGTGCCTCCGCATGTATCGTTGCCTCTCTTTGCCGGACAGCATTCCACGGTCGTACGCGCAGCGGTCGCACAGCGCCTCGCCGTTTCCGGACGGGTAGAGTGCCCGCACCCGCCGCCACACCCTCGGCTGCGGCGGCCTGTAGCCGCACGCGCTGCACACGAGCCTGAGGATGCGGGCCAGTGTCATTCGGTCACCCACGGCTCGCCCTGCCGGACTGTCCGAGCTAAGTCCGGGTCGATTCGTCGGTTGTCGACCCAGAGCAAGATGGGCCCCCGCGAGTGCATCGCGGCTTCCTCCTGCCCGGGCCACTGCCCCGGGTTGAACGCGTCGAACACGACTGGTCCGCCCCTGCCGCAAAGCTGGTGCGGCGCCTTCGCGGCCGTCGTGCTGGCTGGGTGCTTGCCGAACATCCGCATGTGATCTTCCTCGAACTGGCGCGATGCACGCTGGTCCGGCAACACCACGACCCCGCCCCGTTCCTCGTGGATGACATGGGCAAGGTATGTCGCCCCGCTGCGCCGCGGCAGTCGGATGTTCGCGGTCTTCCTCGTGTCCACCGCGACATCAATCTCGGCTTTCGCCCGCAGTTGCAGCGGCGTCAGGCCATGCGGGTTCGGCGCCGGCTTCGTCGGCGGAGGCGGCACGGCCTCGTTGCGGGCGGCGCGGCTCGGTCTCGATCGCATCGCCGCAACCAGCCCGCTCAAGGCCATTAGCAGTCTTTTGATGGCGCTCATAGCGGATTATACCGTGGCCTTTGTAATGTCCGGGTGCGGACCGCATCCTCGATGGGAAAGGCCACCAACATAACGAGGCACGGCGGACATGTGTCGCGGGAGGATCGCGAGGGGATGCTCGGCCAGCGAGGGGCCGTCGTGTGGTTGACTGGCCTCAGCGGCTCGGGCAAGAGCACGGTCGCGTACGCGCTCGAGCGGGCTCTCTCGGCATGTGGCCGCCTGTCTTATGTGCTCGACGGCGACAACCTGCGGCACGGCCTCAACGGAGACCTGGGTTTCGCTGCGGCCGACCGGGAGGAGAATATCCGCCGCGTGGGCGAGGTCGCGGCGTTGTTCGCCGACGCTGGCCTCATTGCCATCGCCGCGTTCATCAGCCCCTACCGCCGGGATCGGGACCGCGCCCGCCGGATGGCCGCCGACAGATTCTTCGAGGTCTTCTGCGACACGCCGCTAGCGGTTTGCGAGGCCAGGGATCCCAAGGGCCTTTACAGGAGGGCGCGGGCTGGCGAGATTAAGGGGTTCACCGGGATCGATGACCCGTACGAGCCACCGGAAAGTCCCGAGTTGACCGTCGGCCCGCTCGCCCCCGCCACCACCGCCATCTGCGGGATGCTCAAGGCGGCGGACATCATCTGACCGCACTCGGGTATAGTAAGCTGGAGGTGCGGAAGATGAGAAACTTCGTTCACATAGTGGTTGCGACACTGCTTGTAGTTCCGGTTCCGCTGGTGGCAGCGCCGGCGGCGGATACGCCAGTCGGACTGGTTGATGCACAGTCTTTCGAGGCTCCGTTGGCGCCGGGCATCACGCCCGCCGAGATTTCCGCAGCGAGGCGGGAGCTGGTGAGCGCCGTCTGCGCCGAGAAGTTCATGGATGGTGTCAAGACCGTCGTCGTGGTGGCGCTGGCCGTTTACCTAGCGTGGCCCTCTCCGTCCTCTGGCGGTGCGGACAGGGTCGTTGTGCCGCAGCAGAGGTGGTGGCTCCCCGCCGCTTCCGGGGGAGTATGATGGACGACATGACGCAGGCAACGGATGCCGCTGGTCCCCCGCCCAAACTGCTCGGCGTTATGAGCGACCCGGAGGTCGATGGCGCGCTGCGGGAGTGGATTGAGGCGATGAAGCCAGAGGAGAGACGGCGGTTGTTGGTCTCAATCGCGAGAGGCGCCCTGCCTTGACCCTCCCGACAGTTTGGCGTATGATTCGCCGAAAGGAAAGGGGCCAAGCCATGCTCATGTTTCACATAGAGGCCAGTGTTGCGGTGTCGGGCGGGGACTGCCGCGAGCTACAGAGGTTTCTCGAATTGGCGGACAGCCCAGGCTCGGCCATCGGAATCCGTTGGGGTGAGCCGCAGCGAAATGCCCGTCAGCTTCGGGTGTCTGGCACCCACAGCGACAAGAACGGCTCGTACGCCGCCGCCAAGGGGCTTGTGGAAGCGCTCTAGCTGCCTGACCCGAGTGTGTTCGGCTATCGGCCTCCAGCCGATAATGCCCGCCGTTTGACCTCATGCCAAGCTCAATCCCGTCTTTCCGACGATCGAGCTTGCCGCGCGGCAAGTTATATTGGATTCTTCAGGTGATGTTCACGAAACCGACCAATTGCCCGAACAGCGAATGCCGCTTCCGCCGAGGCCCGGAAGGCGCCGAGAAGCTGTACGGAACCAGCCGTTTCTACACCAAGATGGGCTATTTCCGCCGCCGCAGCGACCGCAGGGCCGTCCCGCGCTACCGCTGCCGCTCGTGTGGGAAGTCCTTCAGCTCGCAGACCCACAGCCCCACCTACCGCCAGCGCAGGCCCGATGTGAACGGCATCGTGTTCAGGCTGCTGTGTTCCGGTGTCACGATGCGCCGGACGGCGCTGGTCGTCGGCGTTAACAAATCGACGATCGAGCGCAAGATGGCCTGGCTGGCCGACCGCGCGCGGGCCATCCACGACGAGCGCCTGGCAAGCGGCGGGCTGAACACCTCGCTCGTCCAGTTCGACGAGTTGCAGACCTTCGAGCATACGCGCCTCAAGCCCGTGTCGATCGCCGTGGCCATCCGCGTCAAGACGGGCGAGGTCATCGATGTCGAT
>Ga0180433_10006947_pt1 | contig 14619 bp, 11 predicted proteins | sample SS_ome_8_FD_132980 | JGI IMG/M metagenome (GOLD analysis project Ga0180433, IMG submission 132980) | Hypersaline lake sediment archaeal communities from the Salton Sea, California, USA - SS_1_D_1 metaG | ecosystem: Environmental > Aquatic > Non-marine Saline and Alkaline > Hypersaline >... | reverse complement strand
TGCTTTTCCGTTTTTATGTTTGCTGGTATCAGGAGGGCACACACAGATAATAATAGTAAAAGACTACCTGGACATGGAAGTTGTCGGGCTGACTATTGATGATGCTGCGGGGGAAGCTTTTGACAAATGCGCAAAAGTGATCGGTCTGCCCTACCCCGGAGGTCCGGTAATTGATAAATTATCAAAAAAGGGTAATCCTGAAAAATATTCTTTTACAAAACCCGGGATCAAAGGGCTGGATTTCAGCTTCAGCGGACTAAAAACAGCATTTCTATATTTCATAAGGGATAGCATTAAGGAAGATCCTCAATTTATAGAGAATAACACAAATGACCTTTGTGCTTCAATACAGCATACTATTATAGATATTTTAACGGAAAAGCTTATAGAAGCATCAGAGCAGACAGGTATCAGTAATATTGCTCTTGCCGGAGGTGTAGCGGCAAATTCGGAACTCAGGGAAACAATAACAGAGGAATCTGAAAAAAGGAACTGGGATATTTATCTTCCCGAAATTAAATATACCACTGATAATGCTGCTATGATAGCCATTGCAGGGTATTATAAATATCTGAAGAAGGACTTTGCAGGACAAAACGTAGTACCGATGGCGAGGTATCAGATATAGGGGAATGGATGATTAATTGATTGGATGATTGGATTTGTTTTGAAGTTTGAAGTTTGCTATTTGCTGTTAGCTGTTAGCTGTTAGCTGTTAGCTGTTTGATGTTTGAAGTTTGAGGTTTGATGTTAAAATCATTATACATATCATTTTTTATTATATTATTTTCGACCTGTTATTCACAGGATAGTGAGAATAATTATGATGCCGGGGAATTCAAGTCTGATAATATCTTAAAAACAAACCCTTTGGCAATAATATGGGGTACTATACCCTATACAGCAGAATATCGTTTAGTCCTTGAATCATTCACTGCACCAAAGCAAAGCCTTCAGCTTGGAGCTTCATACCTTGGAAAAAGTTTTATCCTGAGAATAATTGAAAAACAGGACACAAATATGTATGATCTTGACCTGATCGTAAAAGGGTTCCGCTTTCAGTTTGCTTATAAATATTATTTTAACCGGGAAAAACAGGATTTTGGATTTTATTCCGGACCGCTTTTTTCATATTCAATGGCAAAATTCACTAATGTCTATTACAAAAATTCTGATGAATATATCAGGGCTACATATATTAATTACAATATTATTGCCGGATACCAAACAAAAATCATGGATACATTTACTTTCGATATATTTACCGGCCTGGGATACAGGGATAATTACTGGATAGAAAAATATAATCAGACAGTGTCAACACTGGACGATTCCGATATGTATGTCTATGATATCCCGCTAAAAATAATATTTGGTTTTAATATTGGAATACTGTTATAAAAAAAGCACGCAATACCTGCGTGCCTTTAACTATCTTTATCATCTGTTTATTCAGGATTATCCACTATTTTTTGTTTTCTTTTTTCTCTCCTGAAGGTTCTGCTGCCTCATTTTCGATCTCAACAGGTTCCTGTTCAAGATAGATATCCGCCCCTGGTATGGGCTCGCCTCTTGTCTGCTCATCAAGCTTCTTTCCGGGTTTATCAGCTTCCTTTAAAGCTTTATCCACCGCGTTTTCTTTCTTCTTTTGAAGCTCTGCATCCTTTTGTTCTGCTTTTTCAAGAGCTGATTCCTTTTCTTTTTTAAGAGCAGCCTCCTTTTGTGCAGCTTTATCCTCTGCTTTTTGAAGGGCAGGGGCATCTTCTTTCTGAGGAAGATCTTCCTTTTCTACTTTAGCAGCTTCTTTAACACTTTCCTTTTTTTCTGTTGCTTTTTTCTTTAAAGCATCCTTATTGATCTGTGAATACCCAATCCCGCCTATCATAAGGCAAACAGCGATCAGGATTATTTTCTTAGGTAATAATTTTGTTCCCATGATACAGTGATTTTATTGATTATAATGTGTAAAAGTATGGCTTTTTTCAGTAATAAAAAAATTTAATATAATAAATTGAATAACAATTTCTTTCTTTTATTTTTGAGATCATTTTTCATGGATCTGATGAGAAAAAAATCTGTAATTAGCATTGTATTTATATGTCTGATGATATTTATTGATCATGGGGTTTCCCAGAACATAATGATCAATGAGTTCATGGCTGATAACACAAAGACAATCAAAGACGATCAGGGCGATTATGATGACTGGGTCGAGATATATAATGCAGGAACATCCCCGGCAGACCTTGGCGGCATGTATTTCGGCAATGATCCTGAAAAGCCGGCGGGATGGCAGATACCTGATACAGCCCCCGGTATTACTACAATAAAACCCGGGGGACACCTGGTATTCTGGTTTGACAAAGATACTGCCAAGGGTTTATTACATGTAAACTTAAAAATAGATAAGGACGGCAGCCGGATAATACTATGCGGACACGATAAAAAGACTATAATTGATGAAGTTATTTTCAACGTCCAGAAAAAAGATATATCATACGGGCGAATACCTGACGGATCAGATAAATGGCGATTCATGAACAACCCCTCGCCAGGGAAACCCTGCGATGATAAAGGATCTGTTAAAGGTACTTCCCCTGATCCTGTATTTTCTCACAAAGAAGGTTTCTACAATAACAGCATAAAGCTTGAGATATCATCGCCTGTAAAAAATACGCATATATATTATACAATTGACGGAAGTAATCCGGAAGAAAAGGGAAATATGCTATATTCAGAACCTATAGACCTGGATTCAACAACAGTGATAAAAACCCGGGCATTTACAGATAATTATTTCCCCGGGAAGATCATTACCAAAACATACTTCATTAATGACTCATCCTGCCTTCCTGCTGTGTCGCTTTCAATTACTCCTGGGAACCTCTATGATAAAAAGACCGGAATAATGACAAATCCGAGGGCGAAAGATATAAAACCTGCATGGTTTGAGTATTATAATACTGAAGGTAAAAAATACCTGAGCATGGGTTTAGGTATCAAACCTGCCGGAAATGCGTCTCTTTCTCTCCCGAAAAAATCATTTACACTGGATTCAAAAAAAAAATACGGAAACAGCAGGATAAAATATAAGTTCTTTGATGACAGGCAGGCTGATAGTTTTGGCGGTCTGTTACTGCGTACCGGTAATATAGTTTCATTATTAAGGAGCGCTTTGATTTGTGAGGTCAACAGATCTTTGAATAATCCGGTTGATATGCAGGCTTATAAGCCTGTATCAATGTTCCTTAACGGTAAATACCAGGGTATTTATTTCCTGATGGAACGAAAAGGCAGGGATTTTATAAATATTAATTACGGGACGAAAAAAGTTGACATCATTGAAAAGCTCGGGTTTGTGGTTGCAGGTGATGCAAAGGATTATACGGAACTAATAAGTTTTATTAAAAATAATGATTTTACTGATGATTCAGTTTTTAATATCCTGAGGAAAAAAACAGATATCAGCAATCTTACAGATTTCTGGATATACGAAATATATACAAGTAAGGGAGATAGTTACGGAAATATCAGGTGCTGGAAAGAAAGATCTGAAAACGGCAGGTGGCGCTGGATAGGTTACGATTATGACTGGTGGGTAGGATATAATGATACTTCACTGTTCAGGCATACAATCAGTGATAAGGTTGAAAAATATATATTCCTTGGAAAGATACTGGAGAACACAGGTTACAGGAATACATTCATTAACAGGATGGCAGATATGCTCAATACAGTATTTCTTCCTGAAAATCTGGATAGTATTACGGGCAGTTTAATACAAGGGCTGGGCAATGAGATCAAAAAGGACATCTTAAGATGGAATTTAAATAATTTTGATGAATCTCTTGTATTAAAGAACCATGAAATCAGCATCAATTCACTGAAGGAGTTTATTGACAAAAGACCTTCTGTTCTAAGGGAGCAAATAATTACAAGGTTCTGTCTAAAAGGCAGCTATGGTCTGACAGTCAGTGTCAGCCCGGAGAGCGGAGGATATATTAAGATAAATACTATAGGTATCAGGAATTATCCGTGGAACGGTATTTATTTTACAGGTGTTCCGGTAACGATCACAGCTATTCCGGAAGAAGGATGGGAATTCACGGGGTGGAGCGATAATGCCATACCTGCTGAACCTGAAATAAGACTGACACCGGAAAATGATCTTAATATAACGGCAATATTCAGTAGAAAATAGAATTGACGATTGCCAACTGGTTATACCATTCCGATAAAACCCATGAAGGCAAGAGAAAGAATTCCTGCTACGATCAGGGCGATAGGGACGCCTTTCATACCCTTAGGGACATTTACAAGGTCGAGATGTTCGCGTAATCCGGAAAATATTATGAGTGCAAGTGAAAAACCGGCAGCATTTGATATGGCAAAAACTATACTCTCAAGAAGGTCATAATCTTTCTGAACCACTAATATTGCAACCCCAAGAATAGCACAGTTAGTAGTTATAAGCGGAAGGAATATCCCCAGCGCCTGGTATAATGAAGGACTTACTTTTTTCAGCACCAGTTCTACTATCTGTACAAGTGAAGCTATGATCAGGATAAAAAATATTGTACGCATATATTCGATTTCAAACGGGATCAGGATGTATTGCTGGATCATCCATGTCACAATAGTGGCAAGTGTCATGACAAAGATCACTGCTCCACTCATGCCTACTGCAGTAGAAAATTTTCCTGATACTCCCAGAAAGGGACAGATGCCAAGGAACTGGCTTAATACGATATTATTTACAAATATTGCTGATATTATGATTATTATATATTCCATATTTTATTTTTGAATTTTGAATTTTGAATTTTGAATTTTTTCATGTTGTTTTCTTAAGTATTCTGTTAAGTATTGCTATCAGAAATCCAAGAGCTATAAATGCTCCCGGAGGCAGGACAAACACAAGCATACCGTCAATACCTTCGGGAAAATACGAGATTGAAATATTAAATATTTTCCCGCTACCGAGTATTTCCCTCACTCCGCCTAAGATTGTCAGCGCCATTGCAAAACCGAGTCCCATTCCCAACCCGTCTATCAGTGATGACAGGAAGCTGTTCTTTGAAGCAAAAGCTTCTGCCCGTCCGAGCACCAGGCAGTTGACCACAATAAGCGGAATGAACAAGCCTAATTGTTTATGAAGGTCCTGAACATAAGCAGCCATAACAAGGTCAACAATAGTAACAAATGTGGCAATGATAACTATGAAGGATGGTATCCTGACTTTCGCAGGGATACTGCCCTTTGCAAGGGATACTATCATATTGGACATAACAAGGACAAATGTTGTTGCCAGGCCCATACCCAGACCGTTAATAGCTGATGTAGTAACAGCAAGTGTAGGGCACAGTCCGAGCAGCAATACAAAAACTGCATTCTCCCTGAAAAAGCCCTTACTGAAATTATTCCACTGGTTCATAAAACAATATTTTTATTTTGATCACCATTCTATAATATCATCATACCTTTTCTCTCCCCCCATCGGGGGAGAGTCCCGGTTTACCGGGGAGAGGGGGTCTCTTTCATATATGTATCATAAGCTCTTTTTACTGCATCGCAATAAGCTCTTGAGCTGATCGTCGAAGCAGTTATAGCATCCACATCCCCGCCGTCTTTTTTTACCGATAATTTATATCCTGCAGGATCTTTACCTTCAAACTGAACATGAAAATCCGATTTTGAACATTCCATCTTATCTCCCAGTCCGGGAGTCTCTGTATGCTTCAATACCTCTATCCTGTTTATTGTGCCGTCAGGCAGCAAACCTACCATCAACCTGACCATTCCGCTGAATCCTTTTTTTGTGAATGTCTCAACAGCAATTCCAACAATTTCATCTCCTTTTTTCGCCGGATAAAAAGTCAGTACATCCCCGTCAACATCTATATTATATTTCTCTGCATCAGGATTATTGTCAAATTCAGGCACCACTAATTGAATAGCATTGAGCTTTTTCTGTTGCCCTGCTTCCTCAATAGGTCCTTTTGTGAATCTGTAAACAAAGCCCAGGGCAGTGGCTGCTGCCAGAGTAACAATGAACATTGTCAATGCCATGCTCAGTAATGATGAATCCTTTTTAGCCATCTTTAATATTTTCAGTTAACATCAGTTAATAACGGTTAATATCAGTTGCTCATGGATAAGTTCCAAGTCCCAAGAAACCGGAGCCCAGAACCGAGTACCCGGAAACATTTTCCAATTTCAATCAACCATCTTCCCCTGCGGGACAGTCCACCTTCTATCTCATAATCCCACACACGGGACAGTCCCACACCCAACCAACCAGCGTCTTTCCATTTCCAAATTTCCAAATTATCACATTTTCACATTTCCAAATTAACTCCGTTTCTCCCCAAACCGCTTCGGTTTGAATGCCCTGTTCAACAACGGGACAAAAGCGTTCATCACCAGTATTGCAAATGACACACCTTCGGGATATGCCCCGAATGTTCGTATAAAAACAGTAATTATCCCTATTCCTGCACCAAATATGAGCATACCTTTTTTAGTCATTGGTGATGTTACCATATCTGTAGCCATAAATACCGCACCCAGCATGGCGCCACCGGTAAGCAAATGAAACAACGGATCTGCATATTTTTCAGGGTTTGCCAAAAACAGTATCCCTGTAAATATTGCTATTGATCCGAGCATTGATACAGGTATATGCCATGTCACTATCTTTCTTACCAGCATGTACAGGAATCCGGCTAACAGTGCAATTGCAGATACTTCACCAAGCGACCCGCCAATATTTCCTATGAACATATCCATATAAGACACAGGCATCTGGTTAATTATATCAGTAAATCCTTCGCCGTTATTCAGTCCTTCCTTAACAATGGAAAGGGGTGTTGCACCTGTGTGTGCATCCACCATGGAAAAATCCATCACACTGACCTTGGGCCAGGTGATCATATCCACAGGAAAGGATATATGCAAAAAAACACGTCCTACAAGTGCCGGGTTAAACGGATTATTCCCAAGTCCTCCGAAAGACATCTTGCCTATCCCTATAGCCACGAGGCTACCTATGATAATCATCCATAACGGCAGGTTCGACGGAACATTAAAAGCAAGCAACATGCCTGTAATAACAGCAGACCCGTCAAGTATTGTTATTGCTCCTTTAAGAATATATTTTTGTATGAGCCACTCAAACAGCACTGCTGAGATAATTGCCACCAGTGTTATTTTCAGGGCGCCAAACCCGAAAAAATAAACAGATACGGCAAAAGCCGGTAACATGGCTAATATCACCCCGTACATGATCTTCCTTACGGAATCATCACCCGTAATATGTGGCGAAAAGGATACTCTCAGCAGGTTTTTATCCATCTATTTTTGTTTTGCTTTCCTTAAATTAATTATTGTTGCTTTCCCAAGCCTTATATGATCCAGAAGGGGACGCGCCGAAGGGCAGGTATAGCTGCATGATCCGCATTCCATACAATCCAGGATATTTTCCTGTTCGCACCTTTCCCAAAGGGATCTCTCAGCCAGAGACATCAGCAGATAAGGTTCAAGCCCCAGAGGACATACAGACACGCACCGTGCACACCTGATACAATTCTGCACTTCCCGCCTGTTTGATCCTTTACTGTCAATTACCAGTATGCCTGATGTTCCTTTTGTCACAGGCACATCAATAGTATTCAGGGCTTTACCCATCATCGGACCACCGTTAATGACCTTACCGCAATCTGCAGGCAGTCCTCCTGCGGCTTCGATAAGTGCAGAGACCGGTGTTCCTATCCTTACAAGAAAATTTGACGGTCCGGATATTCCTGTTCCTGTGACAGTGACAACCCGTTCAAATAAGGGTTTATTTTTCTGAACAGCCTCATAAACGGCAAAAGTAGTTCCCACATTATGCACCACTGCACCAACATCAACAGGTAACCCTCCGGAAGGCACCTCTCTGCCTGTCAGGGTTTTTATGAGCTGTTTTTCCCCTCCCTGCGGATATTTGGTCTTTAGTGCACATACTTCAATATCTTTATGATCCGCAGCGATCTTTTCGAGATGCCTGATAGCATCCGGCTTATTATTCTCTATTCCTATATAAGCTTTATTAACATCCAGGGCTTTCATTATGATCTCCATCCCTGTTAACAACTCCTCCCCTTTCTCAAGCATCATCCTGTGATCGGATGTCAGATAGGGTTCACATTCAGCCCCGTTAAGAATAAAGACATCTGCTTTCTTACCCTTAGGAACAGACAATTTAACATGTGTAGGAAATGTAGCGCCACCCAAACCTACAATACCTGATTCAAGTACTTTTTTAACGATATCTTCAGGTCCTGCAGTAAACTCTCTCACAATATCCTCACTCCTGTCAATACTTTCATCCCACTCATCCCCTTCAACCTTAATTATTATTGCTGCCTGCTTATACCCGGTGGTATCCATCACCTTATCTATCTTTAATACTGTCCCGGAAACAGATGAATGGATATTTGTCGAGATAAATCCTGCAGATTCAGCGATCTTCTGACCTGTCCTGACCTTATCGCCTTTGCTGACAAGAGGCTTTGCAGGAGCGCCCATGTGCTGATCCACAGGAATAGCAACCTGTTCAGGCAGCTTTAACTTCTTAATCGGTGAATCTGCCGAAATCTTGTTCTCCGCAGGATGAACCCCGCCTTTTGGGAATGTTTTTAACACTATTAAATATTGTTACCCTGTTTATTTGTAATTTCTTTTCAAATTCATAGGGCGTCCCTGAAGTAGAGCTCTAACGATCAAACTACAGGGCAGGTTACCCTATGCTATTGCTTTCGCCCTTCAGGGCTAAAACCAATATCATCTGATTACTAATTTCCATTTTCTGATTTTACTTCTTCTTTTTTCTCCTTCTTCGGGGGAAAATTCATTTCCAGTATCGCCCCGGTGGGACATACCTCAACACATTTCCTGCATAACTTACATTTCTCCGGATCAATATAAGCAAGGAAATTCTCAACAGTGATGGCTTCAAATTTACATTCTTTCTCACATTTTCCGCACCCTATACATGCCACACTACAGCTTTTCTTTGCGATCCCCCCTTTATCCTTATTTATACATGACACATATATTTTTCTGTCTTTTTTATTCTTTTTCCTTAATTCAATAATATCCTTAGGGCAGGCTGTCACACACGAGCCACAGCCTGTACATTTATCATCCTCAACGACCGGCAATCCTGTCAGTTTATCAATATATATGGCATCAAAATTACAAACCTCAACGCAGTCGCCGAATCCCAGACAGCCATACTGACACCCTGTATCCCCGCTATATAAAAGTGCACATGCTGCGCATGTTGTAATACTGTCATATACATTTGCCCTGGGGCGTACCTGCAAAGAACCGGAGCAGCGAATAACAGCAACTTCAGGATCCTTTTCTATTGCTTCTAATCCCAGCACCCCTGCAATAGTTGTCATACAATCATTACCGCCGGCAGGGCAGAATAGCCCCGATAATCCATCCGCTTTCACACATGCTTCAGCAAATCCCCTGCATCCCGGATAACCGCATCCCCCGCAGTTCGCACCAGGAAGAGCCTCTTCAACATCATCAATGCGAGGATCCTCAATGACCCTGAACTGCCTGGCAATAACAAATAATACAAGAGCAAGGATCACACCCAGAACGCTTAATGAAATGATTGTATATATTAATATGTCATACATAAGTTCATAAAACAGGAGAATACCAGCATCCCCAAAAATAAAAAAATTTAATAATTAAAAATTATGTGTTACAACATATTTTAATATGGAAAATATCAATTAACCGGTTGATAATTTTTTTCCAGATAATATTTTATCTTTTGATATTTTTTATCAGGAAGAATATCTTGTAAGATAAGTCCGGCAGGTGCATGAGGACTATCTGCACTGTCCCTGGCATTCACTATTGCCTTAACATCCTCTATATCAAGGTAAGGATGTCGTAACAGATCGGAAAAGGAGGCTGTGTCAATACGTATTTTTCTTATAAGTGCAGTATCAATTGTAATACTTTTTTCTATACGACTGTACAATTCATTATCAATTCCGTAAACATCCATTAATTGCTCTTTTTTATAAAATCCTCCCAGCAGGTCACGGTATTTCACAATACGTTTTGAATAAACAGAACCTATTCCTTTCAGTTTCTTTAGTTCGGAAGTGTCTGAGGAATTTATTTCAATAATTATATTTTCCTGTTTATATATATTTTTACTTCCGATGTCTTTTTTTCTCGTTTTTTTTCTTTTCCCGGAATATTTTTTTTCGGTGTTTACTTTCATTACCTGCTGACGGTTTGTCATCAATCCTCTTTCATACTCTCCAGTTTCCTTCTCAAACTGAGAAAAATCGGATGACTCATCATCTTCGAAGACATACATCAGGTTGTAGGTTACTATCAGGATCAGGATCAATGATAAGAGGATTATTATCCCGTTCCTTTCACTCCTTGAAAAAGAAAAATGATCTTTTAACATGATGCCAATTATTCAGGTATAAAAAAAATCAATCACCCTTCCCTGCGGGACAGTCCACCTGCCGTCACACAACCTTACCCACGGGACAGTCCCACATCAATCACTATTTAAACTTAACGATCTCGCCGCTTTTAAGCTTTCTCCAGTATTCCTTCAGGTCAGACCTGACTTCGGACGACAGGATATACAGACCTAAGATATTGGGAAATGCCATACTAAGTATCATCATGTCTGAGAAGTCAAGCACTGATCCCAGGTTTGATGACGCTCCTACGATCACAAATCCGAGGAAGATCAGCCTGTATATTGTTGACGGCACTTTCAGGTGCCCGTGTTTTTTTTCAAAAAATCCTCCGAACAGGTAATTAAAACCTTTGAGCCCGTAATAAGACCATGAGATCATTGTGGAGAATGCGAACAACATCACGGCTACCACCAGCAGGTACGGGAACCATGAGAACACACTGCCGAAGGCAGAGGATGTAAGCTGTGCCCCTTCAAGCCCTTCTGTATTATTATGGTATCCTGTAAATATCACTACCAGGGCAGTCATTGTGCATATCACAACAGTGTCGATAAATGGTTCGAGCAATGCAACAATACCCTCACTTACCGGTTTTTCTGTTTTTGCTGCCGAATGGGCAATGGATGCCGAACCAACGCCTGCCTCATTGGAAAAGGCTGCTCTCTGGAATCCGACAATAAGAACTCCTATGATACCTCCCTTGATAGCAGGTGCATTGAATGCACCTTCAAAGATAAGCACGAATACATCATCTATCTCCGTAATATTGATACAGATTATTGCAAGTGCTGTTGCCACATACAGTACAGCCATAAAAGGCACGATCTTGTCCGTCACCTTTGCTATACTTTTTATACCACCAATGATCACTATCCCAACGAGAACAGCAATTATGATCCCGAATACCCAGCCGTAATCTTTAAGTCCCGGAGCCATCAGCGATAACTGTGAAAATGCCTGGTTAGCCTGGAACATATTGCCGCCTCCGAAGGAACCACCTATCACAAGTATTGCGAAAACTATTGCAAGCACTTTGCCCAGCCATTTAAGGTTCTTTTTTGACAAAGCATGATCAAGGTAATACATGGCACCGCCCGACACCTCTCCCTTACCATCTATCTTCCTGTATTTCAATCCTAATGTACATTCTGTAAACTTGGACGACATACCCAGCAGCCCGGCGATTATCATCCAGAATGTGGCTCCGGGTCCTCCAAGCGTAATAGCAATAGCCACACCTGCAATATTACCGAGCCCCACAGTAGCGGAAAGGGCAGTGGTCAGCGCCTGAAAATGCGACACTTCGCCTTTATTATCCGGATCATCATACTTGCCCCTGATCAGGCCGATAGCATGACCGAATCCCCTGAAATTAATAAACCGCATCTTCAACGTGAAAAAGGTAGCGCCCAGGATCAGCCATATCACAATGAACGGTATCTTCATCTGCCTGGGATCACCGTTATTATGATACATGATATTCCCGTCATCGTCACGGATCGTCGGATCATATATATTCAACATGGCAAAAATATCAAAAAAGAGCACCTGCTCCATGAAGGATACCACAGGGGTAAATGTGGAATTTATCATCTCATCGATAGATTGGGTAGGAACCTCAAGGTCTTCCAATATCAGTGTATCCCCGTTCGAATCTGATATCATAACTGAGTAATATTTCCCCTCGGTAAGCTTCTCTGCCTTAGCTGATGTAAGTTTTGTATCCTGATTGGACCATTTATACGTTAAAGGAGGCTCTGCATTATTGACATTCACCGTTATCACACCGTCATTGATCACATCCGATAAATTCTGAATATCAATATCCGCAGTAAAAGATGATCCCTGTCCGTAAATAATCCCTGCACCTGATAAAATCACCAGACACAAAGCAATGACCTTTCTCATAATTATTGATTTAGTTGAATCACAGGTATGAACCTCAAAGCAAACCATGGATACTTATTCCATCCCAAGGATCGTGGTATCATACCTTCCGACTTTGTCGGGATTGTTCGACTTTTAAATTTCAATGCACTCTGTTTTTGAAATTTAAATCTCACAAATCACAAATTTGTAAAAATTGTTTGATTTAACAAATTATTTTATACAGAATGCAAAATGCAGAATATAGAATGCAGAATATAGAATGCAGAAAATTCGGAAAAAGTAAAATTATTGCAGAACAAAAAAAGTTAAATATGACAAACAACAGTTTGCTTTGCATTATTTATAATCATACCTTTGGACTGTGGTATAGGGGTATAGGGGTATAGGGGTATAGGGGTATAGGGGTATAAGGGTATAAGGGTATAAAGGTATAAGGGTATAGGGGTATAAAGAAACTTATAAAAATTATAAAAATGACAATATTTACAGGTAAAAAGCTGATGCTGGCATGTATATCAATGATGCTGTTCAGCTTTACAATACAAGCCCAGGTCTTTGCTGATATCGCTGCGGATATGAAAGGTATTTTTGCCGGCTGTGCTGTCTGGGGTGATTATGATAATGACGGTGACCTGGACCTTTTTCTTTCGGGAGATACGGTATTTTCTCAAACTCCCCAGGTCATGATTACAGACACTACTGTTATTTACAGGAATGACGGCAGCGATGTGTTTACATGTATTGATCCCGGGATCCCGGGTACAGGCAGTTGCAGGGCAGCCTGGGGTGACTACGATAATGACGGGGATCTTGATATACTGCTTACAGGCACATCGCAGGAGACTGTTGTATCAGAAGTTTACCGCAATGACGGCAGTGATGTATTCACTAGTATTGACGCAGGATTGCAGGGAGTTTGGGGTGGCGCCGTAGCCTGGGGTGATTATGATAATGACGGAGACCTGGATATATTGTTCGCAGGACACCCGACTATCTCGAAGGGTCAGAATTATGCATTTATATACCGCAATGACGGCAATGACACATTTACACAATTAAGTTTTTCTGAAATGGGAAATTTTGATTGTGATGCAGAATGGGGTGATCTTGACAATGATAATGACCTTGATATAGTTATTGCATTGGGGCCGCAAATAACAATCTTTCGCAATGACGGCAATGACTCTTTCTCTTCACCAGCAACACTAAATGTCGATTATCATAATGCCTCTGTTGCACTTGGTGACTGCAACAACGATGGTGACCTCGACATTGTTCTTTCAGGAGAAGATCCCGGCACCCAAAATACCTTCGGTTATATTTTTTCCAATGAAGGTAATTTCTCTTTTAACGAAACTAATTCAATAACAGGAATTTGCAAAGGCTCGCTTGCCTGGGGCGACTATGACAATGACGGTAACCTGGACATACTGGAAACAGGGAAATATACTGCTGATACAGGATCGTCTAAAATATTGACTATTTTCCGCAGTGATGACGGATTTTTTACGCACGAGGAAGTATTTGTGGGCCCAATGGCTGTTGTGCTTGGTTCTGCCGAATGGGGGGATTATGACAATGACGGTGACCTGGACATAGCGCTGACAGGAAAAACTGACGGCGGTCTTATTTCAAAAATATATAAAAATAACAGCACTGTTGCCAACACACTGCCTTCGGTTCCGGAAAACCTTTCTGTTCAACAGAATGGAAATACCATCAACTTTAGCTGGGACAGTTCCTCTGATAATGAGACGCCTGATAACGGGCTGACATACAATCTTCGTATCGGTACGGACGCAAGCTGTATAGGGAACCTTTCTCCCATGTCAGACACTGTGACGGGGTACAGGCTGGTACCTGCTTTTGGCAACGGACAACTTAATACAAGTCACTATATTGCAGACCTGCCCATTGGTATATATAAATGGAGTGTCCAGGCAATAGACAATGCTTTTGCAGCATCTGCCTTTGCAGAAGAGCAGACATTTTCTACTTTATCGTCAGCTTTTACAGTACTTAGTAATGCCATTACAACTAACGAAACAGATATAGTAACTTATGCAGGAAATGCCTCCGGCTCAGGAACCTATCACTGGGATTTTGATGATGCTATAATAACATCAGGCAGCGGGCAGGGACCGTACGAAATGTACTGGCTTACAAGCGGAGTTAAGAACTTAAAACTGTTTGTTGAGGATTCAGGTAT
>Ga0180433_10006946_pt1 | contig 14619 bp, 13 predicted proteins | sample SS_ome_8_FD_132980 | JGI IMG/M metagenome (GOLD analysis project Ga0180433, IMG submission 132980) | Hypersaline lake sediment archaeal communities from the Salton Sea, California, USA - SS_1_D_1 metaG | ecosystem: Environmental > Aquatic > Non-marine Saline and Alkaline > Hypersaline >... | reverse complement strand
GTACGCCGCATGGATCGTGATTCCTTTCAATTGCTGGGTATGGGATGCGGTCAGCCGAACCGGCTCGTGGCAATCAGACTTGCACTGGATAAGGCCGTGGAAAACCTCCATAAGGAGACCGCTTCGTCCAACTCCAATCGGCGACCTGCCGGGGATGAACTGGATTCCGCGATACTTATATCGGATGCATTCCTGCCATTTCCGGATAATGTGGACATCTGCGCCGAATATGGAATCAGGACCATCATACAACCCGGTGGTTCCATTCGAGATAAAGCAGTCATCAAACGATGCGTTGAACACGGTATCACAATGATTTTTACCGGAATCAGACACTTTCGGCATTAACGATACAGAGGTAATGAATGAGCTGTATAACAACGTTTCGATCACCACAACTCAAACGTATCCATTCAGGTAAAGTACGGGAGAGTTTCCGTATTGATGATTCCACCCGACTCATTGTTACTACTGATCGAATTTCGTCATTTGATCAGGTATTAACGTCGGCGATACCCAATAAAGGTGCGGTGCTCAACGGCATCGCCAACTACTGGTTTAGAGAAACCGATGATATCGTTCGTAATCACCTTCTGAAGGCGATCGATCCCCAGGCATGTCTCGTCCGAGAAGTGGAACCGATACGGATCGAGATGATCGTTCGGGGCTACATCACCGGCTCAATGTGGCGGCACTACAACAAAGGGAAACGATCGTTTTCAGGTGTCACCATTCAGGATGGATTGACAAAAAACCAGCGCCTGGCCTCACCCGTAGTCACGCCAACCACCAAAGAAGAATCAGATCGGGAAATTACTCCGGACGAAATTGCGGCAGAAGGCTGGGCCGATGCTTCAGTCTACGAACAGATGCATCGAACCGCTCTCGCTCTATTCGCGCGTGGGACGGAGATCCTGAGTAATCGGGGGATTATCCTCGTAGATACCAAATACGAATTCGGCGTTCTCGACGATACCCTTATCCTCATGGATGAGATACATACACCTGATTCATCCCGTTTCTGGCGAACGGAAGCATATGAAAACGACCCGACGGATCCCGAGCATCTCGACAAGGAATATGTCCGCCAGTATCTCCTTCAGCACGCCGTGGATGGTCTCATTCCTGATACGCTCCCTGAGACTGTTATTCGAGAAGCATCGTCTCGATATCTGACTCTGTACTCATTGATAACCGACCGGGAACCCGCATGGGAGTCCGGCGACAGCGCATGGCGACTTTATCGTAATCTCGTATCCGCGGGTATCATAAAGGAAGGATATGTAGCCGTTATCATGGGTTCGCCACGGGATATCGAGCATGCACAAAGAATCAAGGCGTCTCTCGAAATATATGATATTGCGGTTGATCTCAGAATTTGCTCGGCGCATAAGACGCCGGAGGATATTCCTTCCGTGATACACGACTACGATGAATCTATCGAACCTGGAGCGATTATCGCCGTAGCCGGTCTTTCCAACGGCCTGGGTGGTGCCCTGGCGGCGAACGTCTCGCTTCCCGTATTCAGCTGTCCTCCGTTCAAGGATCTCACGGATATGGCGATTAACATGAATTCTTCCCTGCTCATGCCGTCTCGAGTACCCGCGGCTCTTGTGATTCGTCCGGACAACGCGGCCGCCGCCGCCGTACGAAGCCTGAATATTCCACGAATTCGACACCGACTCAGGACGGAGATCGAGACTATGAAAGACGATCTCCGCGAAGCGGATGAACGCATCAGGAACGGCATTCATGAGTAGCCTTCACCGCCTTCGCCTGCATCAAGGGAACGGTCACAAGCTGGTGTTCCATGCCTGCTAATGCCATCTCCCCGCTGGACGATCGATATGCAACCCGGTTGAAAGACCTCCCGGACTACTTTTCCGAACGTGCCCTGATGAAGATGAGATGCGACGTGGAACTGGCATATCTCGAGGCGTTGAACGGAGCCGGCAGGCTCGAATCCTTCACGGAACAGGAACTGCAATCCATCAGGAATGCCCGGACATCGTTTTCCGAGCAGGACTACGATCGAATAAAAACAATAGAGGAATCCATTCGGCATGATGTTAAAGCATGTGAACTCTATTTGCGTGAAAAACTCACCCTTCGAAATCCCGGCCTTATTCACTTCGGTCTCACATCCGAAGATGTGAATAATCTCGCGTACAGCAGACTCCTCCATGAATTCAGATCCGCCCGCCAACTCCCTTTGATTCGGGAATTTCTTCTGGATCTCTGTGATATGGCGGAGCGCTGGAAATCTATCCCGTTTCCCGCCCGCACCCACGGACAGATGGCATCACCAACCACGGCGGGAAAGGAAATCTCCGTGTTTATCACGCGGATTCACCGGCAATATCTCCGCCTCAGGGATTTGACATTCCGTGGTAAACTGAACGGAGCCACCGGAACGTATGCCGCACTCAACACGGCGCTCCCCGAAGTTGACTGGTTCGAATTTTCGAAACGATTTGTGGAATCCCTGGGATTCAGGCACAATCCGGTCACCACACAGATTGAGGATCATGATACGTGGGCGGAGTATCTCCTTATTACGAGGCAGCTGAATTCCATTGTCATGGATATGGACACGGACTGCTGGATCTATCTCACCCTGGGGTATCTCCGCAACGATCCCATCGGCTCGGAGGTCGGATCGTCCACCATGCCTCATAAAATCAATCCCATTCGTTTCGAAAACAGTGAAGGCAATATGAGAATCGCGAATACTCTTATCATGGGTATCGTGGATGGCATTACCCGATCGCGAATGCAACGGGATCTATCGGACAGCACTGTTACCCGCAACCTCGGAGTGGCACTTGGTCATGGCATCCTCGGCATTCAGGAAGCACGGGGAGGTATGCAGGCACTCACCATCAACGAGACATTATGTTGTTCCCGGCTTCAGGAACACCCGGAATTGCTGACAGAACCGATCCAGACGATTCTCAGGCGGGAAGGCATTCACGATCCATATGAGCAACTGAAACGCATGTCACGCGGCAAGCACGTAACGTACCGAATGCTTCAGAAATTCATAGACGGACTCGATATCAGCGATACGGTTCGAACCGAACTGCATGCACTTCGTACGGAATCCTATACGGGATATGCGGATCGGATGTGTGAACTGGCGGTGGATGAGGTACGGCAGTCGCTTGAAAGAGGAGAGGAATCATGAGGATCGGTGTACTCGGCTCAGGAGGGCGGGAACACGCAATTGCCTGGAAACTCAGGAAAAGCCCGGATGCTGAAGCGGTATACGTCATGCCGGGTAATGGCGGTACCGGGGAAAACCTTTCCGTTGATATCAGTACATTTTCCGAAATTCGACGGGTGTGCGAGAAAAATCGTATCGAACTCCTCATAGTCGGTCCGGAACAACCGCTGGTGAATGGAATCGCCGATTATTTCAAGGATAGTCCGATCAGGGTGTTCGGTCCAGAGTCCGCCGCGGCAAGGCTTGAGGGATCAAAGATATGGGCGAGACAATTCATGACGAGAAACGGCGTATCCGCTCCCGAATACCGGATTGCCCGTGAAGACGATGAACTGCATGAAATCATCAGTTCGAATGGCGGAGAAATCGTGGTGAAGTATGAGGGACTCGCCGGAGGCAAGGGTGTCTTCGTCTGCTCGTCGGAGTCCGAGGCCTGGCATGCGGTCTCAACCATTCGGACACGGTATGGAGACGACACCCCTATTCTTTTGGAGGAGAAACTCGACGGGCAGGAACTATCCATCATCGGCATCACCGATGGTAAGACCATCAAGCTTCTTTCGCCCTCCCAGGATCACAAACAGATATATGATGGAGACAGGGGACCCAACACCGGTGGTATGGGTGCCTACTGTCCCGTACCACTGTGTACCGGTGATGTTATGAGGGCGATACAAACCCGTGTGGTTGAACCGACCATGTCCGGCATCCGGAATGAAGGATTACCCTTCCGGGGAATACTCTATTTCGGTCTCATGCTTACCGACACGGGACCCGTGGTCCTGGAATACAATGTGAGATTCGGTGACCCGGAGACGGAGGTCATTTTGCCGGCTCTGGAAACCGATCTGTTGCTGTTGATAAATGGATGCTTCGATGATTCATTGGCCCGAATTCGCATTGAAATGAGCGATGAATACGTCATAGATGTGGTACTGGCATCGGAAGGATATCCCGGAACATATGAAACGGGACACCGTATCTCGGGGCTCGATTCTATTCCTGAAGATATCCTCGTATTTCATTCCGGAACAAAACGATTCGGGTCTGATATTCACACCGCCGGTGGTCGTGTGCTCAATATTGTGGCCAGGGCACCCGATCTTCGGCAGGCACGGGAACGTGTGTATGATGCATGTTCTCACATTCGGTTCCACGGTAAATATGCCCGGTCAGATATCGGCATGAGGGTTTTACAGACATCATGAAACGAATCGGAATACTCATCTCGGGTCGCGGCAGTAATATGAAGGCTATCGTTCGCAACACCCGTGATGGCATTCTCCGGGGCTGGTGCGAAGTTGCGGTGGTACTATCAAATGTACCCGGGGCTGCGGGGCTTGGAGTGGCAAATGACCTGGGCGTACCCACGGCGGTGGTGGACTCGACATCAAAGAAGCGACGGGTATTCGAACGTGAGATGACAGCAGTCCTTGAAGAGTTTGGGATCGACTATGTCGTCCTGGCCGGATTCATGCGGATACTTTCACCGCAGTTCATCGGCCACTACCGCAATCGGATCATAAACATTCACCCTGCGGATACGAACCGGTTTCGTGGACTGGGTGGATATGAATGGGCATATAAAAAACGGCTTTCCACTACAAAAATTACGGTTCACTGTGTTGATGAAGGCGTGGATACGGGAACCGTACTGGCGCAGCAAACAGTGGATCTCAGGGGAGCTGAAACCCTTGAAGAAATCGAAAGACGCGGACTTGCCGTCGAACATACATTCTACAGTGCCGTTCTCCTTCGTATTATGCGGGGAGACATTACCACCGGAGCGATGGATGAGATATGATACTATGTCTCTGTACGAATTCCGGAGCACCGTTTACTCGGGAGTAGCGGGGCGAGGAGGAAATTATGTGTGGCATACTCGGCATCTTCGGACATGAAGATGTCGCCTCGGAACTGATTCACGGCCTGACCGCGCTCCAGCATCGAGGTCAGGATTCAACAGGCGTCGTTACATTCAACGGTAACTTCAGAGTCAAAAAGGGACTCGGACATGTTTCCCAGGTATTCGATGACGCCAAAAACACCCAACCCATCAAAGGGTACTGTGGTCTTGGTCATGTCCGTTACTCCACCGTCGGCACGCCCAATCTGCACAATGCCCAGCCGTTTGCGGTACATTATCCCTTTGGTCTCGCCATGGTGCACAACGGAAATGTGACAAACTTCATCACGCTCCGCAAATATCTCTATGAAGAACGCCACCGTCTTCTCGAAACCTCCAATGACGTCGCGCTCATACTCTACACCTTCGCATCCGAACTCGAGCAAAAGAATCTGAAACACCTCTCTGTCGAAGACATTTTCGAGACTGTTGAAGCAACACAGGAACGTGTCGAAGGCGCGTATTCAGCCATTGCGATTATAGCCAACAGGGGATTCCTCGCCTTCACCGATCCGCACGGCATCCGTCCACTGGTCATGGGAAAACGGTACACGGATAAAGGAATCGTATATGCCCTGGCATCGGAAACCACCTGTTTCGATTATCTGGGCTACGAATTCATGCGTGATCTTGAACCGGGAGAAGCGGTGTTCATCGATGAACATCGGCAACTGCACTCCAGAATATGCCGGCAGGCTTCACCGGCGTTCTGCGTCTTCGAGTACATATATTTCTCCCGGGAGGATTCAACGATTCATGATCGCCTGGTCGCCACTGAACGGGTTCGTATGGGGAAACGACTCGCGGCCACATTCCAGCGCGCGAAACTCGAACCCGATATCATCATCGATGTCCCGAACTCGGCCTATTTTTTCGCCTCGGGCATGGCGGAAACACTCGATATACCCTATAGGCGGGGGCTTGCGAAGAATCCGTTTATCGGCAGGAGTTTCATCTCGCCGACCCAGGCGAAACGAGAACTGCTCGTACGTCAGAAACTGAATCCCCTCCATGATGTCATACGTGGCAAGAAAGTCGCTGTTGTTGACGACTCCATCGTCCGGGGCACCACGGCGAAACATCTGGTGTCTTTGCTTCGACACTCAGGAGCGTCGGAAGTCTATGTGGTGTCTGCGTCTCCACCTATCAAGTTTCCATGTATTTACGGTATCGACATGTCAATCAAACAGGAGATCATTGCGGCGCATTATCGGCCGGAGGAGATCGCCCATTATGTGGGGGCGGATGCCGTCATTTATCAATCCCTCGAGGATCTCAAAGATCTGTACCATGATCTCCCGTGCTGTTATGCCTGTTTTTCCGGTGAGTACCCCACCGGCGTAACCAACGACGTTGTGCGACAGATTGAAGAGGAGCGTCTGTGCGCGAAAAAGCCCTGAAAGGAATAGGGGTCGTCGATTTCGGCGGGCAGTACGCCCACCTCATCGCCCGACGTATCAGAGAGCTTGGCATCTACTCTCGAATATATTCGCTCGATGAGCTCATTGAAGCCCCGGCGCCGACGTGTGTGGGATACATACTCTCCGGTGGTCCGGACACGGTATCACCTGTGGATGAAAACGTATTCAAAGATTTTTCTTCAACCGTATCCGTACCTGTTCTCGGCATCTGCTACGGACACCAGCTCATCGCATCTTCCCTCGGTGGATCCATGGCCCGCGGTTCTTCCAGTGAATTCGGTCGTGTTGTCGTCAATACATTCACCCCGAATATCCTGTTCGACGACATTCCGAACCGGTTTCACGTCTGGATGAGTCATCGCGACCATGTGGTTGCAATACCTGAGCGTTTTATGCGTACTGCTTCCTCGGAGAATGTGGAAATCGCTTCCTATGAATCCGGAAACGGGCGCTTTTTCGGTCTGCAGTTCCATCCGGAAGTCTCGCATACGGAATATGGAGATCGTATCCTCGAGAATTTCGTGCGCCATTGTCTTGCCTTGCCCCGCGGTCACTCGCTCCCCCGCGTATGGACCTCCCGACTCATGTATGACCGAATCATTGACGATATACGCCGCCGAATCGGTTCCGACCGACTATTTCTCCTCGTCTCCGGCGGAGTAGACTCCATGGTCTGCCTTGACCTCTGTATCAAAGCCGTCGGCACTGATCGCGTTCATGCCGTACATGTGGATACCGGTTTCATGCGTCACAATGAAGTCCAATCGGTGATGTCATATATGCGAGACATCTCGTTCGATTCCATGCACATCGTTTATGCTGCGGATGATTTTTATGAATCCCTCTCGGGTATCACGGATCCGGAAGACAAGCGGAAACGAATCGGAAAATTATTCGTGGACATCGTTCAACGGGAAGTCGGTCCCATGGGGCTCGACTCGGGGTGGTTGCTCGTGCAGGGAACGATATATCCGGATCGAATCGAAAGCGGCGCCACAAAGCGTGCGGAACGAATCAAAACTCATCATAACCGGGTCCCGGAGATCGACGCCCTCATCAGAAGGAATCGCGTCATAGAACCGCTTCGAGACCTGTACAAGCATGAAGTTCGAGATCTCGGAGCATTCATGGGCCTTCCCGAGAAGATACTCAATAGACATCCGTTTCCCGGACCCGGTCTTGCCGTAAGAGTAATCTGCTCCTCTGCCGAAGAAGATCCGGGAATCGATGAACACATGCAGCGATCACTGCGGGAACACCTCGCTTCGTTCGAGTGTGATGGCATGGTTTTGCCTATTCGAAGCGTCGGAGTTCAAGGCGATGCCCGGACCTATCATCACCCCGCTCTCATTTGGGATTCTTCCGATGATTCGCGAAAAGACTGGAGCCGGTATCGCGCCTGCGCTTCGCGAATTGTCAACCGATGCGAAACGATCAACCGCGTCATTCTATCCACTCGATCATTCAAGACGGATGATCTCATCCTCCGTACATGCAGTCTTACCAATGAGATCGTGGAGCGACTGAGACGTGTTGATGATATAGCGACACGGAAGATCGAGGGAATCGCCGACATATGGCAGATGCCCGTGGTATCACTGCCTCTTTTTGACAGCGAGAACCGTCAAGCCTTCGTACTGAGACCGGTCTGTTCACGGGATGCCATGACGGCCGACGTGTATGAGATGGAATGGTCTCTTTTCCAATCCATAGAATACGAGATCAAGACCGTCGACGGCGCCGGCTACCTGTTCTACGACCTCACCATGAAACCACCGGGGACCATAGAATGGGAATAGACATGCGTGGATTGAATGATTATCCGCCCGGGATTTCGGGCGAAAATGCAGGGAGTTTCAATGACTCTTCATCGCGATGATTTCATTGGTGTGCTCATCGAGGCCGGAGCCCTCAGATTCGGCGAATTCACGCTGAAATCCGGGGCGGCATCACCGTTTTTCATCGACCTCGGGCAGGTCGCTCAGGGCTCCCATCTATTCGCCATGGGAGACGCTCTGGCTTCCTTCATCCATGAGACCATTGGAGAGATTGATATCCTGTTCGGTCCCCCGTATAAGGGTATCTCCCTGGCCACGGCAACCGCAATGGCTTCATATCACAGATTCCATTCAGAAATCGGGATCTGCTATGCCCGCAAAGAACGGAAATCCCATGGTGAAACCGGACTGTTCGTTGGTGCCATACCACAACGATCCCACCGGGTGTTAGTAATTGACGACGTAATCAGCTCAGGTGGAACGAAGAAGGAGGCGGTTGATCTTCTGGCCCGATATTTCGATATCGCGCCCGTCTCCATCGTAGTCACCGTTGATCGTCGGCGGAAGAACCAGTCGGTTGACGTGGGGGGCGTCGATATCAACGCGCTTGTCACGCTTCCTGACATCATCGGGTATCTCGAACGTACGGGAGATACCAATGCAGTTCACATGAAACGGTTTTATGAGGGACATAATGGCTGATAAACGCTACGGAATCATACCTGCTCTGGACATCACCGATCTCACCGACATCCAATCAATGATCGAGGAGATCGATGACCTCGATATCATATACGGATATAAAATAGGCTTTTCCCTCGGCCTCGGATTCGGCCTTCCCCGTGTTGTTGACAGTATCCGTGCCATCTCCACAAAACCCGTTATCTATGACCACCAGAAAGCAGCGACAGACATTCCAGCCACCGGCGTTCTGTTTGCGGATACCATGAAACGTGCGGGCATCGACGAAGTTATTTTATTTCCTCAGGCGGGACCCGTAACACTCACGGCATGGATCGAAGCACTGGTGGCGGCACAGATGCGGGTCATTGTCGGTGCGCTCATGACGCATCCCCGCTATACCGTCTCGGAAGGCGGGTATATTACCGACGAAGCAATCACATCAATCTTCAATACGGCATTTGAATCTGGTGTCAGAGATTTCGTCGTACCGCTTACGAAGCCGGATATCGTCAGAACGATCATTACCCGCACCGACCTTGATTCGGGATGCCGGTTTTACTCTCCGGGCTACGGCAAACAGGGAGGGGATCCACACGCATTCGATTTTATTCAAACACACCATCTCATTATAGGCCGCTCTTTGATCGGTGCATCCGACAGACGCGCATTTATAGAGGAAACAACTCAACATCTGGAGGGGGTGTTATGAAGCGGGATCTCATATCCATGGACGATTTGAGCGCCGGGGATATACGGGAGTATCTGGAGCTCGCCGAGCAGGTTGAACGCATTCCACACGCCGATAAGGGGTCACGCCTTCTCGGGCGGATTCTCATGGTTATGTTTTTCGAGCCGAGTACGCGAACGCGTCTCAGCTTCGAGTCCGCCATGTGTCGACTTGGGGGCAGCGTCATCGGATTCAGTGAATCCATGATCACCTCGGTTGCCAAGGGGGAATCCGTTGTGGACACCATCCATACCGTGGAGAACTACGCCGACATAATCGTCATTCGCCATCCAAAGGAGGGGACCGCACGACTCGCGTCGGAGATCAGCTATCTCCCCGTGATCAATGCCGGTGACGGAACCAACCAGCATCCAAGTCAAACACTGCTCGATCTCTATACTATCAAAAAGTTTTTCGGGAAGATAAACGGGCTCCGTATTGCATTTGTCGGCGATTTGAAATACTCAAGAACTGTACACTCGCTGATACAAGCGCTTCTTAAATTCCCGCGACAGAACTTCCTTCTCGTTTCACCGGAAACGCTCAGACTTCCCGAATATCTGATGCGCGACGATGAAGACGCGGCGACATTTTCCGAGACGACGGGGATCGAGGAAGCGCTCTCTACCTGTGATCTCATCTATATGACACGAATTCAAAAAGAACGCTTCCCGGATCTCGTGGAATACGAAAAAGTGAAGGACAGCTATTGTATCGATACCGGCATGTTGGAACATGCTCCGGACAGCCTCCGGATTCTCCACCCCCTGCCTCGGGTGAACGAGATCTCCTACAGTGTGGACAGAACTACATACGCCGGCTATTTCCAGCAGGTGAGAAATGGTCTTTTCATGCGTCAAGCCATACTTCTCAAACTCCTGGGGGAATCCATATGAAGGACAAAAAGTTTCTCTATATCCCGAAGATTGAGAAGGGTATTGTCATCGATCACATTCCCGCCGGATTCGGTGCCAAGATACTCGAGATAATCCAGTCAGATGATCTCATGAAAGACATCATCGTGACACTGGGCTTGAACTACAAAAGTACAAAACTCGGACGGAAAGATATGATCAAACTGAAGGTGGATGATCTCACGCCCCCCATGGTCCAGCATATATCACTCATCTGCCCGGGTGTAACCATCAAGAAGATCAGTGATTATGCCGTAGAGAAAAAAGTTACCGTTCGTTCTCCACGGGAAGTACGTGATCGCCTGGAATGCCGGAATCCGAACTGTATAACCAACTACGAACATCATATGGAAACATGCTTTCGAATGGAGAATGAGTCCAATCAAACGTACCGGTGCATATACTGCGAACGGGTATTCCAGCTTGATGAGCTACGTCCGCTCATTCGGTGACCACAGCCGGTGACACAACTGCATCGAGACACGTCATGTGCCGTATCCCTGGCCGGAGTACATCTCCTTTCTCCCCTGATACTCGCATCCGGTATACTGGGACTGACGTCATCATCGTTGAAGCGCGTTGCGGAGCATGGCGCCGGAGCGGTCACCACAAAATCCTTCGGAATCGAGCCGAGGGCGGGTCATAAAAATCCCTCAATCATTCCCTTTGCTCATGGATTACTCAATGCAGTGGGGCTTTCCAATCCCGGTATGCATGTCATGGTCGACGAGATACGAGCCTACAAGGCTCAATGTCGGACACCAATTATAGCCTCCGTATTCGGTCGTACCGTTGAAGAGTTTACCGTGGTGGCTGAAACAGCTTCCATGGCCGAACCTGATTGTGTCGAACTGAACGTCTCCTGTCCCAATGTCAGTTCCGAATTCGGGACACCCTTCGGCGCAAGTATCAAAGATACCTCCGAAATAGTTCGTTTAGTGAGGAACCGCATCGGCTCCCTGCCCCTGGTGGTGAAACTGACGGTGAATTGCCCGTCACTCAAGACCATGGCTCGGGCATGTCAGAATAATGGAGCGGACATCATTAATGCCGTAAATACCGTGGGGCCCGGAATGCTCATTGATTACAGGACTCAAAAACCGATCCTTTCGAATAAGACAGGGGGTATCTCCGGTCCGGCAATGTTTCCTGTCGCCGTTCGGGCGGTATTTGAGATTTTCCCGGAAGTAACGATTCCCATCATTGGAACAGGCGGCGTAACCGGTGCGGAAGACGCCCTGCAACTCATTATGGCCGGAGCAACCGCCGTTGGCATCGGTTCAGGAATCTACTACGGGGGGATCGACGTGTTCGCACGTATAAACGGTGACCTGAAAACACTGCTCGAAGAGATTGGCTGTTCATGCCTGGAAGATGTACGGGGATCGGCTCATGAGTGACAGTATGCGGAGCTATCCCGTTCGAAGAATTGTAACACACGGACCAGATCTCAAGAGTTTCTATTTCGATCCCGTGTTTGAGAGTTATCCCGGTCAGTTCGTAAATCTATGGATCCCGGGCGTGGATGAAAAACCGTTCTCCATATCAGATGCCACGGATGAATATATCGAGCTGTCAGTGAAAGCCGTGGGACCGTTTACCCGTAAGCTCATGGAGTGTAATGTAGGGGATTATCTCGGTCTGCGCGGCCCATTCGGCCACGGATTCCAACCGGGTGAACATGCACTGCTCATCGGCGGTGGCATAGGGCTCGCTCCCATCCGATACCTTTCACGATTCATGCAAACCCGGAACATGAAATACATCCTTCTAATCGGTGCGAAAAAAGCACAGGATGTTATTTTTAGATCCGAATTGTATGATGATCAAATCTATTGTACAACCGAGGACGGTTCATTAGGATGCAAAGGGCTTGTGACACAGGAGATGAAGCGTATTCTCGATACCGAAACCGTATCCTGTATCTGTGCGGCAGGTCCGGAAGCCATGCTTGCCAGAATACTCGAGATAGCTGATGTACGCGGCATCGATGTTCAACTCTCCTTCGAACGGTACATGAAATGCGGTATCGGTATCTGTGGCCAATGCTGTTTGGATGGTTCGGGAATCCGTGTGTGCGTCGAAGGCCCGGTTTTGCGCCGTGAGGAGATCAGGGAAACCACCGGGATCGGTTTGCCGCATCGCGATGCTACCGGCACGCGTAAAACCAGTTGATTCCCCTATTCGATTCATGATTATCGGGAACGATTCCTGCTTTTTGTATCACGTGTGACGTGACTGTACCGTCACATTTATTCCCTGAAATCGTCAACAATACCAACGAAAGCTATGCGAACAATGCGAACGATATCACGGCGGGGCTTTCTTAAAACCACAGCCCTCTCTGCTGGCGGCACGATGATCCTTGGCACGGCCTTTGGACAACCGTACAGATCCGGCAACATTTTTCCCGGGCGAATTGCATTATGGGAAAATCATAATGCAACAGATGGTTCCTCGATCAACGACGCGGTAGTTGCTGAAATGGTTCAGCAATCACTTGTATCCCTGACTGATGAATCGAATCCCGTACATGCCATGGAATCCCTGTTTCCCGGCATTAATCCCTCCAAGAAAGTCGCCATAAAGGTCAATATCATAAGCCCATACGTACCGACGCGCTGGGAGATGGTCAAGGCATTGACCGATCTCCTTTTACAGACATGCGGTGGTGCCTTTTCCCCTTCGAACATCACGATCTACGATAAGATACCATCGAATATTTCATCCACCATGGCACAATGCGGATTTACGGCGGAGCATTTCCCCGGCATGGTTATTCTGGATGAAAGCGATCCTGATCCGGGAACACAGGTATGGGTCGGTGATCGATATCTTTCGCTCAGTTCGCACATCGTGAACGCTGATTATCTCATCAATTGTCCGGTTCTGAAGAACCACAGCCAATCGGGTAAATACTGGACATTAGCATTCAAGAACCATATCGGAAGCGTCGGACCGATGAGTTGCCTCTCATATGAACCGCGGATACTATCCCTTGCCGGTTCGGAACATATCAGAAACAAAACGCGCCTTGTCGCGCTGTCAGGACTATTCGGTATCTACGTCAACGGACCCGAGGGTCCCGCACAGACCTGGAATCTCTTTCCTGAGACCCAGACGCCAAATCTCATGATACTCTCCACCGATCCGGTCTCCCTAGAACATTGGGGTATCGATCTCATAAATCGGGAGAGGGCTCTCCACGGAATCACCGTATACAATGACTCCTACTGCCAGAATGCTGCGTTACCTCCCTATGAACTGGGTCTTTATGACTTTTCCTGCCAGGATATTCGGACGAATCTGAGTCCACCTGAGAATGTGACGATTCATACTTCTGGTAGTACCGTTGATATAACCTGGGATGCGGTACCAACAGCCCAGGGCTACCGGGTATACCGATCCGCTGATCCGTATTTCGCTCCGGATCCTTGGAATCTGATAAACTGCATCGGTGAAACGGCTGACTGCTTTTTCCAGGATAATCCCGATCCCCTGCTTGATAGATGCTTTTATGTTATTCGAAGCACGCGGATTTCATGGGAATCATCCGACTCACAGAGAATTGGATACTATCGATACTTGTAGCCTAATCTGAGCGATTATTACCGTAACGACGTGTCCCGAACTATATTACCTATCCGGAGTCAAAGAAGAGGCTTACGAGTCATGCAGTCGCATTTTCTTTCGGAATATTCAATCTCCTCACTCCTATCACCTCACTCCTAACGTTCTAATAATTCATTCATCATTCAGCATTTCTTCCATGTCTCCTCGATGCCAGAGCAGCTGCGAATAGCTCATTGTAGGTATGATATGTGATTGGCTTTTTCTGTTAACAACGTATTTTATACTAACACAAGTCACCCGTGATCAATGGAGCGGGGCGCGGATCTTCGAACATGAAGGATAGATTTGCATTGAGGCCAATATCCGATAAAGACAGAATCATGATCATCT
>Ga0180433_10006945_pt1 | contig 14619 bp, 12 predicted proteins | sample SS_ome_8_FD_132980 | JGI IMG/M metagenome (GOLD analysis project Ga0180433, IMG submission 132980) | Hypersaline lake sediment archaeal communities from the Salton Sea, California, USA - SS_1_D_1 metaG | ecosystem: Environmental > Aquatic > Non-marine Saline and Alkaline > Hypersaline >... | reverse complement strand
GCCCGCCCCGGAGCCCTTAGGATCATGACGCAAGAGGGCGGGATTCTAGAAGCCCCCAACAACGGCCGCAACCTCCTCCTGATGCCTGTGCACTCCAGTGACTTCACCATCGAGACCTGCATCGAGTTCGATCCCAGTGAGAACTTCCAGATCGCCGGCCTGCTCGTTTACCAAGACGATGACAACTTCCTGATGCTTGGACGGGCCTATTGTGGCGACTACGCAGGCGAGTGCGTGGGAGATGGCCTCTACTTCGACGAGGAGACAAACGGGACGCAGGTGCTGCCGAACTTCGCAACGCCGCTGGAAGCGGGATCTCGCATCCATGTTCGCCTTGCGAAGCGAGGCGACGAGTACAGCGCCTACTACAGCTACGATCGCACGACGTGGGAACTCGTTGGCGAGAAGAGTTGGTCCTCGGAGGGGCCGCTGCGTGTGGGGATTGCCGCAGGGGACGGCAATCAGGGAGCAACTTCGGCGGCCGCAGACTTCCTCTACTTCCTCCTGTCGGACGAGTGATCCCGCTGTCTCATGTGGCCGAAGACGATCGCGCATCCGAGGAGAGTGAACTGGGTTCTCGAGCGAGCCCCTGGTCGCGTCCTGAGGCGCGCCCGATTCGTCCCCGTTGATCGTCCCGCACCCGCAGTACGAGAGCCCTTCGCGGGTCCGGGCCTGCCTGCCCATTGCATCCGAGAACACCCCCGCTTATCGTTCTGCCCATCGCCAGGGCGGTTCGCAGAGGTGACGACAATTGGCGCAGCGACAGGTTGAGAAGGCCAACCGTGGGATGGTGTTCGACCTCAAGCGGTTCGCGCTTCACGATGGTCCCGGCATCCGCACGACGGTCTTTCTCAAAGGGTGTCCCCTCTCCTGCGCCTGGTGCCACAATCCGGAGAGTCAGAGGACGGAACCGGAGCTTCTCTTCTGGGAGGATCGGTGTACCGGTTGCGGCGCTTGCGTCACCGCCTGTCCAGTCGAAGCGGTAGCGATGGCCGGCGAGAAGGCGGCGACGGATCGAGCCCGTTGCACAGCCTGTGGCGCCTGCGTCCCGGCCTGCCCGGAAGGGGCGCGCGCCATCGCCGGTGCGGAGTGGTCGACCGACGATCTGGTGCAGGAGATCGAGCGCGACCTTCTCTTCTTCGATCAGTCGGGAGGCGGCGTCACGTTGTCCGGGGGCGAGCCGCTCGCTCAGGTCGCGTTCGCCCACTCGATCCTTACGGCTTGCGCGAAGCGGCGGATCCACACGGCGGTCGATACGTGCGGATACGGCGCCTGGGAGGATCTGGCCGCCCTTGCCGAGGTGACGGACCTCTTCCTCTACGACGTGAAGCAGACCGACGACGAGCTGCACATCGAGCGGACGGGGCGCTCCAACCGGCCGATCCTCGAGAACCTGGAACGGCTGGACGGAATGGGCCGACCGATCTGGATCCGATGTCCCCTCGTTCCAGGGTACAACGACGATCGGTCGACCCTCGACGAACTCGCTGCGATCGTGAAGAATCTCTCGTCGGTGCGTGCGGTTCACGTCTTGCCCTTCCACCGGGGAGGACAGGCGAAGTCGAAGGGCCTAGGAAGAGAATGCGAGGCTTCACAGGAAGGCGACGCACATGCTGCGGCGAACGCCGCAGCGGAGATCCTGAGGCTGAGCGTAGGCGTACCCGTCCACGTAGGAGGGTGAAGAGATGACGACACGCGTGGAGCGACTCCGCGACGAGACGATCGGATCCGCTCCGACCGTCAGCGCCGAGCGGGCGCAGCTGCTGACCTCTTTCTACCGAGACCTCGAAACCACCCAGCACCCCGTTCCGGTGCAGCGAGCGCTCGCGCTTGCGCACCTCCTCGAGCATCAGTCGATTCACATCGGAGAGGACGAGCTGATCGTCGGCGAGCGTGGCCCGGCACCGAAGGTCGTGCCGACGTACCCCGAGCTCTGCTGCCATACGCTCGACGACCTCCAGTCCCTCCCAACGCGTCCGAAGACCCCGTTCCAGGTCGACGAGGAGGCTCGACGGCGGTACGAGGAGGAGGTCATCCCCTTCTGGAGCGATCGGAGCATGCGCCAGCACGTCTTCGCGGCGATGACGCCGGAGTGGAAGGCCGCCTTCGACGCCGGAGTGTTCACCGAGTTCATGGAGCAGCGCGCTCCCGGCCACGCCGTCCTCGATGACAAGGTCTACCGGCTCGGGTTCGAGGGCTTCAAGGAGCGGATCGCCAAGGCCGTCGCGCGATTCGAGGCGTCCGATGCACCGGACGCCGCCGATCGCCTGGCACAGCTTGAGGCGATGTCGATCTGCTGCGATGCGATCATCCGCTTCGCGCAGCGGCACGCGGAGCTGGCGAGCGAGCTGGCGGAGACGGCGACTCCCGAGCGACGGGAGGAGCTCCTCCGGATCGCCGAGGTCTGCCGGCACGTGCCTCGCCACGCGCCTCGGACCTTCCAGGAGGCGCTCCAGACCTACTGGTTCACGCACCTCGGGGCTGTGATCGAACTGAACGAGTGGGACTCGCTGAGCCCGGGACGCGTCGACCAATGGCTCTATCCGTTCTACCGGCAGGATGTCGACGAAGGTCAGCTCTCCCCGAACTCGGCGAAGGAGCTTCTCGCCTGCTTCTGGCTGAAGTTCTCGAACCAGCCCGCGCCTCCGAAGGTCGACGTCACCGAGGAACAGAGCGCAACCTACAACGACTTCACGCTCATCAACGTCGGAGGCGTCGACGAGAACGGCGAGGACGCCGTCAACGAGTTGTCGTATCTGATCCTCGACGTGATCGAGGAGATGAAGCTGCCGTATACGGGATCGTGCATTCAGCTCTCCAAGACGAATCCCGATCGATTCCTTGTCCGTGCGCTGGAGGTCATCCGAGAGGGATTCGGTCAGCCATCGGTCTTCAACACAGACGCGATCCATCAGGAGTTCCTCCGAGCCGGCAAGTCCCTCGCCGATGCACGCGCCGGAGGCCCGAGCGGGTGCGTGACGATCAGCGCCTTCGGCAAGGAGAGCTGTGTCCTCACCGGGTATGTGAATTGGCCGAAGGTCCTGGAACTGACGCTCCACGACGGCGTCGATCCGCAGACCGGACGGCAGCTTGGCCCCAACACGGGGGACCCGCGATCGTTTGCGGCGTTCGACGAGCTGTTCGAAGCGTACCGAACGCAGCTGGATCACTTCGTCGATCTCAAGGTCGAGGGGAATGATCGCATCGCCCGCCTGTTCGCCGAGAGACTGCCGGCTCCGTTCCTCTCAGTCCTCGTCGACGATTGCATCGATCGGGGTCGCGACTACAACGACGGCGGGCCGCGATACCCGACGACGTACATCCAGGGGGTCGGCCTCGGCACGGCAACCGACGCCCTCTCGGCGATCCGCGACCACGTCTTCGCCCGGCAGACGGTCTCGATGGACGACCTGATCGCGGCGCTTCAGGCTGACTTCGAGGGGTTCGAGGGCCTGCGCACCAAGCTGGTGCGCGAGACTCCGTGCTTCGGAAACGACGACGACCGTGCGGACGAGATCGCCCGGAGACTCTTCGATGCGTACTTCGACGCGCTCGACGGTCGGCCGAACCCGAACGGGGGGACGTACCGCGTGAACCTCCTGCCGACGACGGTCCACATCTACTTCGGGCAGAAGGTCGGAGCGCTCCCGAACGGACGCCGGGCGGGAGTTCCCCTCTCCGACGGGATCTCTCCCTCGCAGGGGGCGGACACCCGGGGCCCGACGGCCGTGATCCGATCCGTCGGGAAGATCGACCACGTCCGCACCGGCGGGACGCTCCTGAACCAGCGGTTCCTTCCGGACGTGCTCGCGGACGAAACGAGCCTTCGGAAACTCGGCGATCTGGTCCGAACGTTCTTCCGCTTGGACGGGCATCACATCCAGTTCAACGTCGTCGATTCGGAGACGCTCCTCCGCGCCCAGGAGGCTCCGGAGGAGCATCGGGACCTGATCGTCCGGGTCGCCGGCTACAGCGACTACTTCAACAACCTCGACCGGGAACTCCAGGACGAGATCATCTCGCGCACCGCGCACGAAGAGGTCTGAAGAGGCCCACAGGAGGCCTAGAGATCGCGAGCCTCGGGCCCGGTCCGCGTACAGGGCGGCGGTATACTCCGCACGAAGGACCGGAAGGGAGATCCCGTGGGGCTGCAGCTAAGCGATTGCGATCGGTCGATGCTGGACGGAGCGGCGGGGGAAGCGGTGCGGTTCGCCCTCTCGGTCGTCGTAAGCGTCGCCGAGGCGCTCGACGCCCCGGACCTGATCTCGATCGAGCAGGCGCACATCGATGCCTGTGCCCTGATGGCCCCGTCGAACCTCGACTTCGTCGAACGCCTCGCCGAGGTCGGGGGGCGCGTTCTTGTCCCGACGACGCTGAGCATGGTCTCCCTCGATCTGGAGCACTGGGAGGCGCTCGGCGTGCCGGAGGCTTTCTCCGAGCCGGCCCGGCGGATCGCGGATGCGTACCGGAAGGTCGGGTGCGTGCCGGCGTGGACCTGTGCGCCGTACCAGGGCTACCTCACGCCGCGCTACGGACAGCAGATCGCCTGGGGGGAGTCGAACGCCGTCGCGTACGCGAACTCGGTCCTCGGGGCGCGGACGAACCGCTACCCAGACTACCTCGACCTGTGCGCGGCGATCACCGGACGCGTGCCGAACACAGGGCTGCATCGAGCAGCGCATCGACGCGCCACGGTCCGCATCGATGCCGGGAAGACGCGTCCCGAGGCCTGGGGTTCGCCTGCCGCGTGGGCCGCCTTCGGGGCGTGGGTCGGTGACCGCGTCGGTGACCGGGTCCCGTGGATCGAAGGCCTCGGTGGGGCTCGTCCATCGAACGATGCGTTGAAGGCGTTCGGTGCCGCCGCCGCTTCGTTCGGCGCCGTCTTCCTCTTCCACCTCGAAGGGATCACGCCCGAGGCGTGCACTCAGGGTTCGGGCGTGCGTCCGGAGTGGACCGCAGAGATCGTCCAGGTTCGGGATTCGGACCTGAGCGCGAGTTGGGATACGATGTCGGCCAAGGCGACGACGGCGGCAGTCGATGCCGTCATTCTCGGGTGTCCTCACTTCAGTTACGGCGAGTTCGAGGAGCTCGTCGGATGCATCGCTCGGCGCGGGGACCCTCGGATGCACGGAAACGTGCGCGGACTGGTCTTCGCCAGTGCCCCGATGGTCGAGCTGGCACGGCGGGGCGGGCTCCTGGAACCGCTTCAGCGATTCGGCTGGACCCTCGTGCGCGACACCTGCCCATTTCACTCCCCCGTGGTTCGAGGCGACGCAAGGACGGTCGTGACCAACTCCGGCAAGTGCGCCTACTACGCCCCGAGCGAGCTCGGCGCAGACGTACGCTTCGGAGATCTCGATGCGTGTGTCGAGGCGGCCGTCACCGGACGGATGGAGCGGCGGGAGTCCCCGTGGTGACCTCGCTGTCCTCCCGGCCGCTCGTTCACGGAGAAGCGGTGGGCTCAGTACTCCTCTCACAGCGTGCGCTCAGCCTGTGGGGAGGGATCGATCCCGAAACCGGCCGGATCGTCGACCCAAGGCACGACCGATGCGGCGAGACGGTGAGCGGCCGCATCTTCGCGCTCCCTGCGGAGAAGGGATCGTCAACCGGAAGCGCGATCCTGCTTGAGTTGGCACGGACGGGACGGGCTCCGGCGGCGATCATCGTCCGCGAGCCGGCCGTGGCGATCGCGGTCGGCGCGATCGTCGCCGGCGAGCTGTACGGTCGGAGGATTCCGGTCTTCTGCGTGGACGAGAGCGGCTTTGCGGTCTTGGAGGACGGGGAGACCATTCGGATCACGGAGGCCGGCAAGATCGAACGTACGAGAGGAGAGCCTTGACCGACTACGAACGGCGACGGACGTCGCTGATGTCATCGATCGACGCGGACGCGTTTCTCGTCGTCCACCTCGAAGGGACGGATCCTGATCCCGCGAGCATGTTCTACCTCACCGGCTACGCAGGGTACGGCGTCTTGGTCGTCACCGCAGACGCGATCCACGCCTTCGCTTCACCGACGAACCGCGGCATGGCAGGCGAGCATGCCCCACAGCTTGACTGGCAGCGGCTCGACTGGGACTACCAGCGGGCGATCGTCGCCCTGCTGGGAGATCTCGGCGTGCGCCGGTTGGCGCTCGCCTCTCGGCGGATCGGGATGTTGACCTGGCGAGCCCTCGAGGCGGCGGGCACGTTCGAGTTCGTCATCGCCGAGGATCCCGTGGCGGCGGTACGAATCGTCAAGGACGACGCCGAGCTAAAGGCGATCCGAACGGCGACCGAGATCACAGAGACGGCCTTGGACGAGGTCCTCGCGACGTTGCGCCCCGGGGTAACCGAGGCGGAGATCGCCTGGCGTCTCGAGTGCGCGATGCGGGAGCGCGGCGCAGAGGGCGTCGCGTTCGAGCTGATCGTCTCGGCGGGAGCCCACAGCGCACTTCCTCACCACAAGCCGGCCGACCGGGCGATCGGATCGGGCGATGTCCTGCTGTTCGACATCGGCGCTCGCGTTGAGGGCTACTGCAGCGATATCACCCGTGTGGTCTCCATCGGTCGTGCCTCCGACGCACTACGAGAGATCTACCCGATCGTGCTCGAGGCAAACCGTGCCGGGATTGACGCGTTCGCTCCCGGCGCCTCCGGGGCCGTCGTCGAGAAGGCGGCGCGTGACGTCATCGAGCGTGCCGGCTACGGGGAGATGTACACTCACGGGCTGAGTCACGGTGTCGGGATCGAGGTGCACGAGCTGCCCGCATCCCAGGGGCGTCATGCCGTCTCCGCCTACGAGGCGGGGATGGTCTGCACGGCGGAACCGGCGATCTACCTGGATGGTGTCGGCGGCGTTCGCATCGAGGACCTCCTCGTCATCACTCATGACGGCTGTGAGGTGCTCAGTCGGTTCCCGAAGGATGAGCTGATCGAGATCGCTTAGGTCAGTCGAGGAAGATCAGATCTTGCTGCGGCGTCGAAAGGAATCGACACCCGTCGGCGACGACCAGTACGTCCTCCTCGAGGCTCACTCGGCCGTGCTTCGGCGTCAGCGCATTCGGCTCGATCGTGAAGACGTTCCCCTCTTCGACGATGCCGTGGCAACGCTTGCCGAAGAGCTCCCACTGCGGCGCGAGACGCGTTCCTCCATCGTGGGCGAAGCGGCCGATCTGATGCCCGAGGCCGTGGCCGTACTCCTCGTACCCGGCGTCGGTGATCCTCCCGCGGGCGATCGCATCGACCTCATGGCCGATCCGTCCCGGGCGCAGGAAGGCGGCGGCGGCTTCGATCGCATCACGCACGGTGTCGAACGCGCGCTGCACGTCGGGCGGGATCTCCCCGCGGCTTCCGAAGAAGAACATCCGCTGGAGGTCGGAGCAGTAGTCTTCCACGCGAACTCCGAAGTCGAAGTGGAGCAAGTGGCCCGGCTTCGTGCGGTACTCTGCCGGGCCGGCGTGTCCGAAGACCTTGTCCGGACCGGCATCGACAGCGGGGCAGTACGCCGGATCCCACGCCGGCTCTACGCCGTGGTCGTCCATCCGCTCTCGCAGGATCTCGGCGATCTCCCGTTCGCTCTGTCCCGGGCGAAGGAGTGCTCTCAGCTCCTCGAAGATCGTCTCGGTCACGTGGACCGCGTGTTCGATGCGCTCGATTTCCTCGGGGAGCTTGCGCCCTTTCAGTCGCTCTACCAACGGTGCCGCCGACACGAGGCGTTCCACGTAAGGCGTTCCGTTGAGATGCACGAGGAGGTTCTTGTACATGCCAAGCGTCAGCCCGTCGGCAGAGACGGTCTCGGTGCTGAAGTCGATCCCGAGTTGAGCAGGGTCGATTCGGGAGAGCTCGCTACGTAGCGCCTCCCTGATGCCCTTGTCGTAAGGGACGATCCGGTCGAAGACACCCTCGGGGAGGCCGCGTGCGTCGATTTCCTGAGAGACGGCGATTCGCTCTCCGTCAGCCGTGTACAACAGCGCCGTCGGCGAGATGACATCCATGTCCAGAACCAGGGAGAGGGCGGGATCGCGGAACTGCATCGTCTCGCGCACCCAGATCAACCAGCAGTCGAGACCGACCTGGGAGAGGATCTCACACGCCTGCTTCGACTTCAGCGTTGCAAGCGACGGATTCATCGGCACACCTCCCTGGCTTCCATCCTCTCGAGCGGACTAGCCGCGGCTCAGGATCAGGGCCACCACCGCGGCCACGACGAGGAGTGCGACAATCAACGGCGAAGCCAGCTGGAACATGGCAATGATGATCGCAAAGGTGTCCTTGAACGGGAGTTGAGGGCGGTTCTCATCGTAGGGCTCGCTTCGGATGCGTTCTCGAAGCTCGACCGTCCAGTCCCGCAGGCTTCGCCGCATCACTTCGGAATGCAGGCCACCAGGTGACCGTCTCCCGTGTCGATGAGTTCCGTCTTGACGCGCTCGCAATCCGGCTTCCGATTTGGGCAACGCGGATGGAACCTGCACCCCTCCGGGGGATTCACGGCACTCGGAACCTCACCCTCCAGCGCGACTTCGCGCGGACGGTTTCGCTCGTCCGGGTCGAGGCTCGGCGCGGCGGCGAGCAATCCACGTGTGTACGGATGCGTCGGATTGTCGAAGACCTGCTCGCGGGTCCCGAACTCGATGAGTTCACCGACGTACATGACGCCGATGCGATCGCTCAGGTGTCGAACGACGCTTAGATTGTGTGAGATGAACAGGTACGTGAGCTGGAACTCCGCCTTGAGTGCCCCGAGCATGTTGAGGATCTTCGCCTGAACGGAGACGTCGAGGGCCGACGTTGCCTCGTCGAGCAGGATGAACTGCGGATCGGCTGCCAGAGCACGAGCGATCGCGAGCCGCTGCCGCTGGCCACCACTGAACTCGTGGGGGTAGCGGTACATGTGCTCTTCCTTGAGACCGACGCGCTCGAGCAGGGAGAGGACGATGTCATCCCGGTCCTCGCCCAATGCGATCTTGTGGATCGTGAGGGGCTCGCCGACGACCTCAGCGATGACCATCCGAGGATCGAGCGAGGAGTACGGATCCTGGAACACGATCGCCGTCTCCCGACGGAACGCCTTCATCCGCTTTCGGGAGAAGGTCGCGACATCCTCCCCGCGGAAGAGGACCTGCCCCGACGTGGGCTTCAGCAGATGGAGCAACGTCCTCGCGTACGTCGTCTTCCCGCATCCGCTCTCACCGACAAGGCCTACGGTGGAGCCCGCCGGAATGGCCAAGTCGACCTGTTCCACCGCATGGACCCGCCCGATCTCACGGATGAGGCTCTTGATCGGGAAGTACTTGGTCAGTTGGTGGGTCTCGAACAGATTGTCAGGCACCTAGTCACCTCCGCGGTCAGAAAACAGATGGCAAGCCACGGAGTGTCCAGGCTTGATCTCCATCTCTAGCGGCTTCACTTGATCACAGATGTCCATGCGCTCGCTGCAGCGAGGGTGGAACCGGCATCCCGTAGGCGGGTTGATCAGGCGCGGTACCGATCCTGGGATCTCCTCCAGCTCGTCCACCGTCTGCGCCTCGGAAGGAATCGCTCGGAGAAGCTGCACGGTGTAGGGGTGAGAGGGTTCTGCGAACAACGTCCAGACATCGGTCTTCTCGACGACGTTCCCGGCGTACATGACACAGACACGGTCACAGATCTGTGCGACCACCGCCATATCATGCGTGATCCACAGGACGGAGGTGCCGAACTCCTTCTGAAGATCCTTCACCAGATCGAGGATCTGTCGCTCGATCGTCACGTCCAGATTGGTCGTCGGCTCGTCGGCGATCAGGAGCTCCGGCTGACACGTGAGGGCCATCGCGATCATCGCGCGCTGTCGCATCCCCCCGGACAGCTCATGCGGGTAGTTGCGTGCCTTCTTCACTGCATCCGGGAGTCCTGTCTCCTTGAGGATGTCGACCGCTCTTCCCACGGCCTCCTTCTTCTTCATGTCGCGGTGATACACGTACGGTTCGGCGACCTGATAGCCGACTCGGAACAGCGGGTTCAGCGAACTCGTTGGATCCTGGAAGATGACCGAGATGCGCGAGCCTCGAATGGAGCCCATCTCCCTCGCGGTCTTCTGCAGAAGGTCGTCGCCTTTCAGTTCGATCCGGCCGGAGATCACCCGGCCAGGCTTGTGAACCAACTGCATGATCGATGCGGCCGTCACGGACTTGCCGCAACCGCTCTCACCGACGAGCCCGAGGATTTCACCGTCGAAGAGCTCGAAGCTGACCTCATCGAGGGCCTCGACAACTCCTCCGTAGGTGAAGAACTGGGTTACGAGCTTGTCGACGACGAGGAGGCGCTCTTTGCCTTCCATTTCACCTCCGTGAGCCTTCGAAGTTTGGGGTCGAGTGCGTCTCGGATTCCATCTCCCAGCAGGTTGAACCCAAGGACTGTGAGGGCGATGGCCAGACCTGGGAAGACGGTCACCCACCATGCACGCATCAGGTAGATCCGCCCGTCACTCACCATGCGCCCCCACTCAGCTTGTGGGGGCTGTGCGCCGAAGCCCAAGAAGCTGAGCCCGGCGGTGGCGATGACGATCAACCCCATGTCGAGGGTGAGCGTCACGAGGACGGGAGAGAAGCAGTTCGGCAGGATGTGCCGAACCATGATGTACCACCGGCTTGCGCCGCGAGAGCGGGCGGCCTCGACGTAGTTGCTCTCTCGGACGGAAAGGGCTTGTCCGCGGATCAGCCGGGTGTAGTAGGGCCACCACACAACCGCAAGGGCCAACATCGCGTTGAACAGCGAGGGGCCTAACGCAGCCGAGAAGGCCATCGCCAGGATCAGCGACGGGAAGGCGAGGAAGACATCGGTGATGCGCATGATCAACTCGTCGATCCAGCCGCCGTACATGCCGGCGATTCCTCCGAGAATGACGCCAACCGGAAGAGAGATCGCGAGCACGACCAACCCCGCTCGTACGCTGTACTTGGCACCGCTCATCAGGCGACTCAGCACGTCTCGCCCCATCTTGTCCGTTCCGAACGGGTGCTCGGACGACGGGCTCAGGAATCGGTCGCCGATCTCCACGTCATTCGGATCGTAGGGAGCCAAGTGGCCGCCGAAGAGCGCGAGGAAGATGAAGATGCCCACGATCACGGCTCCGAAGACCGCCAGCTTGCTCTTGCGGATCACGTAGAACGTGAGGCCGAGCTCCTTGGTCACGGGGCGAAGCCGCCGTTTGAGCAGCCTGAGCCTTCCTCCGATGCGTGTACCTGCGAGGAAACTCATTTGGCTCCCCCTCCCATCCGTACTCTCGGGTCGATCACACTGTAGAGAACGTCCACGACCAGATTCGAGAGGATCATCACCAGCGCCGTAACGAGCGTGAAGCCGACGACGGCCGGAAGATCGACCTGGATGATCGACCCCGCCGCGTACCTCCCCATGCCGGGCCAGGCGAAAATCGTCTCCAAGAGGACCGTTCCTCCGAGTAGCCGTCCAAAGGTCATTCCAAGGAGTGTCAACGGTGGAACGATCGCGTTCTTCAATGCGTGCCGGTAGATCACGATCTTGCGGGGTAGTCCCTTGGCGCGGGCGGTGTTCACGTACTCCGCCTCCAGCACCTCGAGCATGCTCGCACGCGTGATGCGAACGAGATACCCCATGGTGTAGAAGGCGAGGGTGACCACCGGAAGGACCAGATGCCGCGCCGCGTCTCCGAAGGCGGCCAGATTGCCGTTCAGGAGACTGTCAAGAAGGACGAACCCGGTGTAGCGTTCGATGTCGACGCTGAGTCGGCCGATCGCCGGCAACCATCCGAGCTTGTAGTAGAACAGGAGCTGCATCAGGAGCGCGCTCCAGAAGAGCGGCGTCGACACGCCGCCCAGTGCGACGAATCGCGAAAAGTGATCGAGCGTCTTGTTGCGCCGAAGCGCCGAGATCACACCGAGCGGAATCCCGATCAGAATCGCTAACAGGAAGGCGAAGATGGCCATCTCGAACGTTGCCGGGAAGAAGGCCTGAAGGTCCTTGAGGACCGGCCTTCCGCTGGTCACCGAGACGCCCAAGTCGAAGTCCAAGACCAGGTTGCGCAAGTAGTAGTAGATCTGCATGTAGACCGGATCGTCAAGGTGGTATCGGTCTCGCAGCGCCTGAATCTGCTCTTCGCGCGCTTGGGGACCTGCCCAAGCTCTGGCCGGATCGGCCGGGATGATGTACGAGATGATGAACACCAGGACCAGCACGCCGAGGATGACGGGGATCAGCAGTGCCAGCCGCCTCAGGATGTAGGTTCTCAGCCTCACGATGGCTCCCTCACTTGCTTGCCGCCGAGCCCTTCACAAGAAGACCGGGGGACAGGGGCACCCCGCCCCCCGATCGTGGCTTTCGAGTCCAGCAGGCTAGCTGCTAGTTCCCGAAGTAGAGGGCTGCGAAGTCGATCTGCATCGCCGGGTTGTAGTAGTAGCCCTTCACCCGTTCGTTGAGAACGACGACGTTCGCCGCCTGCGCCGTCCAGATGTACGGCGCATCCTCGAGTGTGAGAAGCTGGACCTGCTTGTAGAGCTCCGCACGCTTGGCTAGATCGGTCTCCGTCTTCGCCGCAGCAATCAGCGCGTCCATGTCCGGGTTGTTGTAGCTCGACCCGTAGATCGCATCGGAGTTGTCCGCGCCGAGGATCGCGTCGACGTAGTTGTCCGGATCCGGATAGTCCGGCAGCCAACCGGTGAGCATACCGTCGGACTCGTGATCGCGGACGACTCTGTAGGCGACGGCCCAGACGATCTCGCGGATGATCAGGTCGAAGCCGATCTTCTTCAGCTCGTCCTGCCAGAGCAGTGCGGTCTGGAGGCGGACCTCATCCCCGATCGGGAGGAGGACTTCCATGTCCAGAAGCACGTTGTCCGCGTTGAGTCGCGTTCCGACACCCGGATCGCCAGGCCAGTTGTAGCCGGCTTCATCGAGCAGCTGATTCGCCTTGTCGAGATCGAGCTTGTACTCCTGTGCCGCCGGGATGTCGTAGTAACCGAACATCCCTGCCGGCACGGCGCCCGTCAGCGGCTCCGCGTAGCCGAGGTAGACGTCGTCCACGACCGACTGGTATGGGAAGGCGTAGGCCATCGCCTGTCGCACCTTCTTGTCGGCGATCGGACCGCGGCAGCCAAGCGCGATGAAGTTGACGTCGAACGTCGGGTAGGACTCGATCAGGAGTCCCGGCAGACCTTCGACATCCGGCACGTTAACGGCCGGGAAGTACGGATGGATGTCCGCGTCGCCGGCGCCGAGCAGCATAATGCGCGTCGCCATCTCGAGGACGATGGGAGCTTCGATCGTCTTGATCGTACCGACCGTGCCCCAGTAGTCGTCGTTGCGCTCGAAGACGAGGCGCTCCGCCGGGATCCACTCCTTGAGGATGTAGGGACCGGATCCGGCGCCGGCCTCGTTCTGGTTCATGAAGAGGTTCTCTTCGTCGGCCTCGATCCCACCGTTCGCCTCGACGATCGCCGGGTTGACGATCGACGCCACCGTGTGCGTCAGCACGCCGAGCGCAGCGGCGTACGGCGTCGTGAGAGTGATCTCGACCTCGTAGTCGTTGACGACCTTGGTGCTGTTGAGGTCCATCATCTGCGAAAGCATCCAGGCTGGCGGCTGGTTCATCGTCAGGACGCGGTCGAACGAGTACTTCACCGCGGCGGCCGTGACCGGGTCGCCGTTGTGGAACTTCGCGTCCTTGCGAAGGTTGAAGGTGTAGACCAAGCCATCGGCGGAGACTTCCCAGCTTTCAGCCAGCTGTGGTGCGATCACCGTCGCGTCGGTTCCATCGAAACCAACCAGTCGGTCGTAGCAGTTCTGGATGATGACCGACGATCGCGCATCATAGGCCGTCGCAGGATCAGCCTCTCCCGGTTCACCGTAGAACAAGTACGTCAGGGTGTCGTCCGCCGCGCTGGCTCCGAAGACCATCGCGAAGCAGAGAATCGACGCCAGAACGAGAATTCCCCCATGCAACTGCTTCTTCATTCCTTCGCCTCCTTAGTGGTAGCCTCACTTCATTGATAGGACAGCTAGCTTCTGAACGGGAACACCTCCTTTGCCGCGGTCGGCTATTGAGGGGGAGCCTATCGCGAAGACCCGGCCCGAGTCAAGCTCACTGCGCATTGGCAGTACGCGTATGACTGCGCATTCTTTCCGCGTAGAGGTGCGGTAGTGCTCGCGAGAAATCCAATATGGAACTGCATTTGCGAGATGCATCGATACTGATTCCATGCCACCGCTGCAGCAGCATCGTTCCTTCGAACTTAAGCAGAATCGCGCTCATGATGAAGCTTCGCTGCACGATGCTCTGGATGTCTGGATTCCTACCGGATGGGGAGCGTCGCTGCTCGCCTGAGGACTTGTGCCCCCAAGGATCCTCCCGAGGGTGAAGCCGGCCGCGGAGCTCTTGCCTCGCCTCGACCCCTCTCACTAGGATGACACCATCAACCCAAAGGAGGGATCCTCCATGATGCGCATTGCGGAGGCGGAGGGGGGCGAGAGGAGGCATGGGTGGCGTCGGGTGGCGCTCCTGCTAGGAACGATGATCCTGGCGATGGCTGTCAGCGTGAGTGCGACGGAGGTCTGCGATATCGTCGAGAAGGAGACCGACGCCTTCGGCATGTCAGCGGACATGGATCCGCAGGCGCTGCAGGATCTC